>Ga0070763_10000639_pt1 | contig 10092 bp, 10 predicted proteins | sample HubBroMetageWRM3_FD_67279 | JGI IMG/M metagenome (GOLD analysis project Ga0070763, IMG submission 67279) | Warmed soil microbial communities from the Hubbard Brook experimental Forest, New Hampshire - Hubbard Brook CCASE Soil Metagenome WRM 3 | ecosystem: Environmental > Terrestrial > Soil >... | reverse complement strand
ATGTCGTCGGGACCACGCGCCGCCAGGGTCGGTCCGACCGGCATGTCCACATAGATGCAGTCCGCCGACAAGAACGTCTTGACGGCGTCCCAGTCCCGTCGCGATAGGGCCTGCCACAGCCCGAGTACGGTGTCGTCAACCGGCATGGGATGTCATAGAACCGGGCCGCTGAACACGTTGTCAATGATGCGCGCAGGAGGTGGGGGATGGCGACGGTGCGATCCCGACGCAGAGCCGGCACGACAGACGCCCGCAGGACCAGTCCGTCGCCGTTCACGCCGTCCTGGACACCCAGGCCGGCGCAGTTCGGGGCCGGTGTGCACCACAACGTCGCGGTACCGATGAGCGACGGCGTCGTGCTGCGCGCCGACATCCATTACCCCACGGCGCCGGAGACCGGCCGGCCCGCCTCCGGGCCGTTCCCGGTGCTGTTGTCCATGACGCCCTACGGCAAGAAGGCCCCTCCGCCCGCCGCGCAGATCGGTGGTGGCGCCACCCCGTATCTGATCAAGCGCGGCTACATCGAGGCGATGGTCGACGTCCGGGGGAGCGGTGTATCCGGCGGTTCGTTCCGAATGTTCGGCGAGCGGCAGACGCAGGACGGGATCGAGCTGGTCGATTGGGCGTCGAAGCTGCCGAACGCCAACGGCCGTGTCGGCATGTTCGGAACCTCCTACCTGGCGATCAACCAGCTGTTCACCGCCGCCGCAGTCGGGCCGAATTCGCCGCTGAAGGCGATTTTCCCGGTGATGGCCGCGCGCGATTTCTATCGCGACGCGGCGACAATGGGCGGGGCGCCGCACCTGCGCACGGTACGGGCTTACGGGGCGGTCTACCGCTTGCTCAACATCTTCAACCCGGCACTGGAGGTGATCAACCTCGGCAAGCATCCGCGGCCGCGGGCCGGCGGGTTCGCCGGGGTGCGGCAGCGTGGGCGTGATCAGCGGGGGTATTTCCGACCGTTGATCGCCGACGCCGTCGCCGGCGGTGAGACGGCTTTCGACGGCCCGTTCTGGGATGCGTTGCGACCGGCCATGGTGCTGCCGGGCATTGTCGCCAACGACGTGGCGGTCTTTCTGGTCGGCGGCTGGCACGATGCCTTCCAGCGCGGCGCGCCACTAAACTATGCGGCGTTGCAGAACGCCTTCGCCGGGCGGCCCGACGAGTCGCCGATGCAACCCGGCCAGCCGGTGTCCGAGCGATTGCGGCTGATGATGGGTCCCTGGTATCACGCGTCCAACTTCGGCGGCCTGCACCTCAACGCGCTGCAGCTGCGCTGGTTCGACCATTGGCTCAACGACGAGGCGGGAGCCGCGATATCCGGATCGCCGTTCACCTTCCAGGCCATCGGAAGCCCGCGATGGTTCCACGCCCGCGACTATCCGCTCGCCGAGGCGACGCCGACCCGCTTCTACCTGTCCCAGTCCGGCCGACTGTCCACCGAATGCGCGCCGGAGACCTCCACGGCGACAATCAAATACGTGGGGCGGGGTCCGCTGGCCGGCCGAAGCGTCGAGCAGTGGACCCTCGGGATGACCAGCTTCATCCGCACCCAGCGCGGCGGCCAAACCCGCTACGACCAGGACAACCGGCGACTGCAGCGCGGCGCACTGACGTACACCACCGAACCATTCGGCGCGCCAACCTTGGTCGCCGGACCGATCACGCTCACCGTGCATGCGACGGCCACCACCGGCGAGGCGCTGTGGGTCGCTCACCTCGACGACGTCGCGCCCGACGGCACCAGCCGCCCATTGACGGAGGGCGCACTGCTCGGTTCGCACCGCGCGCTGGATCCGGATCGGACCTGGTACCTGCCCGACGGCACCGTCCTGCGGCCGCATCATTTCAGCACCCGATCGGCGGTAAAGCCGGTGGTTCCCGGCGAACTGACCCGCTACGACGTCGAGATCTTCCCGACCGCTGCATTTCTCGAGCCGGGCCACCGGCTGCGTCTCACGGTGACCACCTACGACTTCCCGCACCTGGTCCCGACCAAGCCCGCGCGCCGCGCCTTAATCGGCGGTAGCTACCAGCTCCATCAGGGCGGACCGACCCCGTCGCATCTGCTCATCCCGGTGGCTGACCCGAACAGTTTCAGCTGAACTCGGTCGCAGCGACCGCCGCGCGGCACAGCGGTTTTCGGCGCATACTCCCCAAGGTGACCTCGCTACAGCAATACATCGCCGAAGAGATTGCCACCGACCACGTCGACGGCCTGTTGACGCGACGCGAAGCCTTGCGCCGGCTGGCGCTGCTCGGTCTGGGTAGCGGGGCCGCGGCCGCATTGATCGCCGCCTGCGGCGACCGGCAACCACCGCGCCCGGACGGGTCATTGGGCACGACGGGGACACAGCCACCGGGGATGGACCGGGCGCTACCGACCGAACCGATCTCCTGGGCCGGGCCACACGGACAGCTTCTGGGTGCTTGGGCGCAGTCCCACAACGCTCGTCGCGGGGTGTTGGTCATCCACGAGAACAAGGGTCTGAACGATTGGGTGCGGTCGGTGGCCGGACGTTTCGCCGGTGCCGGCTATTCGGCGTTGGCCATCGACCTGCTGTCCGAGGAGGGCGGCACCGGGCACTTCGCGGACCCTGCTCAGGCCACAGCCGCATTGAGCTCCGTTAAGCCGGACCGCTTTATCGCGGACCTGAATTCGGGTATCAGCGAACTGCAGATGCGCGTTCCGGGCCGGAAAATCGCCGTCGTCGGTTTTTGCTTCGGCGGCGGACTGGTATGGCAATTGCTGGCTTCCGGCGTGCCGGATCTGTCGGCCGCGGTGCCGTTCTACGGACCGCTGCCGGACAACCCCGACTTCGCCGCCTCCAAGGCCGCCGTGCTGGCGCTCTACGGGGCCCTCGACACCCGTGTCACAAGCTCCGAGGCAGCGGCCAAAGCCGCCCTCGACCGTGCCGACCTGATCAACGACATCGTCGTGGAACCCAATGCCGACCATGCGTTTTTCAACGACACCGGACCGCGATACAACGCTGCCGCCGCGGCCGATGCCTGGGGCCGGGTGCTGGATTGGTTCGGTCACCACCTGGCCTAGCGGGCGAGCTAGCCGCCCGACTCGTCGGACTGGCTGCTCTACGAACAGCATTCACCAAACGGCATCGGTGGTCGCTAGGCCGAGCGTTCAGTCATCGGGTGGCCATCGACCGCGCCGGACCCAGCGCTACCGGCAGCGTCGACCAACCATGCAGAACTCGGGTGTCACGGCGGCTGCCCGCGCCGGCAGACCGCACGTCGGGGAAGCGGTCGAAAAATGCTCGCAGCCCCACTTCGCCTTCGGCGCGGGCCAGGGCCGCTCCCAGGCAGAAATGCCGACCACCGGAGAACGCCAGATGTTTACCGGCGTTGTCGCGTTCGATGTCGAAACGGTTCGGATCGGCGAACACGGCCGGGTCCCGGTTGGCCGCGGCGACGTACACCACCACCAGTTCGCCTTGTTTGATTGAGGTGCCGGCGACCTCGGTGTCGTTGAGCGCCAGCCGCGCGGTGAGCTGCACCGGTGATTCCAAACGCAAGATCTCTTCGACGGCGTTGGGCCACAGCTCTGGACGCTGACTCAGTGTGTGCAGTTGCTCAGGAGTGTCCAGCAGCATGCGAATCCCGTTGCCCAACAGATTCACCGTTGTCTCGAAACCGGCGGCTAACACCAAACCGGCGACCGCATGGAGTTCGGACTCGTCCAGATATGTTTCCTTGGAACCGCTTTCGGCTTTCTGGATCAGCTGGCTCATCAGGTCGTCGCCGGGGTTCCGCCGCAACTGTTGCAGATGCTCAGCCAGCCAGAAGTTGAATCCCGCGAGCCCGTGCTGCACACGCCGGTATTGCGGCCAGGTGAGGCCGAAATCCAAACTGGGCGCTGCGAGTTCGCCGAACTCGAGAATCCGCCGTCGATCCGCGTCGGGCACCCCCAGGATGTCGCTGATGATCGCTACCGGCAGCTGCGCGCAGTACCGGTCGACGATGTCGACGACACCCGGTTCGCGGGACAGTTGATCGAGCAGTGTCACCGCAGTCTGCTCGACCCCGTCCCGCAGTGCGGCGACCGCCCTCGTGGTGAACACCGACGACACCGTCTTCCGGTAGCGGGTGTGGTCTGGCGGCTCTACCGCCAGCAACGACGGCGGCCGCAGCGGATGGAGCAGCTCGTCGCGGGCGCGACGCTCCAGCCACCGCAGCGGCGCCGGTAGGTTCGATCCGATCGAGAGCACCCGGAAGTCGTCGGATCGCAGCAGTTCATGCCCGATTGCATGGTCCGCGGTGATGTAGCCGATTCGTGAACGCGCCAGCGGACCCCGGGCCCGCACCTCCTCGTAGAACGGCACCGGGTCCGCTTTGACGGTCGGGTCGGCGATCAGCCGAGCCTGCAGGTCACCCCGTCGGGCGCCGATCGATGCGCCGCCGCGCACGAAGCCGTGCAGCGCCAGCCAGTGCAACCTCTGCTTCAATGCGATGTCCACGTGTAGGCCTCCACATCGTCGGGCAGTGCTTTCGCCAGCCTACGACCAAGGCCAGGGTCAGCCGTTAAGCCAGTTCCCAGTTCATGTTTTTCGCGAACGCGATCGCGTCGTCGCTGGCGGTGCCGAGCGCGTGACACCGCTGGATGTAGTCGCGGACCATCGGCAGGAAGTTCATCGGGTTATAGGCGTCTTCCTCATAGCTCCACAGGCCCTCACCGGCGTACTTCATGACCGACAGGTTGGCCGCCTGGTGAATGCTCCCATCACCGGGATCCCGCATCCGATTGAGGAACTCGCAGAACACCCAGCCGCGGTCCTCGTCGATGGAGTGCCACGACGTCGGATACAACGGCATCTCACTTCCCGGGAAGACATTCATCGTCGAGACGATCCAATCGCGGATCTGCTCGCGGCCGTTGAAGGTTCCGTAGGTGTGCTCAACGTAGGTTGCGTCCTCGGTGAACTGATCGGCGAACCGTGACCAATCCCAACTGGAACCGATCTCTACGACGACTTGTTTGTGATGCTCGAACGCCGACTGGATCTCACTGCGCGACCACTGTCCCATCGCAACCTCACTCAGCTCGATCGATTCACGCCTCGGCCACATCCTTGATGTGGCGCAGCGTCTTGGCCATGTCACGCACGTTGCGTCGCTGACGCAGGTAACCGCCAAACAGCCAGTAATACAGCGTGGTGAACGGAGAGGCATTCATCCGAAATGATTCGGTGACGTCGGTGCCGTCGCCACTGGGCGTCAGTCGGTAATGCCAGTTGTTCACCGGCCTGTCGCCAACGAGCACCTCGAAGCCGAATTCCCGACCCGGTTCGCACGCGGTGACTCGGCAGGTCGTCCAGTACACCGGCCCGATTTCGTTGCGCTTGACGTGGCCGCGGAATCGCGCCCCGAGCGCCGGCCCGCTAGCTCCGTCAAGCCATTGGGCCTCGAATGTTTCGGGGGAAAACCGCCCGATGTTGCGGACATCCGCGATCAGGTTCCAGATCTTGTCCGCGGGTGCCGCCATATGAACCGTCGCCGAGCCCTGCATGGGCCGATCCAAGCATGCCAGCGCCGGACCGGTGACCGGAAACGCTGATCTTCACCGACGCGACTATTTCCGCAAGGTGAGTCTCACCGGTCGACGCTAGTCCTCGATGGCGTCCGGCACGTCGTGCCGCACCACCTTCACCCTGCCACGCGGCAGGCAGACGGCGTAGCCGTGGTATTTGCCATACAGCTCCCACGCGGTGACGTGATCGTCGGGCGGCACGTCGATCCGATGTCCGTCCGAGAATTCCACGTGCAGGTCTCCGGCGTCATCCCAGATGATGTCGGTGCACGTCGCTCCGGCGAAATCAAAAAGCGGTCGCTCGTGGTCAGCTGGGTCATTGGGGTCGACGGATACAACCTCAACAGGAGAGTTGGCGGTGGCCGGCAGGGTCAGGGTTATCGGTGTCGAGATGACGAGTTCGTTGTAATCCTCAAGGTTCAGCACGAGACCGTCACGGAACGTGATCCGCTGTACCGCACAGCCTCGAATCCAGTGCTCGATCAATTTCTGTTCGGTCATGCATTTACTCTTCTCTCGACACGGCACCTGCACAAGACCTGCAATGCGACCCGCGCGGATATGCGATAACACACCGTTCTTTGGGCAGCAAAGAACGGTGTGTGAATATATCTTCTGACGTTGCCGGCGGCCTGGTGGCGGCCGCTGCCCGCAGATTTTCGCGTAATGGCGCTGCGGTTCTGCGCTATCGGCGGATACGCGGACCTAATCGCCCGCGGCGGTGCCAACCCTTGTCCCGACGATGAATCCGCGCTAGCGTTTCGACGTCTTCTATCTCGATCAAGACGGGTGATCATCATCGACGCAGAGTTCAGTGATTCCTCCCACGGCACAAAGCGTGCCAAGGGCGGCGGACCGGATGACGGCGAGGCGCCGGTCATCGTCAGCTTGGTCGAGGCGGCGATGCAGATGTTCTCCGCAGCGATCGACGCCTTGCCCGACACCAACGACCCGGAGTTCTCCGGCCGCGCCAACGTGATTCTTGCCGGGCTGCGGAAGCTGCAGACGGCACTCACCAAAGCAGCGTCTCGCGGTAGGGCAACGCCGTCGGTCATCGTCTCGCTGAGCGGAGTTCGAACACGCTACGACGAGCTGATGGCCATGGCCGCCGATGCGCCCGGCGCGACGTTGGGTCAACAAATGTATGTCGTCCGTCGGCGGGCCAAACTGTCGGCACAGGAAACCGCCAACGGCGCGGGGCTGACGGCCGATCTCCTCGACGCCATCGAGGCCGAGGAAATCCCGACCGATGACGAAGCAGCCCGGATCAAGGAACTCCTCGCCGCCTTGGGTGGCTGACTCTTCGTCCAGCCCCGCAGAGCGGCTTCGCTCGCCGGCAGCTCGGGCGCTGCTTGCTGGGGCACTGGGGTCTGTGCTCTTCCTTGGCGGCGCATTCTTGGCGGTGGGCCGGCTGCATTCACCCGCCGCCGACGCTGTTGAGCACCCGAGCCATACCGTCACCGACGACGAGACCAAGACCGAGGTCATCGAGCAGACCAGAAGCCTCGTCGCCGCCGCTCGGCTTCAGCAGCCGACGGCGGGCTATCTGCTGATGTCGTGCAAGAACCGCGACGACCCGCCCTATCAGGGAGCGGTTTACCTGTCCTTCACGCTGCCCGCCGAAGCTCGTCCCGACGAATACTTCCAGACCATCGCCGCGGCGATGGTTGCCCACGGCTGGAGCGCGGGCCTACCGCCTAACCAGCGGTTATTCGGCAAATCCCTGTCGAAGGACGGCGTCACCGCGATCCTGTACCAGGACAGCGACTCGGCGAATCACGGAATCGCGCGGGTCTACGGTCGATGCCGCGACATGAACGACCACCGCAACGAGACGACGGGATGGGTCGATATCAGCAGCCAACTGCACTAAGGCTGCCGGTGCAGGACGCGAGCGAGTGTCAGCCGGCGTGGGCGCCCAGAGCCCCCTGTAAGTCACCCTTCATGGCGTTCAGCTGCGCGCCCCAGTACTCCCAGCTGTGCGTGCCGGAGGGCGGAAAGTTGAACACCGCGTTGTGGCCGCCCGCGGCGTTGTAAGCGTCTTGGAACTTCTTGTTGACGCCGATCATGAAATTGCTCTCGATGAACGTGGCCGGCAAATTGGCACCGCCCAGTTCGTTCGGAGTCCCGTTGCCGCAGTACACCCAAAGCCGGGTGTTATTGGCGACGAGTTGGCCGACGTTGACCAAGGGGTCGTTGCGCACCCATGCCGGGTCGCTGTCTGGCCCCCACATGTCTTCCTTCTTGTAGCCGCCGGCATCACCCATTGCCAGGCCGATCCAGCCCTGCCCGGTGGACGGGCTGAGGTAGCCGGACAGCGAACCGGCGTAGATGAACTGACCTGGGTGGTAGATCGCCAGATTCATTGAAGATGCACCGGCCATCGAGATCCCGACCGCGGCGCTTCCGGTCGACTTCACGCTCTTCTGTGAGGCCAGATATCCAGGCAGCTCGCTGGTCAGGAAGGTCTCCCACTTGTAGGTCGAGCAGCCAGCCTTGCCGCAAGCCGGGCGGTACCAGTCGGTGTAGAAACTGGACTGTCCGCCGACCGGCATGACGATCGACAGCCCGGACTGGTAGTACCACTCGAAGGCGGGGGTGTTGATGTCCCAGCCGTTGTAGTCGTCCTGGGCTCGCAGGCCGTCCAGCAGGTATACGGCCGGCGAGTTGTTCCCGCCGCTCTGGAACTGGACCTTGATGCTGCGGCCCATAGCAGCCGACGGCACCTGCAGGTAGTCGACCGGAAGACCGGGCCGGGAGAACGCCCCGGCCGTCGCCGCTCCGCCGAGAAGGCCTACGAGGCCCGGGAGCGCGGCGGCCGCGATCGCGGCGACCATGAGCCGCCGCAGCCAACCACGCGTCTTTTCACTCACGTATCTCATCCCTGCCCCTTACCCGAAACGCGCTACTGGCAAAAACCTACCGTGCGGTACTCCATATGTCGATTAGGACGCAAAGACATATCAATTCGGCATCGGCCGCCGTCACCTGCGCAGAGCAGGTCAGGCAGCCGTTCGTGGCAACTTTTTGATGCGCAGGGGTGTCTATACCCGTTCGGCTGTTGTCGCGATGAGCGCGTAGGCTCACCCGGGGTAGACCGACGAGACCACGCTGTCCCGGTCCTTCCGCTGCGCACGAACCAACCGCTTCGACGGTCTGGCGCTGGTGGCGGCGCACGGGTATTGGGCCACGATTGAGGTGCAAATTTGGATACGGTACTGGGGCTGTCGCTGACATCCACGTCGGTCGGCTGGGTCCTGGTGGAAGGCCGCGATGCCGACGGCACCATCCTGGATCACGATGATTTCGAGGTGGTTACCGGCGGTGGGGTACGCACGGTTACCACCTCAGAGCAGACGACCGCGGCCCTGTTGGACGCGCAAGCGGCGGCCAGATATGGCCACCGGCTGCACGTTATCGGTGTCACCTGGAGCGACGAAGCGGCTGCGGAGGCCGCGCTGCTGCTGGAGTCACTGAACAATGCCGGCCTCGACAATGTTGTCCCGATTCGGTTGCATGAGGCTTGCGACATGTTGGCCCGGGCGATCGCTCCGGTCATCGGCTACGAGCAGGCCGCCGTCTGCGTATTGGACGGCGATTCGACGATCGTCGTCATGGTCGACACCTGCGACGACGAACCACAAACCGCCATCAAGCAGCTGTCGGGCGGGCCCGTTCGCCTGGTCCAGTGGCTGACGACCCTGTTCGACCGGAGTTCATGGCAACCGGGCGGCATCGTTGTCGTCGGTCCTGATGAGGAGCTCGAAGCGGTGTCGTGGCGGCTTGAGACAGCGGTGCCAGTCCCCGTCATGACGCAGACCGGCGCGCAGTTGGCCTTGGCGCGGGGCGCCGCCCTCGCGTCGGCCGCGAGCACCGAATTCACCGACACCGAGATGCTCGAGACCGTCAACAGCATGCGGGGAGAGCGGGGAAGCTCCCGACAGCACTCCTCTGCGGGGGCGTTGACGATGCTGGTGGCCGGCGCGGTCACGTTCGTGGCATCGCTGTCACTCGCCATGGGCCCGCATCTGGTTCCCGACCGAGCTACCGGACCGGTCCAACATGTGGTCCACCGGGCGGCGCCTCCGCCCGTCGTGCGAGCCCCGGCTCCGCGGCCGGCAGCCGTCGAGGCACCGGTTGCGCGACCGGCGCCGGCGCCCGCACCCTCGCAAGCTCCGGCGGCTGCCCAGCCACAGACTGTCGTTTCCGAGGGACCGTCGGCTGAAGTTCCCGTCGCCCAACCGGTCCCGCCGCCTGCGCCGCCGCCACCGGCCGCTCCACCGCCGCCTCCGGAACCGAATCCACATCCACTGCTCACTAAGCTGCTCGAGCGCCTGCATGGTCAGCAGAACCCGCCGGCGGACCAGCCGGCACCGGGCCAAGCCCCGCCGGCCAATCCAGGCGCACCACCGCCTTAGTCACCCGTGGTGCAGCGGATTACCTTGGGCTGGAAGCGATTTAACCCCCGGCTCCGAAGGTCTCGGGCCCTGCGACCCTGGTATTTGCCGGGATTCTCCGCCGGACTGCCGCTAAGCCGTGAATTCCCT
>Ga0070763_10000636_pt1 | contig 10113 bp, 7 predicted proteins | sample HubBroMetageWRM3_FD_67279 | JGI IMG/M metagenome (GOLD analysis project Ga0070763, IMG submission 67279) | Warmed soil microbial communities from the Hubbard Brook experimental Forest, New Hampshire - Hubbard Brook CCASE Soil Metagenome WRM 3 | ecosystem: Environmental > Terrestrial > Soil >... | reverse complement strand
CTCGCCGACGAACCGACTGCGCACCTCGACTTCATCCAGGTGGAGGAGGTGCTGCGGCTGATCCGCTCGCTCGCGGAAGGCGAACGTGTGGTAGTGGTCGCCACCCACGACAGCCGGATCTTGCCGATGGCCGATCGCGTCGTCGAGCTGGCACCGGCGCTCGTGTCGGCGAACCGGCCACCCGAAACTGTCCGCCTGCACGCCGGCGAGGTGCTGTTCGAGCAGTGCACGATGGGCGATCTGATCTATGTCGTGTCCGAAGGCGAGTTCGATATTGTGCGCGAATTAGCCGATGGCGGAGAGGAATTGGTGAAGGTAGCTGGACCCGGCGACTACTTCGGCGAAATCGGCGTGCTGTTTCACATGCCGCGGTCGGCGACCGTGCGGGCCCGAACCGACGCGACGGCCGTTGGCTACACCGCACAGGCGTTCCGCGAGCGACTAGGTGTGACGGGTATAAGCGAGCTGATCGAAGGTCGCGAGCTTGCCGACGACTGATCTGAGCACGGCAGGCAGCGGGCAGATATAAATCGCCGACGACGGGTCGTGGAAGACAAAGCGGATCAACAACACGCCCAGGGTGACGATCGCCAAGAGCGCAGCATTGGGCAAGCCAAAGAGCGAAGAGGTCGAGGCGGTCGCCCGAGTCCTGCCGAGTCGGAGACGCGACGGGTCTACAACGCCGTGCTCAAGCGGTACTGGTATCACGCCTGGTGGTTCTATGCGCACTCGATCGTGCGGGGCGGAATCGACAAGGTTCACGTCGGCCTGGAGATCACACCCGCTGGCTAGCCAAGCGTTCCCGGGGGATAGGCGTGACCTTTATCGAAGCGTTATAGTAGCCGCATGCGTCTTTCTCGTCTGGCCACTGCCGTCCGCGTCGGCGTCGCGGTGCTCGCCCTCACTGCCGCCGCAACCGCCTTCCCGCGGGTCGCCGTGGCTGATCCTGGTCCTGGGTTCCAACCGTGCGACGGCTGCTCATCCAACGATTCCACCGAGGACTTTCCGATACCGCGGAGAATGATCGCGACCACCTGCACCGCCGAGCAGATATTGGCGGCCGCAAGGGATTTCGAGCCGGTGTATTACCAGCGGTACATGGCGGACTACGACAATCACCCGAACGTTCAGCAGGCAACCCAGGACAAGGTGCACTGGTTCTACTCGCTGTCGGCGGCGGATCGCCGGGCTTATTCCGCAAACTTTTATGCACCTCAGATCAATCCGCTGAATTTGGCCTGGCCCAACCACATGAAGATCTTCTTCAACAACAAGGGCGTCGTGGCCAAGGAAACCGAGAACTGCCAGAACTACCCAGCCGGCGACATGTCGGTGTGGAACTGGTAGGTCGCAATCCCGAGGCGAATCAGCCGGGATTCGACTCGGCGGGCTCGGCCATCAGGCCAACGCAGGTCGCCGTGATCAAGCGCGTCAGCGCGGACGTGAAGTCAATGTTCCAGTCGGGCGGCAGGTCTGTCGCCTTCGCCTCCGCGTAGGCGTCGGCGAGCTTTTTCGGTGGATTAGCGACCTGCCACAACGGCGCCGCCAACGAGTACGCGGCAAGAATGACGTCGTATGCGCCCGGGCGTCCCAGCCCCGGCAACGCCTGCTCGATCGCGTCGGCGAGCGACGTCACCGCAGCGGTGCTGATCTGCTTGACTTCGAGAACCCTGTCGATTTCCACCTCGTGCTCGAGGTGAAGATGCAGGTTGGCGAGTAGGTCGCAGAACAGTGGGTCGGCCGCCAGACCGTCGGCCAACTCCTTGGCGAGCCGCGACGGCGACACGGGACCGGCGTCGCGCAAGCTCTCACAGACCGTGTTAGACCACCGCACCCATCCTTCGGCGGCCAGATGCAGCAGCACCTCTTTGTGGGAGGTGAAGTAGCGGCGCACCGCGGAATAGTGCACGCCGGCGCGGCTGGCGACGTCGGTCAAGGTCACCGACGCGACACCGGACTCCAGTGCGAGCGCGCGGGCGGCCTCGACCAGCGCCGCTGCACGCTGGCGCTTCTTGTCCTCGCTACGGGCGCGCTGGAACGTGAGCTGCGGCACCGCGCGAGAATAACGCACCTGAGCTGATTGCGGGTGGCCGCTCAACCCGGTAGCGTCCGTTTACGCACGTGCCATGCGTTACGTCGCACGCCGCCAGCGTGCAGCGAACAGCCGTCGGGAAGGAGCCAACAATCCGGGCCAATTGCATGGTTTACTCGTCAAGGTTCGGTGGTGCCTCCTCGCCGCCGTCGCTCGGTCGCGGTGACTGCCAAGCAGGCACCCTCAGACGCCCCGCCGCGTTCGCTGTGCCGACGGTTGGCGTGGCTGGTGGGATGTCGCAGACCGGAAAGACGGCAAGAGGTGAAGGGGACTTCGATTTTCAGGGTTCTGCAACGGTCGTGGATTGCGCTCGTGATAGTGATGGTCGTCGGCCTCGGGGGGTTCACGGTGTGGCGGATTCACGGCATTTTCGGCTCTGACAAGCGTCCCTCGTATTCGGACAGCGCGACCGACGACAGTAAGCCCTTCAATCCCAAGCGGCTGACTTACGAGGTTTTCGGTCCCCCTGGCACCGTGGCGGACATCGGCTACTTCGATGTCAACGCTGATCCGAAACGAGTTGATAGAGCGCAATTGCCCTGGTCGTTGAACCTTACGACGACGTCGGCAGCGGTCATGGGAAACATTGTGGCACAAGGCAATAGCAACACCATCGGCTGTCGCATCGTGGTTGACGGTGTGGTCAAGGCCGAAAAAGTCACCCATGAAGTCAACGCCTTTACCTACTGCTTGCTCAAGGCCGCATGATTAGCCAGCAGACGAGCAACGGGCACGCCAAACCGCCTTTCGTGCCGCGGACGATCCATCGGCTTGCGGTTCCCATCATCCTGGCGTGGTTGGCGATTGTTTTCCTGGTGAGCACCGCCGTTCCACCGTTGGAGCAGATCGCGGCGCAACGTTCGGTGTCGCTGAGCCCCAAAGATGCGCCTTCGGTGCAAGCGATGACGGTTATGGGCCAGAAATTCAAGGAATCTGATTCCGACAGTTTCGCGATGATCGTCTTAGAAAGCCAGCAGAAACTCGGCGACGATGCGCACCTATACTACAACAGCTTGATTCGTCAGCTGAAAGACGATACGAAGCACGTGCAACACGTCCAGGATTTTTGGGGCGATCCGCTCACGGCGCCGGGTGCGCAAAGCCCCGACGGCAAATGCGTATACGTTCAACTCAACCTCGCCGGTAACCAAGGTACGACCTTGGGAGACGAATCGGTGGATGCTGTTCGGAATATCGTGAACCGCACACCCCCGCCGAAAGGTGTAACCGCGTATGTGACCGGCCCAGCCGCGCTCGTGAAGGACATGCACCATAGTGGCGACAAAACCCTCTTCAAGATCACTGTTGTAACCCTTTTGGTGATCTTCACCATGTTGCTGCTGGTCTACCGCTCCGTCATCACCGTGTTCCTGCTGCTGGTTATGGTCGGCATTGAATTGACGGCGGCTCGAGGAATTGTCGCGTTTCTCGGATATCACGAACTTATCGGTCTCTCCACATTTGCTATTAATCTCCTGGTATCCCTCGGGATTGCGGCCGGAACAGATTACGGCATATTCTTTTTCGGCCGCTATCAAGAGGCGCGCCAGGTTGGCGAAGATCGTGAAACCGCCTTCTATACGACGTACCGCAGCGTCGCCCACGTCGTCTTGGCCTCCGGTTTGACGATCGCCGGCGCGACATTTTGCCTGAGCTTCTGCCGGATGCCGTATTTCCAAAGCTTGGGCGTACCTTGCGCAGTTGGCATGCTCGTCGCGGTAGCGGTCGCGCTCACGCTGGTTCCGGCCGTGATCGTCGTCGGTGGGCGCTTCGGTTTGTTCGACCCCAGACGCAAGATGCTGGTCCGTGGCTGGCGCCGGATAGGCACCGCCATCGTGCGCTGGCCGCTGCCCATTCTCGCCGGGGCATGCGGGATCGCACTTGTCGGCCTGTTGACGCTGCCGGGATATCAAACCAGTTACAACGATCGGCTATACATACCTCACGACATTGCCGCTAATAAGGGATACGACGCCGCAGAGCGACATTTTTCCCAGGCGCGAATGATGCCAGAAGTGATGATGATCGTGGCAGACCACGATTTGCGGGACCCGGGAGACTTTTTGGTTCTCGACAAACTGGCCAAAGGCATCTTGCGTGTTCCGGGAGTCTCCAGGGTTCAAGCCATCACACGCCCCGAGGGCACGGCGATGGAGCATACGTCGATTCCGTTTCAGCTCAGCATGCAAAATGCCGGGCAGGTACAGACAATGAAATTCCAGAAAGCCCGCATGGACGACATGCTCAAGCAGGCTGACGACCTCGAAGACACAATCGCGCGAATGTCGCGTATGTACAACCTGATGAAAGAACTCACCGACACGACCCACAAAATGGTCGGTGAGACCAAGGAAATGCAGGCCGTCACCGAAGAATTACGGGACGACATCGCAAACTTCGAGGACACCTGGCGGCCCATCCGCAGCTACTTCTACTGGGAAAAACACTGTTACGACATCCCGATATGCTACTCGTTGCGATCCGTATTCGACGCCGTTGATGGTGTCGACGAGATCGACGATAAGTTCCAAATTCTGACCAAAGACTTCGATAAACTTGATTCGCTGATGCCGCAGATGATTGCGGAGTTCCCGCCGATGATCGCGACCATGGAGTCCATGCGGACGATGATGCTGACCATGCACAGCACCATGTCCGGGATCTTCGGGCAGATGGACGAGCTGAGCGATAACGCGACGGCCATGGGCAAAGCCTTCGACTTCGCGAAAAACGACGACTCGTTCTATCTGCCACCGGAAGTCTTCAAGAACAAGGACTTCAAGCGTGCCCTGAACAATTTCTTCTCGCCGGACGGCAAGGCGGTCCGTTTGATCATTTCGCACCGGGGAGATCCCGCAACGCCGGAAGGGATTGCGCGTGTCGACTCGATCCGACAGGCAGCCGAGGAGTCGCTCAAGGCCACTCCGCTGGAAGACGCCAAGATCTATCTGGCCGGCACCGCGGCCACCTTCAAGGACTGGAAGGATGGCTCGAAATACGATCTCTGGATTGCCGGGATCGGTTCGCTGTGCCTCATTTTCATCATCATGCTGCTCATCACCCGAAGCCTGATCGCCGCCTTGGTCATCGTTGGCACGGTTGCGATTTCGTTGGGTGCATCGTTCGGGCTGTCCGTGCTCGTTTGGCAGTACATCCTTGGCTTCAAACTGCACTGGATGGTGCTGGCGATGTCGGTGATTGTGTTGTTGGCGGTCGGATCGGACTACAACCTGCTGCTGGTCTCCCGATTCAAGGAGGAAATCCACGCCGGGTTGAAGACGGGCATCATCCGCGCCATGGGCGGCACCGGCAAGGTGGTGACGTCTGCCGGTCTGGTGTTCGCGTTCACGATGGGCTCCATGGTGGTCAGCGATTTGCGGATCATCGGCCAAGTCGGTACCACGATCGGTTTGGGTCTGCTCTTCGACACGTTGGTGGTCCGCTCATTCATGACGCCGTCCATCGCGGCGCTCCTCGGGCGCTGGTTCTGGTGGCCGATCAAGGTCAGGCCTCGCCCGGCCAGCACGATGCTGCGCGCGTACGGGACCCGCCCGTCGGTACGCTCCCTGCTGGGCGAGAGCAACGGCCTGGGCGAGGATGCCAAGACAGTGCTGGGCAACGGCGAGGCCAGGACGGCTCCGTTCACGAAGGCGCGGTCGGAGTAGGTCATTGACGGCGCTGCCCGCGCCTGCGGTGGTGCGCCGAGATCAATCGGTGCCGACAATTACCGCTGTTGCACCAGCCCGCCTGGCGGATGCTCGTCCACGTCTTTCAGTAGCAGCTCACGAACCGCCGGGCGGGGTCCGTACGGCCGAAGCATCGTGCTGGCCGGACGTGGGCGGACGTGTTGTGGCCACCAGAACCAACGACCCAGCAGGGTGGCCAGCGACGGTGTCATGAACGAGCGCACGATCAGGGTGTCGAACAACAGACCCAGAGCGATCGTGGTGCCCACCTGAGCCATGACCCTCAAGGGGCTGAACGTGAATGAAGCCATGGTGGCGGCGAACACCAGTCCGGCAGCGGTCACCACCGAACCCGAGCCGGCCATGGCGCGGATGGTGCCCGTCTTGAGCCCCGCGTGGATTTCTTCCTTGAACCGGGATATCAGCAGCAGGTTGTAGTCCGACCCGACGGCCAACAGCAGGATGATCGCCATCGCCAACACCATCCAGTGCAGTTTGATGCCGAGAAGGTACTGCCACACGAGCACGGAAAGGCCGAAGGAGGCGCCCAGCGAAAGCAGGACGGTACCCACAATGACCAGGGCCGCGACGACGGCTCGGGTGATGACCAACATGATGATGAAAATCAAAGTGGCCGCGGCGATTCCGGCGATCATCAGGTCGATGTTGGAGCCGTCGCGCATGTCCTTGTACAGCGCCGCGGTGCCACCGAGGTAAACCTTGGCACCCTCCCAGGGGGTTCCCTTGATCGCCTCGTGCACTGCCTGCTTGATCGGGTTGATATGAGCGATGCCTTCAGGCGACGCCGGATCGCCTTCGTGCGAGATGATCAAACGAACAGCGTGGCCGTCGGGTGACATGAACTGTTTCAGGCCCCGCGCGAAATCCGGGCTCTTGAAAGCCTCCGGCGGCAGATAGAACGTGTCGTCGTTCTTCGCTTTGTCGAAGGCCTCGCCCATGGCCGTGGCGTTGTCGGACAACGCCTCCTGCTGGTCGTTGAGACCTTTCGTCGTCGCGTAGTTCGACATTATTGTTTGGAGATTTGCTTCCTGGCTGGCGATCTGCGGTGGTATCAGCGCCACGAGTTGCGGCTGAATTGCGTCTAGTTTGTCGATATTCGCGCTGAGGGCCTGAATGTTCTCAGTCACTGCGTCGATGCCGTCGAGCGCGTTGAAGATGGATCGCAGCGCCCAGCAGCTCGGGATGTCAAAGCAGTGCTTCTCCCAGTAGAAAAAGCTACGAATCGGCCGGAAGTAATCATCGAAGACAGCGATGTCGTCTCGCAATTCCTCCGTAATCTTCACGGTTTCTTTTGTGAGCAGCGCGGTTTGGTGCGTGGTATCGCTGAGACTCTTCGTGACTTGCATCTGCTCGTGCAGAGTTGCCATCGTTTTCCGGAGCTCGTCCGCTTGCTTCAGCAGGTTCTTCGCCTGCTCCTCCTGGTAATGCTGGGTCTGGATCCGGCCGGCGCTTTGCGCGCTCAGCAGAAAAGCCAGTGTGCTGTGGTCGAGCGGAGTGCCCAGGGGCCGGGTGATGGTCTGGACACGGCCGATACCGGGGATGTGGAAGATTGCTTTTGCCACCTTGTCCAACACCAGGAAGTCGGCCGGATTGCGCATGTCGTGATCCGTCTCGATCATGAGCAGCTCGGGATTCAGCCGGGCTTGGTTGAAGTGTCGGTCGGCGGCTGCATAGCCGACGTTGGCCGGGGTGTCGGACGGCAAATAGTGGCGGTTGTCGTAGTCCGTTTTGTATCCGGGCAGGGCGAGCAGACCAATAAGGGCGATCGCGATCGTCACCGCGAGAATCGGCGCGGGCCAACGGACAATCGCGGTGCCGATGCGTCGCCATCCGCGGGTTTGCAATATCCGCTTCGGATCCAGCAGCTTGAAGAAACTGGCCACCGCGAGCACCGCCGGGCCCAGGGTCAGCGCCGCGAACACCGCGACCAGCATGCCGACCGCGCAGGGCGCACCCAAGGACTGGAAATACGGCAACCGGGTGAAGCTAAGGCAGTACATCGCACCGGCGATGGTCAGACCCGAACCCAACACGACATGCGCGGTGCCGTGAAACATGGTGTAGAAGGCCTGTTCTCGGTCTTCGCCGAGGCCACGGGCCTCGTGGTAGCGGCCCATGATAAATATCGCGTAGTCCGTTCCGGCCGCGATCGCCAACAACACCAGCAAGTTGTTGGCGAAGGTGGAGAGCCCGATGATCCCGTAATTCCCCAGGAACGCGACGACACCCCGGGCCGCGGCCACTTCGACCATGACCATGAACAGCACGATGAAAACAGTGCTCACCGAACGGTAGACGAAAAGCAGCATCACAATGATCACCAGAAAGGTGACGAGGGTGACCAACTTGACGCCTTTTTCACCCGCATGGGACTGATCGGCGATCAGCGGACCCGCCCCCGTGACGTAGGACTTGATCCCCGGTGGCGCGGGCACCGAGTCGACGATCTTGCGGACGGCCTCGACGGACTCGGTGGACAAGCTCTCACCCATGTTGCCGGCGAGGTAGACCTGGACGTATGCCGCTTTCCCGTCCGGGCTTTGCGAACCCGCGGCAGTCAGCGGATCGTTCCAGAAATCCTGGATGTGCTGAACGTGCGTGGTGTCCTGCTTGAGTCGCTTGACGATCTCGCCGTAATACTGGTGCGCGGCAGTCCCGAGTGGTTTATCGCCCTCCAGGACGATCATCGCCGAACTGTCGGAGTTGAATTCGGGGACGAACTTTCCGTCCTTATCGAATTCGCCGAAGGTCGATCCGACCTTCTTCATCGCGATCATCCCCGGCGCGTCTTTCGGGCTCTGCGACACCGCGTGATTTTTTGAGACGACCTCCAACTGCGGCACCGCGACATTGACCAACACGGTGAGGCCCAGCCATAGCAGCAGGATCGGCACCGCAAGCCGATGGATCAACCGCGGCAGGAAGGGCGGGATCAACGGCTGCGATACAGGCCCTGCAACCTCGGTGGTCTCACTCATGCGGACTTGTTCAGGCAGAAGGTGAAGGCATGCACTGTTTCGTTGGCGGGGGATCGATTTGTGGCCTTGAGGACCGGCCCGCGCCCGTCGTTATCGTCCAGGGTGATCTTGCAGGCGATCCAATCGCCGCTTCCCTGCGCCACGAGATTGGCGGGGAGGGAAGGCTGCGTTGTCGTCAGCTCTATCGACCAGGGCAGGGGTGCGTTGAGGGCCTGCTGCGGCTTGGAATCTTTATCCAGATAGTTGATGGTCGCCACGCTGCCCGGTGGGCCCCAGACCTCAAGTAATAACTTCTTGGGATTGAACGGCTTTATCTCTTCGGCGACCGCGCCGCCACCGAAGGCATTGCCATGAGCGCCGAAGATACCGTGCAGCCGGTACACGCAGAATCCCGAGACCGCGACCACGCCGGCGATCACCAGCACGAGCCAGAATCGGGTAAGGATGCGAGAGCGGATTGACCTTCGCTTGTCCCGGCGCGGTTTGGCGACCTTGCCTTCGCGGTCGCCTTCGATCGGGGTGGGCAACGGCTCGGTCCTCGGCTCGGTGGTCGTCATGGGTGCTCCCATCCTTAACCAGGGGCGAAGGGCGATCAACTAATTAGCCTGTGTGTAACCTTAGCTACTCTAATCGGAATAGGCGACTAGAAAGATACCGGGGAGGGAGGGTTTTGCGATGGCCGCATCGCGCTTCCCGACCGGTGGTTCGGTTGGGCTTCGAATGGGACGAGAGGATCTGTGACGATGGGCGCAAGGAGACGAGCTCGGTCTGCACGACAAACTGCGAGCGGTACGATTCAGCCCATGAAGGCGAAAGTGTTTGCGGGATACGCGGCGCTCGCCATCGCCGCGGCGATTGGCCTGGCCGCTCCGGCATACGCCGACCCCGACACTGATTTCGACAATCAGATCGCGCGTTACGGCATCTACGGGCCGCATGACTACAACCCGTATCTGGCCAAGATCTCCTGCCGGCGGCTCGCTCAGGGCGTCGACCCCGACGCTGCGGCAACAGCTCATTTCCTCTCCAATAACCTCCCCAGAGGCACCACTCAGGTGCAGGCGTATCAGTTCCTCGGCAGCGCCATCAGCATCTACTGCCCCGACCAGGCGCCCAAGCTGCAGAACATTCCGGCGCGCTAGCTAGGGACGGCGCCGCGCGGCAGCGTCAGTGGCAGGTCGGTGTAGGTGGCGATGCCCGGCGCCGCGGCAACGACGGCAGGGATCGCGTTGATGGCGGGCATCGCCGTCATGATGTGACCGAGGTCCATGAATTCCTCGAGCGTCGTGGCCTCGAAGTACGGCGGCGGCAGGAAGCCGACCTTGGTTGTCACCGT
>Ga0070763_10000633_pt1 | contig 10135 bp, 9 predicted proteins | sample HubBroMetageWRM3_FD_67279 | JGI IMG/M metagenome (GOLD analysis project Ga0070763, IMG submission 67279) | Warmed soil microbial communities from the Hubbard Brook experimental Forest, New Hampshire - Hubbard Brook CCASE Soil Metagenome WRM 3 | ecosystem: Environmental > Terrestrial > Soil >... | reverse complement strand
CGCTCAGCGTGCAGCTCGGCAGGACCCTGTCTTTGTGCACGAAGCCGCCGGGACTTTGCTGGAGGCCGTAGTTTCCCCAGGCCAGCACCATGTGCGGCAGGCTGGCCATGCCGGGCCGCATGGTGAGGACGTCGGTGCCGGGAGCGATTTGCGCGGCCGTGATCCCGTACGTGGCGAGCAACTGCGGGGTAGCCACATACACGCTGCCGGTGAAGTCCTTGTGGGCCTGCGCACCCACCTGATGCAGCGTTGCGCTCACGGATTCCAGTCGTACCGCGGACCGCGCGTGCAGGCGGGCGGCGAGACTGCCGATGTGCCTGCTCACGTCCGCGATCTGGGTGCTGCCAAGCGGCGTCGCGCTGGGGGCGCCCTGCGGAGCCAGCGCGTAGACGATCACCTGGCTGCTGGACAGGTTGGGACCGGTCCAGGCGAGCACGTTCTCGAACTGGATGCTGGCGACGACGCAGATCCCCGTGGCCAGGAACACGGCGAACGTGGTCGCCGCCAGCGCGGCACCGGACCGGGCCCGGTAGCGGACCAGGTCGCGCAGCGCGATCCGGATCGCGACCGGCAGCCGTGAGCTGGCCCTCAGCACGCTGATGGCCGGCGGCGAGAGCAGGACGATACCGATGACGACGGCGATCAGGCCTGCCACCAGGTGCAGCGCGGGGCTGCCGCCGTTGCCGCTCGCCCCGGCCAGCCCGTTGGCGGTCGCCAGGCACGCGACGCCGACCGCGAACACGATGACGCCAGGCAGGACGGTGCGGTGCACCGCCTTCGGCGGAGCTGGGTGGCCGGACAGCGCGGCCACCACCGGCACCGCGGCCATCGTCTTGGCCGGACGGCGGGACGCCAGCACCGACGTCGCGATCGCGAACCCGACCCCGAGTGCGAACGCCCACCACGGCAGGTTCGCCGCGTCGACCACGTGGCCAGAAGCTCGCTGCAGCGTCGGCACGTAAGCGAACCAGGCAGCGAAGCCGAGCGCCGCCCCGGCCACCGCCCCGGCCACACCGACCGCCAGGCCGTTGACCATCATGACCAGGCGGAGGTTGCGTTCGGTCGCGCCGATCGCGCTGAGCATGCCAAGGGCGCGCAGCCTGCGCTGGGCCATCACGGAGAAACCGGCCACCGACACCAGCCCGATGAACACCAGGCCGAGCAGCTCCACGAGCAGGACGGTCGTCGCCGGCGAGAACCTGCTCGCGCTGCCGGTGGGGAACGACACGTTCGCCGGCGGGACCCCGGGCAGCGTTCCGTTGCCGCCGCTGACGGCCCGCTGCGCCGCAGCCGGGCCGAGCAGCATGACCACCTGGCTGGGATGCCGGATCTGGCCGGGGGCGACCAGCGCGAACTCGTCCGCGAGGTTGCTCGGGTCCTGCACGATGCCGGTCACCCGCCAGGTCGTCCCGGCCGCCCGCCAGGTGCCGCCGACGTGCGTGCCGTACAGGGTCGCCACCTGGCTGGTCAGCGCGACCTGACTGGGCCCCGCCGGGTAGCTGCCGCTGACGAGGCCGAGCAGCGGGGCGTTGTAGTGCCCGTGCGGGCTTTCGGCGCGAAGCTCCACCCGCTGGGTGGTGCCGGTCGTGATGTTCTGCTCCTCGATGAGATCGGCCGGGCCCCAGTCGTTCTGGACGGTGGCGATGTCGGCGCCCAGGTGCGGGTCGCTGCCGGGCAGCGTGACTGACGCGGCAGCGGTGCCGAGCGTCGGGTAGCTGGGGTTCGGGAGCTGCGCGTTCGTGACGACGCCGGCGCCCCAGACCGTCGCGGCGACCGCCACGGTGAGCAGGCCGAGCACGATCAGTTGCTGGCGCCATTCACGGCGGAACAGCCGCCAGCCCCAGCGAAATACCGCGCGGCGGGCGACGATGCCGCCGCCCGGGCCCGAGTCCAGGTCGGGCGGCTCGCGCAGGACGGTACTCATCTGCGCGCCTCCGGCACGGTGCTCACCCGGCGCGACTCCGGCATGGTGCTCACCGGGTCTGCCTGGGTGTGAGCAGGGATTCGGGGCCGGCCGGCCGGGTGGTGTGTCCGGTCATCCGCCCGTCGCGCAGCAGCACTATCCGGTCTGCCCAGGCGGCCAGCTGTGCGTCGTGGGTCACCACGACCGCAGCGACGCCCCGCTGGCACGCCTCGTGCAGCAGCCGCATCACCTCGGCCGCGTTCACCGAGTCCAGCGCGCCGGACGGCTCGTCAGCCAGCAGCAGGCGGCGGTCACCCACCACCGCGCGGGCGATCGCCACACGCTGCCGCTCGCCGCCGGACAGCTGATCCGGGAACCACCTCGCCCGCCCGGCCACGCCCAGCGCTTCGAGTGCGGCCAGCCCGGCCGCGCGCGCCTTCGGCACCGCCACGCCGTCCAGTTCCAGCGGCAAGGCGGCGTTCTCGGCGGCGGTCAGCCCGGGCAGCAGGTTGAAATCCTGGAACACATACCCGATCACCCGCCGCCGCAGCCGGGCTTTGCGGCTCCGCGGCATCCGGGCCAGCGCCATGCCGCAGATCAGCACCTCTCCGCTGGTCGGGTCTTCCAGGCTCCCGGCGATGGTCAGCAGCGTGGACTTGCCCGACCCGCTCGGCCCCATCACCGCAACCATTTCCCCGGCCTGCACCGACAGGTCCACCCCGGCAAGCGCCTGCACGCTGGCCGATTCTTGCCCGTAGGTCTTCGACACCCCGCGCAGCTCCAGCACGCTCACCGCGCCATCGCCGTCCGCGACCCGTTCCGGCTGGTTCATCGTCTGGCTCCCAGCCGGCGAAGCTGCGGCACCGCAGCGGTGGCCGGGTCCGGCCGGGGCGGCTCGGCGGCTGCCCGCGTCAGCCGCACCTGCGCTGCGTCCAGCCAGCGGATCACCGCGTCCAGCCGGAACAGCTCGGCGTCGACCATCAGCGCCAGGCTCAGGTCGTCGCGGGCCTCGCCCTCCTTCAGCCGGGTCCACTGCTGCATCAGCTCGAGCAGGTACAGCCGGTGCGCCTGGATCACCTCGTGCACGTCGGTGCCCGGCACCCGCGCCGCCACCAGCACCTTCATGACCAGCTCGTCGCGCGGCGGCGAGGTCAGGTCGGGCGGGGTGCGCAGCCAGGCGGCCAGCGCCTCCTCGCCTTGCGGCGTGATCCGGAACCGTTTCTGCGGCCCGTCCTGGCTGGTGCCGTCGGATTCGGCCAGCCCGTCACGTTCGAGCCGGCCCAGCGTCTTGTACACCTGGCCGACGTTCAGCGGCCACACCTCGCCGGTCCCGGCCTCGAACTCCTCGCGCAGCTGCAGCCCGTACTTCGGCCCCTCGGACAGCAGCGCCAGCAGCGCGTGCGGGACACTCATGCGATCACCATGCCTGACATCATGCCGGGCATACTATTCGGCATACTCGCTGCGGCGCAACTTAATTCCGCACTGCCATCTGTGTTACCACTACGCAAACGGCCACGATGCCAGCGCTCAGGCCGCAAGGCTGCCACTCGATAGCTGACTCACCGCACGATCTGTGTAAGCTTATGTGTAAACTCATGTGTAAGGAGGCGCACATGGCTACCAATCTGGCGATCGACCCTGACTTGCTGGAGCGCGCTCTTGAGGTCAGCGGCGAGCGCACCAAGAAGGCTGCAGTCACCCGGGCGCTGCAGGAGTTCATCGCCCGCCGCGAGCAGGCGCGCATCCTCGACCTCTTCGGCACGGTCGAGATCGATCCGGAGTACGACTACAAGGCCGAACGCTCGCGCGGGTGAGCCTGCTCGTCGACACGAGCGTCTGGTCGCTCGCACTGCGCCGGGACGCTCCTCCAGACATCCCGGAGGTCAGGACGCTCCGGGATGCGCTCGCCGACGGTGAGATCGTCGCCACCACTGGGATGATTCTGCAGGAACTGCTCGAAGGCGTCGTTCCAGAGCGAGCCCGGGCACAGATCACCGAGACGTTCGCTGCGCTGGAGTACCTCACGCCCTCTCGCGAAGATCATGTCGCAGCCGCGGGCGTACGCAACACGTTGCGCTCCGCTGGTGTTCAGGTTGGCACGATCGATGCCCTCATCGCTCAGCTGGCCATCGCCGGCGGTCACACGCTCCTCACCACAGACAATGACTTCCACGCCGCATCCAGTCACGTCAGCCTTCGGCTGTGGCGCGCCCCGTAGCGCCAGCTGCGCATCCTCGCCCGGCGTCCTATCCGCGCGGCCTTCAGCAGGCCAGGCTTGAGGGGCCTGGCGGGCTCGCGCTTCGACGCTGTCTCAGGGCGAGCGCGGCCGGCCGCTGATTGCGCGGGCGCTGATGGCCGAGCCCCGGCTGCTGCTGCTCGACGAGCCGGCCGCCGGTCTCGACGTGGCCGGCCGCGAGCAGCTGCTGGCCAGCATCGATAAGCTGCGTCAGCGCCGGCCGACGCTGGCCACCGTGCTGGTCACGCATCAACCTGGAGAGTTCCCGGCGGGCACGTCACACGCGATCCTGCTGCGTGCCGGGCAGCTCCTGGCCACCGGGCCGGTCGTCGAGGTGCTCACCACCGAGCTGATCAGCGCTTGCTTCGCCTATCCGGTCGCGATCGCGCGGCACGCCGACCGCTGGGCGTCCATCGCCGGGTCCATCTGGTAAATCCCCGTCGGCCTCTCCACTGCCTTCTGCGTCACGCTCAGCACCTGGCGACAGCATCCGCGAGAGCTTTCATGCTGCTCAGGGTGTCAATGTATGCACCAAGGTTGGCATTCGGCGTGGCGTTGCTCCATCGTTGCGATGTGACCAAGTATTGCTTTGGAACTGTCTCTCCGGCGTCCGCGAGGGACAGCATCAGCGCTGCCAACGCCCAGGCCCGGTCGTCGCCACGATTCCGGTGTGGCAGATCCTGGCCTGGCGGGTTCTCATTCAAGTAATCCATCAGGACGGCCCTGGATCGGGAGGATTCGGTCTGCGCCAGTGCCAGGCAGTGCGTTTGCCCTTCGAAAGGTGATCGGCTTGGGATCAGCGGCTGGACTTGATCGGGTATTTCGCGCCATCGCCATACCGTCGCCCACCACGATGCCATTGTGCGCTCTGCTGGCCCTTCGGCCCACAGGGACATAGCGATTTCAAGCGTGATGCGGGGTGCCACGGCGCGCATACGGTCAAGTATTTCCTCGCGTTCAGCTGCCGGGCGCTCCGGGTGAATTCCAGCGCCTTGTAGAACGTCCAGGAAGAACGGGACCACAAATTGCTGCCTAAATTTGTCCAGCTTTGCGGTCGCAAGCCTGCCGGACACGTATGGGTTCCGATAGCCGCTATCGCTCGGGTACTTAATCAGCCGCGGGTTATTGGCGATGTTCTCTACGGCGGTATGACTGCCCCGGTCGGCGGCGGACCGGAACAAAGCCGCAGCTTCGGACTCGCGGCCGATTTCTGCTAGAAAGACGCCGTGGTCGTTCATCCCGGTTGGGTCGCCAACTATACTGGCGTTGCGGATGCGGAGTCGCTTGGCTGCGTTGATCTTGTCGAGTAGATTTTGCGCGCCAACGTGACCGTTGCGAGCGGCAAAACATAGCCAACCCTCGGCTTCGATGCGCTGGCTATGGCCAGACCGTCCGTCCGCATACAGGAGCGCCCCGAGCTGAAACTGGGCGTCAGGATGAGAGCCAATGCTAAGGGCGGCACGATGGAACGATGATTCTGCGTTTTCGCGGTCACCCTCATGAAGATAGAGGAGCCCTGCCTGATATGCCGCGTCAGCGATCACTCTGGAGGATGTTGCGGTAAAGCGCTGCAGAGCCTCGTGGCGGCGGCCAGCCTTCAATAGCAGATGTCCGTGAAGGTGGACAGCCTCGGCGTCATCTGGCTGGCAGGACAATCGACCACACATCTCTGCTATATCCAGGCCACCAGCGCTTGGTTCATGTTTCGACAAGTGATCCAGAAGTTTTTCCGAGAAAGCGCCCGGGGGCGATCCTGGCGGGAGCTCGGCATGCTCGACCAGATGGGGCAACGGCTTGTAAGCTTCGTCACCGACAGGCTGGAGGCATGCAGCCCTGCCTAGAATCTGCCGGGTGGCCCACTCCAGGCCTTCCTCGAAATCCTGGGCATTTCTGGGAGATTCGAGGAAGAACGGATGTAGCTCATATAGGAGCCCACGCGTGAGCGGCAGCTTCATGCCAAGTCGCCAACACTTGATGGCCGCGAAAATGATGGCGACACCCGTGAGGCTAAGCCTTCCGTCGCGCGCCAGTTGCAGGTGGTCGCGAGCAGCCTCACCGCTCGCCAGGTACTGGGTGAAGGGCTCGCCGCGCTGATTGGCTGCCTTGGCAATCCGTGGATCGGTGCGTGCCGCCAGCTGGGCGCGTCCTTTTTCCACCTCACTGAAGTTCCGGTCTACATGGATCTCCTCAGTGGCCCTGTTGCGCACCTCGGCTAGCTGTTCATTTGCACCATCTCTCGGGGTGAATACCGCGACGATAACGATGTCGGTACGTCCGGGCTCTGGGAAAAGTGTGTTAAGGACAGCGGCTGTCAGGCCGCCTTGTGAAACATATTCATCCAGGGAGTTGATGTAGATCACCACGTTGCGCATGCCGCATAGAATCCCCGCAGTCTCCGGCAACGAAGATGATGCATTTGCTGGGGAAACCATTATCCACCCGAGGCATTCCCGTTTAATGGCTTCATACGCTGTTCGGCTCAGGCCGGAAGCAGAGGGGCCTTCAAGGATGATCAGGCCGCCACGACGGATGGCCTGATCGATCTTAGGGTCTACGTCCCGGATGACGTACGTCGGCAGCCTGTGGTCCAAGGCACTCGCGTCTGGCCGCAGCTCAGGGGGAAAGGACTCGAGGGGGAAGGACTTGTGGATCTCCGGCCAGGCTGGGGTATCTTCGCGAACCCTGGGCATCTGGCCGCGGCGGTCCGTGCCTTCAACGTTCAGCTGTAGCAACTTCCGGTCTGCCAGCCGGGCACCGCGCCATCGCGTCAGCAGCCCATGAGGCACCGTAAGGAAGGCAGCCATGCCGGCAAGCACGGGCGCCAGCCTTTCAAAGAACGATCCTCGGGACGAAGATATGGCCAGCGCGGCCGAGCAGGCGAGGAGCCCAGTGACTGCCACCACCGCCAGCGGCGTGACCTGCCCTTTCCTCCGCATGCACCCAACCCTGGTGATTACTCTAAGTTACTGATCGCTAACCCTGAGATAGGCAGTTTAACGTCAACCTTCCTTGCGGCGTAGGGCCTTTCGTGCACGCCTTGAAGTCGACTGACTACTCGTGGCAGTCACTGAGCGTGCAGGCTGACAGGACCGCCCAGCGTGGCAGGTCAGCAGCGCCGTGTCTGAATCCCGGCCGCATGGCGTATTGGTTCAGCGAGACCATTGCCCACGGCCACGCCCGCCGGTGTGCTCGGTTCTGGCGGTCTGGCTGGGCATGATGCCGTTGAGGGTGGTATCGACGACGTCGCGCACGAAGCGCTCGTTCAGCGGGGCGTGGCCGTGCAGCAGTCGGTGGTACAGCGGGCCGTACAGCATGTCGACCGCCACCTCGATCTTCGTGTCCGCCGGGATCTCGCCGCGCTCGATCGCGGCGCGGAAGATGACGCGCGCCTGCTCACGGCGGGGCTCGACGAACCGGGACAGATAGATCTCCGCGAACTCCGGGTCGGTCTGCGCCTCGGTGACGAGTGCGCCGATCACGCGGCCGTACGGCCGGCTGCTGGCCAGCCGGACCCATGGGCGCAGCAGCCCGAGCAAGTCGCCGCGCAGGGTGCCGGTGCTGCGGGTACGCGGCTGCACGGCCGCCCACTCGTTGTACAGCGCGTCGAGCGCGAGCGTCTCCTTGGTCGGCCACCAGCGGTAGATGGTGGCCTTGCTGACCCCGGCGCGTTCGGCGACGGCGTCCATGCTCACCGCGGACAGGCCGCGCGCCAGCAGCAGCTCGGCCGCCGCCTCCAAGATCGCCAGCCGGGCCTTCTCGCTGCGGGGCCGCCCGCGCCGCGGCGCGTCCGCCGTTGCTTCGTCGTCCGCCGCGGCCAGTGGTCCCTCGCCTGCCGCGGCCGGTGGTGCCTCGCCCGCCTGCATAACCGAAACTATGCCACTAGTTTCTATGAACCGGTATCTCGTGCACCTCAGGAACGATAGAGACCACCGCTTCGAGCGCCTCGTCGTCCCACGGGTGCGGGGGACTGAGCAGGACGTGGTCGATGCCGATATCGGCCAGTTCCCGCAGGTGGTCCACCAGCCGCCGCAGGCCGTCCGGGCCGCCGCCGAGATCGGCCATGGTCGCCGTGGTCTTCTCGATCTCATCGTAGTCGCGCCCGACCTGCTCGCAGTGCTCCCGGAGCACGCGCAGCTTGGCGGGCAGCACGTCGGCGAACCGGTCCGGTATGTCGAACAGGTTGCAGGCGTCGCCGTACTGCGCGACCAGCCGGAGCGTGCGGCGCTCGCCGCTGCCGCCGATCAGGATCGGGGGATGCGGGCGCTGCAGCGCGTTCGGCGAGTTCAGCGGCCGGTCCAGCTGGTAGTGCCGCCCGCGGAACGGCTGCTCGTCCCCGCGCCACATCTGGTGGGCGATCTGCAGCACCTCCTCCAGGCACTCGTAGCGCTCGGTCAGCGTGGGCGGGTACGGGATCCCGAGGCCGCCGGCCTCGCCGCCGCGGGTCACGGTGAACGGCGCCCCGGCGCCGATGCCCAGGATGATGCGGCCGCCGGTGAGCACGTCGAGAGAGGTCACCGCCTTGATCAGTACGCCGGGATGACGGTTCGGCACGGCGGTGACCAGCGTGCCGAGCCGGATGCGCTGCGTGCGGCCGGCGATGAACGCCAGCGTGGCGTACGCCTCCAGCATCGGCGACTCGGCCGGCAGCCCGCTCAGCCGGATCTGGAAGAAGTGGTCCATGGTCCAGATGCTGTCCACACCCGCGGCATCCGCCGTGGCCGCGATCTGGGTGATGATCGGGCCGATCTGGTCCGGCGGGCAGGGCCAGGAGAAGTTGGTGACGCCGATTCCGAGCTTCATGAGGCACTCCGCTAATGCTCAAGGGGATCGTTAGCCGAGCAATGAAGCATATCATTAGCCGGCTGTTATTGCGGCACACCAGTATCCTGTTCGCACCATGTCTGAAGACCCCGCCGCCGCGTTCCAGCCGGCCTTCTGGTCCGCTAAGCGCGTGCTCGCGCGGGCCTCGGCGACCGCCTTCGCCCGGCACGGGGTGCATGAGGGCCAGCAGTACCTCCTGCGGACCCTGTGGGACGAGGACGGGCTGGCCCCGGGGGAGGTGGCCCGGCGGCTGGGCCTGGCCACGCCGACGGTGACCCGCGCGGCCGCGCGCATGGAGGCGGCCGGGCTGCTGCGCCGGGTGCCGCACGAGCGGGACCGCCGGCTGGTGCGGCTGTACCTGACCGACCGCGGCCGGGTCCTGGAAAAGGAGATCGGCCGCGAGATCGACAACCTCACCGAGCGCGCCCTGGCCTCGCTGGACCAGTCCGAACGCGCCGCGCTCGTGCGCTACCTGAACAGCATCCGCGAGAACCTGAGCTGACCCGGCAGGAGAGCGACCGGGTCAGCCCTGGCCCCACCCCAGCACCGGCGGGGCGCCGAACGCCGGGATGTCGCAGGTGGGGGTCGTGCCGGTGCCCTGGAACGCGGTCACGTTCACGCCGTTGGCGGCGTCGCCCTCCGGGCCCGCCGGGACGATGTTCGTGTTGTAGGTGTAGGCGTTCACGTACTCGGTCGGGCTCTCGCCGAGCGTCGGGCCCTCGCTGCCGTGGTTGCCGTCCTGGGTGACGTTGTCCAGGTCGACGTTCTCCAGCGCGATCTGCAGCGGGTTCGCGGCGTCGGCACCCTCGAAGATCGAGTACGCGCCGGACTCGGAGTCGGTGGCCACCACGCCGTTCAGCACGATGTCGCTCTGGGTTGGGACCTCGGTGCCGCCGGAGGAGTAGAACGGGTTGAAGATCAGCACGTGCTTGATGTTGGTCATGCAGATGCCGGTGTAGGTCACCCGGTCGGTGAGCCCGCCGGCGTTGGCGTCGGTCTTGATCTGGATGCCGGTGTCGCTGACGGACAGGTTGCCCAGGCTGTCCAGGCCGTTCAGGGTGGAGTTCTCGAACAGCACGTTGTACACGCCGCCGGCGGTCTGGCTGCCGACCGAGAGCCCGTGCGAGCCGTAGCAGTGCACGTCGTCGACGGTGATGTTGGCCGACGGCGTG
>Ga0070763_10000627_pt1 | contig 10185 bp, 22 predicted proteins | sample HubBroMetageWRM3_FD_67279 | JGI IMG/M metagenome (GOLD analysis project Ga0070763, IMG submission 67279) | Warmed soil microbial communities from the Hubbard Brook experimental Forest, New Hampshire - Hubbard Brook CCASE Soil Metagenome WRM 3 | ecosystem: Environmental > Terrestrial > Soil >... | reverse complement strand
ATTTCGCTTCCTCCCACGGTTTCGATGTGCAGCACGGGGGCCCGCCGGGGCCCCCCCGGGGGCATGCCCCCGGGGGCCATGTCGGCGGGCCAGTAGCGTTCGCTGATTCGCTGGCCGTGGTTGCCGGGCCTCGGCGTCCCGGCGGTCACCGGAGCCCCGCTAGCGTGGTCTGACGCCACATGCCGTTTACGTAGATGAACGGAACACCGCCCGCGCTTATCCGCATGTCGCCCTCGCGGGGCGGGGCGGCGGGCTCGGGGTCGGGGTCGGGGTCGGGGTCGGGGCGGCCGAGGCCGCGTAGGACGGCCATGGCGTGGTAGGCCCACAGTTGGTCAGTGGCGGGCCACATGGACTGGGGCCGCTGCTGCTGGGCTGTGAGGCCGACCGCGAGGGCCGCTGTCGCCTCTTTGCCCCATTCGCGGCGGAACCGGGTCACGTGGTCGCGGGCGTGGTCGGATACGGCGATCGTTACCGCGCTGCGGCTGGTCACGGTCAGCACCCCCGCTGGGCGATCAGCTCGGGGACGGTGAGGCCGAGGGCGGCGGCGGCCCGTATGTCGCGGGCCTGCTGGGCGAACGGAAACCGCAGATCGGATATGGCGTTGACCAGCTCGTCCTTACTCATGGGGCAGGGGCCGAGCTGCTCGACGCCCCGGGCCGCCAGCTCGGACGTGTAGATGGCGGCCAGCTCGTGGCGCGGCTTGCGGTCCAGTACCTTAACCTCGCCGTCGTGGGCGATCAGGTAGTGCGTGGCCTGCTGGGGATTCCACGCGGCGGCCTGGGCCTCGTTGCTGGCTAGTGGTGATGACATGGGGCGATCCTTCCCGTAGTGGTTGCCGACTCGTCAAGAGTAACGGAAATCCTGCCCCGTGTCTACGGAAACCGGGGCGGCGTGGCCTCGCGCGCGGTGCCAGGTTCCGTGTTACGGCTGGGGTTGTACGGGGTTCACGAGTCCTACAGGTGTGGTCTTTCCCGACCCGTTGTGACCCGGCGTTAGCCGGGTTGCAACGGAGCTGGGTTTGACCTTGATTGCCCGATGGGGTCTAAGGGGTCCTTGACCCCTTGACGGGCACTGTGCGGCCCCCGGGGCGTCATGCTGCTATTGGTTTTTGGGCGCGCTGAATAGAACTGGCGACACTCCCCGGGCATGTTAAATTGGGCCGTTGTCGGCCCGGGGTGTTAAGCTGCGAATCGCAGTAGTTAATTGGGCGTCAGAGTACGCCCGGGGCGGCCCTAGATCAAACAGGCCCGGCCTCGTTCACGGCCCCCGGGGCCCGGTTGCCGACACACCGGGCGATCCCCCCCACCCGGGGGCCGTGCCCATTACTGGCCCTCTTGCCGGTCCCACTGGGACCGGGCGGCCGGGTTGGCGGTGTACCGCTCGCGGGCGGGTTTGCGGGCGGCGGCCCGGTAGGCCACGTCCCGGGGCGACAGTCTCACGGCGAACATGCGACCGGCCGCCGACCTGGGCCCCCACGCCCGTTGCATGCCCCACGCGTCGTCTAGGTGCCGGTTGCGGAACACGTAGTACGCGGCCCGCTGAAACGCCCTCTCCCATGGCGTGAGGCCCCCGGCGTCTACCGATTCCAGCTCTAGGCCGGCCTCGCGGATCAGGTGCAGCACCCGGGACCGGCCACGCGGCCGGGCGATCATTGTTTTCGCCCAGCGGCCGGGCGTGGCGCGGGCCGTGGCAACGAGGGCGGCGGCGGCCCGGTCGTACCGTTCGCTTAGGGGGTCGCGTGCGAACGGCATGCTGCTATCATGCCGGGTAGCCGCCGGGAACGTGGGTGTAATCTGACCCGCCCGGCGGCTGGTTTGGTTGCTACCCCTGTTCCCGGCGCACAGCCCCTAGGAAGGTTGCCGCCGTGGACGATGCCCGGGTCATGCTCCACCTGTTCCTTGCCGTGCTGATCGTCGGTACGCTCTGGCGGCTGATCTCCTATCACCTGATCGCCTCGCCCCAACCCCAGCTAAACCACCTGGGCCTGGCCATGGCACAGCAGTATTGACAGGAAAGGAACCGGCTAATGGCAGCTCCGGGCGTGGCAGCATCGGGCACGGGAACGGGAACCCCCCAGGCGGGCGGCGGTTCCGGCGGCGGCACAAACCCATTCTGGGAAGTCACCAACCTCTTTAGTCAAAAGAATAAGCTGGGTATTCTGGCCCCGTTCCTCATGACGGCAAACCAGATCCCCGGCGGGGCCCAGATCAATTTCGGAAACTATTTCCGGGGCCTTCGGTTGCAAGTGCGGACCACCGCCGCGCCGGTCGGCGCATTCTCCCCGCCGCCGAACAATGACCTGGGATTCCAGCTCTTTACGGCCATGGGGATTCAGAACACGGACGGGGCGGAGATCCTGTTCGACGTTATCAACGGGTTCGCCTACTATCAGCGCAATAAGTACCTGCGCCCGTGGCTGAAAGACTGGGCCGCCGCGTATGACTACGTTGCCCCGGGTACGGCGATCGGCCCCTCGTACACCGTGTTCCTCAACACCGAGGTTCGCCAGCAGCTCGGCGCGCTGGAAAACACCGACACGCGATCCCAGTACACGTGGACGATGAACCTGGCCGGGGTCGGCACGGCAAACGGCAACTTCGGGTCATACGCCACGACCCAGGCAACCATCGCCGTCACGCCCTACACGGATATGTGGGCCCAGCCCGACAATGCGGACCTGGAAGGGGTGGCCAATCAGCGGATACCCCCGGGCGTCAATTTCCAGACAAAGACGCGTCACCAGATGTTCACGCTGGGCACGACGGGAAACGACAATAACTTCCTGTCAACGCTCACGGGCAACGCGGTTCGGGGAATGCTGCTCATTTGCCGCGACGGAACAGGGGCCCGCCAGGACGCGCTTACCGAGCCCATTACGTGGACTCTCGATAACCGGAACCTGGGCAACCTTTCCCCCGATCAGGTATTCCGGTGGGCCGACGACTTCCTGTGCTCCTATTCGCAGACGGTGCGGGCGACGGGCGTTTACCCGTTCCTGCGCTTCTACGACCCGGGCGATTTGAAGGGGCAGGGATGGTTGTATACGGCCAACTCAACGGCGGTCAACTGGGAATCCGTTTCTCAGTCCGTCGCCACGGTCGGCACAACCGAGCTGCTACAAGAGGAAGTTTACGCGGTCGGCCAGATCGATCCCACGCTGATCGACGTTTAGGCGGCCGGGGCAATGTTCAAAACGTGGACAGGAAGCGGGCAAGCCATGGGGCCTATCGCATCGCCGCAGACAACGGGCCCGGGTACGGCGGCCGGGGGCTGGCACCCTACGATCTTGTACCTGATCCTGCTGGTCGTGCTGGAAATCTTCGTCGTCGGCCTGCTTAGCAGGACCGTACTCAGATAGGGGCCGCATCATGCTGGACCGGAAAGTCATTTGGGCCATTCTCCTTACGTGGCTGATCGTGTCGTTCGTGCCCGCGATCAGCGCGGCGGCCCTGTTCAAGATGGGCCGGGGTCGCGGCGGGGCCAAGGGGCAGTAGTCATGCGCCTGGCCGCTTACGTCGTGGTCCTGGCCGCGATCGTCGTACTCCTGATGCCGAACAGTAAGGCGTCGGGGGCGGTCAAATCCGTAACCGGGTCCATTAGCGGAATGCTCCGCAGCTAGGAAAGAGGTACTGTCGTGCGCCAGGCTGTGGTTATTTTCGCTTATGCCATCGTCCTTTTTCTGCTCGTGAGGCCGGGCAGTAAAGGCCCTAACCTCGTGGGTAAGGCCGGGTCTGCCCTGTCGTCGGTTATCAAGGCGGGCACGGGCGGCGGCACCTGGGCCAAGGGTTAGGACGGGGCCCCGCGTTGACACCTGACATGCTGGCCAATCAGCCGCCCATGCTCGGCCGCCGCCCCCGGCCCGCGTTCGGCGGCCCGGTCACAGCAGCGGCCTACGGCAATGCGGGCAGCCCGGACCTGGAGATTAACTCGGACTCCCGGGGGGCCCCGGCCGCGTACCCCGGCCACGGCCTTATGCGGTTCCTCGGCGGCCTGCTCGCGGGGTCCAGCTCCTATGGCGGCGAACGGTTCCCCGAGTCCCAGCGGCCCGGCGCGTGGTATGACCCGGGCGGCCCCGGTGGCGCGTTCGGCGGCGGCTGGTCTGACGGTGTGCTGACCGTCCGCGACCGGCACGTCATGACCCGCCGGGGCTACGTGCGGAACCCCGGCGGCGGCGGGGCCAGCATGCCGTCCCCCGACCTGGACGGGCCCCCGCCGCCCCGGTATCAGATGGTCAACACAACCGAGTCGTGGCAGCTCGGAACCGACAACACCGCCAATCAGGACAACGAGGGCCAGCACAACATCGTCCCGGTATCCGGCCAGCCCGCCCGCCGGTATCCCCTCGGCCAGCAGGACGGCACAGAGACGATCGTGATGGGCCCGCCCATCGGAGAGTGGCGCCAGTACGGGGTACGCGGGGTGGCCGGGATGAACGGGCCCGCGCCCGACATCATTGACCCCAACGTCAAGGGTTCTAAAACGGTCATCGTTGAGGCCGGGGCCCCGGGCATGCAACCCCAGGACCGCCGCGTCGTCTACGGCGGCGTTCCTCACGGCCTGCACTCGCCCACGGAAAATTCGCTGGTCTGGTCCGGGGCCCGGATCCGGTCCACACCGCAAATGCAGGCCCCCCGGGTTGACCGCCCGGCAAACAGTAAGATCGCAGGTCAGAGCATGTCGCAGGGGTTCCCCCCCGAATCCGCGGCCGGGGCCGGGGGCAGCTCGCGGGCCTGGCCCCGGGCCGCCGCCCAGCGGATCCCCGGCCTCATGGACCGATTCGCGGGCCGGTCGTAATGGACCGCGAGCTGTGGCTGCTCGGCCTCGGGGCCGCCGCCGTCGCCGTGTTCCTCCTGGCCCCCGCGTCCCCCCTGGCGAAACAGGCGAACGCTGTGGCCGAGGGCTGGGCGGGGACCACGTGGAGCCCGTACAAGCCCCGTGTGGCCTACTACTGCCGGGGTGGGCTGTACCACCCGGCCGTGGCCGGGGAGGGCCGCAACGGCCTCCTGGCGCACGGCTGGGCATGGATCAGCGACCCGCCCTCCGAGCTGGGCCCCGGGCCGGGGGTTGACGGTGGCTGATACAACCACGTCGACGGCGGGCAGCTCGGGCAGCTCCGGTGGTTTCGCGGGCACCCTGAAAGCCAAGTGGGGCCCCCTCCCGGTGTGGGGGTGGCTGGGCATCGTGACGATCGCCCTACTCGGGTGGTATCTGTGGCAGCAGCATCAAGCGGGGGCGGCCGGAACCCCGGCCCAGCAGCCGACGCCCTCAGACGTGGGACAGCCCGGCGTCGTGGTCATCAATCAGGACGGCCCCGAGGGGCAGACGCCCCCGCCCACGGCCCCGCCGCCCGAGCCCAAGCACAAAGGCGGCGGGCCGTCGCCCGAACAGCCGCATAAGGTCACCCGGCAAGAGGCCCAGGCGTTGCTAAAGGAAAAGCACACCGTTTATACGCGCAACCGGGGCGGCACGTATGTTCCCGTGACGAAACTGTCGGGGGTTCACGATCAGCTTTATGTCGGTGAGCGGGCCTGGGACATTTGGACTAAGGCCCACCCCAAGGCCAAGGGCTGACCCGTGGCAGACGCGGCGATGCTGGCAAAGGCCGGGCTGGCCATTATGGCGGCCTCGGAAGTGCCCAACTTCCTCGCGGGCCTCTTGCCGTCCACCATGACAATAGGCAGGTTCGCGGCCGACGCCGAGGACCGGGCCCGGCTGCGCCGGTCGGAAATCGTCGGCTCGGCCCTGGCGATCGGCGTCGGCGCGGGCACGTCATTGGTTGCCCAGGACCCGTGGCCTATGGTCATGGTGCTGGCCGTGCTGGTCGTGCTGCTGTACGAGTACGAACGGGCGATACGCATGGCCCAGGAATCCGGCACCGCCCAGCCGATCAATCAGCAGGGCAACTATCAGAAGCATGCGTGAGGCCCCTATTACCCGTGACGAGTTTGGCATGCTCCGCGATCAGGTCAGAGATAACGCGGGGCGGCTGGACGCGATCGACGCGACCGGAACCCGTGGCGTAGCCGTAATCGCGGCCCAGGTCACCGACGTTATAAAGGACGTGGCCGAGCTGCGAAACGAACTGGGCAAACATGAGGATAAGCACGTGGCCGAGGAAAAGGCCCGGGTCGCGGGCCGCCGCTGGGCCCTCGGATTCGCTTGTGCGGGCCTGGCGTCCATGGCCGCCGTTATCGGCCTGCTACTCGATATAGCCGCCACCGTCCACAGATAGTGCCCCCGGTCCCTGTTTTCATTGCCAGGGCTACGCTTGCGCTCTTGGGGCTGGCGGGGGCCCCCAGCCGACCACCCCGGGGTTGTGTCTCCCCGGGGCGGCCCGTCTCTGCTACCCGTTACGGGTACTTATAATCCACGTAGTAATAGACGACCTGGCCGTAGGTCGGCGGGGAAATGTCCACGTTAAGCTGCCGGGGATTCCACGTAGCCGGGCAGTTGGCCCCCGACCGTACCCCGACCCCGACGACCCAAGGCGGGTTAATCCATTTGGTCGTGCCGAATCGGTCCCGGCATTTCAGCGCGGTATGCTGGGCACACCCGGGCGGGTTCGTCGTAAACCACGTTTCGCCCTCATAGCTGGGGGCGAATACCTCATAGAACGTCTTGTCACCCGTACACGGGTTAGCGGCCGAGCTGGCCGCGACCATCCTCGGGTGATGGGCGGGGCTGGCCGACGCCGGGGCCGCCAGGCCCACGACCGACGCGGCCAGGGCCGCCGCCACAATGAGAAACCTCTTAACCATCGTGCCGTCCTTCCTGATCGGTTACATATACCGGGGGTTAGTCCCCGGGGCTAGCCGCCCGTACTGGCCGGGCCTATGCGACCGGACGTAATAGCTGGCGTGCTGGGTACAGCAGAAAGCGACCCGCCGACACTCGGGGCATTCCGGCCGCCGGGGCAACTCGGAATGACCCCGGACACCCCGGGCGGCGAAACACTCCACGATCGTATGCAGCCCCGACGCCGGGTTATCACAGTCAGCCCACGCGCATTGAATACGGTCAGTGTCCCGCCCGGTGCCGTCCATGCCCGGAATAGGGATCTGGTGTCTAACCCGAGTCACGGCCGGGCCTCGCGGTCGTATGCGGCGGCCAGCCGGTCGGCCCACCGTGCCAGCAGGTAAGGCAGGCCGTACAACTGCTCCCCGGTGGCCAGCTCACGGCCCATTGACGCTACCCCGGCGCGGCGGGCGAGCCGACTCGTCACCAGCCTTGACGATCGGAGGAGCCGTAGCGCCATCCTCTGACGGTGGTGGGCCGGGATTGAATGGATCAGCATGGCGGCCAGGGCCAGGATGCACAGGGCCAGGTATATTCGCGCCAGCGTCCGGGCGGCCGGGTCCTGGTCGGTTTCCACGTTGCCTCTCACCTTCCATGTCTCGGCGGAACTGCTCGGCCTGGCCGACGATCGCCCGGCTGATCTGGAAATTGACCAGCAGCATAACCCCGGCCGCTGCCAGGGCCATGACCAGCAGCACGATCGCCATACGCAGCTCTCGGGGCAGCCCGCCGCCCTCGGTGTCATCGTCCATTGCGCCTACCCTCTTTTCAGTTGCTTAGGGGGCTGGGGAATCCCCGCCGCCGCAGTTCGGCAAACAGCAGTATCGCGCCGATTGCCGACCCGGCAAACATCATCCAAACGCCCCAGTTAGGAACCCGCATTGTCGTTACCTCCGGTCGCGTTCCTGTTCACCCCGGACAGGGCTACGTCGTGGGCCATGACCAGATGCCGCAGCACCCCGGCCAGCAGCTCGGCCGTGCCCGTGGTCACCGAGGCGTTACCCGGGCCCAGCTCGGCCACCGACTGGTGGCACTGGGCACACCGCAGGTTGACCTGCCAGCGGTCGGCCTGCCCGGCCCCGCCGCCCTCCGTCTCAAACTGCGACAGCTCGGCCAGCTCGAACGTCGGATACCACCGCCAGGCCCCGGCCAGCTCCATCGCCCGCCCGGCCGGTAGCAGCCGGGCGTCCCACACGAGGCCGTCAGCCACCGTCGCCCCCCTCGCCCTCGGCCTGGCCGTTGGCCTCGGCCTCGGCCAGCCCGCCGAGCTGCCGCAGCAGGCCCAGCGGCGACGACTGGCCGCGCAGCATCCCCATAATCAGCGGCGGGATGCCGTGGGCCATGAACTGGGCGATCAGCGGCAACGCCTCGGGGGGAATGTCGGGCATGTGCTCATCGGGGGCCCCGTCTATCTCGCGGACCTGCCCGGCGTCGTCGCTCGCGGCGGTCCTGCGCCACGTCACGTGTACCCCGCCGGGGGTGCCCACCGACTCATACACCGCATAAACCCCGGTGTGGATAAGGCGGGGCCCGGCGGCTACGGCCTGCCCGGCCGTCGCTTCCTCGGTCACAGCAGCAGCTCTCCAATACGCTCGGCCGGAATCTCAATAACGGTCATGAACACTGACAAGATGAACCCCGCCCCCGGGGCAAGCCCGATAAGGTGTTCCCCATTCCGCAACATCAACTGCCCCTTAGAAAAGCTAAGGGAGTTGGCGATCGTGGACGCGGTTTGCCCGACAAACCGGCTACCGCCGATCGGCGTTGACAGGGGAACCCCCGCGCCCTCTTTGTATAGCCGGGTAACCCCGGCCGCCGACAGTTCAAAGCCGATATTCATGACGGCCCACATGTAGCCGCCCGCCGGGGACGCCGGGATCGTATACGTGTTAACGTTCGCCCCGATCTGCGAGGCGTTGTAGAAGTAGTCCATTGACTTGACGCCGGAAACCGCCCGCCGTAGCGCGGCATCCTCGCGCAGGGCGTCACGCAACTCGGACTTATTCAGCAGGTCTACGGTTTCACCGAAATCAAGCTTTGCCAGGCCCATGATCTAAGCCTTTCACTGGGGTAGGACGTTTTTAGGAACTAGCAGGTTCGGGTCTTGCGGCTCGCCCACCCGGGCCCCCGGACTGTCCGAACTGCCCGAGCCGCCCGAGCTGGCCGAGCTGCCGCCGTCGATCGGCTCGCCCGCCGCCGTCCCCGAGGTTTGCCACGACCCGGCGGGGCGGCGGGCATGGCCCAGCTTGCCGAACGTGTCCGCCACCTTGGTAAATTCGTCCGCCGATTTCATTAGCAGCGTTATATCTATGATCGCCCCCGCGATCACGGCGAGTTTGGCCTTGGTCCCCCCGGACGCGGCGAGGAATGACAGCACGAAAAACGTGACGATCAGCCCGGCCAGGATCGGAAGCGGCCCGTACTGGCCTTGGGGGTGGCCGATCTTGCCTTTGAGTGTCCCGTTCGCCTGGGGTTCGTAGTCGGCCACGGCCCGCAAGGCCACGATGCCGATACCGGCCAGCAGCTCGGCCGTAAGCATGCGCTTACCCGAGTAGCCGCCGCCGCGTTCGGTCACCTTGGCGGCCAGGCCGAGGCCCCGCCCGGCGGCCTCGCGGGCCGTCACGGGCCCGGCCGCCGGGGGCGGGGCCGGGGCTGTCGTCGTCACCGACGCCACCGCCGCGTTGTTAGCACGGGCCGCCCGGGGCTGGGGTGTCGCCCTGGCGTGACGGGCAGGGCGGGGCTGGACGGGGCCAGGGCGGCCCGTGCGAGGCGAGCGGGCCGCCCTGGCCGCTGTGGGTGCCCGCCGGGCCGTGCGGGGCTTAGGGGGCATTAGACGGCCTCGCCTGCTGCTGCCGCGTCGGCGGCCGGGGCCACGTCCGCGCCCAGGCCCTTGACCCAGCCCCACAGCTTGCCCAGGATGCCCCCGGCCGCCCCGGCCCCTTGGGCGATGCCCCCGAGGGCGTTACCGGCCTTGCCAGCGGCCCACAGGGACAAGATCGCAATAAGGCCGGCCTCGGTCAGCCGTACCTCACCCGGGGAGAATGACTCGGGCCCCGCCGGGGGCGGCTTCCCCAGCAGCACATCGACCACGTAAGCGCCAGGCTTGACGGGCCCGGCCGCCGTCTGCGGCCACGGCCTGGCCATGAGGAACAGGGCCACCGCCCCGAGCCCCAGCAGCAGGATCGCCAGGGGCAGGTTGCCACTCTCGGTGTCGTCCATAACAGCAGGTCACCTCCGAACGAACGATAAGCCCCATACAGCAGCAGCAGGGCCGCCAGGCCGAACGCTATCCGCCACCCCTGCCCCGGGGCGAACAGGGCAAAGGCCCGATCGAGTACGACCGCCGTGCCGTGGACTAGGGCCCCGGCGTCTTTCAGCACCCCGGACGGG
>Ga0070763_10000626_pt1 | contig 10193 bp, 6 predicted proteins | sample HubBroMetageWRM3_FD_67279 | JGI IMG/M metagenome (GOLD analysis project Ga0070763, IMG submission 67279) | Warmed soil microbial communities from the Hubbard Brook experimental Forest, New Hampshire - Hubbard Brook CCASE Soil Metagenome WRM 3 | ecosystem: Environmental > Terrestrial > Soil >... | reverse complement strand
GCAGGTATGCGTTCGGGCGGCCGGCCATGCCGACCCGTACCGGCCCGCCGACGGTCAGCGGGCGCTGGTCGCTGCTGCCGGGGCGCCTGGCCGACCAGGCACCCGGCCCGCGCGATGGCCGCCGGGACGGCGCCCGTGACGGCTCGGAGGCCGACCGGACGATGCGGGCGCATGCGCTCGCCCTGGCCCTGCTGGAGCGGCACGGCGTGCTGACCAGGGGCGCGGTGGCGTCCGAGCGGATAAACGGCGGGTTCGCCGCGGTGTACCCGGTGCTGCGCGCGATGGAGGAGGCCGGGCAGTGCCGGCGGGGGTACTTCGTGGAGGGCCTGGGCGCGGCGCAGTTCGCCCTGCCAGGGGCGGTGGACAGGATGCGGTCGTTCGGGTCGCCGCCGGGCGCAGCCGGTGTATCGGGAACGGCGAGCCTGCCGGGCGCGGTGCCGTCTTCCCGTACCGGCATGGTGCTGGCCGCCGCTGACCCGGCGCAGCCGTACGGAGCGGCGCTCCCGTGGCCGGACCGGCCCGGTGAGACGCCTTCCTCGCACCGGCCGGGGCGGAAGGCCGGTGCGCTTACCGTGCTCGTCGACGGCTTGCTTGTGCTGTACGTCGAACGCGGCGGGCGAACCCTGCTGTCCTGGACTGACGAGCCAGGCTTGCTGAACCCCGCGGCGATGGCGCTCGCCGCCGCAGTCCGCGACGGCGCGCTCGGGCGGCTGACCGTGGAACGCGCCGATGGGCTGACGGTGGGAGCGCAGGAGTCCCCGCTCGCGCAGGCGCTGGAAGCCGCGGGCTTCCGCCCTACTCCCCGGGGCCTTCGGCTGCGAGCGGGGCAGCTTGCGGCCGCGGGAAGGGCGGGCTCGGCCGCGGGCGGGGCGGGCTCGGCAGGCCGGACGGGCTCGGCAGGCCGTCGCTAAATGGCTGCCTATATGACGTATGACACCAAGAGCTTTGCTGATTACCACTTCTTGCATCTTTGGGAAAGCTCGTATTTCTTAGCAAGGGAGTAAGTAACCTGACCAGCAGGCCGACGCGCTTCGCCGGGTAGGACCAGATGGCACCGGCACGACGACTCGATCCCCTGGGGAGAAACCGATGACCGAGCGATCAAACCAGGGCCGAGGCGGCTCTGGAGGCCAAGGTGCCCAGGGAGGCCCACCCGGCGACTGGGGCGGTGGCAGCCACGCCGCCCGCGAGCAGTACTACGGTGCCGGGGGCGCAGACGCGTACGGTGCCGGGGCGCCGACCGGCTCATACGGCACCGGAGGCAGGGCGCCCGGTGGCTATGGTGCGGGCTCGGCCGGGTCTTACGGCGCGGGCCAGGCAGGGGCCTACGGTGCGGGGGCGCCTGATCCTTTTACCGCGAATCCAGCCGGGGCCTACGGTGCGGGCTCGGCGGGGGCCTACGGCGCGGGCTCGGCCGACGCGTACGGCGCGGGCTCGGCTGACCCGTACGGCGCGGGCTCGGCTGACCCGTACGGCGCGGGGGCTGCGAATGCCTACGGCGCAGGGATGGCGGATGCCGGGACGGGCCGTCCGGGTGCCGAGCCGCCGACCGGAGTACGGCACCAGACCGCGGGCTCGAAGGGGTTCCTCAGCTCGCTGTTCGACTTCGGCTTCACGTCGTTCGTCACGCCCACGGTCATAAAGGTCCTTTACGTGCTGATAATGATCGGCACCGTACTAAGCGCACTGGCGTTCACCATCGCCGCATTCAAGGCGAGCCCGATATTCGGTATTGGCGTGCTGGTCATCGGGGATCCGCTGTTCATCATCATAGTGATGGCGTTTTACCGAATAATCCTGGAGTTCTTTGTCGTCATATTCCGGGTCGCCGAGGACATCCGGGCGATACGTGAGCGCGGCGGTGGCCTCGGCTGACGCCGGGCGTCATGCCGACCGGGATCGACCAGGCCGGGCTGAGGAGTCCTACCCGGTTACGCTTACCCGCTGACGTCGTCCGCGGGTAGCGGCGCCGACGGTCCGGCTAGGCCGTACAGCAGCAGCCCGCTAAGCGTGTCGACGATCTCGGCGGCGGAGTAGCGGGTGTCGCCGGGAATTAGCGCATAGGCGAGCATCGACATCATCCCGCCCATCGCCGCCGCGACCAGCGTGGGATCGCCGGGCAGGCGGTGACCGCTTTCCCGGAGGTATTCCAGGTGCCTGCGGAACATTTCGGTGTCCTCGGCCAGCCGGTCCCAGAGCGCACCGGACGCCGGGCCCGACGCCAAGGCCGATTCGAACAGGGCGGTCATCACCGGCCGGTTATCGCGCATCACATTCCAGGCCACCTGGACATGGTCGCGAAGCTGTTTAGGGTCGGTCAGGTCATGCGGAGGGTGATCGCCGGAAGACAGCCGGGCGCCCGCCTGAGCATGCATGTCGGCGAGCAGGACCCGCAGCAGGTCTTCCTTGCTGGCGAAGTGCTCGTAGAAGGAACCGGTTGCGCGGCCCGCGGCGGCCGTGATGTCGGTGATCTTGGTGTTCAGGTAGCCGCGTTCGGCGAACTGCCGCCGAGCGGCCTCCTTCAGGGCCGCCTCGGTCTCCGCGGCCTTGACCTTGCGCACTCCCATCGCTACCTCCGGGGGGCGGCGCCCGCGCTACGGGCCGACCGCCTCGTCATTATGCTGAATTAACGTTCGCTGAAACTATATTCAGGTTAGGTTGGGTGCGACCAGAACGTTGGTGCGATCGGCCTGGCCAGGGAGATGATTGACCGTAGGATGGTTGTACTGCAAACTTCAGTTGTTTAGTTGCGCCAGGCCCAGGCGGCACCCCCGGTTCGGGGTCGCTGACCGCTCCGGGAGGAAGCGCGCCCGCGTAGCCAACGTTGATGAGTGGCCGCTAGGACGGTCCGGGGAGGACGGCACGATGTCCGAACCTGGAGGGCTGCCCGGCGTGATCCAAGAACTCATCCCCTAGCCGGGAGAGTGGGCCAGATGGGGGAATGGTCATCCGGGCCAGGTCCCGCGCAGCCAGCCGACGAAGATGACAGCGACGCGACGGGTAACGTCCCCGGTCGCGATCCGGTCAGCTGGTCCCAGTCGGCCGACCCAGCGGACCCTGCTCAGCAGCCGCCGAACGTCGAGCCGCCGTACCAGCCGACGCAAGCAGCGCGGCCGTACCAGCCGACAGAGGTCGCCCGGCCTTACCAGCCGACGGAAGTCGCCCGGCCGTACCAGCCGACGGAAGTCTCCCGGCCCTACCAGCCGACGGAAGTCTCCCGGCCGTACTCGCCGACAGAGATGGCGCCGCCGCAGCAGCCTGATGCACCGTACGTGCCGCGTCATCAGCCGCCCACGAACGTGCCGCCGGGTCAGGTGCCCACGAACGTCCCGCCCGGCCGGATGCCCGCGAATACCCCGCCGGGCCAGATGCCTACCAGCATCTCGTTCGGCCCGAAGCCCGTACCCGCCCCGCCGGGCCAGGCGCCTATCCCGCCGGGGCAGGTGCCCCTCCCGCCGGGGCAGGTGCCTACTAACTACGCGCCCGGCCGGCCGCCGGCCCGCTCCTCGCAACCCGAACCGCCCATGAATGCCCCGCCGCCGGCCTATCAGCCACCGGCGTATCAGCCACCGGTGAGTGCCGCATCGTCAGACGTCGTTCGGTACGGGCCAGGGGTTCCCGCCGCGGCCGTGAGTCAGGCCGGAGTGACGGCGGAGCAGGTCTGGCGTACCGGCCGCCTGCCGGAACCGCCCAAGCGCAAGGCGAGGATGCGCCGGATGCTTGGTTCGGCGCTTACCGTGATCTTGCTGATAGCGGCCGGTGTCGTGCTGTATCTGCGGTTTCACCACGCGCCGTTCCAGGTGAGCAGCGTGAAGATTACCTCGGAGACGAAAAACGGGTGCGGGGTCAACGTGACCGGAGAGATCGGCACCAACGGCGCGTCCGGAACCGTCTCCTATCAATGGGTGTTCCAGCCGCAAGTGCAGGCCCCCCAGCCGCTCAGCCAGTCGGTCGTGTCCGGGCAGCATTCCGTCTTCGTGACCGTTGCCGTCGAGGGCCAGGGCCACGGCAGTGCGACGCAGAAGGTCACCTTGCAACTTCTCAGCCCCGGCACGGGGTCCGCTACGGAGTCTGTCACCGTCAGCTGCTGATGGATGCCGGCGGACCGTCCGGCTGATCCTGAACCTATTAGAACCTATGAGCCCGGCTTCGCCTGCCGGGCTGCGCCGTGGAAGGGGGCGGGCTGCATGGCTGAGTGGACTGTTCCGGGCCTGACGGAGCTGAAGACGCTGGGATCCGGGGGATTCGGCACGGTGGTGGCGGCCCGCGATGAGGCATCGGGGACGCTGGTGGCGGTGAAGTACCTGAGGGCGGATCTGCTGGCGGATGTGGAGTTCGCGGCGATGTTCCGCGGTGAGGCCGAGGTGCTGGCCTCGGTTTCCGATCCGAACGTGGTACGGCTGTATGAGTACGTCGAAGGCCCGGGCGGCGCGGCGATCGTGATGGAGCTTGTGGACGGGGTCTCGCTGCGGGAGATTCTGTCGAATCAGGGGAAGACCAGCGGTGAGGCGGCGCTGGTGGTGCTGCAGGGGTCGCTTTTGGGGCTGGCGGCCGCGCACACGCGGGGTGTGGTGCACCGGGATTACAAGCCGGAGAACGTGCTGGTCGACGGTCAGGGTCTGAGCAAGCTGACGGATTTCGGGATCGCGGCGCGGGCGGGGGACAGTGCGTTCCCTGCGGGAACGTTGGTGTATGCGCCGCCGGAGCAGTTCGCCGGGGCGCCGGCCAGCCCGGCCAGTGACGTGTATGCGGCGACGGCGACGTTTTACGAGTGCCTGACCGGGTCGCCGCCGTTTGCCGGGCGGACGGCGGAGGTGCTGATGTATCAGCACATGGCTGAGCCGGTGGCCTTGGAGCAGGTACCCGAGCCGTTGCGGCCGCTGATCGAGGCGGGAATGGCCAAGGAGCCGACCCGGCGACCGGTCGACGGGGCCAGTTTCGTGGCGGCGTTGCACGCGGCGGCTGTGGGGGCGTACGGGCCGGACTGGGAGCAGCGCGGCCGGTCCCATCTGGGCGAGGCGGCGCTGCTGCTGGCGGCGCTGTGGCCATCCGGCGGCCCGCCTGGAGTCGGCGGGATGACGGTGGAGAAGATCCCGCTGTACCGGCGGGTCAGCCCGGCCAGGGCCGCCGTGGTCGCCGCGGCCGCGGTGTTCATCGCGGCGGCCGGCACCGCGCTCGCGGCCACCGGCTTCCGGGAGCCAAGTACCACCACCCCGACCCATCCCGTCGCCGCGGTCCAGCAGGTAACGCTTTCGCCGACGCCGTCTGCGTCGCCGTCACCTTCCCCCTCGCCCACGCCGTCACCCAAGAAGTCGCCGACCCCGCCGCCGACGTCGCCACCGCCGGTGACCTTCTCTCCGTTGCCGCCGCCGAAGCCCTCGCCGTCGTCCAAGCCGTCGCCCACGCCGTCCCCGACACCCTCACCGACGCCATCTCCGTCCCCCTCGCCTTCTCCGTCCCCCTCGCCTTCGCCGACGCCGAGGCCGACCTTTTCGTATCCCTCGCCGACGCCGACGAAGCCGATAGGTAGGTAGGAGCGGGTCAGCGACGGGGCGGCGGCCCTGCCCCGTCGCCGGGCTGGGCCACGACAATAGGACAGCGTGGTGGCTGGTCGGCTGCAGAGCTGCGTCTGGCGGGGCAGTGGTGGCGGGTGGCAGGCGCGGGGAGAGCCTTCGCACGTTGTGTGACGTGGCGCTTTCCGAGGTGGGTACCGATTTCCCCTTGACGGTATGTCTGCCTGACCGTAATACTGAATTTAAGTTCAGTGAATTTAGATTCAGTTTGTGGAAGGGGAGGCAGCATGCGCGCGGTGGTGATCGGTGGCGGGGTGGCGGGATCGGCTAGCGCGATCGCGCTGGCCAGGATCGGTGTGCGGGTCACCGTGCACGAGGCCTACGAGGACCCGGCCGGGCCGGTCGGATCGTACCTGAGCGTCGCGGTGAACGGGTTGCGCGCGCTGGACGCGCTCGGCTGCCTGCCGGAGGTGCAGCGCGCCGGGTTCTTCGTGGACCGCCAGCTCATGTGGTCTGGCCGGGGCAAGCTGCTCGGCGACGTGGCCAGGGGGCGGCGCTCCGAGGATCCGTGGCGTAGCGTCACGCTGATGCGCGCCGACCTGGTCGCCGCCCTGCGCGAGGAGGCGCTCCGGTCGGGCGCCCGCATCCTCACCGGGCGTCGGATCGAGGGTGCGACCGACCCGCAGGCCGCCGGCGCCGACCTGGTCGTCGGGGCCGACGGCATCTGGTCGGTCACCCGCCGGACGGTGGACCCGGCGGCGCCCGGGCCCGGCTACGCCAAGCTCTACCACGTCTCCGGCTGCTCAGACGGGGCCGGGCTGCCCGCCGGGATCTCGCCGCACGGCTTCAACTGGATCTTCGCCAGGCACGGCGTGTTCATCTACCTGCCCGCGCCTGATGGCTCGGTGTGGTGGACCGCCCAGGTCGCCGCGGCCCAGCCGCCGGATCCGGCCGCTGTGAGCGCGGCCTGCCTCGCTGAGCTGTTCCGGGCCGAGGAACAGGCGGCCGCGGTGCTGCGGGCGGCCATCGAGGTGCGGGCCGCGACCCTCGGGTACGTGATGCCCCCGGTAACCCGGCGCCATGACGGCAGGACCGTTCTGGTCGGCGACGCCGCCTATCCGGTCGGCGCGGGCCAGGGCGCGTCGATGGCCATGGAGGACGCCGTGGTCCTGGCCCGGGAACTGGCCGCCGCGGACACCGTGGCGGACGGGCTGGCCGCCTTCGACCTGCGGCGGCGTGGCAGGGCCCGCAAGCTGGCCAAGGCCGAGGCCGCCAACCGGGACGCCAAGACCGGCGGCCCTGTCGCGACCCGGATGCGCGAGGTGATCATGCCGCACGTCTTCAACCGCTTCTACGAGAAGGCGACGGGCTGGCTCTACGACTACGACCCCGGCACGCTCCCCGCCCGGCGGAACGGGAGCGCCGCGTTAACGAGTCGTCGCGGAGGGACTAAAACCTACGCGTATCCCCTACACCGTATGAAAGATATGATATATGATCAACCGAGATTGGCGGCTATCGCGTCTGTGCTCCGGCCGTAGAGCGGCTGTGTTGGCGTTACGAGGTCTTTGCGGACCGGGGCCATGCCCGCGTTGTTGGGTGTCTGTGAATCTGGCGAGCTCGGGAGAGATCAATGAAAATCAGGTTCAGGTGGCTACCCGCGGCCACCGCTGTCGGCTTGGCCATCGCAGCAGGCCAGGCGCTCGCTCCGGTCGCCTTCGCCACGGGGCCTCCGGCCGCCGGCGCGTCGGCCACCGCGACGCCAACCGCCACTGCGACCACCACGGTGGCGGCGCAGCAACTGCCTGAGGCCACGGGTGACCCGCGTCATCCGGGGCAGCCGTGGCTGCCCGGGGTCTGCATCAGGCTGAGGGCCGGCCTGTCGACCAGCACCGGGGAGTTCAGCAGCGCGGACGAGACGAACCCGCCGGACACCAGCCGCATTCAGCGTGCCCTGGACCTGTGCGCCTACACCGGCCGGGCGGTCGAACTCGTCACCGACGGCAGCAACAACGCGTTCCTGAGCGGACCGCTCACCATAAAGGCGCGCGAGGTCCTGCTGGTCCAGGACGGCGCGACCCTCTACGCCTCGCTCAACCCCGCGGACTACCAGATCCCCGGCCAGGCTTCGGCCAACACCTGCGGGACCGTCAGCGCGGCGGGCGGCGGGTGTTACCCGTTCATCACCTTCGGCGGCTCCGATTCGGGCCTGATGGGCACGCGCGGCCAGGATGGCAGCCTCGGCGCGATCGACGGACGCGGAAACGGGACCCTGGTCGGGTCCACCCAGACCTGGTGGGACGTCGCCGCGGCCGCGGCCTCCGGCGGTAACCAGAACAACCCGATCCTGGTCCAGGGCAGCGGCGTGAACAACATCACGATCTTCCAGGTCGAGCTGGAAAACTCCCCGATGTACCACATCGAGATCCAGAACGGCTTCGGGCTCACGGTCTGGGGCGTGGAGATCGACTCGCCCGCCACCGCGCGCAACACCGACGGCGTCGACCCGGAGAGCGAGAGCGACGTCACGATCAAGGACGACATGATCCAGAACGGTGACGACTGCGTGGCGGTGAAGGCCAACCCGGGCACGCCTTCGCGCAACATCACCGTCGATGACGTGCACTGCTATGGCTCACACGGGCTCTCGGTCGGCAGCCAGACGGCCGGCGGGGTCGACAACGTGCTGTTCGAGAACTCGACGCTGAACGGCTTCGACAGCCTTGGCAACCTGTCTGCCAGCGACACCGGCATCCAGATCAAGACCGACGCCAACAGCGGCGGGCTCACCCAGCAGGTCACCTACCGGGACATCTGCATGACCAACATCAAGCACGTGCTCATCTTCAACCCGCATTACTCCTCCGGCGGGACCAGCGTCCCCACCCAGAGCGACATCGTGCTGAACGGCGTGGTGTCCACCGACTCGGAGTCCGGCGCTTATTCGATCTTCGAGGGCTACGACGCACAGAACCCGCTGCAGCTCGAGCTCGAGAACATCAACCTGGACAACGTCACGCAGGATGGCAATCACGGCAACGAGGGGCCGACCGAAGGGGAAAGCCCGACGCAGTACGTGGCGGCCTATGTCTACAACAGCAACATCGTCCCGGCAGGCCCGCTCGGCAACAGCGCCGACGACGTAAGCGTGACCCAGGTCCAGGGCACCGGCAGCATACCGGCCTGCAGCATCCCGAGTTTCGGCCCTCCGCCCGTCCTCGGCTGGGGCCAGGGCTAGCCCGGCGTCCCGGTGCCGAGGCGATCGCGCAGGTCGGTGTAGTCCTCGCAGGGCAGGCCGAAATTCCGGGCGAGCAGGCCCAGCAGCAGTTTCTTTACCCGGGTGCTCGGCCGACCGAACAGCCGGCCGAAGCACAGGTCCCTCAGCTCCGCATCCTGCCACTGGCGCAGCGGGAGCATGGCACCGTGCATCTCGACATGGCTGGGCAGGCTCTCGAATATCTGCCGGCTGGAGACGTCGGTCTCGCCCGTGGCCAGGAGGTCCGCGATCGCGCGCCGCGAGGCGTGCGCCGCCGTGGCCGCCTCGACCGCGCCGCCCGGCCCGGTCGCCCCGCCCTCGCCGGCGAACATGGCGCGATCGCCCCACATCCGGTAGCGGAATCCGTCCGGGCTGCTCGCGACCACCAGCGAGCGCTCGTTGAGATAGTTATGCACGACACCGGCCGACAGCTGGGCCACGCTGCTGCGCAGCAGGGCCAGGTAGCACAGGTACCGTTGCTCCCGCTGCTCGGCGCTGCTTCCGCACACCCCGCTGGACTGGATGCGCGCCTCCAGCGTCTGGCCCTCGAGGGTCGACTGCGGACCGGTGATGGCGCATGGGTCACAGTTCCCGTCCGGGTAGAGCCGTTCTCCGTCTCCTCCCGGTTTCGGGTTGTACAGGTCGGGACCGTGCAGCAGCGGCTGGCGCTGGTAGGTCATCTCGCGGAGCAGGGCCCGGTCCGCGACCGCCGCACCCGATGCGAGCAGCCACTCCACGTACCACTGCATGATCAGGGTCTTGTTGGCGAGATGGCCGGCCGCGAAGGAGTCATGCAGGAAATGGTCCGCGTACCCGGCGTACACCTGGGCCAGGGACCGCAGTCTTTGCCGCTCGGCGGGGGACCTGGTATCGGCGCGCGCGATCATCTGCCGGGCGAGCAGGTGGAAGGACTGCCACCGGTACCAGGAGAACGGCGCGAAGTGAGTGGCGTTGCGCGCGAGCAGGGAAAGATATCGTTCCGCGGCGGGGCGCTGGCACTTCCGGCCCAGGGCATCGATCTCGATGGTCTCCCTGACGTCGGAGAACGTCCGGGCGTTCGGGTACCGCAGGGTGCTCCACTTCAGCCGGGGAGGCCGGCTCCTGCCCATGACCCGATGGAGCTGGCGGTAGCTCTGCGAGCGTATTGCCTGGACGACCGGGCCGATGAAGGCGGCCGAAGCCGCGTCTATGTCGTCCGGGTGGGACAGGTAATCGGGCAGCACATTGATCTCGCCGAGGGTGACCACCAGGCCGCTCGCGGAAAGCCGCACCGTCTGAATTCCCGGGTAGTTCTCGCGCAGCCGGTCCATGTCCACGTCCACGGGATTGCGCCCAAGTTCCTCCAGCAGAGCGCACTGCGCCTCCAGCAGAGGGACGCCGGCGTTCGGGTGACACCCGCCTGATGCCGGGACGACCTGGCCGAC
>Ga0070763_10000622_pt1 | contig 10210 bp, 10 predicted proteins | sample HubBroMetageWRM3_FD_67279 | JGI IMG/M metagenome (GOLD analysis project Ga0070763, IMG submission 67279) | Warmed soil microbial communities from the Hubbard Brook experimental Forest, New Hampshire - Hubbard Brook CCASE Soil Metagenome WRM 3 | ecosystem: Environmental > Terrestrial > Soil >... | reverse complement strand
TCGAGCTGCCACCCGACCGCGTCGCGGCCCGCGCCGCCGCCCTGCTCGGAGCGCCGCTCGAGTCGGCCCGCTCCTCGTAGGCGCGCGGGCAGCGGCGCTGGAGCCCGCGCAGCAGCGCCGCCGAAGCCCGTAAATATGCGTGGTGCTTCGAGTTGACCCTGTTTCCCACGCGCTGCTAGACTGCCCTCGCCACACTGCCTCGCAGCAGGGAGAACCTATGGCACCCGCACCACCGGAGTTCGCGGCGCGCAGAGGACAGCCGCAAGCGCAGGCGCAAGGTCCGAGCAAGTTCGGCGAGCTGCTGCTGCGCAGCGGCAAGATCAACCAGCAGCAGCTGGTCGAGGCGCTGGCGCTGCAAAAGGAGCAGGGCGGCCGGCTGGGCACCACGCTGGTCAAGATGGGCGTGCTCAACGAGCGGCAGCTGACCGAGGCGCTTTCCACCCACTTCCACGTGCCGATGATCGATCTCGGCTCGATGGAGATCGACGAGTCGGTGATCAAGATCATTCCCTCCGACATCGCGCGCAAGTACACCATCGTGCCGGTCTCCAAGGCGGGCGCCACCATCACGGTGGCGATGCTCGACCCCACCAACGTGTTCGCGATGGACGACGTGAAGTTCATGACCGGCTACAAGGTGGAGCCGGTGGTCGCCTCCGAGAACAGCATCCGCGCCGCCATCGACCGTTATTACGGCTCGACGCATGCCATCGAGCTCAAGAAGGTCATGGAGGACCTTTCGGAGGAGACCGGCGGCGGCGGCGATCTCGAGGTGCTCGAGGAGGACCAGGACCTCGACCTCGCGACGCTCGAGGAGGAATCCGAGCAGGCGCCGGTGGTCAAGCTGGTCAACATCGTGCTCACCGACGCCATCAAGCGCGGCGCCTCGGACATCCACATCGAGCCCTACGAAAAAGAGTACCGGGTGCGTTACCGCATCGACGGCATCCTGTACGAGATGATGCACCCGCCGCTCAAGCTCAAGGAAGCGATCACCAGCCGCGTCAAGATCATGGCCAAGCTCGACATCGCGGAGAAGCGGCTGCCGCAGGACGGGCGCATCAAGATCAAGACCAAGATCTCCGGCAAGTCCAAGGACCTCGACTATCGCGTCTCGGTGCTGCCCACGCTCTTTGGCGAGAAGATCGTCATGCGTCTCCTCGACAAGGACAAGCTGATGCTCGACATGGCGAGGCTCGGCTTCGAGGCCGACTCGTTGCGCCGTTTCGAGAGCGCGATCCTCAAGCCCTACGGCATGGTGCTGGTGACCGGGCCAACCGGCTCGGGCAAGACCAACACGCTCTATTCCGCCCTCCAGCGCATCAACACGCCGGAGGTCAACATCATCACCGCCGAGGACCCGGTCGAGTTCAACCTGGTCGGCATCAACCAGGTCCAGATGCGCGAGCAGATCGGCCTGAACTTCGCCGCCTCGCTGCGCTCGTTCCTGCGCCAGGACCCGAACATCATCCTGGTGGGCGAGATCCGCGACTTCGAGACCGCCGAGGTGGCGATCAAGGCCGCGATGACCGGCCACCTGGTGCTCTCGACGCTCCACACCAACGACGCGCCCAGCTCGATCAACCGCTTGATGAACATGGGCATCGAGCCGTTCCTGGTGGCGACCTCGGTGCACCTGATCGCGGCCCAGCGGCTGGTGCGCCGGATCTGCACGTTCTGCAAGGAGCCCGCGCCCGACGTGCCGGCCAACACGCTGATGGCGGCGGGTTTCGGAGACCACGAGGCGCGCACGATCAAGCTGTTCCGCGGCCGCGGGTGCGAGCGGTGCAGCAACACCGGCTACAAGGGGCGGATCGGGCTCTACGAGGTGCTGGAGATCGACGACGAGATCCGCGAGATGATCCTCTCGGGCGCGAGCGCCTACGAGCTGCGCACCAAGGCGATCGCGAGCGGGATGACGACGCTGCGGTCGAGCGGCCTGCAGAAGATCCGCGACGGGATCACGACGATGGAAGAGGTGGTGCGGGAGACGGTCTTGTAGGTCCGCAGGGGCGATTGCTTGGAGGTGCCCGGCCGGGGAGCGGGTTCATTTGCCAAAGAAATCGCCGCCCTCCGGCGGAGGTGGGAGGGGTGGCCCCGGCGCCGACCAGGGGCACGTTCATGGCTCCACCTCGGCGATGAGCTCGATCTCGACGCAGGAGCCGAACGGTACCTGGGCCACGCCGAAGGCGCTGCGCGCGTGCGCGCCGCGGCCGCCGAAGACCTGCTGGAGGAGCTCGGAGGCTCCATTGGCGACGAGGTGCTGCTCGGTGAAGGTGGGCGCGCTGTTGACCAGGATCAACAACTTGACGATGCGCCGGATGCGGTCGAGGTCGCCCACCGCGGAGGCGAGCGTGCCCATGAGGTCGACCGCGACCGCGCGCGCCGCCGCCGCGCCCTCGGCGGTCGCGAGCTCGGCGCCCAGCTTCCCCACCCAAGGCTTGCCGTCCCGCTTCGCGACGTGGCCCGAGAGGTAGACGAGATCGCCGCAGCGCACGAACGGCAGGAAGGCGGCCACCGGCGCGGTGGCCTGCGGCAGCGCGATCCCGAGCTCCTCCAGCTTGGCATAGACGGACATCCAGCCCCCTTTCTCCCCTACCAGGCCGACCGCAGCAGCCGCTTGAGCTCGGCGATCCGCTCCTCGTCGCGCCGGTAGAACGTCCATTGCTTGATGCGCTTGCCGCGCACGAGCCCCGCCTGCGAGAGGATCCGCAGGTGCTCGGAGGCGGTCGAAGGGCTCACCCCCAGCTTGCGCGCGATGAACAGCGAGCACACTCCGTCCCGCACCAGGTCGCCATCCACCTGCGGAGGGAAATGCGCCCGCGGCTCCTTCAGCCATCCCAGGATCTCCAGCCGGCGATCGTTGGCCAGCGCTTTGACAGCTGCGGCAGTCAACATATTGGCGAGTTTGCCAATCAACGAATCATTTGTCAAGCGTCAAGCCGGAAGGCGCCGGAGAGCGCCTGCCTCACTGAGGCGCGGTCAGTCCTGCTTCCAGGGCCGGAGGCGCGGCAGCCAGCGGGGGACGTGGGCGCGGTAGGTGTCGTACTCGGCGCCGAAAGTCTGGCGGAGGGTGGGCTCCTCGTAGACGAGGACGAAGAGGTGGAAGAGGAGCCAGACGGTGGCCGCGTATTCGAGGAGCCGCGGGTCGCCCAGGAGCAGGGCCTGTCCGAGGATGATCGACACCACGGCCATGTACATGGGGTTGCGGACGTGGCGGTAGAGGCCGGTCACCACCAGGTGCCGCGGCGGCATGACCGGCGCGGGCGTGCCCAGCCCCTGGAGCGCGAAGCGCGCAAAGGACTCGAGCAGCACCGGGGTGCCCGCCACGATCAGCAGCGCGCCCAAGATGCGCACGGCGGCAAGGCCGAGGAAGGGCGGCTGCATCCGCCAGCGGGAGATCCAGCGCGGAACGAGCACCGCGACGCTCCCCGGCGCGAGGACCAGGAAGACCGCCGATCCCAGGAGCGAGAGCAGCCTGCGCGTCCCGCTGCCCGGCCACCTCAGCAATTGCAGCTGGTATCGCAGCTGCACCAGCTCGGGCAGCTGCACGTCTTGTAGCGCGTCTCGTCGGTCGTGCCGCCCGCCACCCTGGAGTGGCTCGCGGTGGCGAGGTCGCGCAGGGTCTCGCGACTGAGCCGCACCTTCTTGAGCTGCTTCTTCATCGCCTGCCTCCCTGTCTCGGGGTCGACCTGATTGTGCGGAGCATACCAACCCGCTCCGGTAGCTCAAGCCCGGCCCACGGTCATGGCGCGGGAGGGGATCTCGGGAGCTGCGGTCAGCGGTCGGGCGGAGTCTTGGAGGTGGTGCGCGTGACGGCTTTCAGGACACCGAGGCCGATGAGGACGATCACGCCCACCGCGATCCAGGGCGTGGGGACGTGGGCCAGGTGAGCGCCGAAGGCGAGGCCGATCACGATGATGGCGAACCCGACCAGGTACACACCGAACGATTGAGACATGGCGTTCCTCCAAGGCGGCCGGCACACCCTCCCCGGCACACTCGCCCCAGCAGGATTCAAGACCCGCGCCAAGCCAAGCGGCTCTGAGGTCTAGTTTTCGCTGGATCGGCAGTTGACTGATATGCATCGAGCTGGCAAGATGATGCATATGCGGACGACACTCATCCTGGATGACGAGCTGATTGCGAGGGCACGTGAGCTCTCTGGCCTCAAGGAAAAGACTGCCGTAGTGCACGCTGGCCTGGAGGCTCTCATCGCCCGTGAAAGCGCGCGCAGGTTGGCGGCTCTCGGTGGTTCCGAGCCTGACCTGCGGAGGGTCAGGCGCCGCAGGCCACGCCAGCGCGTGCCGCCGCAGTGATCCTGGTCGATACGTCGGTCTGGGTGGACCACCTGCGACAGGGGAACGCGCGCCTTGCGAATTTGTTGGGCGAGGCGCAGGTCGTCGGGCATCCGTTTGTCACAGGTGAAGTGACGCTCGGTCATCTTCGAAACCCTGGCGAGATCGTTGCGCTGCTGGAGCGCCTTCCCCAGGCCGTGGTGATACCGCATGACGAGGTCTTGCAGTTCGTTCGCGAGCACAAGCTAGCCGGCAGCGGCCTTGGATGGGTGGATGTGCACCTGCTCAGCTCTGCTGCTGCCGCACGCTCACGACTCTGGACTCTCGACCGGCGGCTCGCCGCCGCCTCCTCACGGCTCGGGTGCGGGATGTGACCTCCCGCGGCGGCGTGCGTCTCGACTCCGACGCCGCGCTGGGAGCAGGCGTTCTCGGCCGACGGCGGCAGGACCTGGGAGACCAACCGGGTGATGGACTTCACCCGCGACGCGGGTTAGCGCGCGAGCTGCTCCCGGACCGCGTCGGGCACCGCTGCCAGGGCGGCGGGGAGCTTTGCCGGATCCTTGCCGCCGGCTTGCGCGAAGTCGGGGCGGCCGCCGCCGCCGCCGCCGACCAGGGCCGAGACGCGCTTGACCAGGTCGCCGGCCTTGACCCGGGCGGTCAGGTCCTTCGAGACGGCGGCGATCAGGTTGACGCTCGTTTCGCCGCGCGCCCCGATCACCACCACTCCCGAGCCGAGCTTCGTGCGCAAGGCGTCGGCCATCGTGCGCAGCTCGTCGACCGGGGCCTGCGGCACCTCGCGGGCGAGGACGCGCACGCCCTCGACCAGGGTCTCCTCGCTGCCGCCGGGCGCGGCGCCCGAGACCAGCTGCATGCGCAGGCGGCGCATCTCGGTCTCGAGCTCGTTCTGGCGCTCGCGGATCTGCTCGGCCCGTTGCAGCTGCTGCTCGAAATCCCCGCTCTTGATCCCGAGCCGGTTCACCAGCTCCTCGTGGGCCGCGCGCTCGCGCCGCACCTCGGCCAGGGCCTGGCGGCCGGTCAACGCCTCGATGCGGCGCACGCCCGAGGCCACGCCGCGCTCCGACTCGATCAGGAACAGGCCGATCTCGCCGGTGTTGTGGACGTGGCAGCCGCCGCAGAGCTCGAGGCTGAAGCCGGGCACGTTGATCGTCCTCACCCGCTCGCCGTACTTCTCGCCGAAGAGCGCCATGGCACCCGCCGCGATTGCCTCCTGGTAGGAGCGCGTCACGGACTCGACGTCCACCGCCCGGCGCACCCACTCGTTGACCAGGTCCTCGACCTGGTCCTGCTCCTGGCGGAACATGCCGCGGTGATAGGTGAAGTCGAACCGCAGGCGGTCGGGAGCGACCAGCGAGCCGGCCTGCCGCACGCTCTTGCCCATCACCTGGCGGAGCGCCGCGTGCAGCAGGTGGGTCGCGGTGTGGTTGCGCTGGGTGGCGAGGCGGGCCTCGTGATCGACCCGCATCTCGACGCGCGTGTGGCGCGCCAGCTCGCCCCGGTCCACCTCGACGAAGTGGAAGAAGATGCCGGCGGCGTCCTTCTGCGTATCGACCACCCGCGCCCGGCCGCCGCCGTCCCAGAGCAGCTCTCCGGTGTCGCCCACCTGGCCGCCGCCCTCGGCGTAGAAGATCGTCTGGTCGAGCACCGCGACTCCCGAGCGTCCCGCCGGCAGGCTCGACACCCGCTCGGGGGCGCCGTCCTTCCAAGCCGCCAGGCGCACCACCTCGGCCGGCGGCTCCCGCTGCTCGGTGCGGTCGTAGCCCTCGAACCGCGTGGGGGCGATCTCGGCATGGCCGCTCACCACCTCGCGCAGCGCGGCGAGCCGGCTCTGCACCTCCTGGGTGGCGCGGCGGGACTGCTCGCGCTGGCTGTCGAGGGCCTCGCCGAACCCCGCCTCGTCCACGGTGAAGCGCTCCTCCTCGGCGATCTCGCGGATGATCTCGATCGGCAGGCCGTAGGTGTCGTAGAGCCGGAAGACCATGGCGCCGGGGAGCTCGGAGGCGCCGGCACGCCGCAACCGCTCGATCTCGTCCTGCACCTGGCGCGCGCCCCCGGCGACGGTCGAGAGGAACTTCTCCTCCTCCGCCCGCACGGTCGCCACGGTGGCCTGGCGGGTCGCCGCCAGCTCGATGTAGGTCTCGCCCATGACCTCGCCGAGGACCGGCACCAGCCGGTAGAGGAAGGGTTCCTCGAGGCTCAGGCGCATGCCGTGGCGGACCGCCCGCCGCAGGATGCGGCGCAGCACGTAGCCGCGCCCCTCGTTGCCGGGGATGACGCCGTCGGCGAGCAGGAAGCAGACCGCGCGCAGGTGGTCCGCGATGACCTGGAGCGAGACGTCCTTCTCGGGATCGGCGCCGTAGCGGACGCCGGCGAGCTCGGCCGCCGCCTGCAGGATGGGCTGGAAGAGATCGGTCTGGTAGTCGGAATCGACCCCCTGCAGCACCGCGGCGACGCGCTCGAGGCCCGCGCCGGTGTCGATCGAGGGATTGGGCAGCGGGTCGAGCCGGCCGCTGGGGTCGCGCTGGTATTGCATGAACACCAGGTTCCAGATCTCGAGGTAGCGGCCCGACCCGGTGCCCTCCGGCCAGGAGACGGGCGGCAGCTCGGGATGGAGGTCGACGAAGATCTCGCTGCACGGGCCGCACGGACCGGTCTCGCCCATCGCCCAGAAGTTGTCCTCCCTGCCGCAGCGGTGGATCCGCTCGGGCGGCAGGCTCGAAAGCCGCAGCCAGAGCGCGTGCGCCTCGTCGTCCTCTTCGAAGACGGTGGCCGACAGGCGATCGACCGGGATCTTCCACACCTCGGTCACCAGCTCCCAGGCGAAGCGGATCGCGTCCTCCTTGAAGTAGTCTCCGAAAGAGAAGTTGCCCAGCATCTCGAAGAAGGTGTGATGGCGCGCGCTCGGGCCGACCTGCTCGAGGTCGTTGTGCTTGCCGGAGACGCGCATCACCTTCTGCACCGACACCGCGCGCGGCGCGGGCGGCGGTTCGACGCCCAGGAAGTAGTTCTTGAACGGCACCATGCCGGCGTTGACGAAGAGCAGCGTCGGATCGCCGTGCGGCACGAGCGGGGCGCTCGGAAACGGCCGGTGGCCGCGCGCGCGGAAAAACTCGACGAAGCTGCTGCGGATCTCTCGACTTTTCATCAGGACTCGTCGCCTTCGAGCGCCGCGGCGGCGGCTTCGCCTCCCGGCTGCTCGCTCAAAACGGCAACGATAACATGCGCCGGGAAGCCCTTGCGGGCGAGATGGCGGGCGAGCGGCGCGAGATCGCGGGGCGCGGGCTCGGAGCCTTCGCCGCCGCGCGCATGCTCGGAGACTTCGCTGCGGCCCGTGCGCTCGGACTTGGAGGCTTCGGCACGGGACCCGTGTCCGGAGGCCGCGCTGCGGGTCGCGTGCTCGGAGGCGTCGCCGCGGCGCGCGAGCCAGCGCGCCGCCACCCGCCGTGCCGCCGGCAGCTCGTCGTGCGGCAGCCCGGCGAGCGCCGCCTCGACCGCCCCGGCCGCCGCGCCGCGCCGGCGCAGCTCGGCCTCGATGCGCACCCGGCCCTCCCCGTCGTGCGCCAGGCGCCCGGCGGCAAAGCCCCGCGCCGCCTGCTCGTCGTCGAGGTAGCCCTGCTCGGCCAGGCGGTCGAGCGTCCGCTCGATCTCCTCTGCCGCGTAACCGCGGCGCGCCAGCTTCTGCGCGAGCTGGCGCCTGAAGTGCGGCCGCTGCCCGAGCAGCTCGACCGCCTGGTCGTAACAACCCGGAGCCGGACGCCTCATGTCATGAGCCGGCAGCCTCGTAGGATTCGGCCGTCCATACGCGGTCGAACTTCTCTCCCGCCGACCGATAGGCGGTGCGCACGGCTTCGGCGTCCGCCGCCTCGAAGGTGCAGATCATGCGCCGCCGGTCGCCGGATAGCAGGCTGCGGACCCACCTCACTCCGTGCGCGCCGAGACAGGGGTCGATGCGGCGGCTCATCGCGTCGTAGACCTCGTCGCTGAGCGGCGGGTCGAAGCTGTGCTCCACCACGAGCAGGGTCATCGCTTTCTCCTTCCGGCCGTGGGCCATGTTCCCCGCCGGCTGCGTCCGGCGACGCGGGTCATCGTGCGGGCGCGGCCGGCTTCGCCGCGGGCGGCGGGAAGTCCTTGGAGCTGAGGTCGACCGTGATCAGGAAGCCGTTGGTGCCCCGGTATTCGAACGCCTTGGGGCCGACCCGATAGGCTTCCACTTCGTTCGGCATCATGACGAAACCGTCGTTGCGCGGCGCGCCCCAGTACCTGAGGTTCTTCAGCACCACCGGCCCCGGGCCATTGGCCGAGCTGGTGCGCACGAGCTTGACCTCGGCCGTCTTGCCGCCGTCCATGGCCGCGTGCGCGCCGTGCTCATCGTACTGCCAGACGTCGATCGCCGCCTCGGCCGTGGCGCTCGAGCGCCATTGCACCGGGAAGAGATGGCCGACGATGTCCTGCAGGCCCGCGCGCTGGGCCGGCGACAGCGCCTTGTCGAAATAAAGGACGTTCCAGTCCATCTTGCCTTGGGAGAAATCGCCGCCGAGGTCGTTCGCCAGCCAGAACTTGGCGCCGTCGAGCGAGGTCGCGCCGTAGTGGCCCCGGTTGACGCGGTAGGCGAGATTGGCGCGGCAGTAGTGCGCCTCCGCCTTGCCATGATCGTGATGGCCGGCGGGCTTGGTGTTGAAGTAGCACTGGCAGAACATCGGGCAGCTGCACGCTTCGATGGCCGTGGCGTTCATCGCCCAGTCGGAGCTGGCGCTCGGCCGCGACGGGGACGCGGCCAGGCCGAGCAGCACAACCGACCCGGCCACCAGGGTGAGTGCGACGGGATGCGCAAGGTGCTTCATGGCGAGCCTCCTTTCCGCGGCAGCGAGCCCGCGGGGAAAGAATCGATGCCGGAGAGCATCCCGCGCCGGCGTTGGAACGAGCGTTGGAGCGGGCGTGTAAAATATGGCACATTGCCGATGATGTCGTCCCCGCGGCTCGAAGTCCATCTGCTCGGCGAGCTGGAGGTTGCGCGCGGCGGCCGGCCGCTTGCCCTGCCCGCCTCCAGGAAGACCCGCGCGCTCCTCGCCTACCTGGTCACTTCCCGCTCGCCGCAGCCGCGCGCGCGGCTGTGCGAGCTCCTGTGGGAGGGACCGGTCGATCCGCGGGCGGCGCTGCGCTGGAGCCTCACCAAGCTCCGCCCGGCGGTCGACGATGCGGCAGGCAAGCGCCTGCGCGCCGACCGCGAGCGCGTGGGCTTCGATGTCACGGCCGTGGACGTCGACCTGTTCGCCGTCGAGAGCGCGCTGGCAGGGGGCGTCGCGGCGGCTCCGACCGAGGTCCTCGAGGCCGCCGCGGCGCGTTTCCGTGGCGAGTTCCTCGAGGGTCTCGACCTGCCGGACTGCTATCGCTTCCAGGAGTGGCTGCGCGCCCGCCGGGAGGCGGTTCACGCCCTGCGCTCGGGGGTCCTCGGGGCGCTGGTCGAGCGCCGGGACGTGACGCCTTCCGCGGCGCTGCGCCATGCCCGCGCCTGGGTGGCCCTGGACCCGCTCGACGAGGCGGCGCAGGCCGCGGTGGTGCGCCTCCTGGGCGCGGCGGGCCACCCGCGCGAGGCGCTGGCCCAGTACGAGAGCTGCCGGCGGATGCTCGCGGCCGAGCTGGGCACCGGCCCCTCCGCCGTGCTCGAGGATGCCCGCCGCTCGCTCCCGCCGGCGCCGGCGGCGCGCTCGTCGCGTGCGCCCGGTGCGGTCCGAGCCGGGGCCGCGCCGGCGCCCCTGCTCCCGCCTCCGTCGCCGCCCCGACCCTCGGCGCCGCGCGCGGCCTGGCCGCGGCTCGTCGGGCGCGGCAGCGAGCTGGCGGACGCCCTCGCGATGCTCGACGGCGCGGCGGCCGGCCGTTCCGGCCCGGTCCTGCTC
>Ga0070763_10000616_pt1 | contig 10239 bp, 8 predicted proteins | sample HubBroMetageWRM3_FD_67279 | JGI IMG/M metagenome (GOLD analysis project Ga0070763, IMG submission 67279) | Warmed soil microbial communities from the Hubbard Brook experimental Forest, New Hampshire - Hubbard Brook CCASE Soil Metagenome WRM 3 | ecosystem: Environmental > Terrestrial > Soil >... | reverse complement strand
CCGGCCAGCCGGCGGACCGCCCGGTACAGCACCAGGACGGTGAGCACACCCTCCGCCACCTGCGGCAGGACCAGCGCCCAGATGTGAAAGCCGAAGACCCGCAGCGACAGCGCCTGCACCCAGAGCGCGCCGGGCAGCTTGTCGACAGTGACGGTCCCGGCCGGGTCAAACGCCCCGAAGATGAAGTCGTGCCAGCTTTCCGACATGCCGCGGGCCGCCGCGCCGTAGAACGGGTCGACGCTGACCCCGGCCGTCCCCCAGCCGTACGCCACCGCGGCGACGGCCGCTATGGCCAGCAGCGCCGGCCGGGCCCAGGCGGGCTGACCGGCGGGAGAGCGCCACGGTGTCAGGCACCTGCGCCAGCGGGACGCGGCGGGGGCATCAGACTTACCTTCCGGAACCGCTGCGGGCAGGTCAACGGCCATGGCCCGGTACCCCGCAGGGTTCATGCCGCTCATCCGGCTGCTGCCTTCATACCGGGCAGGCCCAGTCTCGCCCGGACGATCCGGGCGGTGGCGGCGAGGACCTCAGCCACCTCGCCCCGCGATGCAGTCCCCGGCCGCGGGCCGTCGGCCAGCGCGATGAGGACCAAGAACGCCCTCCCCGTCACGGGTTTGACAGCCATCCCGTTCAATATAATGGAAGGCAGGATATTAATCGATACCTAGCATCGTTCTCGCGACACCGACACGCAGCGAGCGGGCCGCCCAGAACGAGATGTTCTGGCCCCAGCACCCACGCGGCGCGCTCTACACAGAGGCCGCGCGGAATCGCTCGATATGCGGTGAGACCGGCAGCGCGGTGACAGGGAATCCGGGTACTCCCTGCGACGAGCACCGTGCCATCTTCGTGGCCGCCGCAGGTTCCGATGGCCGCCCACACTCGAACGACGAGACGCGGCCGCCCCGGCGCGTCGCCTGGAACCCCAGCCCCACCGTCCACGGCCAACAGGCGCTCGACCAGGGCACAAAGGGATTGAGCGTGGACCGACGCCGCTCGTCCGACGGTTGCGTTGGTTTCTAGTCCGCTAATGCTGCTGGCCGGGGTCGTCAGTGCAGCGGGTCGATGAAGGTGTAGATGACCATGAGGCTGACGAGGACGACGAAGACCCGAAGCGCCCACAGTCCGGCTGTGGTGCGGGCGCTGAGTGCGGCTGGCGGGACAGCCCTGGAGGTTTCGGCTACGAGCTGGCCGCGCGCCAGGTGCATGACCAGCTCGTCCTCAAAGCGCTCCGGTGACCGCGGGTCCTGCTCTCCGATACCGGAACTCTGGTGTGCGTCTTTCATGGTGGGCGCGCCTGTCGTTATGAGATGAGATCGATGACCTGCAGGAAGGAGTCGATGCCGTAGGCGGCTCCGCAGAGCCCGACGAACACGATGACGGTGATCCCGATCGCGTTGGTGGAGCGCTTATTCGCCCACGGGCCCATCAGCGCGGTGTCGTTGGCGAGCATGACCATGAAGAGCAGGCTGACGGGGAGCAGCACGGTCGCGAGCACGTTGGCGTTGAGCGCGATCGAGATCAGCGGCGCGCCCGGGATCAGGATCACCGCGGCGGCGATCGGCGCGACCCCGATGTTCGCCGCGTAGAAGAGCACGGCGTTGCGCGGCGAGTTGTTGAAGCTGTGGGAGACCCCGGCGCATTCCCCGGCGGCGTAGGCGGTGCTGGCGGAGATCGTCAGGACGGCCACCGCTCCCGCCTCGATCAGCCCCAGCGCGAACACGGCGCCGGTGGTGCTGCCCGCGACGTGCCCCAGCGCGGCGGGGAACCCGACGGTGATGCTCGATCCGTTGTGGGTGAGCAGCGCCGCCCCGGCGACCAGCGCCCCGACCCCGAAGATCGCGGCCAGGGCCGCGCCGGCCGCGGTGTCATAGCGGCCGTGCTTGATGTCGCTGGGCGTCATTCCCTTGTCGGCGGAGGCGCTCTGCTGAAAGAAAATCATCCAGGGCGTCACCGTGGCACCGATCGTGGAGGCTAGCAGCAGCAGCGTGTTGAAGCTCCCGCCGGGAAATGGCAGGAAGTCAAAGGACCTCGCGACGGCTCCCACGTGAGGCTTTACCAGGATCGCCGCCAGCAGGAACAGGCCATTGAACAGCGCCATGCCGAGCACGATGCGCTCCCAGCGCCAGTAGCGGCGCCCGCTGAGGGTGAACACGACCAGCGCCAGCCCGAGCGCGACGGCCACGCCGGCGCCGAGGTGGAAGTAGGCCAGCCCGATCCGGATCGAGACGAACTCGCCGACCAGGGTGACCAGGTTGGTGACGGTGAGATCGCCGGCGGAAACCAGCCCCAGACCTTCCCGTACCGCTGCAGGACCAGCTCGCCGTAGCCGCGGTGGGTGACCGTGCCGATGCGCATGCACATCTCCTGGCAGACGTAGGCCATCGCGAACAGCAGCGGGATGAAAGGCACGAAGAACCCCAGCCTGTACGCCGCGCCGTCGGAGGCGTAGGCGATCATGCTCGGCCCGTCGTTCTCGCCCAGCATCGCCAGGATCCCAGGGCCCACCAGCAGCCACAGCAGATACCAGTGCTAACGGTGTCCGCGAGCATGGTGAACGCGCGCGCGGTCCCGCGACCGCGCGGTGTCCTCCGCGGTCAGCGGCGGCTGCGAGGGGGTGACGGTCACTCGTCCGCCGCCACCCTGATGGCGGCGGTCACGCGGACATCAAGCAGGTGTGTTCCCGATCGCGCCTGGACGGTGACGGCTCCGCCGGGATGGACCTCCCTGACCTCCGGGACGTCGCCCAGCGCGATCCCCCTGGCCGCCAGGAAGCGCAGGACCGCCGGGTCGCGGTCCGAGACCCGCGTCACCCGGTCACAACCCCACCCTGCCGTCGATGCGCTCCCGCAACAGGTCGGCGTGGCCGATGTGGCGGGCGTACTCCTCGATCATGTGGACCAGCACCTCCCGCAGTGATACCTGGCCTTGGTGCCCGCCGCGGCCGATGTAGGCCCTGGTGAGGCCCAGGTCGCTGGCTTCACCGACGAAACGCTCGGCGAAAGCGACCTCGGCCCTCCAGTTCTCCCAGGCCAGCGCGACCGCGGCCGGATCGGCCACGGCATCGCTGAAGGCCCGGTCGTGGTCGTCGCCGGCGCTCTGCCGATAGCGAGCTGGAGCATCCTCGCCAGCCATCACCTGGCGGAACCAGTACCGCTCGGCGTCCGAGAGGTGACGCACCAGGCCGAGCAGCGAGAGGTCGGACGGCTCAACCGAACGGCGGGCCATGGCATCGGCATCGAGACCTGCGCACTTGAGTTCCAAGGTGAGCCGGTAGTCGTGCACGTACCCGGCGAGCACGGTGCGTTCGTCACCGTGATGGACGAAAATGCCGCCAATCCCGCGCGGGTCGGCATCCGGGCCGACGAACATGTCCTGCCAGCCGAACTGCCGCTCAGTTCCGTCGCCAGGCCGTTGTGCTGTAGCTGTCATCTTGAACATCATGGCTGACCGGGCGCCCCCCTTCTAGGGGAGCGAGTCGCCAGGTTTGCCGGGGGAAGCCTGGGGGAAGCCCAGGTCGAAATCCACTTGGGCGCGCCGAACAGGGTGATCAGCGCTGGCCACGGCTCACGAGGACCGTCGCGCGCATGAGTGCCGAATCGGCGTTTCGTATCCGAGTAACGCTGCTTCTTACGTCACGCTCTGTATTCCGCCAAGCTCGCGAGCTGTCGAGAAATATCCGCTGTTAGGTGCGAATTGGCAATTGGCGGAGCCGTGCTGGCAGCGGCACCCGAATGATGGTTTTGCGCTCGGTGATGGGCGGGCTGGTAAGCCGGCATCTTAGCAACCATTGGGTTGACAACGCGATTGAGAAACGAGCTCATTCGTCATGACCGATTATTTGTCGGGCTTTAGGCAAGGGCGGCGTCCGAGGAGCCCGATGAGCTTGCTTACGTCGCAGCTGTCGCCGGTCTTCCGCCCGGCTGGAGCCGGCGGGTGTATCAGTTCGCCGATTCGTCCCTCTGAGAGGTTACGAAGAGACCCGGCCTACAGACCGACTTTTTGCGGCCACCTATGAACCACCGGGTCGGGGCGCTCGCGCCAGTTCTCCACAGCGAGGCTGCTCGAGCTGCTCCAACCGCTCACCAGGGAGGGACCGGTATGAGTGTCAACGAAGTAAGCCCGGCGCTGCCCAAGGGCGCGCGGACGTTCGAGCTGCCCCCCGACGGGTTCGATCCGATGACGGCATCCGCCGGCGAACTGCGCCGGTATGGGCTGCCGAGGCGACCGGATCCAGACAGCGAGCCACAGCTCGCACGGCTATACGCTCGAGCGCTCTCACGCCCGCGAAGGTTCGTCAAGCCGGAACTAGTCGTCGACTCGCGCCTTGACGCGATCAATGTGAAGCGAGAGGGCAAGGCGGATTTCAGCTCCGGGGACTGGGGTGGCGCCGTCGTGACAACGCCCGCCAGCGACCCCCCGAACATGGTCTTCGCGCAGTTCCAGGTGCCGACCGTGCTCAACTTCGATCCCGAACTGACACAGCAGCTCGTCACCGGGTTCTGGGTCGGGATCGGCGGCTACGGCAATAACTCGCTGCTCCAGGCGGGGGTCGCGGCAACCGTGACGCCTGGCACGGGGCTCTTCCCATTCTTCGGCTCGGTGAGCTACTGGGCGTGGACCGAGTGGTGGCCGAACGGCTTCATCATCGACAACCTTGCGATCTCGCCCGGCGATGCCGTCTCGGTTCTTGTCTGCGCTCCGCAGCCGGACCACGGCTTCGTGTCGATGGAAAACCTGACGACCGGCCAGATCGTCTCAGTCGGCGTCGATCCGCCGGCTGGACTAACGGCCAACGGACCCTCGGCCGAGTGGATCATTGAGTCGCTGTCGATCGATACGGCCGCGTTCACTCCGTGGACCTGCATCAACTGCCAAGCAGGGAGCCACGACTCATCGCTGACGCTCACCGGGGCGACCACGCTGAATATGGCGGACAACGAGGTCCAGACGACCGTTACCTCGCCGTCGTCGGTGACGGTCATCTGGGAGAAGTACAGCTAAAGATCTCAATTGCGGGGGTTACATCTGATGACGGCGAGCGCAGGATGCGCTATGCCGGAAGCATGAGGTATGCCGGTGGTGGGGGGCTGACGGCGGAGGATCGGGGGGCCGAGATGACGGAGCCGGGCAGATTCGATAACGTGCGCACGGACCGGCTGCTGATGCGGCGGTGGCTCGACTCCGACCGCGAGCCGTTCGCCGTTCTCAACGCCGACCCGGAGACCATGGTTTTCTTTCCGCAGATGCTCGACCGCGAGGCCAGCGAAAGGTTGGTTGACCTCATCGAGGAGCGGTTCGACCAGCAGGGATACGGGCTCTGGGCGCTGGAGGTCGCCGATACCGGCGAGTTCATCGGCTTCACCGGGCTCAACCCGATGCCCGACGGGGTGCCGGGCGTCGGCGGCGTCGAGGTCGGCTGGCGGCTCGACCGGCATGCCTGGCATAACGGCTACGCCACGGAGGCGGCCAGGGCCGCACTCGGGGTGGCCTTCGACGGCGTCGGCCTGGACGAGATCTGGTCGATCACCGCCGTGCTTAACGAGCCGTCCCAGGCAGTCATGCGGCGCCTGGGGCTGACCGAGGTTGCCAGGTTCGACCATCCGAGGATCCCGGCCGGCCACCCCATCCAGCCGCACGTGACCTACCACCGGCCGCGGCCGCCAGCGTCCTGACCACCACGCTCCCGGCTGGGATGCGCTGACTAAACCGGTCCTTGACGGTTGAGGTGACGAAGTCTGCTGACGGCTGGCGGGCTGTGCGGTATGCCGTCGTCATGAGATATCCCGATGGCGGCGGGCTGACCGCGGAGGAGCGGGCCCGCCGGGAGCAGGTGCGGCTGGCCGCGGCGGAGCTGATCGAGGCGGGAGCACGCGACCGGGAGGTGGCCAGGCGGTTCCGGGTGTCGCGGATGTCGGTGAACCGGTGGCGGCGGGCGCTGGCCGCCGGGGGCCGGGCGGCGCTGGCGGCTAGACGATCGCCTGGTCCAAGGTGATGCCAGCGTCATTAGCTGCGGTCACGATCTCGGAGCGGACATCTGGCCCGACATCCGCTTGTGCGAGCCAGTCCGCGATGGCTGACCCTGTAGCTCCCACAATGCAGCCCGCACATGCACCGGCATAGAACGACACTGTCACTGCGGCGGCGTCTACCGCAAGCTCGCCGCCGAAGCCCGCGAAGCCTGCCGCCTCGAGCGCACCGAGAGTGACGTCCACTCCTCCGGCGACTTCAGCCGCGTGGTGGAGCTCCTCGAGGAACTCAAGTGCCTCCCCCGCGCTGGCCCGCACCTCGGCTGGTGTCGGCAAGCCCGACCCGTGCATGCAACTGCTGAATTCATCCCAGAATCCCATCGTCCTGCTCCTTTCGGCGGTAAACGGTGAAGGTGACTAAGTCTTGATGGCGGCGGGGGACTTTGTTGAACGACTCCTCGGTTCCAGCCGAGTCTTACCAGCCGGGCTCAAGCTCGCCGTCAGTATGCGGGCGATTGTCACCATCGCCGGACATTATTAGTGATCGCAGATACCGCTCCGTCCTCCTTCTTAGCCAGAAGTGCCGCATCGGACGGCTGGTCAGCCTTAGCGATTGTGGTTTTAAATAGCCCGGAATCTCCACTAAGCGTGCGATTAAATTGGACGGCCTGACCTGCGTCGAAGCCAGCCCGTCCGCCAACCTCCGCGAGCGTGTGGTAGACGGCAAGCTGGCCCGGGCCGCGCTCGGAACTTCCCTCGCACACCCCGATGGCGATCGTAAAGCCACGACGCCAAGCGTCTGTGATGTCGTAACTCATCAGGCGCTTAGTCCATACTTCGTCCAGCAGGTCGTAAAAGTCAATGGTAATGCTAAACTTGCTTCTTTTGAGGATGTCGGAGACAGGCATGATATTGTACCTGATACCAGAAGCAATGAGGTTCTCGCCTTTCATTCTGTAGATATCGTTCTCGCCAACATTCGATTCGGGGACTGTGGCGAACCTCTCCTCGATTTGGGGTCTTTCCGGCCGTACGGTAGCACCTCCCACGAGGCCCAGCTGAAGCCAGCCTCTGGCCTCTGGTGCAAGCATGTCTAGCGCCATCTGGTATCCGAACTCGGCCGCGTATTGGTTATACAGTGCGTCCACCTTTGACTGGGCAACGCTCATAGCGGCGGCCCCTTGGCTCTTCGCCGCTTCGAGAATGAATCCCGCATCATCCCTCAGGCCGTCCGCAACCACCTGTTCGGCCTGGGTGAGTATCATCTGCGGAATGTTCTCACCGTTGATGACACGGCGAGCGTAATCCATCCCCAGTTGCGCTTCAGCTGGCAGCCTGTCGCGGATAGTGTTGTACATAACCTCGGTAACGGCCTGTCCGCTCGCAATGCCGAACACGACCTGGTCGGCAACCTTGAGAATGTCCTTCACCGAATTGTCGAGAGGAGAGGTATCAATGAAGACGTAATCGGCGCGCTCTCCCCTGCCAATGGCAACAGCAGCATTAAAAGCCATACCTGATACGGGCTGTTCGGGAAGCGCGCCCCCTATTCCGTCGAGGACAGATTGATTGATGGACTCTCCCTCGGCAAGCGACACCGTGGTGTTGATCACCAGGCTCAAGGCAGTCCCGAACACGGGCACGTAAGAGGCAACCATCGCGACAGCGCGCGCGGCGATGGGTAGCACGGCCAGAAAATCCGACCATATCGCCTCGAGTGGCGTCTCACACTTCTGACACCACAGAAATTCCCACCGATCAAACCCCCCGCGCATCTTTCTCTCGCCAGGAATGCAAACCCAGCGAGGAGGATTCGGCATGCCGGGCACAGACCTAGGCGACGGCATCCAGTAAACGCCCTGCCACCGCATCCACTCTTCGGGGCTTATAAAGTCGGGCTTATATTCGCTCGCCGGACCTTCAACCCAGGTCATTCCCTTAGTCTGGTTACGCCCTGTCACGTTATCGGACTCGCCGGTCGCGTCTTCTACCTGAATACCAGCTGAATGCTTGTATGCACTGAAATTGTCGTGGCTGGGATCCTCATCGTCATGGACTAGGTAGGTCTGCCAGACTGGCGCGCAATTGCGGCAACATTGTTGCTCTCGATGGACGCCTGGCCGATTCACAAACCGCTTATCGAACGCAGCCGGATCGTCATTGCGGACAATGTAAGTATTACGAGGATCCTCGAACATCCGCCTGGCAGTGCTCATTTTACGGCCCCGCCACCAAAAATCTCGTCCGAGACCTTGTTGATGAGTCGATCGCCGAGTCGATCAACTTGGGCCTCGAAGGGGCTGAAGGGTCCGGACATTACGTCCTCCATCTACGAGCTGGTGCCGCCGGGCTACCGGCGGGATCATTCACTAGGCCTTCGCGTGGCTGGACGAGCCGACCGCGCGACCATCCACACGGTCACGCAAATCACGGTTTCGCGCCCCTTATTACCCAGCGAGATTGCCTTAAGCATCGCTCCGACCGTGTGGAGGCCGTGCGGAGGCCGTGCGGAGGCCGTATGGGGGCCAGTAATTATCCAGTAATTATCCCGCCGTCATAAATAAGATCGAGAGGGCTGGGTGGCGCCGGGGCTGGTCGGGCCGCATGGGACGTAAGTTACTGGGCCGGTCGCGAGTAGGCCGACCAAATTCGGCCAATTCAGGGTGCAGCTCTTCTGGAGCGAGCTGATCACGCCACGAGAATGCAGGGTTTCGCGGTTTCTTGGCAACGTCCCGCGTCAGCTGCTCTGCCCGGCTCCCTAGCAGACGCTCGGTTGTGGTTCGCCAGGAGCATACAACCTCCAGTCTTGCTGTATAGATCCCCCGACATCGGCGCATATGGCTGTATATGAATTTGAATGTTGATACATTCCAAAAGCGCACAGTGCCGTCGCTGTCGGCGCTGGCCAGCAGCTTGCCGTCGGGACTGAACGCCACCCCGTGAGCCCGGGGGGTCAGTCGGCCATCCGGCCGGGCACGCCCGCCCGCTAACAGGGGTTGACCTGCGCAAACTTGCCGGTCATAGGGTATGCAGCCGGTCCGGCGCCGGTTATCGTGGCCGGGTGCTCGGCGCTGGGTGGACCGAGGCCGTCGCCTTGGCCGCGGCCTTCGCGGTCTCGGCCGTGGCTACCCCGGCGGGCATCTCCGGTGCGGTCCTGCTGCTCCCGTTCCAGGTCAGCGTGCTGGGCACGCCCAGCCCGGCCGTCACCCCCACCAACCTGCTCTACAACGTGGTCGCCACCCCCGGGGCGCTGTACCGGTACCGCCGGCAGCACCAGACCGGCGGGCGGCTGGCCCTGCTCCTGATCACCGGGACGCTGCCCGGCGTGATCGCCGGATCGGTCATCCGCGTCGAGCTAGTCCCCGGCCCCCGCGTCTTCGACCTGATGATCGCCACCCTGCTGCTGCCGCTCGGCATCTGGCTGGCCGCCACCCGGCCCGCCCGCGACCGCGACCCGGCCCGCCCGGCCCGCCAGATCCCGGCCCCCGCGCTGATCGTCCTGGCCGCCCTGACCGGCTGCGTCGGCGGCCTCTACGGCATCGGCGGCGGCTCGATCCTGGCGCCCATCTTGATCGGGTCCGGCCGCCCGGCCGCCGAAGTCGCCCCGGCCGCCCTGGCTTCCACCTTCGTGACCTCTCTCGGCGGCGTGATCACTTTTACCCTCTTGTCCATCAGCCACGGCCCGGTCGCCCCGAACTGGCCCACCGGCATCGCGCTGGGCCTCGGCGGCATCGCCGGCGGCTACACCGGCGCCCGGATCCAGTCCCGGCTCCCGGACACCCTGATCCGCCGCATCCTCGGCACCCTCGCCATCGCCATCGCCGCCCAGTACCTGTGGACCGCGCTGAACTGACCCCGCCGCCGGCCACCACTGGCTGCAGAAGGCGAGGGAGCCGCCGACCGCGCTCGCGGTGACCTCATCGAGCGGCCGGCCGGGCCCGCCGGGGCCGGGCCGCCGACCGGCCCCGCATCCCGGTTAGCGTCCCCGCCCGAATGCCGGGCGGCAAGCGCGGGGAACCCCGAGTCCTGCCGGCTACGCACCAGCAAAACTACAGCCGCAGCAGAAAGCCCGGCTAAACCCGGCTCGGCGGGCTGCCCGGATCGCGGCGCGGTCAGCCGCCGATGGCTGACATCGGCCGGGCGGGCTGCAGGAAGCCGTGATCGTTGATGCCGTGCCCGGGCAGCTTGGCGGTGACCGCGCGGCGCCAGATGGCGGCCAGCTGGTCGTCGTCGGCTCCGGCCCGCAGCGGGGTGCGCAGGTCGCTCTCGT
>Ga0070763_10000608_pt1 | contig 10275 bp, 11 predicted proteins | sample HubBroMetageWRM3_FD_67279 | JGI IMG/M metagenome (GOLD analysis project Ga0070763, IMG submission 67279) | Warmed soil microbial communities from the Hubbard Brook experimental Forest, New Hampshire - Hubbard Brook CCASE Soil Metagenome WRM 3 | ecosystem: Environmental > Terrestrial > Soil >... | reverse complement strand
TCGGCTATCGAGCAATCGAGTGCGACCTCCGCCGCCTCCGCCAGAGTGGAGGGCTTAGCGTGTGTGGTGCGGGCGCCCTCGCCCGGGTTCCCCGCATAAATCTCGTCGCAAGTCATCGCAATCAGCGGCACCTGCAAACGTTTGAGCGTTGCCAGCAAGCGCAAAATTTCGTCGGTCTCGCCGCTGGCTGAGAGCGCCAGCACCGCGTCGCCGCGCACCACCATTCCCAGGTCTCCGTGTACGGCTTCGACCGGATGCATGAATAGTGCAGGCGTCCCGGTCGAATTCAGTGTGGCCGCAATCTTGCGCGCGATAATTCCGCTCTTGCCCATGCCCGTGACCACGACTCGGCCGCCGCAGTCATAAATCAATTCCACGGCGCGATTGAACGCACCGGCCATCGGCCCGGCAATGCGATCCGCCAGGACGCGCAACGCCTCGGCTTCGATGCGCACGACATTTTCGCCAATCAGTTTCATGGAAGAAAGAGGATGTTAGCACGCCGCCAACTGTACAGACGTTGCTGGCAACGTCTCCCGATCGCAGCAACATATTCTTCACCGTGCGAGACGTAGCAAGCTACGTCTCTACCGATAGAGACGTTTCAGAAGTGCTCGTCCATCTTCCGGATCCGTTCTGCCCTATGTCCTAACTCGGCAAGACTCATGGCTTGGATGGCGTGGTCCCACGGCCCAGCCTCCCAATTGTCTTTTTTCTTCTCAGGGTGAATCCACGGAGGTAGCGTAATGAGCAAATTGCGCGCCATGGCCAGGGCATAGGGTTCGTAAAGCGAGCGCAGATGCTTTAGTTTTTCTTCAGACTCGGCTGATTCCAGAAGCCGCAGCCCATGCTGCTGAAGTGCTTGCCGGAGTTTTAGCAGTTGCTCTGCGTCCAGCCGGACTGGAGCGAGAGGATCGTATTGAGCATTGACAAGCTGCGCCAAGTCCACCATCGCGTGCCGCGCGACAGCGAAAGTTAGCTTGGCCGGCTCTTCCGGGATGTCGTCGATGCCGGCGAGCACCAGCGCGCTGGCGTCGAGCATCACCGTGAGCGCACCCAGCCAAGACTGATTGATATGCTGAGAACGAAAAAAGCCGAGCGGTGGATAGGAAATATGGCTCTCCAGCAGCTCTGCCGCCCAGCGCTCCCAGTCGCGAAAGATGTCTTCCAGCAGCGGGCATTTGCCGAACCGTATCAGCAACTCCGCGGCGGTGGGCGGTGAACCTGCGCGTGCGTCGAGCAAAGAGATCTCGATTTCTCGCCTGGAAAACGACGAATAAATTGTCGGCAAGTATCCGATGACCACACCCAGAAAGCCGAAGCCCATGCCGGCTTCCAGCACCGCCAGAGCCCGAGCAAAAGTCGACGTCGGGATAATGTCGCCATAACCCAAAGTGAAAAAAGTCGAGCCACTCAGGTAAACCACCCGGCCGAACGTGACCGGTTCGTTGGCGAGCACGACGTGCTCGCCCGCACCGTATTGCAACAGGGCAAAGCCGAAGATCAAACCAGCGGCCCAAAGAGCGAGCAGGAAAAGCAGCGACAGCGGCCCGAAGTAGCCAAGAAAATTCTCCCGGCGGCCCTTCGATTTGATCAGACCGGTAATCTTCCGCCATGGAATCCAGGTGTTACGGTAGAACCAAACCGTAATTCGAAATTTCCTCCGCACCCGGCGTGGCAGAACCACAGTTTCAAACGCGTCCAACAGGACGGCGAGGATGACGACGGTGCCGGCGATGGTGGCGAAGATAAACATTCGGAGTAAGCGGTGGCGAAAATGGTAGCAGATTGAGGGCTGATATGGGTTTACTCAGGAAGAGACAAGCTCTTCGGTGACAATCATCACAGCGATTTTGGGACACACCAGCGTAGTTTCGAATCAGGCGGCCGTATCCTCATGATCCGCCAACGTAGCTGAAATCAAGTCCCGCAAGGGACGAACCAGCTTAGCCCAGCGCGCCAGCACTGGGGAAGAAGGCAAACGAAGGGCAAGTCCCGGAGGGACGACCCATGTCACGCCCATACTCCAGCAGTGGGCATTCATCTGACCTTCAGCACGAAGAACCGCGAGGGGATTTCCGAGGAATTGCAGACGAAACTCTGGCTCTGGCCGGGATTGCCATGCCAGCAATCATGGATTCGAAGCGATCAAGGTCGGTGGCGTTGAAGATCACGCCCACGCTAGCGCTCTTGCTGCCGACACTCCCTTTCGCCAAGGCAGTTCAGGTCTTGAAATCATGCTCTTCAAAATGATCAACGATACAAAAGCTGCGGGTAGTGACTTCGTGTGGCAGGAAGGATACGGTGCCTTCCGCGTGAGCGCTTCGCAGACGGAAGATGTCATTCGGTACATCGCGGGCCAAGCGGCGCATCACGCGAAACGAAGCTATGAGGAAGAGTTCTCGATTTCCTGAAAAAATATGGTGTTAGTCATGATCCTGCCCAGGTGTTGGGATAGTTCGGTCGTCCCTGCGGGACTTGGCGTTTTGGGCTTGGTTTTGGGGTCCAGCTTTAGGACTTGGCTTTGAGTTCAGTGGCTTTGCGGGTTACTAGTCCGGTCGGTTATGGAGTCGACTGGGCGGTACCGAGCGCTCCATGCACCGCCAGCAATTCTTTGAGCAGGCCACGCAACTTGGTCGACTCCAGCGCGTTTGCTCCGTCAGATTTTGCTTCTTTAGGGTTGTCGTGAACTTCGAGGAATACGCCGTCCACACCCGCTCCTACCGCGGCGCGTGCCAGCAGAGGAATAAACTCCGGTTGGCCGCCGCTGGTTGCCGCTCCATCTTCGCCTCCCGACGCCGAGGGCAACTGCACCGAATGCGTTGCGTCAAAAACCACGGGGGCGAACTTTCGCATGATGGCGAGCGATCGCATGTCTACGACCAGGTTGTTGTAGCCGAAGCTGGATCCGCGTTCGGTAAGAAATACCCGATCATTGCCTGCGGTGCGGCATTTTTCCACTGCATGTTTCATATCCCAAGGCGAGACGAACTGCCCTTTCTTGATATTCAGCGCCCGCTCGCTCATTGCGGCGGCGATGATCAAATCGGTCTGGCGGCAGAGGAAAGCCGGAATCTGCAGCACATCCGCGACTTCCGCAACCTTAGCGACGTCCGCGGTTTCGTGCACGTCGGTGAGCACCGGAACGTGGACTTCATCTTTGATCTTTTTGAGAATGCGCAGTCCTTCCATCAGACCCGGTCCGCGAAAGCTGCGCATCGATGTCCGGTTGGCCTTATCGTAGGACGCTTTAAAGATGAACGGAACGTTGAGCGCGCGGGTTACGCCCTTGATCACTTCTGCCATGAATAGAGCGTGCTTCTCACTTTCGATGACGCATGGACCCGCAATGAGAAACAAATTGCCGGAGCCAATTCGGACGCCCTCGACTTGGAAAGAAATGCTCATGCCACTAACTGCGCCTCGCGAGGGTTGTTCTTTGTGTACCTTCGTGTCCTTAGTGGTTAAACGCCTTTAGCGTCTGCCCACTTTCTCAGGCCGGTGGAACATCTCAATCTCGGCTGCAGCTTTGTCAGCCCGCCGCTTCAGACCGTGCTCGTAAGCAGCTCCTACAAAAGTCTTAAACAACGGATGCGGCTCGAGCGGCTTCGACTTGAACTCCGGATGAAATTGGCAGCCGATGAAATGCGGATGGTCGGGAAGCTCAACGATCTCAACATAAGTTCCGTCGGGGGTGGAGCCGGAAATCCGCAGCCCGCCGGCAGTCAACGTCTCTTCATACTCGCGGTTGAATTCGTAGCGATGCCGGTGCCGCTCGCTGATCTCAAGCTGTCCGTAGATTTTGTAGGCCCAAGTTCCAGGCTCAATTTTGCAAGTCCACGCGCCCAGCCGCATGGTGCCGCCGAGTTCCTCCACCCCGCGCAATTCGCGCAGCTTGTAAATCACTCGATGCGGAGTCGCAGGATCGAACTCGCTGGAATTGGCATCTGCGAGGCCGCACACGTTGCGAGCGAATTCGATACAAGCCGTCTGCATGCCTAAACAAATTCCAAAGTATGGAACCTTCTTCTCCCGCGCATAGCGGATCGCAATCAGCATTCCCTCGATGCCCCGCTTACCAAACCCGCCAGGTACCAGGAGCCCGTCGTAATCCGCAAGCTGTTCGTCGTTGGTTCGATCCCCAGCTTCCAGCCCTTCGGCCTCAATCCAGTTCAAGTTGAGCTTTAAGTTATGCGCTAAAGCCCCATGCACCAGCGCCTCTTTCAGCGACTTGTACGAATCCTCGTACTCCACGTATTTCCCGACAATCCCGATCGTGACCTCGGCCTTCGGGTTATAGACGCGATGTACAAGCTCTTCCCAACTCTTCAAATCGCGTTCTTTGGCTTCGATATGCAGATAGCGGAGCACCAGCGTGTCCACCCCTTCATGCGAAAACACAACCGGCACTTCGTAGATGGAGGCAACATCCTTCGCCGTGATGACCGCCTCTTCCTCCACATTGCAGAACAGCGCAATCTTCGATTTGATTTCCTTCGAAAGAAATCGATCAGTGCGGCACAGCAAAATGTCGGGCTGAATTCCAATACTCAACAATTCCTTCACCGAGTGCTGCGTCGGCTTGGTCTTGAGTTCCTGCGCCGCCGCGATAAAGGGCACCAGCGTAACGTGCATAAACAAAGTTCGCTCGCGCCCCAGTTCCTGGCGCATCTGCCGAATCGCTTCCATAAAAGGTAGCGACTCGATGTCGCCCACCGTGCCGCCAATCTCGACGATGGCGATATCCACATCCTGCGCGACCTTCTTCATGGCCGCCTTAATTTCGTTGGTAACGTGAGGAATGACCTGAACGGTCTTGCCGAGATAGTCACCGCGGCGTTCCTTGGCAATGATCTGCTCGTAAATGCGGCCGGTGGTCCAGTTGTTATCGCGAGAAAGTTTGGCGTGGGTAAAGCGTTCGTAGTGGCCGAGGTCTAGGTCGGTCTCGGCACCGTCGTCGGTAACGAAAACCTCGCCGTGCTGGAAGGGCGACATCGTGCCCGGGTCCACGTTGAGGTAAGGATCGAACTTCATCAGGTTGACTTTCAGCCCACGGCTCTCCAGCAGGCAGCCAATCGAAGCCGCCGCCAGCCCTTTTCCGAGCGAAGACACAACTCCGCCAGTCACAAAGATGTACTTTGCCGACATCGCTTCCTCACTTTAACTTGTGTTTGAAATTTTGTGCAGGATGGGTGCACGAGTAATTATGCCAGAAACGGCAGCGCATGACTAGGTTGTTTTTTTGAGACCGGCTCGAACCTGCCCCATCCAACCACGACCACGCGAGTAGATCAGAAGGCTATACCATCGATGACCCGGCACATGTCGGACGAGCAGGGCTGTCTCTAACGATTAAGCGAGGGTCTGCACGGAAGCTCCCAAAAGAATTGAGTTGACCACGTCCGAAAACGGCCAGTTTACATCCCTCGTGAGTGCAAAAATCAGCATGAAAGGATCTCCATGCCTCTTTTTACCTCGCTAATCGTAATCTTCGTTTTCACGGTTTCCCTGGGTACGGCCGCCGCACCTGTTGATCAAAATGCGAGCACGCAAGATATGGATACTTCCGTCAAGCCAGGTGACGACTTCTACCGGTACGCCAAACGGGGGCTGGCTCCGAACGGCAACCATACCCGCTGGCCAGTCGAGCTACGATACGCGCGCAATGCTAGTGGAGAAAACCAGCCAGAGAGTTCGCGATCTCATACGAGACGCGGCCGCGGCCCAGCCCATCCGGGTCAGCATGGCACAGAAGGTCGGCGACTACTACGCCAGCTTCATGGGAGGATGGCATCGTGGCCAAGGGGCTGACACCATTGGCCGACGAAATGGCCAGGATCTCAGCGATCACCAACAAAGCGTCGCTGTCAGCCTATCTCGGCACCACCTTGAATACTGAGGTCGATGGACTCATCGCCAACGCTGACCATGTCTTCGGCGTGTGGGTTAACCAGAGTTTTGAAGACTCGGAGCGCTATGTTTTCCATTTGTTGCAGGGCGGTCTGGGAATGCCCGATGGCGACGACTACATCGACCCGTTCGCCTAAAATGTCCGCGTTGCGCGCTCAGTATCAAGGGCACGTTGCAGCCATCCTGAAACTTGCAGATCTCGCAGACTCGGAGACCAGGGCGGCGCGCATAATGTCGCTTGAAATTACGATAGCGCAGGCCCACGCCCCAGACGCCGATGCCGCTGACGTCTTCAAGCAGAACAACCCGTGGAAACGCGCCGACTTCGGCGTCAAGGCGCCCGGTATGGACTGGGGCGCTTACTTTACAGCGGCCGGAATTGCCGGGCAGCCGGAATTCATCGTTTGGCAGCCCTCGGCTGTGACCGGAACTTCCCCCTGGTCGGCAGTGAGGACATCGACCGGTGGAAGGACTATCTCAGGTTCCACCTGATCGAGCATTATGCCAGCGTCTTGCCCAAGGCGGTGGCTGCCGAGGATTTCACCTTCTACGGCACGATCCTGACGGGAACGCGACAGGCGCCGGAGCGCAGCAAGGCCGCCATCGCCGCCACAAACGGCGCCCTGGGCCAGGCGCTCGGCCAACTCTACACGCAACGTTATTTCCCGCCTGAAGCTAAGGCGAGGGCGCAAGGCATGGTCGACGACCTGATCACCGCCTATCGTGCCCGTATTTCAAATCTCGCCTGGATGTCACCGCAGACAAAGGAAAAGGCGTTGGCCAAGCTGGCCGCGCCTAGGATAGGCATCGGCTATCCCGACTCATGGATGGACTATTCGATGCTCGACGTTGTGCCCGGCGACGCCTTCGGCAATATGGGCCGGGCGGAAGCCTTCAACCGTTCGTACAATCTGGCCAAGCTAAAACGACCAGCCGATGCGGACGGGTGGAGGATAGATCCGCAAATCGTCGGCGCAGTCATCGTGTTCACCCCCAATACGGAAACTTTCTCGGCTGGCATCCTGCAGCCGCCCTATTTCGATTACCAAGGCGACGCCGCGTCCAATTACGGCTCCGCCGGCGCCGGCGTCGCCCACGAAATCAGCCACACCTTCGATGAACTGGGCAATATTTACGATGCTCAGGGCCGCCTCGGCATGTGGCGGACTCCGGCAGACGTGGCCAAATACCACGCGGCGGTGGCGAAGCTGGTTGCGCAATTTGATAGCTATTGCCCGCTTCCCGATCTTTGCGTCCATGGCACGCAGGTCCTGAGTGAAAACATCGCCGACCTGGCAGGGTTGCGGGTGGCGCATGACGCATATGTCCTGTCACCGAAAGGCAAGACCGATGTCGTAATCGATGGACTGAGTGGCGAACAGCGCTTTTTTCTGGCGTTCGCTCAGAGATGGCGGAAGATCGAAGGCGAAGCCGCGCTACGCCGTCAAATCAGAACCGATACGCATTCGCCGGGGGAATACCGAAGCGACACGGTGCGCAATGTAGAGGCTTGGTACAAAGCCTACGAGATCGCGCTCACCGACAAGCTATATCTGAAGCCCGAAGATCGCGTTGGGATATGGTGACGCCGTTGCGCATCGCTGTTGAGAAACGGGGCTGGTCCAACCTAGGCCTCTGACTACTCTTCAGTGTACCCGCTCAGGCTTTGCCAGTCTTACGGGCTGTGCATGTACAGTTACGTAGCGATGCTCGAGCACATACATCTGCTGGTCTACGAACCGGAACGAGGCTTGTTAGCAGAAAAGCTGCGTCCCAAAATGGGAAATGCCGACCACTTTTTCTCGTTCTTACCCTTGACTTTCATTCAGACTATTAGTTAATTATTTACATGTACATTTATCCTATGGATAATATGAAGAACCGCTAACTCCTTTGTCCGAAAGATTTTGCATACAAGTCCTTCTAACTCAAAGATCCTAGTGGTAGTGCGCGCCGAAAAATAAATCTGTGAATGAGATGGCAGCAAGCTCAAAGCTGCTAAGGCGAAAGAGCGGCACGATGAGGCGTGAGTCCAAGCGAAGGGAATGACGGCGAGGTCAATCGTGTACAATTCTGGCGACTCGGATTCCGGAGTCCTGCAGAATCTCATCGCGATAGAAAAACCGAAAAAATCCAGGAGCTAAGAAATGAAGAAATCTTCACTTGCAGCATGGGCACTAAGCGGAGCTGTATTGCTCGGACACATTTCAGCGATTGCACAGGACAGCGGAGCGGCAGCGAGTGCGCCGCAGAGTTCCCAAAGTTCCATGAGCCAGAGTTCCATGAGCCAAGACATCGATCTGCTGCGCAAGGACATCCGCTCGCAGAAGAAGCAGCTCATCGCCGCCAACATGCCCCTGACCGATACCGAGGCCCAGAAGTTCTGGCCGGTATACGATCAATACACCGCCGAACTGGTGAAGATCAACAATGACAAATACGCGCTGATCCAGGAGTACGTGCAGAGTTATGGAAACATGACCGACGCCCAGGCCGACAATTGGTCCACGCGCATTCTGAAGGTAGATGCGGACGTGACGGCGCTCCGGCAAACGTATTGGGCAAACTTTCGCAAGGTACTACCGGCGAAGAAGGCGGCTCTGTACGAGCAGATTGAGCGCCGAGCACAAATGCTGATCGACGTCCAGCTGGGTTCGCAGATTCCGCTGCTTCAGCCGTAGTAGCTTCATGCTTTCATCTTGCAGGAGACTGGGGACGATCCAATCTCGCTCGTTCGATTCGGGATTACTTGCAGACAAAGTTAGCTGCGTCGTTGGTGTTCCCGCCCTTGTACTTTGCTTCCTTCGGATAAGGGCACACAGGGACGCGTAAACTGGACGCCTTGAGCGGGATTGTTGTTCACATAGTGCGTGGCAATGACACGCTCTGGCACAATATCGTCCTCGAACCACTGGACGAGCGGGGTGAGCATGTCGAAGACATTTGCGCCTGGACCACCCTTGCAATGGTTCATCCCAGGCACCATGAGCAACCGGTAAAACTCCTGAGTCCACTGTGGTGAAGCGTCGGGAAATTTCACGACGCTCTCGAAGTAATGAATGCTGGTTTCGGGCGGCACCTCGGGATCGCTGAACCCGTGGTACTGGATGAGCTTGCCGCCCTGCGCCCGGAAACCCATCAGGTCGGGGTTGATTCGAGTTCAAAACCGACGCCAACGTCTGACCCGGAACGCTCACCTTATTGTCCGGGTAAGCTGGGTCGGAGATCCAGTTGAACGTTCGATAATCCCGGTTGGGATTGTCGAAGACGAAGTACTCGAAGAAGGGAATTCCAATCTCTGCGTGATGGTCGGTTTGCTGCGCCGGCGGAGGTTGCGGAGAAATGCTGAAAGGCCAGTCATCGGCTTCGCCGCCCGGCTCAAATGGCGGGTAGTAGTTGTGTTGTTGCAAGATCTGATCAGTGCCCGTGCAGATATTTCTGACTGCTTCAACCTGCTTTGCCCTAAGGCAGTTCGGAGGCTTTTGCGATCCCTTGCCCAGAAGCTTCTCGGGATTGAAGGCGCGAGCGTCGGGGATCATTCAGGACGCCATCGACGACACCATCAAGAGCATCGCAATCAGCGTTGACGGCGTTGCCGAGCAGCGTATCTTCATTAGTAAGAACGGTGCTGGCAGGGCTGTTGAACATCTGCCACACCACCCACGGATTGCCGCCAACGTGATGGTGCGTCTAGTAGGCAACGGGATCACCAGCGACGATCCCGTCGTAATCGTTCGCGAAGCGCTGCGCCTCCATCAGCGCCTGTCGCCCGCCCGTGGAGCAGCCATCGAAGTACGAATGCTGCGGCTCGCGTCATAGAAAGCGTTTGCAATCTGCTTGCCCCTTACGGTCATCAGATGGATCGAGCGATATCCAAAATCGATGAATTTTTGCGGATGCCCAAGCGCAAAGGATGCGTCATAGTGGAACCGACGTGACCGGTGTCTGTGCTGATGATCCGGTCTTGCTCGATCTGCCGCTGCTCTGCCCACGGAACCACGTTGCCCCCAGGCGGTGATGTTCATGACCGGAATCATTCGTCACGCTCCGGGAGACGGCGGACAATCAAGGAATCTTGGTTTTTTTTGTATTGCCCCGAAAAGGTTAGTCAGGCGGCACGGCGCCATTGCCATGTCGTCTATAGCGTCAGGGACGCTCAAGCGCACCAGCTGCGCCTGACGATGTCTGGCCCGATCGGCGCAGCCGATGCCGTTTTCAGTTCACCCTTGCATGTTACGGCAGCAGCTTGGTCGACCGCGAATGTGGTAAAGACGAGCCACCGCTATTTTCCGCAGGGACATGTTGGATCGTCCGTTCCTCATCGCAATATTATAAAGTCATCCCAACTGCGCCAGAACGAATTGC
>Ga0070763_10000598_pt1 | contig 10318 bp, 7 predicted proteins | sample HubBroMetageWRM3_FD_67279 | JGI IMG/M metagenome (GOLD analysis project Ga0070763, IMG submission 67279) | Warmed soil microbial communities from the Hubbard Brook experimental Forest, New Hampshire - Hubbard Brook CCASE Soil Metagenome WRM 3 | ecosystem: Environmental > Terrestrial > Soil >... | reverse complement strand
GTCAGTTGCTGCTCGCCGAACCGGATGAACACCCGGTCGCCGAACCGGGCGGCCCGTTGCTGGAACACTTTGCCGATCGACGTCTTGGAGGTCGGCCGGGCCAGCAGCCCGGTGAGCACCCCGCGGATCATCACCGGAGCGTCCGTCAACAAGCCGGGCACCCGGGTCGCGATATCGATCAGCCCGACCGACGTGCGGGCCCCCCCGGAGTCGTGTTCGGACACTGTTATCCCTCGATTCGCGCGACGACAGATGGCGGCCAGCCTAACCCGCTCGGCGGGGTGTGCAGGCCGCCAGTGCCGCGCTCACCTCGTCGACTACCACCAGCCGGTCCAGCGCGGCTTGCGACACATAACCGCTGTCGACCAGTCCGTGCAGCCACGCCCGTAACCCATCGAAATGTCCGGCCGGGTCCAGCATCACCACCGGTTTGTTGTGCATACCGAGATACCCGCCGGTCCAGGCCTCAAACAGCTCCTCCAGCGTGCCGATGCCGCCCGGCAGCGCAATGAACGCATCGGCGCGGTCCTCCATGATCTGTTTGCGCTCCCGCATGGTGTCGGTGACGATCAGCTCGTCGGCATCGGTGTCGGCGACTTCGCGACGCACCAGCATCTTGGGGATGACGCCGACCGTCCAGGCGCCGCGGGCCCGTGCGGCGGTGGCCAACGCGCCCATCGCGGAGACGTTGCCGCCGCCCCAGACCAGAGTCCAGCCCCGGTCGGCGATCGCTTCGCCGAGTTCGGCGGCCAACGCCAACAACTCGGGGTGAGTGGGACCGGACGCGCAGTACACACAGACCGCCCACGCCTGCGGTGCATCGCGTTTGGATTGCACAGTCGAAACCCTAGTAGACCTAGTAGACGCAGTAGACCGCCTTGCCGCCGAGTGCATTTGGGCCTATTGGCATCCCGCCAGGGGTGCGCGCCATAAAATCCGGCGGTGCCGACTGCTTGGGTTACCGCGCCGGCGGAAGCCGTCCTGCAACCGATCGCGGCCGCCTTGGACAACCCCCAGAGCTCCGGCGTGGTGCTGGTCGGCGTCGACGGCGCCGGCAAGACGCTGCTCGCGCGCAGTGCCGCCGAAAGGTTCGCCGCGGCTAAGCCCTCGACTGTCATGCGCCGGGTGGTGGGCACTGCGACCGGCCGGATCGTGCCGTTCGGCGCGTTCCGCGCCCTGCTCGACATCAACGAGACCGGCAGGCCCGCCGAGCTGCTGCGGGCCGCGCACGAATCGCTGACCGCTGACGGCGGCGAGCTGCTGTTCGTGGTCGACGACGCGCACCACCTGGACCACCTGTCGGCCACCCTGGTGTACCAACTGGCGCTGAGTCGCTCGGCGCGACTGATCGTCACGGTCCGTGCCGATACCGAGCTGCCAGACGCGGTCGCAGCACTGTCGGCCGATGAGCTGCTGACCGTGGTCGAGGTCGAGCCGCTGGATGAGCCGGCGACCGCCGCACTGCTGGAATCGGCCCTGGGCGCGCCGCCGGATGCCGCGATCACCGACGAGGTGTTTCGACGCAGTCAAGGCAACCCGTTGTACCTGCGACATTTGGTCCAGGGCGGCGAGTTGGAGAATGGCCCACCACTGCCCGCCCTGATCGACGGCTACCTGGCCGGCCTGCCGGCGCCGGCGCGCATGGTGCTGGACTATCTCGCGTTAGCCGAACCACTGCCCCGCGGCGACCTGACGGCGCTGGCCGGCGAGCAAGCCGTCGACGAAGCGGAAGCCGCCGGCGCGGTCGCTTCCGATGACCGGGAAATGGTGTACGCCGCCCATCCGCTCTACACCGACCGCGTCCGCGCCGCGCTGGCACCGGACGCCGCACGGGCGCTGCGCACATCGCTGGTCGAGCAATCGGCGACTCGTCCATCCGGCCGCATCGGCGACCAGTTGCGGCTGTCGGCGCTGGCCGTCGAAAGCGATGCCCCTGGCGCAATAGCCGACATCGTGGCTGCGGCCCAGCATGCGCTGCGGCTCGGCGAGCTGACGCTGGCCGAACAGCTCGCGCGGGCCGCGCTGGATCGCTCAGGCGGACTGGCCGCGCGGCTGCCGCTGGCGTACGCGCTGGCCTGGCAGGGCCGCGGACGAGAATCCGACGCGGTGCTGGCCGCGGTGGATCCCGAGCAGTTGTCGCGGTCCGAGCTGATCGCGTGGGCACTGCCACGGGCCGCCAACCAGTTCTGGATGCTCAGCGAGCCGGAGCGGGCGACGGCGTTCCTGCAGACCATCCGAAACCGGATCTCGGCGCCGGCGGGGCAGGCCACACTCGACGCGCTCACGGCGACCTTCGCGATGAATGCCGGTACTCCGTTGCGTACGCTGCGGATCGCGGGCGAGGTGTTGGCGTCGCCGCACGCCGACGAGGTTGCCGTGGGGTGGGCGGCGTCGGCGGCGGCGCTGAGCTCGGCGCGCACCGGCCGATTCGACGACGTCGAGACGCTGGCCAGACGTGCGACCGCCGCTGACCATCCCGGTCTGCTGCGATTCACCAGCGGCTTCGGCCGGATCACCACCCTGCTGATGGCCGGGCGGCTCGACGAAGCCCGCGCATTGGCGCAGCGCCACACCGACTTCGCCGAGCTGCAGCAGCCGGGCCGGGCGATCGGCGAGACGTTGGTGGGCTACGTGGCAATCGCCCAGGGTGATTTCGACACCGCCGTCAAGCTGCTTAGCCACGCTGCCGATCCGTTGGCGCGGACCGGCTATTCATGGGGTCCGCTGTCGTTGACGCTGCTTGCTCAGGCGCTTGCCCAGCAAGGTGAACACCTCGAGGCCGCAAAGGTCTTCAGCCGGGCTGAGTCTCGACACGGCCTGAAATCGACGCTGTTCGCTCCGGAGTTGGCGCTGGCCAGGGCTTGGTCGAGAGCTGCTCGCGGCGACTCGACCGGCGCGATCGAAGCCGCCCGTCAGGCCGTGCAGGCCGCAGAACGCGGCGGGCAATCCGCGATCGCACTGCGCGCGCTGCAGGACGCGGCGCGGCTCGGCGACACCCGTGCGGTGCAGCGGGCCGAACGGCTGTCGATCGAGGTGGACTGCGTGCTCGGCAGGCTCACGCTGGCCCACGCCCGCGCGCTGGCCGACGGTGATGCCGCAGCGCTGGCCGACGTGGCCGCCGAGTTGGCGGATCGGGGAATGCATCCTGCGGCCGCCGACGCGTCGGCACAGGCGCAGCACGCTTAACTGCTCAGATACGCCCGCAGCATGGTCACCGCGGCGGTGATCTGGTCGACCGCCACCCGCTCGTCGCGGGTATGCGCCAAGTTGGGATCGCCCGGTCCGTAGTTGACCGCCGGAATGCCTCTGGCGGCGAACCGCGCCACGTCGGTCCACCCGTATTTCGCCCGCACCTGCCCGTTGGCGGCCTCGACCAAGGCTTTGGCGGCAGGCTTGGACAGCCCGGGCAGCGCCCCGGCGGCAAGGTCGGTCTGCTCGATCCGCACGTCGAGGCGAGCGAAAACCTCGTGGACATGGCGCAGCGCGGCCTCCGGCGAGCGGTCGGGCGCGAAGCGGAAGTTCACCGTCACCGACGCCGCATCGGGGATGACGTTGCCGGCAACGCCGCCGTCGATACGCACCGCCGACAGTCCTTCGCGGTAGGTGCAGCCGTCGATCTCGACACTGCGGGCCTGATAAGCCGCCAGCCGGTCCAGCACGGCACCAAGTTTGTGAATGGCGTTGTCGCCCAACCACGATCGCGCCGAATGCGCGCGGGTTCCGGTCGCGTGGACGACGACCCGCAGCGTGCCCTGACAACCTGCCTCGATGTAGCCACCGGTTGGCTCACCCAGGATCGCCACGTCGGCCGACAGCCAGTCGGGTAACTCACGTTCGACGCGCCCCAAACCGTTTGCCGCGGATTCGATTTCCTCGCAGTCGTAGAACACCAGCGTCAGGTCGTGCGCCAGTGCTGTGACGGTGGCGGCCAGATGAAGGAAGACCGCGTCACCGGACTTCATGTCGGTGGTACCGCAGCCGTGTAGCGAATCACCGTCTCGGCGGCTCGGCAGGTTGCCGGCGACCGGGACGGTGTCGAGATGCCCGGCCAGCAGCACCCGAGTCGGCCGACCGAGCGCCGTGCGCGCCAGCACGGCATTGCCGTTGCGGATGATCTCGAAGCCCAAAGCCTGGGGAGTCTGCACCCGCAGCGCGGCTTCCACCTCGTCGGCAATGCGCTTTTCCTGCCGCGACTCGCTGGGGATGTCGACCAAAGCTGCGGTCAGCTCGATCGGGTCGCCGCGTAGGTCCAGCACAATCCCAGCCTAGTAGGCGACCTCTGACGCCGAGCAGACGTAAAAGCTCCTTTCACACCGGCGTGTTGGGGGCCTTTACGTCTGCTCGGCTCGGGAAAGTAGCGTGGGGCACGTGACTGCAGCTTCAGGCATTGGTGTGGCGACGTTGGCCGGCAACGGGTCGGTCCTCGACACCTGGTTCCCCGCACCGGAATTGATCGAATCGGGCGACGGCGGCACGGTGCGGCTATCGGTGGCCGAGGTTCCCGACGAGTTGGCGGCGCTGGCCGGACGCGACGACGACCGCGACGTCGAGACCGTGGTGGTGCGCACCGTGATCGGCTCGCTGGACGACAAGGCCGTCGACGCCTACGACGCCTACCTGCGACTGCATTTGCTCTCGCATCGACTGGTCGCGCCGCACGGATTGAACGCCGACGGCTTGTTCGGGGTGCTGACCAATGTGGTGTGGACCAGCCACGGGCCCTGCGCGGTCGAGGGTTTCGAGATCGTGCGGGCGCGACTGCGCCGCCGCGGCCCGGTCGCGGTGTACGGCGTGGACAAGTTTCCCCGCATGGTCGATTACGTCGTGCCGACCGGCGTGCGCATCGCCGACGCCGACCGGGTGCGCCTGGGCGCGCATCTGGCGTCGGGAACGACGGTGATGCACGAGGGCTTCGTGAACTTCAACGCAGGCACGTTGGGCGCCTCGATGGTGGAGGGCCGGATCTCGGCGGGCGTGGTGGTCGGCGACGGTTCGGACATCGGCGGCGGCGCGTCGATCATGGGCACGCTGTCCGGCGGTGGCACCGAAGTGATCTCGATCGGCAAGCACTGCCTGCTCGGCGCCAACTCCGGGCTGGGGATACCACTGGGCGACGACTGCGTCGTCGAAGCCGGCCTGTATGTCACCGCGGGCACCAAAGTCGCGCTGCCCGACGGGAATTCGGTCAAGGCCCGTGAGCTCTCCGGCGGCAGCAACATGTTGTTCCGGCGCAATTCGGTGACGGGCGCGGTCGAGGTGACGTCCCGCGACGGTCGGGGCATCGCGCTCAACGAAGACCTGCACGCCAACTAGGCGTGTCAGACGAGCACTTTCGTGGGTATCACGGTTGGCTTGACGCCGTAGCGCGGGCCCATGCCGTAACCTCCGCGACCAGCCGAGGCGTACGCCGGCATACCGGCCGCCACCGTGCTCATGCCGCCGCCTTCTTCGGCGGGAGCAGTCCACCCCGAGCCCGCCAGCGGTGCGGCAGCAGCGGGCTCAGCCGGAGTGGCCGCGGACCAACTGGCCGGCACCGATAACTTGCCGACCGAGGACGCTTCGCCCATCCCCGCCAAGACCGGCGCCCCACCGACGCTCGCAGCACTCACCGAGGAGCCAGCTGGCCAGCCCGCGATGCCCATCCCGCCGTAAGCGAGGGGAAGGCTATGACTGAGAAGGCCCGCATCGGCGGTATGCGCATACAAAACCCCGGTCGTGATCCCATTGAAGGCGTTCCAGGCCCCCATATCAAAAATCCCGTTCGGGATGGCCGCCACCAGATCGTTGCTGAAGAAATCGTCCAAGGCCTGAGCCGGTGCCGCTGCTGCAGAAACCGGAGCGGACAGCGACTGCGTCGCGGCGGGGAGCGCGGACACCAGCTGCGGCAGTCCGGCCGACGTGCCGGTGGTGCCAGCGGCCTGGGCGACCGCGGCGGCCTGCCCACCGAGTCCGCCAGGATTGGTGGTCGACGCCGGATCACTTAACGGGGACAACTTGCCAGCGCTGGCCGACGAGCCCGCGTAGCCGTACATGGCGGCGGCGTCCTGGGCCCACATCTCGCCGTAATGAGCCTCGGTGACTGCGATCGCCGGGGTGTTCTGCCCGAGGATATTCGTGGCGACCAGGGCCGCCAGCTGAACCCGGTTTTCCACGACAACCGGTGGGGGCACCGTCATCGCAAACGCGGCCTCATAGGCGGCCGCGGAGGCCATCGCCTGGTTGGCCGCGTTTTGCGCGGCCGCGGCGGTGGTGTGCATCCACCCCACATAGGGCGTGGCCGCGGTGGCCATCGCCGCCGCGGACGGACCCCGCCACTCGTCGTCGGTGAGCGTCGAGATCACCGACTGGGAGGCAGCGGCGGTGGTATTCAATTCGGCCGCTAGGTTGTTCCACGCCGCCGCGGCGGCCATCATCGGCCCCGCCCCCGGGCCGGTGTACATGCGTGTGGAGTTGATCTCTGGGGGTAATGCTCCGAAATCGAAAGTCATTTCTTTTCGTCCTTTTCTGGCTAGTGAATTTCGGTGGTACCGACGTGCTAAACGGCGGTCGGCTTGGGCATCACGGTGGGCTTGACGCCGTAGCGTGGCGCGCCGAAGCCGCTGAAGCCTGAGCCCGGACGCCCGGCCGAGGCCACCGACGGCACGCCGGCCGGCATCGTTGTCACCGGCGGGGTATGTGGCGCAGCGCTGGTCCAGCCCGCGCCCGTCAATGTCGCGGGCGCGGCGTTGGCCGCAGGTACGCCCGCCGTGGCCCAGCTGGGCGGCACCGACAACCCGCCCAGCGAGGACGCCCGACCCACGCCTGCCAAGACCGGGCCCCCAACGGCACCCGCGGCGGCCGCCTGCGCTATTGGGGCAGTCGGCATGAATGGGGCGCCCGCTGCGGCCGGCCATTCAGGCTCCCAGTTCACCGCGCCGGGAAGGAATTGGCCCTGGCCCAGCGCGATGAAGTCGGACGCGGCCGCGCCGACGTTTTGGAACCACGTGAACGGGGTCGCGATGGTGGCGCCCGTCGAGGACGACACCTGCGCCGGAGCCGCGGTCGCCCCGGAAAGCGCCGACGAGGACGTCCCAGACCCGGTCAGCCCACCGAGCAGGCCCGATAACGACGTTGAACCGGTGGCGGTCTGGTTGGCCGCTTCGGTTTCCCCATAGGAACCGGCGCTCGTGCCCAGGGTGTTCACCAGCATCTGGTGAAGCGCCGTGGCTTGGGCGCTGACTTGCTGGTACCAGGTGCCGTAGGCAGAGAATTGTGCGGCCTGCAGCGCTGATACCGGGTCGGCGGCTGCGGGAGCGACGCCTGTGGTGGGCCCTGCTGCCGCCACATTCTGAGCAGCCATTGATGTGCCGAGGGTTTGTAGTGTGCTCGCCGCAGCCGTCAACGCTTCCGGCTGCGTAGTTACGAAAGACATGAATTTCTCCTCACGCAAACAAAGCCGACCACTGTGGGTTCGGCGGTGGTTATGTGCTGTGGCAGGGCAAAGAAGGAGCCCATGAACGCCACTTTCCCAAAATCCACCAGAAATACTCCAGTAACGCGCATGTAATATGCCCGGCAATTTTTGGCGCGGATGTTCAGTCGTGGCCGCATGGGAGCAAAGCCCTACCGATGCCTAGCTGCCGACCAACCAGATGCCCTGCGCGGTCAAGGAATTCGAGACGGTTCGGGCCCGGCTACGCCGACTGAGCTATCGGCTGCCTCCGGACACCTCAAGCTTCGGAAGGCACTGCTGCTACACCGGCACCCAGAGTGGATTGGAGTGCTGTTCCCTTGGTTTCAGGGAGCAGGTAGGTGCACACCAGGCTGGCCGCAGCGAGGATGGCCAGCATCGGACCGACCGCCCAGCTGCCATAGGTTGCCTGCAGTGTTCCGGCAATCAGCGGCGGCAATGCGCCACCGAAGACGCCGGCGGTATTAACCGCCAATGCCGATCCGCTGTAGCGGTAACGAGTGGCGAACAGCTCGGGAATCAAGGCTCCGGTAGGTCCGGAGCCGATCGCGGCGATCGCGGACATGCCGACGATGGCGATTGCGTACAGAACGGGCTGGTGGGTGTCCATCAACGGCATCACCGCAAGCGCCCATGGCACACATCCCGACCAGCCCAGCAACATCATCGGGCGACGCCCAACTCGATCGGACAGACTGGCCGACAGCACGACGGACACGATGCTTGCCAGCCCGCCCAGCGCGCCGACGGCCCAGATGAAGCTGCGGGTGTAGCCGAGATGGAAATGGGCGTACACGGTCAGGTAGGTGTTTCCCATGTAGGCGAAGCCGAAGCCGCCCAGGATGCTGCCCGCCGCCAATAGGATCTCCCGGCGCTGCAAGCGCAGCAACTCCGCGATCGGCGCGGTGGGAATCAGGTTTCGGGCCTTTTCCGCGGCGAACACCGGGGTCTCGTCGATCCTGAGCCGCACATACAGGGCGATACCGATCAGGGCGGCGCTGATCATGAACGGTATGCGCCATCCCCACTGCATAAAGGCGGGGCTGTCTTCGCCGATGCTGAAATTCACGCCTAAAAACGTCAGGCTGCTGAGCACCGCCGCAGTGCCGCCGCCGAGCAGGGTGAACATGCCATACCGGCCACGTCTGCCGGCCGGCGCGTGCTCGGCGCTCAGCAACGCCGACCCTGCCCACTCGCCGCCGACGGCAAACCCTTGCAGCAGCCGCAGCGCGATCAGGATCACCGGGGCTGCGGTACCGATGGACGCCGTGCTGGGAACCGCGCCGACGGTCACGGTGGCGACGGCCATCATCAGCAGCGTGGCGATCAGGGTCTTTTTGCGACCCAGCCGATCCCCGAAGTAGCCGAACGTCGCGGCGCCGACCGGCCGCGACAGAAACGCACTGGCAAATGTGCCCATCGAGGCGATGGTGGCCAACGTAGGACTGAGGTGCGGGAAGAACACGGTGGGAAATACCAGCGCCGCCGCGGTGCCGTAGATCAGGAAGTCGTAAAACTCGATTGCCGAGCCGACCAGGCACGCAGCAGCCACCCGTCGCATCGGTGTTTGGCTGCGTCGGTGCACGGTAACGACGGTAGGGGAAGGCGCCTCCCCTTGCCCACAACGAAGGTAGATGTCGCGCTGTAAAGACGCTGTAAAGACTCGGACGCCGTTGCCTCTCAGCCGCGGGTCAGCAGTTCCTTCTTGAGCACCTTGCCCATCGCGTTGCGCGGCAGCGCGTCCACGATCCGCACCTCACGCGGCCGCTTGTGCACCGAAAGCTGCTGGGCGACATAATCAATCAGCTCTTTCGGATCAGCGTCGCCGACGACGAACGCGACGATGCGCTGGCCCAGGTCTTCGTCGGGCAGCCCGACCACTGCCGCCTCGGCCACCCCGGGATGCCCGAGCAGCGCCGTCTCGATTTCACCGGCGCCGACGCGGTATCCGCCGGACTTGATCAGGTCGACCGACTCGCGACCCACAATGCGATGCATACCGTCGCTGTCGATGACGGCGGCATCGCCGGTGCGGTACCAACCGTCGGTGTCGAACGCCTCCGCGGTGGCATCCGGCCGATTCAGGTAGCCGTCGAACAAGGTCGGGCCGCGAACCTGCAGCCGGCCAATCGTTTCCGCGTCATGCGGCACCGGGTCACCGTCGTCGTCGACCAACCGGGTCTCGATGCCGGCCAGCGGCAGGCCGACCCAGCCGGGACGGCGCTCACCGTCGGCGCGAGTGGACAGCGTGATCAGCGACTCAGTGGCGCCGTAGCGTTCGACGGGCGCGTGCCCGGTGAGCCGGACCAACTGGTCGAATACCGGCACCGGCAGGCCTGCGCTGCCAGACACCAGCAGCCGCGCCGGCCGTAGCGCCTCGGCGGCCGCCGCGTCACCCACCACCCGTGACCACACCGTCGGCACACCGAAGTACAGCGTGCCGCCGGCGGCTGCATAGGCTTCCGGCGTTGGTTTTCCGGTGTGTACGAAGCGGTTTCCGACTCGCAGTGACCCGAGCAGACCCAACACCAGACCGTGCACGTGGAAGAGCGGCAACCCGTGCACCAAGGTGTCCTCGGTTGTCCATTGCCAGGCTTCGGCGAGCGCGTCCAGGTCGGCGGCGATCGCCTGGCCGCTCAGCTGCACCCCCTTGGGCGGGCCGGTGGTGCCCGAGGTGTAGATGATCAGCGCGGTGTCCTGCGGGGACGGCTCGGGATGGCGGTGCCACGAACGCGCGTGCGTCCGCACCGGGATGTGCGGCAGGCCCTCCGGCTCGTCGGGCACCGGACCCAGCCAGGCCTGCGCACCGGAGTCGGTGAGGATGTGGCGACGCTCGGCCTGCCCGACGTCGGCGGGCACCGGCACCAC
>Ga0070763_10000593_pt1 | contig 10339 bp, 6 predicted proteins | sample HubBroMetageWRM3_FD_67279 | JGI IMG/M metagenome (GOLD analysis project Ga0070763, IMG submission 67279) | Warmed soil microbial communities from the Hubbard Brook experimental Forest, New Hampshire - Hubbard Brook CCASE Soil Metagenome WRM 3 | ecosystem: Environmental > Terrestrial > Soil >... | reverse complement strand
CGCTCGGCCAATTCCCCGCACGTTTGCACAATATTGTCGCAGCCAAAAACAATTCCGGAAAATGTGCCGATGCGGTTCTCCTGCCCCGGCGGTGTGAAAGGCACCAGGTGAGTTCGAGCGCCTTCCGGCGCCACCTCAAGCCAGCGCGCATTCGGACCCATCGGTTCATCGCGCAAGACCTTGAAGCCCAGTTTGTCTCGGTAAAATTCCACTGCCTTCTGCTGGTCGCGGACATAAATACTGACATTTCCCACGTGTGTGATCATTTCTAGCTCCTTATTTTGAAGCCGCACCGTGACAGCCAGGAATAACGCCATCCGGAGGAGAATGAAATCCCGCGTCATCCACGAATTCCAGCACCGCCGGCAAATTTCTGGCAAGGATTCTGGATTTCCATCCGCTTCCCAGCACCCTGCTCACCAGCAGGCCGCGCAGCCCACGGAAGCCGGTTTGATCGAAATGAAGCCGCGTTCCCTCCGGCACCGCCTCGAGCGTGTAGGTAACCACGGTTTCCATCCCTCCGCCTTTCCACGAGTAAGACAGCCTGCGCGGCGCGTCCATCTCCAATACTTCGCACTTCACGATTCCGTCAAAACCGGGCCGTGGTTTCGTGCGCAATTGGAATTTGTGTCCGACAACCGGTTGAAAATCATTGGGCATCAGCCATCGGGCAATGGCGGCGGAATCCGTCAACGCGCGCCACACCCGCTGCGGCGAGTGCTTGTAGATGAACTCGAAGTGCAGGCCGCGGCTCATTCCGTTTCTCCGGCAGCATCCGCATCGAGACAGGCGCCCAGCGCATGGAGCTTTTCAGTCCAGAATCGCTCGTAATGTCCAACCCAATCATAGACCGTGCGCAGCTGCTCGCCGCGAAGACGATATCGCCGTTCGCGGCCCTGGCGACGAACGCGCACCAGTCCTGCTTCGCGCAAAATCCGCAAATGCTGCGAAATGGCAGGTTGCGAAATCCGGAACGGCCGCACCAGGTCACTCACCGAGCATTCCGAAACCAGCAGCAAATCAAGAATTCCGCGCCGGGTCGGATCGCTGACCGCGAAAAAAATGCGGCGCGCGCCTCGGGGTGGCTGGCCGTCCAACGGCATTCCTAGGGAGTGAGCGCGGGTCATCGCGCATCAATTTATATAAGCGGTCGCTTATATGTCAAGAAGAACTTTTCACGCCGGAAAAGCGCTTTTATCGTGACAACGGAAAGGGACAGTCGCCTCCGTCGTGGACCATTTAGCGCGCGAACATACTCCAACTTGCGGGCGGGGAGCTCGGCATCTGGGAAGGCTATTGCGGCGGGATAAAATCAGCGCACGCGAAATGATGCGGCTCGCATACCCCAGACCAGCTCAGCGGGTTCGTTCGTCTCTTTCCACTTTGCCGTCGCGCAATCGGATCACGCGATGCGCGTGCGCCGCAATGTCCGATTCGTGGGTCACGAGGATGATCGTGTTGCCTTGTTCGTGCAGCCGAGCAAAGAGCGCCATGATTTCTTCGCCTGTCTGTGAATCCAGATTTCCCGTGGGCTCATCCGCCAGGAGGATCGAAGGATTGTTCACCAGCGCCCGCGCGATCGCCACGCGCTGGCGCTGGCCACCGGAAAGCTCGTTCGGCTTATGCATCATGCGCTCGCTCAGATCCACCTGTTGCAAAGCCTTTTTCGCGCGTTCCAGACGTTCTTCGGAAGCAGTGCCGTTATAAATCATCGGCAATTCCACATTGTGCAAAGCGGTGGCGCGGGGAAGTAAATTGAAGGTCTGAAATACGAAGCCAATTTCCTTGTTGCGGATATACGCCAGCTCATCGTCATCCAGTTGGCTCACCAAACGGCCTGCCAGCCAATAACTGCCCTTCGTTGGAGTATCCAGGCATCCGATCAAATTCATCAGCGTGGATTTTCCGGAGCCGGAAGGGCCCATGATGGCCACGTACTCGCCTTTGTGAATTTCGATGGTCACGCCGCGCAGTGCGTGCAGTTGTTCCGCGCCCATGGCATAAGTCTTCCACAGTTCCTCGGTCTGAATAACGATGCCCGTATCCACCAGGTCCTGCCGGAAGCTTTGCGACGGGGCGATTTCTTCCACTGCCATGGGCACGCGCTCCTGAATTCCGATTACCTACGTCGCGGATTCTTCACGCTTCGGCGTGGAGTTATCCACCTTCACAGCGGCGCCAGGCCGCAAGGTGCGCAGCGCTTTGTAATTGCCGATGACGATTTCGTCGCCTTCCTTCACTCCGCTGGTGATTTCGATGTCCGTGACGCCCGTAATTCCGGTTTGCACCGGCAGGAACTCCGCTTTCTTGCCGCGAATCACAAAAACACCCTGCACATCCAGCTTCTGCTGCGCATCTCCCGCTGCAGCCGGCTTCGACGCCGCCAAGGTCACGTTGCCGCCGTGCTCCTTCTGCGCTTCGTCCAGATCCTTCTGTGTGCGCACCGCCAGCGCCTGAATCGGAATCGTCAGGATGCCCTTCTTCTGTTCGGTCTGAATCTTCGCGCTGGCGGAAAGCCCGGGACGCAAATCCGTCGGCGGGTTGTCAATGGTCACCACCACTTTAAAATCGCGCGCTTCCTGGGTATTCGCGGTTGCCTGCGTGGTGGCGGCTTGCCCCGACGAGCGCAGAATCGCCAGTTCGCCCACTTGGGTCACGTGTCCTTTGAAAATCTTCAAGGGGATCGCGTCAATCGTGACGTCCGCGGGATTCCCCTCGCGCACGTTGGTAATATCGGTTTCGTCCACTTTTACTTCGGACGTGACCACGCTCATGTCCGAGATGGTCATCAGGAAACTGCCTTCAGCGTTCTGGATCCCGGGCACCACGTTTTCGCCGACGCGCACCGCGATGTAACTCACGATTCCGTCAATCGGCGCGACGTAGGTCGTCTTCCGCAGCACGTCCTTCGTATGCTTCAGCACTGCGCTGGCTTGATCCAGGTTGAAGCGCGTTTGCTCACGCCCCGCGCGGCTTTGTTCCACCTGGGCCTTCACCGCGTTCAGACCGGCAGCGGCGGCATCGTAGGCGGCCTTGCTCGCGTCGTAATCCGATTTGGCGATCAACTGTTCTTTGTAAAGCTGCTGCGCGCGCTCCCAGTCGAATCTCGCCTTCTCCAGGTCCGCCTGGCGTTGCGCCAAGGTGGCAACCGCCGAATCATAGCTGGCAGCCGCGGCGCGCACCGACGCTTCGGTCGAGTCAATCGCCGCCTGCTGGGCCTGCACGTCCGCTCCCGGCTGGATGTTCTCCAGACGAAGCAGAATGTCGCCCTTCTTTACGTGGTCGCCCTCTTTCACTACGATCTCGGTTATCTTCCCGATTCCTTCACCCAATACGTTTGTGTAATTCTTCGGGCGAATTTCGCCAGAAGCTGTGACGACCGACGTCAGATCGGTCTTCATCACGTGTCCGGTCTGCACGGCGACCACGCCCTTATTCACTTGGTAGGCGCTGAACCAGGCGATACCCCCGAGCACTAGGGCAGCACCCGCGCCAATCCCTACTTTCTGCCACGTTTTCATTGCTTTACCCTTGGACTCGCCCCTCAGGGCGACAGCATTACCATGACTTGAATACGTTCTGGGGACACAAAATGTTTCTAGGTCAAGGTTAGACGTTTGCGCCTACGGAAGGACAGGCGCGCATATGACATTTCGGAGGCCGTCGCTCTGTTCTATTGCCTTTGAGTTCGTAACCTGCCGTTGCGCACACACAACCGGCGTCGCGAACGGTCGGCACCTAGCCTTCTTCGCTGCTCCATTGTAGAGCTATTTAGACTCGAAGAGAATAGGACAAAGCTCAGCTTGACTGGCGAGCACGTATGCAGGCGGGTGCCGATTCCCGTTTTGGTGCTGGCGCCGCAGCATGCCACGAGCGCCCTTCCGCCGTCACCGTTCCCCGTCTCCACCCCTACTTCCGGCATGGTCGAGGCAACCCATCAGCCACCATCCGATTCCAATGGTTCAAGGGCAGTTAGGGGAATCCGACGTTGACCTGTACCATGGGACAGGTTAGAATTTCGTGCCTCGGGGCAAAGGCTTAATTATGCGTTCTACCGTCAAAGTGTTTCTTTTCGGTCTTTTAGCTTGTGGACTGGTGTATGCACCCAGGGTTTCCGCTCAAGGTGAATCCCCAACCCAGCAGCCGGACCAAAACGACAAGAAAGCAGCGAAACAAGCCGCCAAGCAACGCTCCAAACGAGACAAGGATCTTTTCAACGAACTCGATTCCCAGTACAAGAAATGGCTGAACGAAGACGTCGTCTACATCATTTCACCCGAAGAACGTAGTTCGTTCCTTCATCTTTCCACCAACGAAGAGCGCGAGCAATTCATCGAAGCATTCTGGCAGCGCCGCAATCCTGATCCGGATTCCGCCGAAAACACTTTCAAGGAAGAGCACTATCGCCGCATCGCCTACGCCAACGAGCATTTTTCTTCCGGCATTCCCGGCTGGAAAACCGATCGCGGCAGAATCTACATCATGTGGGGTCCCGCGGACGAAGTTCAATCGCACCCATCGGGCGGAAGCTACACACGCCCGTCCGAAGAAGGCGGCGGTGAAACTTCCACTTATCCGTTCGAAGATTGGCGCTATCGCTATCTGGAAGGCATTGGGGAAAACGTCGAGATCGAATTCGTAGATCCCACCATGAGCGGCGAATACAAGCTCACCATGGACCCCAGCGAGAAAGACGCCTTGCTCTACGTTCCCGGCGCCGGTCTCACCCAGATGGAATCCATGGGTATGTCGAGCAAGACCGCTCGTTTCAATAACACCGACGGCACGCACATGGCCGCGCCACTGGGCATGACTCCGGAAACCATGCAGGAATTCTCGCGACTGGAACTGTATGCGAAGATCCAGCAAGCTCCTCCGGTCAAGTTCAAGGACCTGGAAGCCGTCGTCTCTTCGCGCCTGGTTCGCGATCAGGTGAAATTCCAATACCGCACGGACTTCCTGCGCATTACCTCTGAAACTGTCCTGGTTCCCATCACCATTCAAATCCCAACGCGCCAGCTCAGCTTTCAGCAAAAGAATGGGGTCGAGTCCGCCTCCGTTAACCTGTTCTGCCGTGTGACGAGTCTCAGCGGCCGTATCGTGAACACGTTTGAAGACACCGTCCGCCGCGACGTTCCCTCCAGCCTGCTGCAGCAGTCGCTAGCCACAGCTTCGATTTACCAGAAGGCGATCCCGCTCAGTCCAGGACTCTACCGCCTGGACATCGTCTTGAAAGACATCAACAACGGCAACGTAGGAGTGGTGAATACCCGCTTGGCCGTTCCGCGCTTTGAAGACGACAGCCTTTCGTCCAGCACTCTGATCCTCGCCGACGAGATTAAGCGCGTCTCCGCGCACGATATCGGCTTGGGCCAGTTTGTCCTGGGCGACGTGAAAGTCCGCCCGCGCATTGATTCTTCCTTTGTCGCCAGTGATGAAATGGGCGTTTTCCTTCAGGTCTACAACCTCAAGGTGGACGACAAGACCCACAAGGCCGATGCGACCGTGCAATATCGGGTAACGATGGACAAAGAGAACGACCCGGTGCTCAAGTACGACTTGGGCCAGGACAAACTGCCGCTGCACGGCGAGGAAATGACGCTCGAGAACATCATCACTCTCGGCTCGTTGAAGCCCGGCAAGTACAAGCTGGAAGTCGCCGTCACCGACAATCTAACCAAGAAAACAATCACTCCGGCTACGGAATTTACCGTCCGGCCGACTGGTTCGCCAGCGCCACAGGCGAAGTGAGCTTTATGAATCTTCGGATGATTCGCGCCATGGGCCTCGGCATGATTCTATGTCTCTCCTGGTGTGTGCTTCCGAAGGCAGTGACGGCCGCGCAGGGCTCTGGAAAGATCACCGGACTGGTGGTGGACTCGACGGGAACTCCTCAGATGGGCGCCACGGTGATTCTTTCGTCCGGGCAGCTCCTGAATAGTATGGCGTTTCAGTTTCTGACGAACGATCGTGGCCGATTTTCCAGCGCGAACCTGCCGGCCGGCATCTATTCCGTTAAAGTCACCCTGGCGGGCTTCCTCCCAGCGGTAGAGCAGGACATCCAGGTGCGCGATGAGCACACCACGCTGCTTGAAATCGTCCTCGGATCTGTCTTCACCTCACTTGAGAAGTTGCGCCGCCAACCCGATCAGCAGGTCGCCGCCGATGATTGGAGTTGGGTGCTGCGCACCTCCGCTGCCACCCGCCCGGTCTTGCGTTGGCAGGATGGCGACGTCGTTCTCGGCGGGCGCGTCAATCCGTTCGATAAGCAACAGGATCAGACCGCGCGCACGCGCCTTGAATTTACCTCTGGATCCGATCATCCCGGTTCCATTTCGAATCTCGCGGATACGCCGGGCAGTGCTTTTGCGTACGATTACGGACTTGGCGGGCTTGGCAGCCTCCTGATCGCCGGGCAGTTCAGCTACGACGCGGGCTCGGAGTCCAACGGCTTCGTTGCGCAGTGGCTGCCTTCCGGGGATTCCGGTACGGGCCCGGTAACGACCCTCTTGATTCGCGAATCCCAGCTCGGCGACGCCGGGCCGACGTTCCATGGCTTGCGCATGTCTCACGATTCGGCGTTCCAACTGGGCGAGCGTGTCAGCATTCGCTACGGCGCTGATTTCCTGATGGCGGGCTTGCAAACCACAACCACCTCCGTGCGTCCTCGCGCAGAGGTCGCGGTGCGAATCGCTCCCACTTGGCTCGCTTCCGCTCTGGTGACCACCAATACCTGGCAGGATTCCGCAGGCGCCCCGGGGAATCTGCAATCCACGATCAATCAGCTCGACGCATTTCCGACTTTGCTGCTGCGCGGCGGCCGCTCGGTGCTGGACGATGATCTTCACGCCGAAATCGCGGTCGAACATGACCTCACCAAGAAATCCAGCGTCACTGCCGCGGTTTTTGACGACCACTCCAACAATACCGCCATCTTTGGCCACGGGAATTTCTCCGGTCCGGATTACTTACCCGACTATTTTTCGAACGTCTTTGCCTACGACGCCGGCGCTATGAATTCCCTGGGTGCACGGCTGGTTTACCAGCAGAAGATCGCGACCAATCTGGACATGACTGTGATTTATTCCTATGCGGGAGCACTGGCGCCGAATGAAGATCCCGCCGAAGGCGCGCTGCGCAATCAGCTGGCTGCGCAATATCGCTCCAGCGCGGCTGCCCGATTTTCGGCCACCATTCCACGCACCGGCACAAAGATCGTCTCCAGCTACAAATGGATCAACGGGCCCGCAGTCTCCGCGCAGGACGCCTACGGACAATCCACCTACCACATCGACCCCTACCTGAGCGTCCAGGTTCGCCAGCGTCTGCCTGGTTTTATCCCGGGCCATGCGGAGATTCTGGCCGACTGCGGCAATCTTCTCGCTCAAGGTTACGTGACGCTTGCAACCAACGACGGCCAAATTGTCCTCGTACCTACCTATCGCTTCTTCCGGGGCGGCTTGAGCTTCCAGTTTTAGGTAGCATCTCGATATTGTAATCGGGAAGCGATCTTCCACAAATGGGATGAGGCCAATATCCAGCTCTGACCATGTCTGTAAAGTCCTAATAAATAACCACTTACATAATTCGGAATCTGTGATTCGCTGGAAGTTGACGTGCTACCATATTCCTCCAAGGATATTGGTGTACTCGGATGAAAGATAGTCTGCGAATGCGGCTCGGGGCGGTGATCTTAGCCCTACTCACATTGGCGGCTATCGTTTTTGCCGTTCTGAACTTCCAGCAGCGCTCCCTCTACGTTCTTCCCGATGATGGCGTTACCTGGATGGACTCTCCGCAAGGCGTTGCAGCCTGGCATGTGGTGGCTGATTCGCCTGCCGCCAAAGCCGGTATCCGCCAAGGGGATGTTGTCGAAACCGTTCGCGGAGTTACGATCCATCGCGCCACGGACGTCACCCGCGTGCTCTTCCACGTCGGTCCCTGGACCGAAATCCGTTACCAGTTGCTGCGCGATGGCCGCGCTTTCGAAACGCCGGTGGTCACCGCCCCGCAGGAAAATCCCTCTTCCATTGAAAACTATTTGCGGGTCCTCGGGCTGCTTTACCTCTTCATCGGCCTATTCATTTTTGTGCGCCGCTGGAACGCGCCGCGCGCCATTCATTTCTACATTTTTTGCCTGGTCTCTTTCGTCCTGTATAGTTTTCATTACAGCGGCAAACTGAATTCTTTCGACTGGATCATTTACTGGAGCAACGTGGTGGCGCTGCTGCTGCAGCCCGCCATGCTGGTGCACTTCGCGCTCGTGTTTCCAGAACGTCGCGGCAGGCTCTGGCCCAAGCTCGTCGCGGTATACTCCGTCCCCGTCGCGCTTTTCGTTCTGCACGCCTTCATCGCGACGGGCACGCTGGATTTCCTGCCCTCGCTCGGCACGCGCTACTGGCTCGACAAAGTTGAACAGGTCAACCTGGGAATTTATTTTGTCCTGGCTGCCTTCATTTTCTTTTTCAGTTTCCGCCGCGCTCCCAGCGGCGTTCTGCGCCAGCAATTGAAGTGGGTGACGGCCGGAGCCTTCGCCGGCAGTTTGCCGTTTGTCTGCTTCTACATCGTTCCATACGCTTTTGGCTTGGTTCCCCCGGCGTGGATGAAGAGTTCGGTCTATTCGCTTGTATTGATTCCTCTCTGCTTCGGCTACGCCATCATTCGCTACCGCTTGATGGACGTGGACATCATCTTCAAGCGCGGCCTCTCTTACACTTTTGCCACCGCCGCCGTCGTGGGCATTTATTTCGCCATAATTGCTGTGATCGGAGAATTGTTTCACCGGCCCGGCTTGTCCACCGGCCCCGCCGGCGGCATCATCGCCATCGTCGTCGCTGCGTTTCTCATCGAACCTTTGCGTGAGTGGGTGCAGACCCGCCTGGATCGTTTCTTCTACCGCGATCGCCTCGATTACCGGCGCACGCTTATCGAATTCGGCCGCGCGCTCACTAACGAAGTGCGTCTGGAACCTCTGGTCGGCTCTGTGCTCGATCGTGTTTCGCAAACGCTCCTGGTTGATCGCCTCGCCGTGTTCCTGGAAGATCCCGCGGCTCCCGGGCAGTTCGTCCTTTCGCGCTCCATGGGTTTGCGCCCCGAAGGCCCGCTCGATCTGTCGTTCCTGGATCCTGCTCGCCCCGCCTTCGAGCGTGGCTGCCTGTTCTTCGAATCGGCGCGCACCGCCATTCAGGAATCCGAATCGGTTCGCCGCACGCTCGAAGAGCTCGATCTGAATTATTTCATTCCTTGTCGCTTCCGCGAACGTACGGTCGCCGTTCTGGGCCTCGGCAAGACCGTGGACGGCGATTACCTCTCCAGTGACGACCTCGAACTGCTCTTCACCATCGCCGGATACGTCGCCATCGCCATCGAAAATGCCGGCCTCTATCATTCCCTGGAACAAAAAGCGATGCAGATCGAGCGCTTGAAAGATTTCAGCGAAAATATCGTCGAGTCGCTCAAGATCGGCGTCGTTACCGTGGACCTGGAAGACCGCGTCGAGTCCTGGAATCCGCAGCTTGAGGATTTGCTTTCCATTCCGCGCGCCGAAGCGCTGAAGCATCGCCTGCCGGAAGTGTTGCCGCAGGATCTCGTCGCCGAAATCACTTCCCGTGCTGCCAGCGATCATGTTTCCGGCATCTATAAGTTCCGTCTCAACACGCGCGCCGGCCGTCACCTGGTCATCAACGCATCCATCGCGCCGCTGGTCGGCAAAAATGGAGCGCGCCTCGGCCGCTTGATTCTTCTCGACGACATCACCCAGCGCGTCCGCCTGGAAGACCAGATGGTGCAGACCGAAAAGCTCACGTCGCTCGGCCTGCTCGCTGCCGGTGTGGCGCACGAAGTGAATACGCCGCTCGCGGTGATCTCCAATTACATTCAAATGCTCGCCAAGCAGATTCCCGCGGACGATCCGCGCCAGAAAACCATCGAGCGCATCGTGAAACAAACTTTCCGCGCCAGCGAAATCGTCAATAATCTTCTGAATTTCTCGCGCACCGGGGCCGCTGAATTCATTGAAGTGGATATCAACCACGTGCTGGAGGAAACTCTCACGCTGGTCCAGCATCCCTTCAAGACCGCGCAGGTCAACGTCGTTAAGAATTACAACGAACAATTGCCGCCGGTGCTCGGTTCTATCACCCGCCTGCAGCAAGTGTTCCTGAATCTTTTCATGAACGCGCGCGACGCCATGCCGCAAGGTGGCCTGCTCGAAGTTCGCACCGGAGCGCAGAACGGCTCCGTGGAAATTGAAGTCACAGACACGGGCTCGGGGATTTCTCCCGAGCACCTCCACCGTATTTTCGATCCATTCTTTACAACCAAGGCCACCGGACGGGGC
>Ga0070763_10000592_pt1 | contig 10343 bp, 10 predicted proteins | sample HubBroMetageWRM3_FD_67279 | JGI IMG/M metagenome (GOLD analysis project Ga0070763, IMG submission 67279) | Warmed soil microbial communities from the Hubbard Brook experimental Forest, New Hampshire - Hubbard Brook CCASE Soil Metagenome WRM 3 | ecosystem: Environmental > Terrestrial > Soil >... | reverse complement strand
GTATGGATTTGTAAGGAGCAAGCGTTCCGGCTGGTATGCCGTATGGTTTTGCCGCATACCTTGAGTAAGAAAAAAGAGAGGATCCGGGAGGGATCCAGTCGTTGGCGACTCAATCCTTATATAGGTGGCACCAGCGCAGGAATGCCCAGGAGTGCAACATTGCGATCGGCAGATGATGAAAACCACGAGCAAGCTTCGTCACTTGTCGAGAATTACGGCAGTTTTCGTGGATCAATCGCCAGCTTCTTCATGCGGGAAATAAGCGTTGTGCGTTTGATTCCCATCCGCATAGCTGCGCCGTTGGGTCCGGCCACCCTGCCATTGGTCTCTTTGAGTATACGGAGAATGTCATCGCGCTCACTCGACTCGCGCGGGCTCGATGTCGGAACGGCCGCACCCGTCCGTCTCAGCTCCGAGACGGGAACTTCAAGAGCGGTGCCGCGAGTAAGGATGACTGCCCGTTCGATAAAGTTCTCCAGTTCGCGAATATTCCCGGGCCAATGCCAACTCGACAGCGTCTTCAGGGCAGCCGCAGGAATCGACTCGATTTTCTTCTCCATACGCCGCTCATATTTTTGGGCGAAGTATCTCACCAGTAGCGGTATATCCTCGGGACGCTCACGCAGGGGAGGAATGCGAATCGGAAACACATTCAGACGATAGTAAAGATCGCTGCGGAACTCGCGAGCCTCAATCATCTTATCGAGATCGCGGTTGGTGGCTGCCACAAGGCGTACATCCACCTTCTTGGTGTGCGTGCTGCCCAGCCGTTCGAACTCGCGCTCCTGCAAGGCGCGCAACAGCTTGGGCTGGATCTCAATCGGGATGTCGCCCACTTCATCCAGAAACAACGTGCCCTGATCGGCCAATTCCAGGCGGCCAAGCTTCTGTGAAATCGCGCCCGTAAATGCGCCCCGCTCGTGTCCGAAGAGCTCACTCTCGAGCAGACCGGTTGGGATCGCCGCGCAGTTCAGTTTTACAAACGTGCGATCCTTCCGCCGGCTGCGATCGTGGATGGCACGAGCGATCAATTCCTTTCCTGTACCCGTTTCTCCCAAGAGCAAAACGGTCGAATCGCTGGGAGCAACCGTCTCTACGAGCCTAAGCACGTTGCGCAAAGCCGAACTCTGCCCAACGATTCCCTCGAAATCCATTTCACCGCGGATTTCGTCTTCCAGGTAGAGTTTCTCCTGCGCCAGCTTGTCCTTGAGTTCAGCAATCTCGCCATACGCAAGCGCATTCTCGATAGCGATCGCAACCTGATGCGCAACTTGCGTCAGAAAAGCGACTTCATCCTCATCGAAAGTATTCTCCTGCCGGCTCGCTAGCCCCAGCACTCCGAGCGAACGATTGCGGCTGTCCAACCGGATGTCGCAGAGCGAATTCATGCCTTCGCCAGACGCCTTGGCGTACATCTCAGGAGACAGATTTGCGGGATCGAGGCGGTTCAGCACAAAAGGCTTCCCGGTTTGGAATGTTTCGCCAGGCATCGTTCCTTGCATTGGAACCTCATTGTTTCCTGCGAAAAATCCTCTGCTGTCGGGAAAATCGAGCGCGTGCACTCGCAGACTTTTACCGTCCATTTCGGGCAGCATGATGGCAGCAGCATCACAGTGCATGACCTTGCGGACGATGCTGGAGATCGACTGCAACAGGTCATCGAACTCCAGGTTGGAGACAACCTGGTTGGTTAGTTCAAGAATCAGTTTCAGGCGGTCCTGCGCTTGAGTTGAAGAATAGAGATTGACCGCGGCATCGATCGCCAGCGCTATCTGATCTGCAACTAGTCGGAGAAAATCAACTTCTTCCTCCGGATAGGAATAAGGATGCTTGCTGCCCACGCTGATCGTACCCAAGCGTCGCTGCCCTCTTGTCAACGGCAAGGCGCAGGTTGACGCAATTCCGTGTTCACGGAGAAATTGTTTGTGCCCTGAGAATCGCGTCTCTCGACTCCAATCGTCAGCGAGGTGAAGTTGTTGGTGTTGGTGCACCCATGTGATCGGTGTATCTTCGTGCTGGGTGAGCCCATCTAGTCTTTTGCCATTCACTTCCAGCATCTGCCATTCTGCAGCATTGGTCTGTGCATTAAACGCGACGACCTGCAAGTAGTCGAAGGAAACAATTTCCCGCAACTGCCGACAAAGTTCGTTTCCAGCGTTTTCGCAGTCGTTGCAGGTCGCGATGGATCTGCCAGCCCGAAGAAGGGCTTCGTAGCGCGCCGTTTGGATAGTTGGGATAATTCGTGCCAGCGTTGCCATGAAGCGTCAGCCCCCGGTTTCCTATTGTCCCAGCTTGCAGGTTCCTCCTCGGGCAAGAAAACGGGGAGGATCGACACTAGACATACTGATGTGGCCGCCTCGCAAAAAGGTTCTGAAAGTGTCATAGGGGCTCGACATTTGTCGAGCCCGGTGTCGAAGGCTCGACCAGCTTTCTCCCCGCACGCCTTCGAGTCAGCGGCTCAATTGATTCTTAGCCAAGGACTTCTACACGGATCGGCTCCGGCATCGGGTTTGGCAGATGCACTGCTCTATTCCATCCGAACAATGGATGGCGGATCAGTCAAATTCACCAAGCCGATCCGGAGTCTGCAGATAAACATGGAGGAATTAGTCGATGCGCAGGTTGCTGGTCATCATTGCGGCTCTTGTCATGTTGCCTGTAGGGTCCATGGCCCAGGAGGGCCGTTCAGAACTCAGCTTGCAAGGCACTGGCTTCTTCACGAAGGACTCCAGCGGCCTGGGAACCCAGCAGCGAAGCACGGAAACCGGTGAATTCGCTCTGGGATACCGTTATCACTTTAACCCTTGGCTTGCAGTGGAAAGCAATTACGGTTACGACCGAAATACGCAGGAGTATTTTGGCGGTTTCGGAGAATCGAGAGTCCAGGCCAACGTGCACGCAGTGACGGGCGATTTGGTATTGAAGCTTCCACTGCCAATCAGAAGGATCAGTACTTACGCGCTAGCCGGGGGCGGCGGTCTGATCTTTGATCCCACTGGCAACAGTGGCGGATCTGTTCCGGGCGCCAGCCCACAGGGGGAAGGCGCCTTCTTGTACGGAGCAGGCGCTGACTATGCCTTGACGCGGCACTTTTCTTTACGTGCTGAATATAGAGGTTTTGTGTACAAGAGTCCGGACTTCGGACTCAGTGCCTTGAACACTGACAGCTGGACGCACACGGCTCAGCATCCGCTGGAATCGTTTTCGGTTCTAAGTGGGTCGGGGCAGCCGGGTAATCATCCCCTTTCCTGTTTTTCCCCGGCTGCCCAATGATCAGGTGAAGATCGCGCGAAAAGGATCTGTTATGAGAGTCGTTTGGCGGAATGACTCCAAAAAGAATCTCCATCGTCAACGCTGGCAGGGTGGAGAGAGTTCGCCATAGATACTTCGAAGGCGCCACTAGATACGGAGGGACGCGCATGCTGGAAAGCATTGTTGAGTTGCTTTGCGATCTATTTTTGTGCGCTCTGACTCTAAGCATCAGTTCTTTTATCGTCGGCTCGATTGTTGCGGCCCTGCGAGCGGTCACCCGCGGGAGCGCTACGAGGTTCGGGTCTCTGGCTGGAGTGACTATCTCGAGGGACCACGACCAGCATACTCCCGTACAAGAACACACACTCTTGGGAGAGATTCACTATGGTTGAAGGAGAACGCAAGAACTGGAGGGAATTGTGTAGGGCCGCCCTCGAAGCAAGGGATCCCGATGAGTTGCTGAAGATCCTTCAGGAACTCAAGAAAGCGTTAAAGCGCGAAGAGCAGGTTCGTCGTGATTTCAGGGAGGCTGCAAGAGCAAAAGAAGCGCTCTGGCAAAACCCGCTTTAGCAACCGTCGGAAGAGCAACCACCCAAGAGGATATTTACAGCACGAAGAATCGGACACAGCGAATAACTAATGAGCGTCGCTAGAGTTCTTTGCGTTGAGAATCACCCTGAATCCATGGGCGCGCTGAAATTTATACTGGAAAAGGCTGGCTACGAGGTCACGCCCGCGACGACTGGCGACCAGGCTCTGCGCCTTTTGACAACTCTGAATGTGGACGGCGTCCTCCTGGAATACGACCTGCAGGATGCGACTGGCAGCGTTTTGCGGGCGGAGATGAAGCGGATAAAGCCGTACGTCCCAGTCCTGCTGTTCGCCGGCATAGGCAGCCAAACGCCGTTCCTACTTCGTTTTCTTGAGGCTTACCTTCAGCATCCCGAGAGGCCCGAGGGCGGTCTTCGCGACTCAGACGGATAGCAGTTGCAATCGACTATTGACGTCGCTTGCACTCCTGAACAGAGGCAGTCGACGCCACGGCGAGCTGCCTACGGCGGCAAAGTTGCAGCGCTCTTCCCAGGGTCCCTTGCCCGATCAGGTAGTGTTGCAGTGTTCTCGGTAGCTGCATCCAGAATTATGGCGCGTAAACCAGAAGGTGAAACGTTCCCGGTATCGGCACCGGCCGCGGGTGCGGGTGTTCCTTGGTTGGCGCCGGCGCTTTCCCGAACTCGGCCGTATCCACGAAGATGCGCTGCGTCTTCGGATCGTACGCCATGGTCTTAGCACCCAGCTTCGTCTTTACCGTGCCAGCTTCGCTGTAGTGGTCAGGCGAGTCCTCGTGAAAGATGTGGACCCAACCCTCGCGAGTGGACACGAAGATCAGCCCCGTTTTCGAGTCGTACACCTCTGCATCGGCACCGCCGCTGATGGGAAATGACTGAATCACCTTGCCGTCGTTAGCATTCATCACCACCAACATCGCCGGTTCCCGGCCGGCGACGAACAGCCGTCGATGGTCGCGGTCCATCGCGATCGGCGCTGGTGCTCCGGCGGGCGCAATCGGCCAATGCGATTTCACTTTCAAACTGCGGGAATCAATTGCCAATACTTCGCTTTTATCTTCCAGATTGTTGTAGATGGTTCCCTGGCCGTCGGCAACGGCAAATTCCGGTCCCGCGCCCAGATCGATCGTGCCTACAACGTTTCCCGTAGACGGATCAATTGCTGTCGCGTTATGGCTGTCGCCATTAAAGGTGAAGACGTGCTTGGACGCGGGGTCGTAAATGATGCAGTCGGCGTCCGGAGCGGCATTTGCCTCACCTATCACCTTCAGCGTCTTGAGGTCGAATATGATCGCCTTGCCCTGCACGCCGTCACTGATGAAGCCGCGCCCCACTTCGGGTACCACTACCACACCGTGGCTCAGCTTGAGCCCGGAAATCTTTCCTTCTTCCTCACCCGTGTCTGCATTTACCACTAGCACTTCGCTCCCATGCGATACGTACAGGCGCCGCGAGTCGGGATCGAAGGTGATGTAATCGAAATACTCCCGGTCTCCCGGCGCAGCACCAAATTTATAGGTGTTCGCCAGATGGTAGGTGATCGTGGTAGCGGCGAAAGCCGTCACGCCGACCAGCAAGGCGACGATCAGGATGCGATTGCAAAACGTCGATTTCATAAGCCCTCCCATTCACTGCTGAAATGTGGGAACCTGCGTTGGTTGATCGGCTGCGATGATTGTGAACACTCGTAGAGTTTTCATCACCTAGCCTCCCTCCAAGACATAATAACCACTCCAACATGAATAGAACCTGAAGGGCCGCGGGGAGCGGATTGCGCCAAAGTATTTTCAACGAGGGGCGGAAGAATCTCTCGCCGACGGTCCGTATTACTCTCTCTGTCTTTGCCGACCCCAGCAGCTGGCTTCCCGCACACTTCGACTTGAGAATCGAGGCAGGTTAGCGCGTCGAGTTTGTCCTCATTCTGTTGGTCGTACCACTCGTTTTGATTCTTGGCTTTGGGCGTGAGCCTGCGCAGGATGAACTCCTGTGCAAGGTTGGCGGCCGCTCGCAGGCCAGTGTTGATAAGGAAATTCCCAAAAAACAGCCCCACACCGCGATTTGACGCCGGATAGTAGGCATTCGCCATGGCAGCCGAGGCCATATCGCCACCTACGGTCGAGTAGTTTGGCTGCCAACGTCCGTTGTCTCCTCCTGGGCTGGAGAGTGCGTGCAGAGCGCGAGACTTGTTGGTGCCCCTGCCTTGGTAGAAGTAGCGCGGGTCCTGGTGCAGAAGCGATGGCAGGATGGCGCCGCCGATCATGATGTCGGTGAAGCCTTCGGCATAGGCCGCGCCAAAGCGCTCGCCGTCACCCTTCGCACCCTGGCCGTAGTTGGGGTTGTCTGCCGCCTGGTTGATGCCGGCAAACGCAGCTACGCCGACGATGGTAACCGGATCGAAAAGGCCTTCGTGGCGAGCTTGAACTTCAGCTGTGGTGAGGTCGACCTTGGCGGCGCGACGGGCCGGGACCAAGCTTGCTCCCCCCGCAAATGCGATCAATAACAACGCCGCAGTACAGAAGGTCATCGGATCTGCTGGCGAGATTCCAAAAACCAACTGGGCAACGGTTTGCCGAAGAATCCAGGCGCCGAGGAGTCCGATTGCGGCTCCAATCACGGCCATCCACAACCCTTGTTTTACGACGAGCCAAAGCACGTCTCCGCGCTGTGCTCCCAAGGCCATGCGCAAGCCGATTTCACCTGTGCGCTGCGCGACAACGTAAGAGACCACTCCGTACACGCCGATTCCTGACAACATCACTCCAAAAGCTGCGAACAACGCGAGTAGACCGGTGGTGTAACGGCGGTCGGCGGTCTGTCCCTGCATGATCTGATCCATGGTCGAAACTTCTGCGAATGGCAGGTCGGCATCGAGCGAGCGAAGCTGTCGGCGAATCGATGGGGCAAGTTGCATCGGGTCCAGACTGGTGCGCACGATCAAGTTCTTGAAACCAGCGTTCAGCTCCGGCGTCTGCCGGAAGAGCGTATTGATGTGCGGCAACGGGGGGAGCGCCAGTCCGCGGTTCATCGAATTTCCAATCACGCCAATAATGGTGAATGGAGTGCTTGATGCGCTCGAGGCAACGATTGGGTCCGAACCCATGCGAATCTGCCTTCCGACCGGATCTTCAGTCGGAAAGTAAAGGTCCGCGAATGCCTGATTCACCAACACCACAGGCATGCTGGCCTCAGTGTCTGAATCCGAGAAGTTGCGGCCATGGAGCAATGGGATTGCAAGCGTGTGAAGATAATGCGAGTCCGTCGAATTGAATGCCGCCGCGGGCGTATCTTCAAGCGGCGATACGGGCCGGTCTACGATGGTGAAATTTTCCGTCCACTGATCATCGAAAGGGTAGGCGGCACTGATCACAGCGTCCTGTACTCCGGGTAGTCGGCTGACTCGCGCCACGTATTCGTCGCAAAAACGTGTGATGCTGCCGCGATTGGGATATCGAACGGATGGCAGAAAAAAATGCGTTCTCAGTAAATGATCTACGCGAAAACCCAGCTGCTGGTCCTGTAAACGCACCAGGCTCTGAATCAGAAGCCCGGTGCCAACTAACAGCATGACTGCGAGCGCCAGCTCACCAGCGACAAATGAATGCCTCAACCAGCGCCTGCTGCGAGTAGCGATGTTTGATCGTCCGCCTTCTTTGAGCACTTCCGATGGATTCACTCTCAGGCTGATCCACGCCGGAAGAGTTCCGAAAAGCAAGCTGCTCAAAACTGAAATTCCAAGCCCGAACGCGAGCACACGGAGATCGACTCCTACCGCGGCAAGTTGAGTCAGTTGGGGAGGATGGGCGTGCGCTACGAGCCCACAGCCGCCCCATGCCAACGCTGCGCCGATGATTCCGCCGAACATGCCCAACGCCAGGTTTTCGGTCATGAATTGCCGAATCAGGGCAGATCGTTCCGCTCCCATCGCCACTCTCACCGCGATCTCGCGAGTGCGGCTAGAGTTTCTTGCCAACAACAAATTAGCAACATTAGAGCAGGCAATCAGCAGAATTAAAATCACCGCGCCCATCAGCAGGAGGAGGGTGGGACGTAGATTGGCGACGTGCTCTTCGTGCAGAGGACGGAGGAGTACACCTACGCCGCGGTCGAGCGGATATTGGGCAGCGAGATTCTGCGCAATTCGCTGAAGGTCAGCGTTCGCCTCCTGGATGCTGACCCCTGATTTCAATCGCCCGATTGTGGCCCACGAGCGTGACCCGCGTTGGCTTTCCTTCCATACCGTCTCGCTGGCAGCCATATACGGAACGAATGGACTCCACAGCTCAACTTTGCCTTGAGTAGTGTCACCGAACAATTCGGGAATCTCGCCCGGCATTACTCCGATAATCGTGTAAGGTTCGTCATTGATCCGAATAGTTTTGCCCAGTATGGAAGGATCACCCTGGAACCGTGTCTGCCAGAAGTTGTAGCCCAGAATCGCTTCAAACTGATTTCCCCATTGGTTTTCTTCGTGCCTAAACAAACGCCCCATCAAAGGCTTGATGCCCAAAACTTCGAAATATTCGGCTGGGACTAACCCTACCCGCATCTGCTCGGGATCGATGGATCCGCTGCTGGTGCTAACATTCTTTGGCCAGATGTCGTACACGGCGAACTTCTCGAAAGTATGGTTTTGGGTTGCAAAGTCGCGAACGTCCATGGGAGAAGGGCCACTTATTATCCTGTCACCCTGGATCGATAAGATTCTGACCAAGCGGTCAGGATTGGGAAATGGCAAAGGTTTCAGCAGCACGGCATTTAGCACGCCAAACATCGCAGTGCTTGCCCCGATGCCCAGCGCCAGCGTGAGCACGGCCACCGCCGTGAACCCAGGGCTCTTTCGCAACTGGCGCAGAGCATAGCGAAGATCTTGTGCCGGTCCGCTCATCAGGTTCATCCTTCTCCAGCACGGCGGTACCGCAGTCCGTGGGCCAATACCAAGGCGAAACGGATCACCCTGCTGTCAGCTCGGCCCTCCCCCAAGCAATGCTCTTACCAAAATAGTGCAAGGTGTAAACCATTGATGGCAAAGGACAAGAGAACACGGCTCTCGAAGCAAAACGTTCAAAAGTGTCCACCGTTGGTCCTTGATGTCCGGAAGCGAACAGGCAACCATCGGTCAGTCTGGGTTTATGAGACCGGTTGTAGTGCGTTCTTGACCGTCTCAAGATCTGTCTTCATTTGCGTGAACAACTCTTCTTCTTTGAAACCATGGTGCCTCGCTGCCCAGATAGTGTCCTCCAGCATTCTGAGCACGCCTTCGAAGTTGTTGGTGCCCAATCGGGTCAAAAAGACCCTTGGCACGTTCCGAGAGACCAGCTTTACAGGCATAATCGAAGAGATTCGGATACGCAAATCGTTTATCACAAACTTCCATCTCGACACTGCGCGATGGCTCCTTGTGGTGGCCCGGAGCAATTCTCCGGTCTCTGAACCGTCTGCCCTTTGCTGTTCACCTAAAAGTGGTGAGTTCGAGCCTTCTCAGGCTTTGCTAGACTGGGCTGGCCATGGGCGTCATCGACGAAGTTCTGGAAGCCAACGAAATTTACTCGCGTACCCACGAGTTGCGCCGCCTTACTCCGCGCCCGGCACGCCAGCTTGCCATCCTCACTTGCATGGACACCCGGCTTTCCATCCGCACCTTGGGGCTGACCACCGGGGACGCGCACATCATCCGCAACGCGGGCGGTATTGTGACCGACGATAGCCTGCGTTCGCTGCTAATATCGCACTACCTCCTCGACACCCAGGAAATCATGGTCATCAACCACACCGATTGCGGCCTGATGCACACTAGCGAGCAGGACCTACGCACGCGCATCCAGAACCGTACCGGGACCGCAGCCATCGCTCCCGCATTCTTCTTTGCCTTTCAGAATATCGAGGAGAACGTGCGTCACCAGCTACAGAAACTGCATACCCATCCCTGGATTCCGAAAGAGGTCTCGGTGCGGGGATTTGTCTACGACGTGAGCAACGGCCGCTTGCGCGAAATCAAGTAGGCTTGAGCGGCCTGATTGGATGGATGGGGATGCGGAGGCTTCCACACATAAGCCCAGGTGTGTGCGGCCCGTGTCCAGGCCAGCGAAGCTTACAGACCGGCCAGCCTATAAAAAAAAGCTATGGTCAAGATCGTAATGGCGACGGTCGCGGCCCCGGCAAGGGTTTCGCCGATAATTATGCTTCTGACTTTTTCCATATGTGCTCTCCTTCGGTGTCGTTGGGAGAACAGTTAAGGCTAATCTCAATGGAGAATTGCGGCAGTGACGAAGCTCACTTAAGGGTGTGACGGAGTCATGGCGATCCGTCTGGGCCAACGCTAGTGACGGTTCTTGGGATTCTTGAGTTTCAGGCTGACCGCGACTTTTATTACCGCGCCATCCACGGGATCAATCTCGAAGACTGCCTTGCTGGTGTAATGTGGGCTATCCAGGCGGTAGGTGAAAACGCTGTACCACTGAGAAATGCTGGTGTCATATGGGACACCGTATTTGGCCTGCACCTGGGCAGCGGTGTAGCTGCGGTCGG
>Ga0070763_10000591_pt1 | contig 10346 bp, 7 predicted proteins | sample HubBroMetageWRM3_FD_67279 | JGI IMG/M metagenome (GOLD analysis project Ga0070763, IMG submission 67279) | Warmed soil microbial communities from the Hubbard Brook experimental Forest, New Hampshire - Hubbard Brook CCASE Soil Metagenome WRM 3 | ecosystem: Environmental > Terrestrial > Soil >... | reverse complement strand
CAGCATTGGATCGCGGACATCGGCCTGGAGGGCAAGAAAATCAAAGTGGGCGGCGAGATGGTGGACGCTTATTACTTTTGCGTGGGCGGCGCGGTGGGAAAATTTGCCGCGATTGCTCGACCTGTGGGTTACCGCTGCGCCGCGACGGAAGTGCCGGAGGCAATCGAGCGATTGTTGCGAAATTTTGAGGAAGAGCGCAACCCCGGCGAAAATTTGCGGCAATTTTTTGCGCGACATACGAATGACGAGATCCGCATGCTCCTGGCGGGGCAAATTGCGGAAGCCGTGGCACGGGACGTTTCGGCGGGTCCCGTGCCGCACGGGATTGAGGGATAGGCGATGCCTCTGTTTCCCATTTCGTTGAAATTGCGCGGGCGGCTGTGCGTGGTGGTGGGCGGTGGCGTGATCGCGGAATCGAAGATACAGAGTTTGCTGGCTTCCGAGGCGGATGTGGTGGTGGTCGCGCCAGAAGTAACCGAGGCGGTTGCCGCGTGGGCGCGCGCGGGGCAGATCGAATGGCAGGCTCGAACTTTTGCCGCGGAGGATTTGTGCGGGGCGTTTCTAGTGGTGGCGGGAACCTCTTCAGCGCAGGTGAATCACGAAGTGTTTCAGCAATGCGAGGCGGAAGGAATTCTTTGCAACGTGGTGGATGACCCGGAGTACTGCCACTTTTATTATCCTGCGGTGGTGCGGCGCGGCGCGTTGCAGATCGCGATTTCGACGGAAGGGCAGAGTCCGGCGCTGGCGCAGCGGTTGCGGCGGGAACTTGAAGCGCAATTTGGGCCGGAATACGAATCGTGGCTGGAATGGCTGGGCGCGGCGCGCAAATTCCTGCGGAGTGAAGGGAAAGATCCCGATGAGACTAAGAGGTTATTGCATAAGCTCGCGAGCGAGGAAATGTTCGAGAAATACTTACGCGAAGGCGAGAAGGGCGAGCGGGAATTGATCGGCAGGAGCAATTCATGAAGGGCAAAGTTTATCTGGTTGGCGGAGGGCCGGGAGATCCGGAGTTGCTGACCTTGAAGGCGGCTAAGATTTTGGGCTGCGCGGATATTGTGCTGCATGACGCGCTGGTGAGCCGCGAAGTTTTGGCGGTTGCGGCTGCTAGGGCGGAGTTGATTGACGTCGGCAAAAGGTGTGGGAAGAAATTACTGACGCAGGAAGAGATCAACGCGCTGCTGGTTTCCTACGCTCAGTCGCATCAGGTGGTGGTGCGATTGAAGGGCGGCGATCCTTTGCTTTTTGGCCGCGCGGGTGAAGAAATCTCGGCATTGCGGCACGCGGGAGTAGAGTTCGAAATTGTTCCGGGGATTACGGCGGGGTTTGGCGCGGCGGCTGCTGCGGGATTTTCGCTGACGGAGCGGCGCGTCGCTTCGCAGGTGCTGTTTACGACGATCCAGCGGGATACCGATAACCGCTCGATACAGTGGGGCGGGATTTCCAGCACTACCACGCTGGTGCTGTACATGCCTGGGACCGATTACGCGCGCGTGATGCAGCAATTGCGTGATGCGGGTTGGCCTGAGGACATGCCTTGCGCGATTGTGTCGCACGCTTCTGGGAAAGATCAGGAGGTTCGCTCGACGGTTTTGGCGAAGCTGGCTGACGAAGGCGCGCTGCCGGCGCCGGCGATTATGGTGGTGGGACGCGTGGTGGCGGAGGTCGCGGAAGAAATCGGCCGGGGATTTCGGATCGGGCCGGAAACTGCGGAGAGAACTTCACAACCCTCGGTGATTTAAAGTCTTGCAACATCTCAACTTAAAAACTGAAAGACATCGCTGGAATTCGCCTCGCGCAGCGCTCGCCGCGGACAAAACGAAGAGAGAGCCTTCGCTCCGCTCGCTTCGGAGAACCACTCAGAGCAGGCAGGATGACGGCCGCTCCGCTTACCAGCGATGGCGCAGCGCTGCGGCAAATCTCTGGTCATATATGTGACGTACAGCGGCCATGACTTCCGGGCTGAGCGGCGGCAGGCCTGATGCGCGGCAATTGTCGGTGACTTGATCGGAGCGTTTGCCCCCGGGAATAGCGCACGTCACTGCATCGAACATCAGAATCCAGTGCAGCGCAAACTGGCTCATGGTGACGCCGGGAGGCAGCAGCACACGGAGTTCTTCGACGGCTTCGAGGCCCGCGTTGTAATCCACGCCGGAAAAAGTCTCGCCGACGTCGAAGGCTTCGCCGTTGCGATTGAAGTTGCGATGATCGTCCGCTTCAAAAGTCGAGTCGGGGTGAAATTTGCCGGTGAGCAGGCCGCTGGCGAGCGGCACGCGCGCGAGGATGCCTACCCGTTTTCGCTGGGCTTGCAGGAAAAATTCATCGGCGGGCCGCTGGCGGAAACAATTGAAAATGATCTGCACGCTCTGGACGTTCGGGTGCTCGATGGCTTGCAGGGCCTCGTCAACCTTTTCGACGCTGACGCCGTAGTAGCGCAACTTGCCGGCTTTCACCATGCGGTCGAGAATATCGAAAGCTTCGGGCTGAAAATAAAGGTCGGTGGGCGGGCAGTGGAGTTGCAGCAGGTCGAGAGAATCGGTGGCGAGATTGCGCAGGCTGTCGTCCACCCACGCCGTAAGATTTGCTGCGCTGTAGCCGGCCACAGATTGACTCGGGAGACGCCGCCCGGCTTTGGTGGCGACGATGATATCTTTTTTGTAATTTTTTTTCAGGTCGGCGATCAGGCGTTCGCTGCGGCCGTTGCCGTAAACGTCGGCGGTATCGAAGAAATTTACGCCGCAGTCCACGGCTGCGCGCAGGGCGGCCATGGCTTCCTCGTCGGAAACATGGCCCCACGAGCCGCCGATAGCCCACGCGCCGAAGCTGATTTCTGAAACTTTCCAACCTGTGCGGCCGAGCGCGCGATATTCCACGTTTATTCTGTCTCCGAGTGCGGCTGAGGGCCGAGGTCTAGCAGTCTGTGCGAGAAACGCAAAAACGGAACTTCGGCTACTAGAGCCGTTTGGATTCGGCGCAGTTCATGTCGTGGCCCTTCGATCCTGCCGCCGGCAGGCTCTCAGGATAAACTAAAGCCACGACCCACAAGGATTCCTGAGTCCGCACACAAGCTTTTAGGCCTCGATCAGATGATAGAGCCTGTAATCCTCGTTCATGATCGTTGCAAAGGGACGCAGCGTCAAGCTGCTAGTGTCCGTCTTCACGATCCAATCATCTGAGGATTGCGCGAAAGCTGTAGCCGCGAGCATTTGTTGGCGCGTAATCCGTTCGGGCATATTTCCCACGCCAAAAAGCGCGATGGGGCCACGCAACAGCGCCACGGTGTTGGGATTCTTGGTGTCCACGGCTTCCACAGTGATCGGCATTTCCATTTCCATTTCGATGCGGTCGCCGTCTTTCCAGGTGCGCTGAACAGCGAGAAACTTTCCAGGTGTGACGTCGCTTTGAATGCGGCTGCCATTCACGGCCACCGAGGTCTTCGCTCCTGCCCAGCCCGGTATGCGGATATTCACGGTGAAAGTTTCGGGACGCGCGAGTTTGAATTCCATCTGCGTGATATTCGCTTGCGGGAACTTCGTGGTTTGCGTGAGCGTTACTGGCGTGCCGTTCTGCGGCCAGGTGAGGGTGGATGGTAGGAACAGGTTGACGTAGATACCGTCTTTGCTGCGGAAGTAGGAACTGATGCCGTAGTCCGCCGTGAGCTGCGGGAACGTGCCGGAGCAGCAGGGCCACTTGTCCTTGTAATGAACTTTCTTCGCGGCGTTGTTGTAATCGGAATAGTAGAAGGAAGTGCCATCCGGCAGGATGGGCCAGGCGCCGGCAATCGTGTTGTACAAGATGCGTTCCATGCTGTCGCCGTAGCGCGAATCGCCAGTGACGCGCAGCAAGTAGCGTGTGATTTTAAAATGGCCATAGACGCCGCAGGGAGTTTCGAAGCTGGAGTGCGTCAAGCCGAGGCTCTGCCAGAGTCCATCGCTTCCGGGCTGGACAAACGCTTCGTCAGGACCCCAGCCACCGGTGACGTAGCTCTGTTCGTGGACCATGCGAAAACCGTTGGTGGCGGCGCGCAGATATTTTTCGTCGCCGAGCACGAGATAGGCTTGCATGGCGGAGCTGAGCGCGTTCACGTGGCTGTAGGCGTGCTCACCAGGGAGGTCGTTTGTGCCTTCCGCGAGGGGATCGAAATATTCCTTTTCGATGAAGCGGACGGCGAGATCTCTGTAGCGCGGGTCGCCGCTGCGCTGATACGCAAGGAACAGATTTTCCGGCAGCGTGTAGGTTTCATCGAAAGTGTAGGCGATGTCCTTGTGGAAGCGCTGGCGCTGTTCCGGACGGCTTAGCGCTTTTTCCGGCAGATGTGGCAGCACGGCTTGGGTGCTGCTCCAGAGCACGTCGAGCGCGGAGGTGTCGCCGGCGAATTCGTGCGCGTCAATCAAGCCGCAGCAGGTCTTGTCGAAGGTGTAAGCGGGCAGGCGATAGTCCACATAGAATTTTCCGGCGGGATCGACTGTAGCTCCATAGCCGCGGACCAGGCGCTGGACTTTTTCCTGCGTGGGCTTCGAGCCGGTGACGGCGTAGGCGCGCGCGAGTCCGGAAAGATATTGGCCGAAGCTGTGTCCGGGGATGAAGGCGTGGAAATTGTCCATGGCGCTGAAGTCATCGGCGTCGTCGTACCAGCCGCCCATGTCTGGGCCGATCGCGGTGAGACCTTCGCGCTTGCGAAATGGTTTGAGGAGCGCGTCTTCATCGAGATGCAGATATAGGTCGTGATTTTGATCGAACTGACGGCGGAAGGGGCTATCGAGCAACTGAACTTGGGAGTAGCCGAACGTGGACAATTGAGGCGTGATGGCGACCTGCGCGGCTGGAGCTGCTGGTTTCGCCCAGGTGGGTATGGAGCGGGCGGCGAGCGCAGCGCCTGTCGTAACCGCAGCATTCGTAAGGAATTGGCGCCTCGAAGTCTTTTTCATAGTGTGGTCTCCCTGAGATTGCGATGCCGCGGTTCGCCTGAGGCCCGCTCAAATGTGATGGAGGCGCAGGCTGATGAGCAAATGTCGAGAAAGCGTTTACCTATCGCTTATACTGCCCGCGAAAGCAGGTTGTCAAGCGAGCGGTTGATGCCGCGTTTCCGCCATTGATCGTCACGCCGCGATAATTTCTGTGGAATTCGCAGAGGAAGATCGAAAATTGAGCTATCGCTTTGGCGGTTCAGCGGCGCGCGGCGGCTGCTCGCCTTGGATGTAGAGCTTGTAACGGTTCGTGGACGCTTCCTGTTGTTGTGATTGCGCGCGCAGTTCGGCGAGGCGCTTCACGAGGCCGGGAACTTCGCCTCTGGGGTCGTTTATTTTTCTCAAGGCGAGCAGCAGGTGATAGACGGCGATCTGGTCGTTGGGATTTTCGCGCAGGACCGCGCGGCATTGTTCGATGGCGCGTTCAGTTTGGCCGGACTGCAGATAGAGATTGCCGAGCACGTTGCGGGCGAGCGGGAAATCCGGCTGGAGTTGCACCGCGCGCGATGCTGATTTCACAGCTTCGTTGAATTCCGGGGTGCCCACCGCGGGGCCGCCTTGGGAAATAATTTCGGCTTTCAAATAATGCAGGAACGCATCGTTGGGATGCGCTTTCAGTTCCGTCTCCACGGTCTTGAGAGCCTGATCAAGGTTGCTGGACTGCATTTGCGCGAGACCTTCGGCGACGGCAGCGGAGGCTTGGCCCGGATCGAGCCGGTTGGCGGCTTCAAAATCGGACTGACCCTTTTCGAACTGGCCCATTTGAATGTAGAGAATGCCGCGGGCGATATAAAGACGCGCAGCTTTCGGAAGCTGCGTTAGGCCGGCGTCAATCATTTCGACGCCTACCTGAAATGATTGGTGTTTGAAGGACAACGCGGCGAAATCAACGTAGTACTTCACTTTTTGGGGACTCGCGATGATTGCTTGGCGCAGCAGAGTTACAGCACGGGGCGTGTCGCCGGTGTCTTCGTAGGCCGCGGAGGCCAGGTCCAGAGCGTCGGGATCCGGCGCGCTTGATTCGAGCAGCGGCTGGAGCGTGGTGATCGCGTCGGCGCTACGCTGCGTGGTGAACTGAACCACGGCGAGGTTGTAGCGCGCGTGCGGATCGTCTGGCTGCAGCGTAAGGATTTGCTCGAAAACGGGAAGAGCGTCGTCGGGCTTTTGCAAGTCCATCAGGCATGCGCCGTATTCTTCGAGCGCGGACGGTTGCGAAGAAAGCACCGGACCGCTTTTCTGGAAATGCTCGACGGCAGCAGGGCAATCGTGTTTTTTGTAGGCGAGCGCGGCGAGCATTGCGTGAGTGGTTGGTTCGTCGGGCCGAACTTTCAAAATGTGTTGGAGGAGCGGAACAGCTCGACTGCTGCCGGCTTTGTACTCCAATTCGGCGGCGCCTTCCAGCGCGGGGAGGTAATCGGGTGAGATCGCGAGGGCTTTGTTGTATGCGACGAGCGCTTCCTTATCGCGGCCGAGGTGCGTCAGTGCGATTCCTTCGAGCGCCCAGAGCCTGACGTCCTTTGGGAAATTTTGAAGTTGGGAGTGGACCAGCGTGAGGGCTTGGTCATTGTCGCCCGCGCGCAGAGCTGATTGTATGGCGCTGATCCTGGTGGTGTCGGCGCCGGTTTGGGCTGCTATTGTGGGCGCAACGGCGACGTTGGAAATCGCCAGCAGAAAAAGCGCCACTATATTTGACGCGAGGTGCAAAACTTTGGATCCGCGTTGGCGTGTGGGGCGACCGAGATTATCGTGTTGCGCATTCTTCGGAATGATTTTCGCGTTGATGCGGTTTACCATGCGATTCGTACGAGCGACAGGCCTTGCCGTGGCAACGCAAATTGTAAATGCGCGACGCCGTCGTCGAGCGAAATCCACGTGGGAGAATTCAACAGCTGCAATTGTCCGGCGTCTTGCAACTGTTCGTATTGGGCGGGTGTTGGTGATTGCGGCGAGCCCATCTCTTTCCACGCGGTGAACGAGTTACTGTGATGCGCGTCAATACGAAAATGTTCGCTTAGCGCTCTGTTGGCGTCTGGCGGCAGGCCCTCGATTATCAAATCAATCGGCGCGGCTGCGGCGGGGAGATCGTCATCGTGATAATTCCAAATTAAAATTTGGATTTCGTGATCGTGGCGCGTAGCGACGGCGTTGATGTCGGATTGCATGCGGACGCCGTTGAGCACCACGTCGTCGATCGTTCGCGCGGCGGAGCTGGTCGCCAGTATGCGTTCGTCGCCTAACATTCCAAACATTCTGAAAGCGTTCAGCACTGGCTTGTCTAAACCATTGGAAGCGAGTTCGCGGAAGCCGGCGAAATATGGCTGGTCTTCGAATTCAAACGACCAGGTGACAGCGCCCAGGAAATTTACGTGCTCGCTCGCCGCCAGCGCGTAGATGCAGTTCATCGCCTCTGCTGTGTAGGATGCAAAGAGTTCGCCGTTGCGATAGGCATTTTGTGGATTTTCTTGCGCGGAACAGGCCGCGCATCCTTCAGGGTCTGACTCGCCCAATAGAATGGGGGTTTGGCGCCATTCGGGAAAAGACGCGACGATTTGAAATCCGTTTTTGATTGCCGTGAGCTGCCGGGCGACGCCCATCTGCACGTGGTCGCCGAGCCATTTCGGCGAGCCTTTAGGATGAAAGCTGATGAAGAGCAGCGGCGAGCCGATTTTTCCAGTCGCGTAGTTAGTCTGATGCGCGCAGTGTTCGAGGAACTGGCGCAGGAATTCGGCGGCATGCGGATTTCCTGGTCCGGTGCTGTCCGGACCGCCGATGCGAGCTTCGGGAAACGCGCGCAGCACGGCGTCCGCTGTGAAATCGTAAAGTTTGAAATATTCTTGCGGCGTGCCCTTCCAGTAGTCAATATCTGGCTCGTTCCAAACTTCCCACAGCCAGGTTTTTACTTCCGCGTCGCCGTAACGTTCGCGCAGATGGCGCGTAAATTGAAAAACGAGCTCGGACCACTTGGCGTAATCGCGGGGAGGATACGCCCATCCGGTATAAATTGAACCGATCGGAACTTTCGGAAAATTGTGGCGATACGGTTCGGGGTGGGTGGAGAGCGCTTCGGGCATGAAGCCGATTTCGACGATGGGCTTAATACCGGCGGCGTGGAACGTATCGAAGATGTGGTCGAGGATCGTCCAGTTGTAAACAGGTTTGCCGTCTTTGTCCTCGGTGTAGGCGTTAGTCGAGCCCCACTTGAGGGAGGCGGAGCCGTCGCCGGTGGTCAGCAGATTGTGGACGCGGACGTAAACGGGCGCAGCACTGAGCGCGGACAGCTCGCCGAGAAGTTTTTGGCCGTTAGGCGCGTAGGTGTAGTTGGGCTCATCGTAGCCGAAGTAGTTCCAGATTGGGCGGAGGGCGCCTGCGGATTGATCGGCGTGCACATGGATCGTTACGCTGTCGGGAGCTTGCTGCGCGAAGGAAGGTGGAGTCCACAGCAAACACAATGCAGTGGCGGAAAGGATGCTTGCGAGGAATTTTTTCATTGGTTACCGTGAGTTGCCGCGCGTGCCGGACGAGCCGCGGCTGCGCCGGCGACTTTTTTCAACATTCCTAAGACACACGATTTCGCCGCTTGCTACGTTCGCTGGCCGCACGGATCGTTGAACGACTTTGAGTAATTACTTTTGTACAGTGAACTTGTAGATTGAAGTCGAGTGCAACGTTTGTCCCGGTTTCAGCTCCGTTGAGGGGAAATTCTTGTGATTGGGCGAATCGGGAAAATGCTGTGTCTCGAGGCAGAACGCGGAGCGGTAGCCGTAAACTTTTCCGTCCCTGCCGTGAATGGTGCCATCCAGAAAATTTCCGGTGTAGAACTGTATGCCGGGTTCGGTGGTGGAAACTTCCAGAACGCGGCCGCTTTGCGCGTCGTACGCGCGCGCCGCCTGAGAAAGCGACGTCGGCGATTTCTTGTCCAGCACCCAATTGTGATCGTAGCCTTTGCCCAATCTCAACTGCTCGTCGTTCATGTTGATGCGCGCGCCGATCGCGATTGGCTGCAGAAAATCGAAAGGCGTGTTGTGCACGTCCTGCAATGTGCCGGTGGGAATGAGCGTTGCGTCAACGGGCGTGATCTGGCTGGCGTACAAAGCGAGCTGGTGCTGCAAAATGTCGCCGTTGCCTTGTCCTGCGAGATTGAAGTACGAGTGATTCGTGAGGTTAAGCACGGTGTCTTTATCCGTGGTCGCGGTGTAGTCGATCTTCAGGGCATTTTCGTCGGCCAGCAGAGTGTAAACGACTTTTACGCTGAGGTTTCCTGGGAAGCCTTCTTCGCCGTCCTTGCTCAGATAGGTTAGTTCTAGCGCTTCACCCGCGCTGCTTGAAACGTCTTTCGCGGTCCATACACGTTTGTTGAAGCCGCGGATGCCGCCGTGCAGAGTATTCGGCCCGTCATTCAGCGGAAGTGTGCTTACGACGCCGTCCAGAGTGAACTTGCCGTGCGCGATGCGGTTGCCGTAGCGGCCGATGGTGCCGCCGAAATAGGCTTTGCCGCTCTCATAGTCCGCGGGGTTGTCGTAGCCGAGCACGACGTCGCCGATTTTTCCGTCGCGGTCGGGAACCTTGAGCGAGACGAGGGTGCCGCCGAAGTTGCTGATCGCGGCGGTCATCCCATACTTGTTCGACAGGATGTACAGATCCACACTTTGCCCATCCTGTATTTTGCCGAATGCCTGCTTTTGCATTTTCGATTTCGCCTCTGCTTTGGGATAGGGCAGTATCGTCACGGCGCCGAGAAAAAACAGCGCTGCGACCATCGCGGGGATCGTCAGGTTCCGTCTGGCCATCATTGTCTCCTCAGACTACTTAGTACGGACCACACTAGCGCCGATTGGATGCAAAGAAATTGCGGAATGCGCGGCGTGTGACCCGAACATTACGGTGCAACCGTCGGAAAAGCTTGGCCGAGCAGGGAAGCGGGAAGCCCGGCGTCGAGGTATCCCCCAGAAATGAGAGCAGTGTCCAATTCGAGCGCGGATCCAAAAATGTTTGGTAAACGTTTTCCTTCGCTTTATACTGCGCGCCGCCGCGAGTGTCAAGCGTGTGCCGGATGGCGCAAACCGGATATAATGCTCACGTACAAAAATTGCTGATGAAATTCACGCGCCGCTCGTTTTTCCGTCTATCTCTGGGCCTCTCACTGGGCGCTTCGGCCTCCCGCATCTTTGGCCAAGGGATGTCGCCTCATTCCACCAAGGCGCAGCCACGCTCGGCGCCTTCGGGTCGGCCTTTTTACGCCCATTTTACCGACGTTGCCGCCGGAGCCGGTTTAGTGATTCCCACGATCTATGGGTACCCCGACCATAAGGACTACATTCTGGAGGCGGTTGGATGCGGCTGCGCCTTCCTGGACTACGATAACGACGGCTGGATGGACATTTT
>Ga0070763_10000590_pt1 | contig 10381 bp, 6 predicted proteins | sample HubBroMetageWRM3_FD_67279 | JGI IMG/M metagenome (GOLD analysis project Ga0070763, IMG submission 67279) | Warmed soil microbial communities from the Hubbard Brook experimental Forest, New Hampshire - Hubbard Brook CCASE Soil Metagenome WRM 3 | ecosystem: Environmental > Terrestrial > Soil >... | reverse complement strand
TGGGAGACTTCACTTCGATTGATTTTTCGGCGGAGGTCAGCCGCCCTGATTGCGTGTTGATGCGAAACTTTACGACATTATTGGAATCCTGGTTCGCTGCGAGCAGCCATTTGCCGGTGGGATCAATGGCAAAATTGCGCGGCGTCTTGCCTCCCGTCGGCACAAATTCGATCGGAGTGAGAGTGCCTTTCTTGGGATCGACGGCGAAAACCGCGATGCTGTTGTCGTCGCCGCGATTCGAGGTATAGAGAAACTTGCCGGAGGGATGCAACACGACTTCGGCCGCAGTGTTCTTGCCGTGAAAGGTGCTCGGAAGCGAGGAAATGGATTGAATCGGAGAGATGGTCCCGTTAGTTGCACTATAGGAATAGACCGTCACTGAGGATCGCAGTTCGTTGATCACATAGACCAACTTGCCGCTCGCGGAAAATGTTAGATGCCGCGGCCCGATGCCAGGGTCGGTCTTGATGACGCGCGGCGCACCGAGCGTCCCGTTAGAAGCGTCGAAGGGATACACCAGCAATTGGTCGAGTCCGAGGTCGGCGACGATGGCGAAGCGATTGTCGGGAGACATCGCGATGGCGTGCGCGTGCGGCCCTTGCTGACGTTCAGGATCCACGCTGGAGCCTTGGTGGCGGACGAACGCGGTGAAGTCGCCAATTTTTCCGTCGGGCAATAGGGGAAAGACTGCGACGCTGCCTTGGTCGTAATTGGCCACTAAAACGTAATGCCCTCTTCCATCGAGAGTGATGTAGGCGGGGCCCGGCGCCAACGAAGAGACCTGATTGAGCAACGTCAACTTGCCCGTCGCGGGATCGATTGAGAACGCGCTGACGCCTCCGGTTGGCTGGTCGTTGAAATGATCGGTTTCGTTGATGGCGTATAGATACCGTCGGCTGGGCGCAACCGCCAGAAATGACGGATCCGCGGTTGCGGCGGCCAGTTCCGGCGAAGTGAGATTGCCGCTTGCGGGGTCGAAGTCGCAAACGTAGATGCCTTGGCTGCCGTGATTCGTATAAGTCCCAATGTAAACGCGATCTCTTGTGGCAGGTGCTGCATGCGCTGAAATAAATGCCGCGAGCGCCAAGGTCGCAAGAAAAAACCACTGCATGGTCCTGGCGCGGTGGGCCGGAATCTGTATCTTCATTCGAATGGGGTCCTCCTGCTCGGATGCTGATTTTCGGGCCGTTCTGGATTGCACGTGAAACTCATTGGCTTAGGGCTCCGGGATTGGTTCGATACGGCTCAGCAAGAAAATATATCCTGCAATGCCCAGCAGCAAGATCACCGTGGCGGCGACAAATGCTGATGTAAACGCGTGAGTAGTTGACGCCACATAGCCCGTGACGATCGGCGCTGAAATCGCTGCTAGCTGGCCGCAGAAGTTGACGATTCCGCCGAGTCTGCCGACACTTTCTCGCGGCGCGATCAGAGATGGCACTGTCCACGCGACCGGTGCTGCAGCTGCAAGACCGCCCAGGGAAATACTGATCCAAAGGAGGGCCGTGACCGCAGAGCGGGCGTGCGCGGCGCCTAAAATTCCAAGTCCGAATCCGGTTCCGACAACCAGCACAGTTTGCCGAACCCGGTTCGCGTCACAACCTCGGCGGATGAGTGCATCCACGAGCCATCCACCCACCACCAAATCCGTGAGCGTGGCGAAAAGCCACGGCGCGCTTGTGTACAACACGGAATGCAGCAAGTCAACATGCAGCGAAATCGAAAGGTAGCTGGGCAGCCAGGTAAGCAGAAGATAGAAACAATAGTTGTAGGCTCCCCAGCCCAGGCCGAGGCCGTACACTTTCGGTTGGCGAAGCAAATAGCCGAGCGAGACGCCGCGCGTCGTGCTCACGGCACCTTCCGGCTGGACCTGACCTTGCATCATGAATTGGCGCTCTTCCTCGGACAGCACTTTATCCGCGCTGGGGTTGTAGTAAATCCAGTAGAAGAGAAGAAAGTAGAAAAAACTGATCAAGCCCGTGGCCGCGAAACTCCAGCGCCAGCCGAAGCGCAAAACTAGCAAGCCGAGGAAGGGCACGCCGATCGCGGTGGAAAATTTTGCGGCGGCATCGGTGATAGCCGTTGCGAGGCTGCGTTCATTTTCCGGAATCCAGTAGCCGATCGCTTTGGCGTTGGCGGGAAAAGTAGGGGACTCGCCCACGCCGAGAAGAAATCGCGCTCCGAAGAATCCCGCGATGCCGCTGGAGATGGCCGCGCCGAATGAAGCTACGCTCCAAAGCAGCGTACTGATGCAGCCCACGCGGCGTACGCCCCAGCGGTCGAGCAGGATTCCCGCCGGGATTTGCATCGCAGCGTAGGTCCAACTGTAGGCGCTGGAAAGAAAGCCGAAGGCAATCATGGACAGTCCGAACGAAGCGTGCAGCGCGTCTTGAGAGACCGAAAGATTGACTCGATCGAAGAAATTTACAAGCACGCCAAAGGAAAGCAGAAATGCAATTCTCCAACGCCTGCGGGGCACCAGAGAAGGATTGGGGAGGGACTGCGCCAGGTTCAAACCTCGCTCAAGAAATCAAGAATGCGGCGGCGATTTTACAGCGTCAAGAGCGCACAGTGTCCCATGAACTCAAGTCCGCGGCAACGCCGAGATGGCATCGCACACACACGCAAGAGGCGGCCGACATCACGCGCCTTCACTTTGGCGAGCGGGGAAAAGCTTCAAGAACCAGGTTGTGAAATGCGGTCGAAAACCAGGATCGTAAATTGTCCTGAACGCAGCGATGGGACAAAAAGGCGATGGGTCTTGAGGTCGAGCGCCATAGTCTTTGAGCCTGGGGCCGTGGGGATATTTTCAACAAATGTGTATTTGTCGGGCGAATCCTGACGAAAGATGGCGATGTTGCCCTCACCGAGCGAATTGAAAACGAGCTTGGTTCCGAGATCGAATGCGGAAGCGTCCACATGGTCGCCGATGGGATAGGTCGCCACAACCTTGCCGCTGTCCGCGTCCACGACGGCCATGAAGTGATTGCGGCAACCGATGAAGATCCTGCGGTTTTGCGAATCAAAAGCCATGCTGGAAGGAGATTGGCACGGCGCAACGGGCCAACGGTTCACAACCTTCAGCGACTTCGAGTCGATGTGAACGAGTTCGCTTTGATCTTCGAGATTAATCCACAGGTTTCCTTTGCCGTCGGCGACGGAAAATTCCGGACCGCCACCTAGAGCGATTGTTCCGGCGACCGATCCATCGGCGGCGTTGATGGCCGTGGTACTGTCGCTCCCTCCATTCATGGCAAAAACTCGATTCGTGGCGGGATCAAAAGCGATTGCATCCGGTTTCTTGCCGGTACTCACACGCGAAAGCACCTGTAGAGTTTTCAGATCGAAAACAACCACCGAATCCGCTTTGCCGGCGCTGATGAATCCACGTCCGAGGCTGGGCGCGAGTGCGATCCCATGCACGCCGAGCGTGTCCGCAATTGTTCCGACGCTTTTCTGCGTATCGGCATCGAGAACTTCCACCTGCGTGGCGTGAGAGACGTACACTCGGCGCGCTGCCGCGTCAACCGTCAGATAATCCCAACCACCGCCACCGGGCAATGAGACTTGATTGACCTCGTGATATCCCGAAGGACCAGCCGCAGAGGCGAAAAGCAAGCAGGCCGCTAGAATCAGGGAAGAAATCAATTTCATATGCGCTCCATTCGTTTGAAGAAACAGTTCATTGGCCTTTGGACGACTCGGAAGAACCGTTGCACTGGCCTGAGCCGGAATCCGCGAACGATTTTCCGGATTCGGCGACGAAGAACCAGTCGTAAGAGTTGGGCCGCAGCACAAGTTTCAGAACGCCGAAGGCATCAGCGTTGCGGATTTCGCTATTGGGTTTGGGCTCGGCGAACGGCCGATGGTTCTTGCCGCCGGTACCGACGACGAACTCGCGAATTCCGCGCGTGGCATCGGATTTGGCGTCGGGATCCTGCGGCGCAAACCGCTCGTAATCGTGGTCGTGGCCGTTAACGACCACGGTAACTTTCGCGGCATACAGATCCTGCCAGAACGCCTTCATTTCCAGATCATTGCCATGTTTCGCGCCGGAACTGAAGAGTGGTTTGTGCCAATAGGCCAGCGTGCATGCGGATGGATGCGTCTGCAAGTCCTGGCGCAACCATTTTTCCTGCGTCGAACCGGAGTTGCAGCCACCAACCTCGGCACATTCGCTATTCAACACGACGATGTGCCAGCCGCCGAGGTCGTAGCTGTAGTAGCCCCGCAATGGATCGCCGGCGTTCGCGCCGAAATAGTCGAAATAGGGAGTGGCGCCGCCCGAATGGAATTCATGATTGCCGACTGATGGACGCGTGCGGTTTTTTTGGCGGCCCCATGTGGGGTGGTAACATTTGGCGAACTGCTCCGCGGTGCCGCCAGGATACGCGTTGTCGCCCGCGGTGAATACCGTGCCGGGAATTGCGTCGAGGAGCTTGGCGGTCGCTTCAGCGCCGGAAAGGTCAGAGCAATCGGCGATATCGCCGGCGCCCACCAGCACGGGATCAAGGTCCGCTACCGGCTGCGCAGCCGGCGGCGCGGGCTTGGTCGCGTGTGGCGCAACCACGGAAGAGCCGGATTGTTTCGCGCCGTCATCGGCGGCCCAAACGACGGCACATCGGAATGCGATGATGATGACGGCGATGAACGCAAACTGTTTCACCCGTACCTCCGTGGACGTGGCTTCGGTCCACCACAGCATGGCCCTACAAAACTGCAACACCTCTTCATTGCTACCGGAACTCTTGTAGAACGATCCAGCGCGATGCTGCGACGCCGAACCTCCGTGCACGGCTTCAGGATTTAGAACTTCACTCGCAACATGAACTGAATCTGCCGAGGCAATCCGGTGCCGGTGTTCGGCGAAGCGGCGTTGTCATTGTTGTTGTTGAAGTTGTTGGTGGTGTTGATTACGCCGAAGTCCTTGCCCGGGCTCGTGATAAATGTTTGACCTGTGGGATCGTTCGGGTTCGGCACGTAATCCAAGGTGAGGTTGTGGGGGTCGCCAAGCTGGACGTGATTCAGGACATTAAACGCCTGAACTCCGAACTCCAGTGCAAATCGCTCCGTCAGTTTAGTCTCTTTAATGAGTGCCAGGTCAATCTGCCACGAAGGCAACGCACGAATGATCCCGTTTCCCGCATTCCCAAATCGAGTCACTGCGCCCGGAACACCGGGAGCGCCAGTCATAGGGTCCGGCGCCTGGATGGCGAGGTTTTGCGGCGGAGCCTGAAACGCGGCCGGATTGATATACGGAACACCATTTTTCCCGCCGCCCGGCAGATATAGAGGAACGCCAGGAACAAGATCAGGCCGCTGGGACGTCTGATCATTGTCATCCGGAAGCTGGTTTGGTGAGACGTTGTAGTCCACCGTAAGAGGATGCCCGGTGTGGTAGAGGCCCACGCCACTGAGGCTCCAGCCCTCCAAGAGCTTGCCGGTCACACCGCTATGGTTCAAGTAGGCCCTGCCGGGTCCGAACGGAAGCTGATAGACGCCGTTTGCCGTGAAGTTGTGGCGGATGTCAAAAATGCTCGGTCCGATATCGCATCGCAGACAATTCACGTTCTCCGGCCCGTTCGATTCGCCGCCGCCGACAGAACCGTCGTTGATGGAGTGCGAGAAGGTATAGCGCGCCTGAAACGAAAGACCGCTTTCGAAGCGCCGCTCGATCGTGAATTCCAATCCATGGTAGCTGCTGGAGCCTATGTCTTTCTTAATGTCAACGGATCCAAATGGGTCGGCGCTGAGTGGATTGGTCGGACTAGGTGTCTCGCCGGCCAAAAGAGGATAGTACTGATCCAATGGGCGAACGCAGTTCCCAAAAGCATCTACATTGGTAGCGCACAAATTCACCGCTCCGCGAGAGAACAGACGCACACCGTGGGAACCGAGGTATTGGGTGGTGAACAGGAAATTGCCAGGCAATTCGTGATCGATCGTTAGTCCCCATTCCTCGACGTACAGGTCGCGGCGGCCTTCGCGCTGCAAGGCTCGGGGTTGGTTGGCCGCCGTCGAGCCAGCCGGCAAACCCGACAGATCTGGAGCGGCTTGCTCGAACCCGGCCTGGAGCGGCACACTCTGCACAAATGCGCGGAACGTGTCGCTTTCAAGGCCAGCATTCAGGTCGTCATTTTGAGCTGCACCGTGATAGATGCCGAATCCTGCCCGAATGACGGTTTTTCCATGCAGTGCGGCGGGTGCCCACGCTAGGCTCGCGCGCGGATCAACGTTCCGGTAGTCTGGATTGTAAAGCGACGGATTTCTGGGACACGGCGCGGTATCGATTGGAGCGACCGTGAGAGGAACGTTTCGCGAATGCGAGCCAAGACAAATCCCGTGAAACTGATTCAGGTCGAACACTGTGGTCGCATTGTCAGCTTCGTGGACCACGCCATAGTATTCGTAGCGCACACCCAGGTTTACAGTTAGCGTAGGGCTGATCTTCCATTCGTCCTGAAAATACGGCATGTAAAAAGTGCGCCGCAGCTTATGGCAACACCATGGCGCAAAAAAAGTCAGGGTGCTAAGTTGCGCTCCGATCACAGTGTCGTCATTGCCTGCAAAGGCGAGCGTATTATTGTCGGTTTGGCCTTGATTGAGCCGCACTCGGCGGATTTCCATCCCCATCTTGAAGGTGTTGCGGCCATGCGTGTAAGTCAGGTTGTCAATTACACCATACGTGGTGCCAACTTCGACGTCCTCGGAATTGTTGTTAATGGTTTCGAAGTTCGGCGTCGAGACTGAATAGGGCAGGACGCTTGCTTGCGGGTTGTGAAATGGGGCGCGATTCACGTATACCTTCGCCTCGTTCGAAAGGCTCGAGGAAAAAGTATGTTGGAGCGCGACGAAATAGTTGGCCGGATGGTTGATCGTTCTCAATTCATCCAAAGAGTTGCCATTCGGTCCGTCGACCAAGCTAACATCCCGCTGCGCACGGCCGTATAACATCGTCTTATCGCTGAACTTGTAGTCGAGCCGAAACAGCCACGTATCCTCATGTATCGTGGTCGGCTGCACATGTGTGAAATTCTGAGCGTCATTTTGATCCGGTGGGGACGGGATCGAATTGGGGTCAGTAATGGGGCTGAAGGAGCTGTCAGGAAAAACGAATCGCGGTGCGCATGTTCCGACGGTCCCTGTGGAAGCTTGCCAGGGGAATGACTGCAGGATAGGACACAACAACTGCGGATTCGGGGGAATAACAAGCGCGGGCGTCTGAGTAGTGTCTGTTCGGCCAGTGACGAGTGCCTCCTGCAGGAACGAAGCCGTTGGCACGACAGCAGTGGTGGTTACTCCTTGATATTGCCGAAGTCCTTCGTAGTTGACGAAAAAGAACAACTTCTCTTTTATGAAAGGTCCACCCAAAGTCATTCCGTACTGTCCCATGCGGAATGGGGCGACGTTCGGACCATCAGTGAAATTACGCGCATCCAAAACGGAATTGCGAAGGTATCCGAAGACGCTGCCGTGGAAATCATTCGTACCGGATTTTGTTACCACGTCAATCTGCCCGCCAGCCTGCGTGCCATACTCGGCGTCGTACAGGGCGCTATCGACGCGATACTCTGCAACCGCATCTTCGGAAATTTGCAATCTGGTTTGCGACTTTTGCGCTTGTTCCTGAATTCCTCCGGCGTCCACGCCGTCGAATGAAAAGTTGTTGTCGTCACGGGCGCGGCCTGCAAAGCGAATCGTTCGCTGGTCTCCCCCGCCATCGTCCTGCGCGAAAGGCGCGAGCAGCGTCAATCCAGCCCAGTCGCGGCCATTCGTCGGAAGATTTTCAATTTGATTGCCAGTGATCACGGTACTGGCCTCCGCCGTGCTTCTCTGATCGGGCTCGGCGGCGCTTGCCTTGACTTCCACGCGTTCATCCACTGCGCCGACTTCCAGGATGACGTCCGTCGTGTGTGTTTCGCCCACTTGCAATTCGACATCTTCAATTAGCTTCGTCTTGAAGCCTGTGCTTGAAACTTCAATGGTATAGACGCCGATAGGAACGCCGGGAAAGCGATAGTGTCCGCTCGAATTAGAAGTCTTTTCCTGGGTCAGCAGCGTCTCTACCGCTGTGATTTTTACCTTGGCGCCAGAGATGATGGCGCCGGAGCTGTCAGTTATCGTGCCTTCCAAGTTGGCGCGATCGGTTTGAGCCCAAACCGACCAAGGCATTAGCGTGAATACAGCGAACGCGAGCATGCCGATTCGGAGGGCGAAGTCTTGGCTGGGCCATACTGATGCGAATCCTCGGAACAAAGGCTTAACGCGCATAAGGCTCTACTCCCTGAACGAGACGCTGGGACTTGATGTGGGTATTAGGCGCGTCGAATGCGAACCTTGCATGAATGAGTTTTAATGGCGCGTTGAATAGAACCTGAATTTTTTTCAGACTGCAGCGGCGACGGGGGAAGCGTCGCCTGAATGGTCTGCGGCGATACGCGGAACAGGTAGACTTACGCGGAAGACGGAGCCAACCCCCAAGTTGCTCTCGGCAGTGATCTTGCCGCCATGCATTTCCGTGATCCAACGCGCGATTGCCAGACCAAGCCCGGCACCTCCGGTGTCTCGTGATCGTGCGCGGTCCGTACGGTAGGATCGCTCGAAGATCAGGCTCAACTCGTGTTCCGCAATACCGATCCCCGAATCGCGGACGAGGATTTGAACTTCGTTCGAGGCAGCGAGCAATTCAATCTCGCAGAAACCGCCGTCTGGCGTGTACTTTACGGCGTTATCCAACAATATTAAGAGCAGGCGATCCATAGCGATCGCGTCCGCTCTCACCCATACCGGCGCGCCGGGTGCGTTGAGCGTTATGCTCAGCTGCTTATTCGCCGCGAGCAGTAGCGCGCGCTCTTTTGCCTTTCGCACATGCTCATCCAGATCGATCAAGTGAAGTTCCATCCCGGTCGCGCCGGCATCCGCTCTTGCGAGCGTCAGCAGGCCTTCCAATAAGTCGGTGGTCTCGATGGAAGTGCGCAGGATTTTCGAGAGCGCCTCGGTGTACTGACTCTCCGTTCGCGGCCGGCGCAAGGTGACTTCCGCGATCGTACGGATAACGGCCACGGGCGTACGCAGGTCATGCGACGCGTCCGCGGTGAATCGCGTGATCCGCTTGAACGATGTGTCGATGCGTTGAAGCATTGCGTTGAGCGTTTCGGTGAGGCGGCGCAACTCGTCGCGCGCACGCGGCACTTCCAACCTGCGGGAAAGATTTTGCACGCCGATGCGCTCGGCGGTCTCGATGATCCGAGTGACCGGCGCAAGCGACCTGCCGCTCAGCCAATAGCCCAGCAGCGACGCGAACACGATCAGCAGCGGGACCGTTTCCTTCTCGATCGCTCGAAAATTATCGAGGGCGCGGTCAAACGGTTCGGTGGGAACCGCGGCATGAATTTCGAACGTCCGTCCGCCCGCTGCCACGCGCTGCATCGCGATGCGATACTGCAGTTGATTCAAATTCGTGGTGAAGAAAGTGATTTGGCCTTCGCGAATGGGAGGCAAGGGAACGCTGACTTGAAGAAATTCCCGAGGCTGGAAGATCCAATTCTGATTTTCGTCGGCTACTTCGAAGAGCACCCCGCTGGGCCACCAACTCGCGAGATCGGCCAATTCCTTCTGAACTTTCGCAGTGCCCTCGGGAGCACTTTTCGCCAGTAATTGCTGCAGACTCTGCAGATTTACGCTGGAGGCGTCATTCACTGTCACTTCGATGCTTCGGCGAAAGCCGACATCGCTGATCCAGACAAAAACGCTAAAGGATGCAGCAAGTACGACGAAATAGAGCGCGGTTAGTCTCGCTCGTATGGTCATATTCATGGCTTCATGGCTCTGCAGGCGCACGCATCGAATATCCGACGCCGCGATGGGTGTGAATCAGCTTCACATCCGATTCCTGATCAACCTTCTTGCGCAAGAGCCTTACGAACGCATCGAGTGTGTTTTCTTCTACTCCGCGACGGTTGCCCCACACGGTCGCCAGCAGCGCGCCGCGTGGCACCACGCGACCCTGATTTCTGACGAGAACCTCTAGTAATCGAAATTCCGTCAGGGATAGGTAAATTGGCTGCCCGTTGCGAAAAGTGCGATGTGAAGAAACGTCCAGAACGAGATCGTGCAGTTCCAGTATTTGCTTGGTCGCCGCCGCATTGCGCCTTCCTAGAGCGCGTATGCGCGCGAGCAGCTCGGTGAAGGAAAATGGCTTGGTGAGATAGTCATCGGCGCCCGAATCCAGGCCGTGGACGATGTCAGGAAGCGCGTCGCGCGCGGTGAGCATCAGGACGGGCGTGTCTTGGCTCCTTTGCCGCAACTGCTGCACAACGTCAAAGCCGCTCTGATCCGGCAGCATTACATCAAGCAGGATCAAATCAAACGCGTGGTCTTC
>Ga0070763_10000587_pt1 | contig 10398 bp, 3 predicted proteins | sample HubBroMetageWRM3_FD_67279 | JGI IMG/M metagenome (GOLD analysis project Ga0070763, IMG submission 67279) | Warmed soil microbial communities from the Hubbard Brook experimental Forest, New Hampshire - Hubbard Brook CCASE Soil Metagenome WRM 3 | ecosystem: Environmental > Terrestrial > Soil >... | reverse complement strand
TGCCCGCCTCCTTTGCGGGCCGTTCCGGCCCATATCGGCATCGGCGCCCCGCCGATATGGAAGTCATTTTGTCAAGAGCGCAGGGCGCTTCGTTGACCAGATGAGGGGCAGGGCAGATTGCCGTAACCGCGCGCGGTAGGCCCGACCGGTCTCTACGATTGGGCGGACAATTCGTCCGGTGGGAGGGACCCGGCTTGCGCCTCACCTCACGATCCCCTTACCACGCCGTCCGTCGGACGGCGCCCGCCACGGCGGCCCCCAAGCCGTGACCACTCCATTACTTGACCTCGAAGGCCGTGTGGTCGACCGCCGGCAGGAGTTCACCGAACTTCGAGCCGCGGTCGAAGCGGCCGAACGCGCCGGCGGCGGATGCACTCTGCTCAGCGGGACCCCGGGGGTGGGCAAGTCGACGCTCATGCAGGCCTTCGGGGTCGAGGTCTCCGGGCGCAACTGCGTGTTTGCCTACGGGAGATACCAGGACGGCGCGGCGGCACCGTACTCGGCGTTGGGAGGCGCGCTCGGCTCGATCGTCCGCAGCATGGAGGCCACCGGCCCCGCTGAGCGTGACCGTTGGCGTGCCGACCTCGTCAGCGAGATGTCGGCGCTTACCGGCATCCTCGAGGCGCTAGTGCCCGACTTGGCGCAAGTGCTGGGCGGGGCCCCGCATGTGCCTGACCTCGATGCGGCGGATGCTCGCCGCCGGCTGCAGCGCGCCGCCATCCGCCTGTTGTCCACCACCGCGTCGTACCGAACAGTGGTCCTGGCAATCGATGACTTGCAGTGGGCTGACCGGGACTCATTACTGCTGCTGTCCGAACTGTTGACGGTGTCGGTCCGCAACGTGCTCGTCCTCGGAGCGCATCGCGCGGGCGAGTTCGATCCGACCTCAGCCGGCCTGACCTCAATCAGCCTCCGGCGCATCGACCTCGCCCCGCTGTCCCTCGAGCATCTCGAGGAGCTGCTCGAGGCCGTGTGCGGCCGCGGGGTCGAGCTAGGCGACGTCGCGGCCGAGTTTCATCACCGAACCCGGGGCAATCCGCTGCAGGTTCGTCAGCTGCTTTACCGCGCGCAACGAGAAGGCGCACTAACTCCCATCGGCGCCAGCGGGCGCCCGACCTGGGACCTGCGCGTCCTCACGTCGATCGAGATCACTGCCACGGCTGCTGAGTTCCTCGGCCAGTACCTCGACCAGCTGCGCACGATTGACCGGGCGGTGTTGAGTTCGCTGGCGTGCATCGGCGGCGAGTTCGACCTTGCCGACGCGACGGCAGCGGCCGCGCAGCCCGCCGACGTAGTGGCTCAGGCACTCTGGTCGGGTCTAGAGCTTCGCCTGCTCGAGGCCGTCGACAGCCGGGGCCAGCGGATCGCCAACGCGATCAGCCGCGAGGCGCGGTATTGCTTCAGCCACGACCGGGTGACCGAGGCGGCGCGGGAGGGCATGTCCGATGACATCCGGCGCGCGACGCACCTCCGGATCGGCCGTCGGCTGGCCGAGCTGGGGGACGATCGGCTGTTCGAGGCCGCCCGCCACCTCGGCATAGGTGGCTACCAGCTGGCCGACGAGGAGCGCATCCAGTTCGTCGACGTGCTGCGCCGCGCGGCACGGAAGGCTCGTGCGCAGGCATCGTTCCCACTGGCCCTCGAGCACTGCCGAGACGGTCTTGGCCTGCTGGGTGAATCGCGCTGGTCCGCTCACTTCTCGTTGACCAAGGAGCTGCAGCTTGACGCCGCGGAGGCCGCCCTGCTGGTGGGCGACGCGGAGGCGCTGCATGGGCTGCTCGACGAGGCCGACGAGGTCCTGCACGAGCCGGCCGACCGTGCCCGACTCGCCTTCCTGAGACTCAAGGGGCGGGTAGCGCAGAACCGCCTCCAAGACGCGCTGGAAACCGGGCTGCGGGCGCTTGATGAGCTCGGCGAGCCGCTGCCACGCAATGCGGGCAAACCTCGGATGGCCAACGCGCTGATGCGGATAAAGTTCGCTACGCGCCGCTGGACCAGCGAACGGCTGCTGGAGCTGCCGCATTGCCAGGACCGGCGTGTCATCGAGATCCAGCGGATCCTCTCTGAGCTGCGCAGCATGTCCTTCATCCTCCAGCCGAATCTCTTCCCGTTGATCGTGCGTAAGCAGCTCGAGCTTCTGTTGGCCCACGGCCATACCCCCACCTCACCTACGGTGCTCGCCAGTTGCGGCCTGCTGCTGGTCCTAACTGGTGACCACGCCGGCAGCCAGCGCTTTGGCGAGGTTGGCCTGCTGCTCACCGAGCAGAAGGAGTTCCGGGACGCCCGCCCGGAGACGCTGTTCTATTACCTGACTTTCATCCGCCACTGGCGACACCCAGTCCACGACGGCCTGGGCCAGCTCCGCGAAGCCGTCGATGAGGCGCTCGACCGGGGTGACCAGGAATATGCCGGCTTCCTCGCCGCGGTTTTGCTCCAGCAGTCGTTCTGGGTCGGCCGACCGATGGCCGAGATCGACGCCCTAGCCCAGTCCCTCATCCCTGGGATCCGTTCCCAGCCGGTTCCCCGCGCGCTTTGCCAGGCCGTGCAGCAGCTTTGCCTCAATTTGATGGGCCGCGGCGAGAATCCCTTCCTGCTCGCCGGAGAGAGCGGCTACGACGAGCGCCAGGTGTTGCCGGCGGCCCGCCGCGAGGGCGACGGCGTGGCCCTGAGCGTCGCCATGAACGTCAAACAGGGCCTGCACTTCTGGGCCGGCGACTACGCCGGTGCGGTCCGCGTCTCGGACGAGGCCGTCGAGCACCTCGGCGGTATGGCCGGCATGGCGGGCCTGCAACTCTTTTATCTGGCCAGCGCCCTGAGCAGGATTCGGGCCGCGCCGAATGACCGCTCGACCCGACAATCGGTGCGGCAGGTGCTAGCGCTGCATCGTAATTGGGCAGCGAGCTCGCCGGCCAATTACGCGGCACCTTTTGCGCTGATCGAGGGTGCGTGGGCGCGGGCCCGCGGGCAGCACAGCAAGGCGGAGCGCTTGCTCGCCCGGGCGATTGAGCTCGCAGCGGAGCACCAGCTTCCGCTGATTGGCGCGCTCGCCCACGAAGAGGCCGCCACCCACAGCGCCCAGACCGATCGGCCGAGGCTTGCTGGCCACATGCTGCGGTCGGCATACCAGGGCTACCTGAGTCTGGGCATCGCGGTGCGCGCGGAGCGGCTCGCGGAGGCTCATCCATGGCTGCTCAGCCGCGACCTCATCCCGGCGGGCTCAGCAGGAATCGACCCTGTCAGCGCGCATCAGGTCGTGCGCGCGCTGCCGACAGCGCGCACCCCAGATGGCTTGGCCAAGATCCTGATGGGAATGGTTGCGAGCACGACCGGCGCGGCCCGTGTTCTGCTTCTCACCGGCGAAGGCGGACAGCTTGCGGTTCGGGCCGTCAGGGAGCACGGTGCCACCACGATCATCGAAGGCCCCTGGACCGCGGCGACCCATGACCACTCCGTTGTGGTGCGGGTGGTGGACAGCGGCCGTCCGCTCATCGTCGCGGCCGACCCGGTCCGCCCCGGTGATCATCCACTCGGGCCAGACGAGCGCCAAGCGACGATCCCGGCCCTCCTCGCCGTCCCGGTACTCGTGCAAGACAAGACGATTGGGGTGATCTACGCCGAGCATCACGAACCGGGCAGATGCTTCACCTCCAACGACGAGGAGGCGGTCGCCTTCCTGTGCGCCCAGGCCGCCGCGCCGTTGTGGAACTTCGAACTCGAGGCCCGGTTGCGGGCCGCCGACGAGCATCGGCAGTCCCTCATGGACGTGCAATCGAGGTTTGTGCCCAACGAATTGCTGCGGATTCTCGATATCGACGATCTGCGTCGTGTCCGCAGCGGCTACCGGGTCGAGCGTCAGATGACGGTGCTCATCTCCGATATCCGCGGGTTCACCACCATGATCGAGGACATGGATGTGCTCGAGGCGAGCAATTTGGCGACGGGGTTCCTGCGAGCGGTCGAGCTGCCGATCATCAGCTGCAACGGCATGATCCAAGACGTGCGTGGGGACGAAATCGTCGCCGTTTTCGAGTCCGAGCCAGACAACGCCGTCCGCGCCGGACTCTCCATGCTCCGGTCCTTACGCAAGCACAACCAAGAACGGTTGGCGCTGGGCTCCGAGGAACTGCGAGTCGGAATCGGTATCAACACCGGCGCCGTCGGGGTTGGGCTGGTCGGTGGGGTGAACCGCATGGTGCTCACGATCATCGGCGACGCCGTGAACCTGGCCGCGCGCATCGAGAGCGCCAACAAACGCTACGGCTCAAACCTGCTCATCTCTGACGCTACATATTCTCGTCTCTCCAGGCGTGACCAGTTCGACCTCCGCCGGATGGAGCGCGTCATGGTGGTCAACCGGCGCCGAGCGGTGACGATGTACGAGGTTTACGACGAGGACCCGGCGCCGCTGCGGGCCGCGAAGAGGTTGGCGCAGCCGGCGTTTGACGAGGCCTTTCGGTTGTTCGACGCCGGCGACCCCGATCAGGCGCGTGCCGCCTTCGAGCGATGCCGCCAGTTGCTGCCCGACGACCCGATCGCCGCACTGCATCTCGCCCACTGCGACGCGATGGATAGAGGTGAGATAACCCCTGGTCAGGAGGTTGCGCTTAGCCAGAAGTAGCGTATAGCCGTAGCTAACCAAGCAGTTCAAAAGACGTTCGAGCGGCGCGACGCCTGGATCGGCTCACTGCGCCGCGGCGAGCCGCTGACCGGGAAACCGGACGGGCCCGCTCAGGGCATGTAGAGCCCGCGGATGCGGTGGAAACGGCCGCGCCCCAGCAGTGCGTTTGCTGCCTGCAAGCCCGACATCACAGCTGCCTCGATGCAGCCCGCGTTCATCCCGCAATCTGTCCAGTCGCCGGCCAGAACCAAGTTGTCGTAACCGCTTTCGTCCGGCCGCAGCCGGTATTGGTCGCTGCCGGGCAGCGACTGCACGTAGCGGTCCGACGGGTCGATGTTCACGCTGACATGTTGGGTCGCCAAGGCCTCGCGCCCTCGTTGGCCGTTAACGCCGCTGAGCAGATGCCATGCGAAGCCACGCTCGGTGACGGCGTTCGGGAAGTAAAGTCCCACATGCTGATCGAGGAACTTCACGGCCACGTTGTGAACCTGATCGGTGTACCGATTGAGGTAAACCAAACGGTCATCCGTTGTGGGCCATGGTGCGTCGAGGCTGCCGCAGAAGTATGCGACGGTGCCGGGGCGTTCGGCACGCGGCCAATTCTCGGCCCATAGCGTCTGGGGCATCGAGGCCCACGTGTCGAATGGTGGCACATAGGCACTAACGGTCGCCCCGGGAGTGCCCCAGCCGAGTGATGCCTCGTCCGGCCTCAGCCAGATCTGGAAGGCCTGGGTCGCCACGGTGCGGACATGTGCTGTCATGTCGCGCCATTCCGGGCGATCGTCGATGAGCTCCCCGGCCACGATTGGGAGCATCCCGATCGACGCGGCGAGCACTACGTGATCGAAATCGACAGCACGTCGCAGTGTTCGTATTTCGGCGTCGTCGGTCGCACTGAAATACGATTCCGTCGCATCCAGTGCAGCGGTCGCTCGAAGCTGTCCGGACAGGGGGTGCTTCGGGAACACCGGAAGGCCGCCAACACTGATCAGTGGTTCGTAGCGTTGGAGACCGTCGGCGAGTCGGGCTTGGCGGGTCATGGTTATCGCGGCGACCGACTGACGCGAGGTATCCAAATGCAGCCCGTCGAGACGATGGAAGAATTCGAATTCCACACCGCGCCTGCGCAGTGCCTGATACAGGGGTGCGACCACGACGTCACCCATCCCGGCCGTCATCTTCCAGAAAATCGCTCCCCGGTAGCCGAAAAGAACTTGGCCGATAAGGAATGTCATCACCCCCGCACCAACCGCGGGGCGCCGCGGATCACCATCGCGGTAACCGAATACCAAGTCATATACGCCGCGCACCATTGCGGAATCGAGAACGTCGCGATGTGCGCCGTGACGAAGGACCCAGTCGTAGAAGTCCTCGTCGTTGATGGCAGCGAAGCCGCGGGCATCGGTGATCAGCTTGTCGGCGACGATGCCGCGTACGGCAGCGACCACCAGCGAAATCAACACCCAGCTGCGCCTGCGGTCCACCCGATTGTCAGAGTCGATTGCGTTGCGCACCGCATGAAGCGCGTGTTCGAGGACGTCGGAAGCCGGGACCTGGCTGAATTGCGGATCTACCATTCCCAGTAGCGCGGCCAACGTCGCACGCACCGTCGCGTCAAACGGCGGTGAAAGCGGCGGCGCCGGCGGATCGGGCGACACGCTGAGCATCAGGTGTCCCGGGGTCACGTCCCGCAGCGAGTCGGCGAAGGCAAGCACCAGTCGCAGGGCCCGCTCAACGAAGGCTGCCGCGGTAAGTTCGCGGCCTGTACTGGTCGGGTCGCCGGGGAGCTTGTCGTCGCGCGGGTGCGTACCCTGCCATGTCACCCAGTTGCCGTTCCACCTATCGGCGAGGCCGGGATTGTCGGCTGGCGCGATCGCCTCTTCCCAGGTTCGTATCGGGACCGTGGGATCTGTTGAAGCTCTGTCCAATTCGGCGTAGCACTCGCGCAGCAGGGCGAACGCGTTCTCGTACGATCCCAGCCAGATGTGTAGCCCGTGTTCCTCGATGCGCCCGTTGGGGCCGCGACTGGATGCCGCCTTGCCGCCGAGTCGCCAGCCACGCTGGTACACCGTTACGGAGTCGAAGTGGTCTCGAGAACCGGGCTCACTTAGCCGCCAAGCGGCACTCAACGCGGCCATGCCGCCACCGATGATGGCGACCTTACCCCCGGGCCGTCTCACCCCAGCATTGCCCGCGCGGGCGCGAGATCCGGCCAAGTGCTTCCATCGGGGAACCGGCTCAGTGCACCGGACACGGCATGCCTGGCCTGTGCACCGTCGAGCTCGAAAAGATCTGTCGCGGCGCGTAGCTGGAAGATCGGTGCATCCTGACGGCGGGCCAGCTCCCAAGCCGCCTCAAGGTCCTCGCGTCGCGCCGCGGCGTCATCTGTGGTGTGGGCTCGGAGCCTCAGCAACTCCGCGTCGTAGAAGTGCATCCTCGTCTGTTCGGCCAATTCCAGCCCTATTTGCAGCCGCGCGCGGGCATTCGGCAGTTCACCGCTAGCAATGAGCAGGCGAGCCAGGATGGCGTCGTAAAAGGTGATGAGGGAGATCGCGTTCATGGACCGCCACGCCTCGACGAATGCGGTTAGCATTGCGATGTGCGGTTGCAACGACGCCGGATCGGCGTTGTCCGCCAACGCTGATAGAGCGCCGACGACCGCATGTTGCGCCTTCCCGACCAGCGCCCACGAATCGAAGCCGTGCTGTTCGCCGAGGGTGGTCAGCTCGACCGCGGCCTCCGCGGCGCGCTGCAGCTGCCCGGCTTCCACTCGAATCAGCATCTCCATCTGCCGAACATAGGCCAAACTAAAAGCGCCCTTCGGAAAGGGTATTTCGGCACACCGCCGTTCGGCTCGATCCAACTCGGCGGCCACGCCCGCGAGGTCACCGTCGATGTAGCGGGCCATCGCCAGATGCGTGTAGAGCCCGGCGGTGGCGTCATTGGGCATGAACAGCATCGCTTCGAGGTCGCGGGTGCATGCCTCGGTCAGCGTGTTCGCCGCCACTTCAAGCTTCTCGTGCGCATACCCGAATTCGCCGCGATACCAGGCCAACATCCCCAGCCCGAATTCATTGATGGGCAGGAAAGACGCTCGCGGACCGGTGAGCTGCGCACGCACCGACCGGACCAGTCGTTCGGCGCGGTCGAGATCGGCTCGCATCGCGTAGTACGGGTAGAGCGACATGACGGTCGAAAACAGGTCGTCATCGGCTAAGTCGCTGCCGCACAGGGCGAGACAGCGTTCAAAGTCGGCGGCGACGTCCGGGCTTGCCACGCCCTTGGCCGCTTGGGCCAGGAAGGCGCGTCCGAGCCGAAGCGCGATTTCAAGGCGGTCGCGTTCTGGTCCGGGCGGGCAGCTCTCGGCTTGCGACACAGCATGCGTTAGGTAGGTCAGCGCCTCGCCGAGGGCGCCGCGCTGTCGGGCATTGGCCGCTGCCGCCCCGTAGGCCGATGCCGCCTCGGAGTACCGCTCGGCGCGCTCGTGGTGGTGCGCGATCAACGGCCAGTCGGGATTGCCCTGCGTGGACACCAGGGCGTCCGCGATGCGGCTGTGCAAATGGCGGCGAAGTGTGGGTGGCGACAGCTCTTCAGCTACTTCCCGCAGCAGCTCGTGGCGGAAGCGAAAGCTGTCTTGGCCAAGCGGTTCAAGCACGCGACCGCTCACGAGTTCGGCGATCACCGCGTCGACTTCGGCCTCGGGCAAGTCGATTACCGATAGCAATAACCCACGCTCGATACGGCTCCCGATGATCGCCGCCGCCTCGGCCACCCGTACCGCGCTTTGACTGGGACGAAGCCGCGCGAACAACGCCTCGTACAGGGTGTCTGGCACGCCGGGCGAGTTGGAGGCGTCGGACGGTTGCGCCTTGAGCTTGGCGACCACTTCTTCGATATAGAGCGGAAGTCCGACGCAGCGTCGGCGTATCGCGTCTTGCTCATCGGCGCGCACTCCCGGATGCAGGGCGGTGATGAGCTGGTCGGCTTCGTCGTCACTGAGCGGCTTGAGTTCAAGCACCTGCGCCCTTGCGGTATCAGGGAGCGACATCCGGACACGATTGGTCATCACGACCAGGACGTGGCCGCCGAGGTCGCCGCTCAGCAATGAGGCGACCACGTCGAAGGTGTCCTCATCGAACCAGTGCATGTCCTCGACAAGAATGAGCGTGGGTGCATCCCGGCTGCATGCCATCAGGTACTCGTGGACCGCCGCGGCGATCTGCTCATAGAGCTTGCGGCCTTCCGCGGGTGCAGTCTGATAGCCGGTTTCCGGTCCGATGCCCAGCACCGGAGCCAGCAGCGGGATGATGGTATCCGGGTCGAGGGAACGTTCCTCGACCTCGCGGCGCAGATGCCGAAGTCGTTCTACCGGTTGGGATGTCCGGTCGATGCCACACCGGCGTTCCAACAGCCGACGGACCGGGCGCAAGCCGACGTCGGTGTAAAACGGCGACCCGATCAGCTGAAGCACGACGCCGTGCGACCGCTCCGCCATTTCGACGGCTGACCATGCCAGCCGGCTCTTCCCGATCCCGGCCTCGCCGACAAACACCACCCCGGCGGTGTGCAGCTCCCCGACGCTCGCCTGCGCCCACGCCTGTTGCAGGTAGCCGATTTCGCGTTCCCGGCCGACCAGTGGGCCGGCCGGAGTCTGAGTCAGGTCACGCTCGGCCACCACGAGGAAATAGCGAACCGGTTCGTCGACTCCCTTGACCGCCTTGGGAAGCTGCGCCTTGAGTTCGAATCGGGTACGGACGAGCTGCTCGATGGCCGCAGAAACTGCGACGGTGCCCGGTTCGGCGAGACTGCAGATCCGAGCGGCGAGGTTGGCGGCGAAGCCGTAAACATCGTCTTGAGCGGTATCCAGATACGCAATTCCGCGGTGAATCCCGACCCGGACGTCGATGTCGAAACCGAAGCGGCGCCGCACTCGCGCGCTGAGTTGGTCCACCTCGCGCGTGATGTCCAGTCCGGCCTGTACCGCACGTTGGACGTCGTCCTCATGTGCTTCGGGGTGGCCGAAGAAGGCCAGCAGCCCATCGCCCTTGGTGTTACCCACGTGCCCCCCGTACCGCTTGACGACGCGCAGCACCTCTTCGCGGTAGCGTCCAACCACAGTGCGATACGTTTCCGGTTCGATCCGGGTCGACAGCGCTGTCGAATCAACCAGGTCGGCGAAAAGGATTGTTATCCTGCGGATCTCACCCGGATCAGTCGGGGCGGCGAGCAGATCCTCGGCATCGGCGTTATGACGGTCGACGGCCAGGATCTGCGAGGCGAGACGGTTGGCGGTCGCCCGATGCCCCGCGGCGAGAGCGCGCAGCGCACGATCGAGCAGCTCGTCAACGCCGGGCGGTTGGTCGGGTCGGCTCACAGGTTGAGAGTGACCTTTATCGGTGGAATCGGCTGAGTACCACCGGAAACCTCCACCTGGCCGAGGTAGATCCCGCTGGGAATTCCCGCGCAGTTGATCGTCAACGAGAAGTCATTGTTGCTGCGATCCTTCTTCAACACGCCTCCGACAGGCTCGAAATGGACAAGGCCGGAGATGTCCTCGTCGGCGACGTCGGGGCGGGTCAGCGGTTTGGTTATCCTGAGCTCGAGCTGGTCTGTGGGATTAGCACCGTTGATGGTGTACGAGAACACCTTTACTGGATCGGCCAGCACGCCGGGTCCGGCACCGATCGCTTCGGTGGCCTCGGCCGCGCGAAGCACTGCCATACCGGTCAACGCGACCGCCGAGTCGACCCAGTTGGCTCTGAAGGTGCCGTCGTTGATCT
>Ga0070763_10000586_pt1 | contig 10412 bp, 5 predicted proteins | sample HubBroMetageWRM3_FD_67279 | JGI IMG/M metagenome (GOLD analysis project Ga0070763, IMG submission 67279) | Warmed soil microbial communities from the Hubbard Brook experimental Forest, New Hampshire - Hubbard Brook CCASE Soil Metagenome WRM 3 | ecosystem: Environmental > Terrestrial > Soil >... | reverse complement strand
CAATGTCGGATTCCGAAATGCGGTCGGGCGGCAAGTCAACTTTCGATTTCCTCGTAATCACGATGAAGACAGACGAAGGAATCGATGGGCACTCGTTCGGATTCGCAGGTCGCGGCGCAGAGATGGCGGGAGCGGTTGCGGCTTCCGCCTTGAAGCCGTTCTTTCTCGGCAAGGACCCGCTGCTCCGCGAAAAGCACTGGCAGGATTTTCGGACCTACGATCGCTGGTGGAATCACGTGCCAATCTATTCCTACGGCCCTTTCGATATTTGCCTCTACGATATCGCCGCGAAAAAAGCAGGCATGCCGCTCTACAAGATGCTAGGGGCCTATCGTGACAAGGTTCCGATCTATGCCAGCTCTTTTGTGCTTTCCTCGCCCGAAGATTATGCGAAGCAGGCGGTCGAGGTGAAATCGCGCGGATGGCATGCATACAAGCTCCACCCGCCGGGTAAGCTCGCGTTTGACTTGGCCGCCTACCGCGCATGTCGCGAGGCGGTTGGCTCGGAATTCAAGCTTATGGCCGATCCCGTCGCAGCGTACTCACACGAGGAAGCCTTGCGCGTGGGGCGCGAACTCGAAAAATTGCACTATTACTGGTTCGAAGAGCCGCTTTTCGACGTGGACTTCACGGGACTTCGCAAGTTGAGCGATAAACTCGACATTCCTATCTGCGGAACGGAAGTTCTGGCGGGTTCGCACTACTCGACCGCGGAATGCATAGCGAGTCGGGTGGTCGACATCGTGCGCACGGACGTTTCCTGGAAAGGTGGCGTGACGCCGGTGATGAAAACGGCTCATCTCGCCGAGTCGTTCGGGGTGCACTGTGAATTGCACACCACGATTTATCATCCGCTCGAGATCGTCAACCTGCACTGCTGCGCCGCGATCGCGAATTGTGAATTCTTTGAGGTACTTTATCCTCTCTCATACATGGATTTCGGCATGAAGACCCCGATTCAAGTTGACGCGGAAGGCTACGCCCATCCGCCCGAATCGCCCGGAATCGGCGTCGACTGGGACTGGGACTTCATCGAGAAGTGCACGACGAAAAAGATGTAAATGGAGATTTCGACAACCAGTTTCGCCACATAGCGAAATCGACTTGCCAGTCTCCGCTCTTGGGCTCAGGATGCAAGCAATGCGCAGCGGATTTCTGCCGGCCTTCTTCGGGGCATTGTTGAGCGCGGCAGTTCCGGTCGCGGCCCAGGACATTGACACGCTCGTTACCACGACGAATCGCAGTCCCTCCACGGTCGCGGACCAGATAAAAGATCCCGCAGAGCGAGGCGCATTCCTTGACTTGTACAAACCTCAAGCCGCCGGGGCCATGCTGCAGGCTGCGAAAAGCTTTCTTCAAAATTATCCTCAATCAGCATTCCTTGCGCAGGCGTATGAGGTTGCGGCCGACAGCAGTTTTGACGAGGGCGACTATGCCGACGGTCTGGCCTACGCGCAACACTCGCTCAATTACCTACCGGAAAATCCACAGCTGCTGGTGGCTGTGGCGGATGTTCAAGCACGCCAACACCTGAACGACGAAGCGATTACGAATGCCCGAGCTGCTTTGTACTACTTCGATCGCTTCGGCCGCCCTGGAGCAATTTCGGAAAGCCAATGGCCGGAGCTGAAACGCCGTATGCGCGCCACGGCGAAGTTCGCTCTGGGACGGGCCCTGTTGCAGCAAGCGGTCGCCGGGCCGGCCGGCGAAAAACGAGGTGCGCTGCTGAAGGAATCGGAAGCAGCGCTCGAGCAGGCGCGTTCGCTCAACGCCGCCGACTCACAAATCGTTTATGTTCTCGGGCTGGTACGGCTTTCATCCGGTGACTTCCATTCGGCAGCCCAAAATTTTGCCGCGGTCTACATCCAAAGAGATGAACTCGCGCCGAAAGCGCTCGAGCAGATGCAGACAATTTACAAAACACTTGATCCCAAGACTCGCGGCGACTTCAATTCGTTTGTGGCGCGCGCCGCGGAGTCCAAACCGAAAGAATCGGATCAGCAGGTGCAAGGAAAGCCGATCGTAGAGTCGAAGAATCTGCCGGCTTATGCGGGGTCGGATTCTTGCCGTGGGTGCCATAGCGGCGTTTATCGCAACTGGTCTCAATCCGGCATGTCAAAAATGTTTCGCGTCTACGCGCCTCAGAACGTGATCGGCGATTTCACTGAGAATAATCAGTTCTTCGCCGGCGACGATCCGAAGTATGACGATGGAAAACTGCAAATAATTCGGGGGCAAAATCGCACTCCATTCGCCCGCATGGAACTCCGGGATGGCAAACACTACTTCAGCATCTTCGAATCTGACGGCCAGTGGCACACTTACCCCGTCGATTACACGATTGGCTCGAAATGGCAGCAGGCGTACGCGACGAAATTAGCGAATGGCCAGATTCACGTCTTCCCGATTCAATATAGCGCCCTCGAAAAGCAGTGGCTGAACTACTGGAAAGTAATTGACTCAACAGGAAGCCCGCGAGCCGACCTGCATTCCTGGGAAAAACTTGGCCCGACAACGAGCTACCAGGCCGTCTGCGCCGTGTGCCACACGAGCCAATTACGCAACGTGAAGGGCGGCGGCTTCGAGCCCGACAACCTGGAGTTTCGCGAGACGGGCATCAACTGCGAGATGTGCCACGGCCCCTCCGCCCAGCACGTAGCCTCGATGAACACGGGCGAAGAGTACAAGAAAGGGCCGCTTGATCCACCGATTGAATTTAAAAAAATCGACAATCGCGATTTTGTGACGGTCTGCGCGCAATGTCACATGCAATCCGCGATTCGCACGCCCGGTCCACATGGCGAGCTGAATTATTCCACCACCGGCACATTTTTTGTCCGCAATCCGATGATTCCCTTCGGCGAATTTTCACGCCAAGGTTTTTACAAAGACGGACGGTTTCGCCAAACCACATTCATCGTCGAGGCCCTCGAGCGTTCGAAGTGTTTTCAAGAGGCGTCTGTGAGTTGCGGCACGTGCCACAATCCTCACACGCACGACGAAGCCACCAATCGAACTGCCTTGAAGTTTAGCGACGATCCAGACCAGATGTGCACCGGATGCCATACGAAGTTCCAGGATAAGGCGAAGGGCGCTGCACATTCGCGTCATGCGAGCGACTCTGAGGCGAGCCGGTGTGTTTCTTGCCATATGCCGCGGATCATGGATGCATTGCTGTTCCGCGCGCGCACGCATCAGATCGACGACATTCCAAATCCAGATATGACGCAGCGCTTTGGGCAGTCCGAAAGCCCCAACGCGTGCCTCGCGTGCCACACCGAAAAAAGCGCGCAGTGGGTGAAACTGCAGATCACCAACTGGAAAGCCTCAGACTAACGTGCGCAGCCAGCGATCAAAGCCACCGATCCCGTTCCCAGTGAATCCACATAGCGGCGTCGCCTTTGCCGTCGTTCCGGTGATCATGATCTTTCTGCTTGCGGCTTTCGCATTTTCCCAGCATCGAGGAGACGGTTCGCCCCGGACAGATTCGCAACAAACGCGGCAGAAACCGACCCAAAGTGCCAGCCCGGAGCATGGAATCGGCGGCTACGTGGGGTCGAAAGTCTGCGCCCAATGCCACGCTCCGATCGCGAACAAATACTCGCGCACGGACATGGGGCGTTCAATGTCCGAAGTCACCGCGTCCCTACTCGAAAAAATCCCCAATTCCGCTTCACTTTTCGATGACCGGTTACAGAAACACTTCGATCTATACGTCGAAGGCGGCAAACTCCTCCAAAGCGAATATGAGAGAAGCTCGGAGAGCAAAGAAACCCTCCGGGAAACGCATCCGGTGGATTGGATCATCGGGTCGGGCGCGAATGGCTTCGGCGCGCTCTTGAAGCGCGGGAATTTCCTTTTCGAAGCGCCGCTTTCGTTCTATTCAAAAACGCAAGCTTGGGCTCTTTCACCTGGCTATGAGTTTGGCGACTACGGCTTCAACCGCCCCATTCTCCCTGGCTGCATTGCGTGTCACAGCGGACAGCCAAGGGCGGTCCTGGGAGGAGGCGGGCGGTTTCTCGAACCGCCTTTCCACGAACTGGCGATCGGCTGCGAAAACTGCCACGGTCCTGGAGCAGCGCACGTTTACGAAATGCAGGAGGGCGATTCGAACGCGGCCGACCCGGCGCATTCCATCGTGAATCCGGCCAAGCTTAAACCATGGCTCGCCGACAATATTTGCATGTCCTGTCATCAGACCGGCGATGCGATGGTGCTCCGGCCCGGCAAGGACTATCGCGATTTCAAGCCTGGCATGCCACTCGACGATACGCTCGCCATCTTCATGGTTCCGCCGCGCCGCGATTCGCCGCAAACCGATCTTCTTGAGCACTATTTCTCAATGACGCTCAGCAAGTGCTATCGCGGCAGCGGCAGACGTCTCAGTTGCATCACGTGCCACGATCCGCACGTCGAACCCGCGAAGCAGGATGTCCCAGCTCAGTTCCGTGCAAAATGTCTCGAGTGCCACAACGAAAAAAGCTGCGCGTTACCCGCCGCAATCCGCCAGCGCAAGACGCCTCCCGATGATTGCGCCGGCTGCCACATGCCTAAGCGGCAGGTTCAAACAATCGCTCATGCCGTTCTTACGAATCATCGAATCGTCGCACAAGCTGAAGAACCCTATCCCGATGCCGCATTTCACATGACCTCGCCGCAAACACTTGATCTTGTTCATCTCACCGCAATCCCCGGCAAGAACGGCGAAGCAGTCTCCCCGCTATTGCTCTTGCAGGCTTACGGGCAGCTGATGATTCCAAATCCGGAGTATCGCGGGAGGTACTTCGCGCTCGCAAAGCAACTCGAGTCAACCAATCCGAACAACGTCGACGTTCTCGAAGCTCTCGCGGCTCTTGCCCTCGAACAAAAGGACGACGAAAAGGCGATCCGATGTCTTGATAGCGCTGTGAAGAAGGGTTCTACGTCTCCGCAAACCTTCGAGCAACTTGCGAATCTGTTGGTCCGCACAAAAAGATTTCCCGAAGCAGTGAACTTGCTCGAGCCCGGAATCAAGCTGTTGCCTTTTGACTCGCTGCTGTATCGGTTTCTCGCATTCAGTTATCTTTCATTCGGGAGGACGGAGGAGGCGCGCAGACTTCTCGGACAAGCGGTGGAAACCTTCCCGCAGGACCGAGCGCTGCGCCAGCTTTTGAAGGACGCAGGAGGCGAGGCCAACTCCGCAAATCCGTGAAATACGCTACGACGGATTGTGAACTTGCGCCAATTGCGGAGCGTCAAGGTCCAACAGAATGCAGCTTCCGGGGCGTTTCAAGGGTTGCCTGCTCTTGAGAGAAGCCCATCGCGGAAGAAATTGCTTTTGCCGCCTGAATCACGGCTCCCGCTAACGCTGCCACCTGTTCACGTCCCACTCGGGTTACCGGCCCGGAAACGCTGATAGCGCCGATGGCCTCTCCGTCTGCGCCTAAAATCGGTGCGCTGACGCAACGTGCTCCAAGCGTGGTCTCCTCATCATCCACCGCAAATCCCTGGTGCCGGACTTTCTCGAGTTCTTGTCGGAATTGCACCAGGTTCATAATCGTTTTCGGAGTGAGCGCCTGAAAATTCAACCCTTCGAGGATTTGCTCACAGCGGGTGTCACGCAGGAACGCGGCAAGCGCCTTGCCAAGCGCGGTAGCGTGAACCGAGCGCCGGCTTCCTACCCGCGAAGACAGCCTAAACTCGTGCGGGCTCTCCAGAACCTCGATGTAGAGCACCTGCCCCTGGTCCATCGTCGCTAAATTTACAGTTTCACGGGTCGACTTCCAAAGTTCCGATAAGATCGGGCGCGAAACAGCCTGCAGCGTCGCACGGTGGTCGGCCCGAGCTCCCATTTGCGAGAGCTTTGGCCCGATTAAATATTTACCTCCGTCGGCGCGAATTAAATATCCCTCGGCCTCAAGGTGCTTCAGGAATCGATGAGCCGTGCTCTTGTTTAGGCGAGTCGCGTCGCAAATGGACTTCAGCCCTAGCCCCGAAGGCGACGCCTCGATAACCTCTAGGATCCGGAATACTTTTGAGATTACGCCCACAGCCACAAAGGGTTTCCTCCTGTTGTTACCCTCACGCTCGACCCGACTTGCTCTATGTTGTTGGTATTCGATTTCAAGAGATGAAACACATGCTCTCCCTTGCCAATCCATCCAACGCCTATTCTTAACGCTAACAGCCCAAGAATCAAACTCGCCACTGGTAGTCGTACCACTATTTGAAACGTTGTTCAAACAAATAAAAGTTTTTTATTGACACTATTCTGAAATATTGTTAATCAAGCCGCACAAAGGTAGTGGATTTGTACTATCCGCAAATTCGCCGAGCTCTAGAAGGTTGTTGCCCCGCACATCGAAGGGTGTGCGCAGCTTATGGGTGTGCCTTGCAGGTCCAAGCCGGGAGAGGCGATCATGACACTGAATGAGGCGTTGCAGGGTTTGAGCCTTGGCTCTCTGCGTTCAATTTTCTTGTTTCTCTTCGGGTGTTGTCTGCTGATGCCGGGAACGGCTCACGCGCAGGCGCAGGCCGCGATCAACGGCACCGTGCGCGACACGTCTGGCGCCGTAATCCCCGATGCCTCGATTGTCCTGCACAATAACGGCACCAATCTCGATCGCCCGGCGACCACCAATTCGGTAGGCGCCTATGTGCTAACCGACATCCAACCCGGCAACTACGATCTCCGGGTAAGCAAAGACGGGTTTACTACCTCCGTACAGTCGGATATTACCCTGCTCGTCAATCAAACAGCGACGTATGACTTCACGCTCAAAACCGGCTCCGTAAAAGAAACCGTGACCGTGCAGGCCACTGCCGCCGCCCTCGAAACCTCGACCTCTGAGTTGGGAGTCGCAATCAGCAGGCGAGAGGTAAACGACCTTCCGTTGAACGGTCGCAACTTCACGCAATTGCTATCGCTTACTCCGGGAGTAAGCACGATCAACGTCTCGCAAAACGCTGGTGGCGGCGGTGTCTGGTCAAATCCGATCGGTACATTTACGTTTCCATCCGTCAATGGTCAGACGAACCGAAGCAATCTGTTCATGTTGGACGGCGTTAACAATCAGGGATCCTTCGGCAGCACGTATGCGGTCGCGCCGGTCATCGATGGCGTCCAGGAATTCAAGGTTCAATCCCACAACGACGATGCGGCGTTCGGGGGTTCGTTGGGCGGTATCATCAACGTCGTAACAAAATCAGGAACGACGCAGTACCACGGGGCGGCATGGGAATTTCACCGAGGAGCAAGCCTCGATGCGTTGCCCACTTTCCAGCCGGCAGGAGTTCCCTATTCATTCACGCAGAACCAATTTGGAGCCGCGGGTGGTGGTCCGATAGAGATACCTGGGCACAGTTCGGGCGCACCGAAGACGTTCTTTTATGCCACCTACGAGGGATTCCGCAATACCAGCTTACCACCGCCAATTTTCTACACTACGCCAACAACCGATCAGTTGAACGGCGACTTTTCCGCTTTCTCAGGACAGATTTTTAACCCCTACAGCGTTTCGGGCGGCACGACGCAGCCTTTTAAATGTACCGCTCCAGGCGTCGCGGCACCGTTGCTTCCCAACAACACGCAGGCGACGGGAACGCCTTGCAACATCATTCCCACTGCCTTAATCGACCAAAACATGGTTACCTACGCAAAAACGATTTTCCCGGCGCCGAACCTCACCGGCAATCCGAACGGCAATGGCATCGACACGACCTCGACGGTTACTCGTCAGGATACCGGATCGCTACGAATTGATCATCAGTTCACCGAGAAGGATAACTTCTGGGCGCGCTACATTGGTTTCTGGCAGCCCGTCAGCGGCTCAGGTGGGTTTCTTGGGCTCCCGCACAGCCAGAAGACCAATGGCTTTAACATTGGCGCTGGCTACAGCCATGCTTTTTCAAGCAGCAGCCTGATCGATTTCACTTTCGGCCGCGTCGTTCTCACGATCAATCAGGGCTCGAATCCCTCGGGGGCACCCCCGAGTTTCGGTCAAACAATTTTCAATCCGAATTTCGCGGCTAATTTCAGAGGTGGGGTTCAAATGGTCCCGATCGTTGCCATTGCCGGCGATATCGGAAACTCAAATGCCAGTGCGCACAATGCTGCGCAAGTGGACTACACCAAGGCCTCCGATATTTGGCAGTACGGCGGCAACTACACAAAGGTATATCGTCGCCACACATTCCAGATGGGCGTAAACTTTGCAACCAACAACGCGAACGCCGAATATCTCAATTCTTCCGTTACATTTAACTCTGCGCAAACGGCGAATGTGGCCACCGGCACAGGCGGGAATTCGATGGCCTCGTTCGTATTGGGAATTCCCAACGGTGCCTCCCGGCGCAACGTGCTCGAGACCGAACACGGAGGTTGGGTTGATGGTGCATATTTCAAGGATTCATGGAGAGCTACTTCCAAGCTCACCATAAACCTGGGCTTGCGCTACGATCTGACTCTCATGCCGATTTACGGTGACAACAAGAACGCGAATAACTTTGTGGGCGACTTGGACGCCAAAACGGGAGTCTATTATATTGAGCGGAACGCTCCGGCCTGTGATCCCCCTGCCGTAAACGCCCCTTGCATTCCGGGGGGCGTTTTGCCTGGCAATGTCAGCGTTACGCCTCTCAATGGTGGTGCCATTTATCACAATGATCTCACCAACTTCCAACCGCGAGTGGGCGTGGCATACCAGCTAAGGCAGGACACCGTGATCCGCGCTGGGTACGGACGATTCTATGACAACTGGGCTGCGATTACTCAGACGGCCCAGAACTTCGAGGGAACATGGCCAAGCCTTGATCAACTTGGCGCAAACGTGAACTTCAACACCGCGGTACCTACTGTAAAAGCGGAGGATCCTCTCAGTCAGGGCATGTCTGTACCAGTCACAACGGGCACGCCCTTCACCCAGACGACATGGTTCGCTGATCCTTACCTGAAGCGGCCCTACGCCGATCAATGGAACGTGGGAATTCAACAACAACTGGGAAGCCGCACGGTGCTCACCGCGAACTATGTAGGCTCCCATGGCAACAAACTCGATCTCGGTCCCTATGCGAATACAATCAATCCTGCGACAGGCACTCAGCCTCTTCAGTATTTCGATCCCAACAGCGCCACCCCGAATAAGCCGATTCCAGTCACTCCAACTCCCTTCGATTACAGCGGAGGCAGCAGTAACTACAATGCTCTGCAGCTATCTCTGGACGGGAAGTCATGGCACGGCCTTACCTACTTGATTTCCTACACTTGGTCGAAGAGCACGGACGTCGGTTGCACAGGGTGGTATGGAGTCGAGGGCTGCGGAATTCAAAACCCCTATAACGTGAAAGCGGACAAAGGACCTTCCGCGATCGACCTTCCCCAAATTTTCTCGGCTGCCTGGGTCTATCAACTTCCCTTCGGGAACGGACAAAAGTTCGACTCGGGAAACAAAATTGTTAATTACATCATTGGCGGTTGGAATTTGAATGGCATCGTTACTCTGACTTCCGGAGAGCCGTTCGATATCGGCCTCGGTGGCGATCCGGCACAGACCCTGAACTTCGGGTGTTGCAACGGCTACTACGAGCGGCTGGATGTCGTGAAGGGCGAGTCTCAATACGCACCGAACAAGGGCCCCGATCAATGGCTCAACGTGGCTGTAGGCAAGGATGCACTGGGCAATCCGGTTTGCACCGGCGCTTTTACTTGCACGTTCTCGAAATTCCAGTTCGGCGATCTTGGTCGGAACTCCCTCCGCTCCGATTGGTTCAAGAACATCGACCTTTCATTGTTCAAGCAATTTCCCATTACTGAAAGAATCCGAGGGGAGTTTCGGTTTGAAGGGTTCAATTTTTTCAACAGCCCAACTTGGAGTATTCCGGACCGACAGGTTACAGACACCAATTTCAATCGCGTCACGAGTACGGTCAGTACGGCTCGACAGTTGCAACTTGGCGTGAAACTATATTTCTAGCGCGTTCAATTTGCACCCGCGCCGGCGTTTTCTCCTGCGTCGGTGCAAGAATCCGGGAGTGGCACTCGCAACTTGCACGTCGCGGCCAGCGTATCGATTGCGCGTGACGTAACCCCGACCACCCCAGCGGTGTCGCTCCCGGGATCCCTGCGCGCTCTCCGATCATGACCCGCCATGCCACGTCACCTGCTTTGTTCGCGAACTACCGATGGCACGGAGGGCCCACCTGTGCTACCGTGACCGCTGAGCTATGAAGATGGATCGCCGCGCCGACCGTAACAACGGGTACGAGCCGTTTCGTCGCTTCAGTTCTAATCGATACATTCGAAAAATTAGAATTTCGTCTAAGGCTAGCAGAATCAACACTTCAGTATTTTCTAACCGCAACAAAACGCGCCTTTTTCGTTTTCGGCTCTTCGACATCTTCCGAGACACGAGAATTCCGCTAGCAATGCTCGCTGG
>Ga0070763_10000583_pt1 | contig 10426 bp, 9 predicted proteins | sample HubBroMetageWRM3_FD_67279 | JGI IMG/M metagenome (GOLD analysis project Ga0070763, IMG submission 67279) | Warmed soil microbial communities from the Hubbard Brook experimental Forest, New Hampshire - Hubbard Brook CCASE Soil Metagenome WRM 3 | ecosystem: Environmental > Terrestrial > Soil >... | reverse complement strand
CCGTCCGAGGCTACGCTCACGCGCTCGGTCACTCCCAGTGACAAGTCGCGCACGAAGACGTCCGAATGCCCGTTGGTATCGCCGGGGACGAGGTTGGTGGCGGAGGAATCAAAGGCCACGTAGCGCCCGTCGGGTGTAATCCTCGCGCCGTAGCTGTCGCCATTGGCCTGGCTTCCATCCGATGCGACGCTCACGCGGACGGTCGTCTGACCGGCAGCGATTCCGGAGCCGATGGCAGAGACGAGGATCAACAGGAGGGCCTTCGAAAGGCAGGAACGTCGAAGCATCGGGATCTCCCGCAGATAGTGATTTAGACGATGTTCAAGGTTACACTTGACCCACGTTCCGGTCAACAGGCGCAGGGGGCAATTTGCGCATGGGACCGTGCCATGGCCAGCTCCGCCGGGACGGTCTCCCGGAACCGCGCTGTCCCGCCTGGCGGTGAGCCGAGCGCGGAATGCCTCGCGGGGCGAAGACGAGAGGGCGACCGCCTACGCCGGCGGGATCTGGGTGGCCCTGGGCCGCCACCATGCGCCAGCGGCCCTGCTGCTCGACGAAGACGTGGGTGTAGCGCGGGGGTGAGGCCGGCGGGCGGCCACGGCCAGGGACGCTGCAGTCATCGCGCGAGGACGCCGGGAGTGGCTCCAGGCGGGGTTTCCCCGGGGAGCGGGGTGGTATCGGCCTTGCACTTTTCAGGGGTGGAACGGAGGATATCGACCATGACCACGCGCGAAGGCAAGCTCCTGAGAACCTCGATCATCCTGGGCGCAGCGCTGCTGCTTGCGGCACCGCTCGCGAGCTTTGCCGGTTCGTGGGGCGTGAGCGTCGGCTTCGGCGTTGGCCCCTCGTATGGCTACGGCTACGCTCCGGGACCCGGCTACGTCTGGGTGCCGGGCTGCTATGACTGGCGCCCTGCCTACGGCTACAGCTGGGTGCCTGGCCGGTGGGCGGCACCGCCGTTTGCGGGCGCCTTCTGGGTGGGTCCCCATTGGGGGTATTACGGCCACCACCGTGAGTTCATCCACGGCTACTGGGGCCACCGCGGGGGGTGGGGCCATCGCGAATTCCGTCACGGCCGCCGCTGGTAGGTGAACAGAGCCGGTAAGTGACACAGCGCCTGGGAGGACCGGCTGCCAACGTGACCGCCGGCTGCCGGCGGCGCCGGCTACCCGCAACGCGGAGAACCAGCGGCAATCAAGTGGGCGCGCGCCGTGAGCGCGCGCTCTTCGTTTGGGCGTCCGCGGCTCTGCGCTCGGGATCCTGGTCTGAAACCCGTGGTCCGCGCCGCCGCCCGTGACGGCAGGCGACGCGGACCGCGCGCTCAGGCGTCGCGGAGAGCCCTCCGGCGGCTCAGGGACAGCAAACCGAGCAAGCGACCGTGCAGGCGCTGCAGTTCCTCGTGCAGACCGAGCAGGCCGCGGTGCAATCGGTGTTGGCCAAGGTCGTGTTGCCGCCGACCACGTTCTTGTGGTCGGGCTCGCTCAGATTGCGGACGGTTTCGCTGCTGAGGGTGAGCTTCCTGCGCTTCTTGTTCATCTGGGCTCCTTTCAGGGCCGAGAGTCGGGGATCGACTCACGGTCGAGCTCCTGTGTCCACCCGGACTCTACACTCTAAACTTAGCCCTCACAAGAAGTCCTAGTTTTCTAACTGTTGAAGATTGCTTAACTTCCGATCAGATCTCGTTGCGCCCGGAGAGCAGCAGCAAGCGGTCCCAGGCCGGCTCGATCGGGGTGGCCGCGGCGAGCAGGGAGAGACCGATCCCCGCGGACCCGGTGAGGAAACCGGGATCGGGGATCCAGTCGAACCGGCCGTCCCCTGTCCGCCTGCGGCACCGGAAGCCGCCGATTCCCTGGCCGGGCTGCCACCGGGCCAGGGTGCGCTCGAACCAGCGGCGCGCCGCAGCGAGCAGCGAGGCGTCGCCGGTCGAGCGGTGCAGCCGGTGGAAGAGGTGGGAGAGCCCGGCCGCGCCGTGGCAGAGGGCTGGATCGAAACCCTCGCCTCCGGAGAGGTAGCGCCCGGCCGCCGCGGTGGCGAGCCGGCGGGCGGCGCTCTCCCAGTCTCGCCGCGCCGAAACGCGCCCGGCGGCCAGCAGGGCGACCGCGAGGCCGGCATCGCCGGCGCACCAGGCGAGGTCGCCCTCCTCGCTGCCCTCCGCCGACGAGCGGCGATCGAGGACGCCGCTCACGGCCGAAGCGAGGAGCGCGGCGGTTCGCGGACTCGGCGCGGCCGCCTGCGCGCGGGCGAGCAGGGCGATGATGCCGGCCGCGCCGTGGGCCATCCCGAGATCCGGCTCGCCGGCCGTCCGGACGTTGGGCGGGCCGGCCATGCCGGGAGCGGGCGGGAGGGCCATGCCGAGGTCGAGCGGCCCGGGTGAAGAAGCCGCTGCTGCCGGGGCGGCTCCTGGCGCACTCGGTCCCGGCGCTTGCTCTCCGAGCCGGACCACGACCCGCTCGAGGATCGCCGCCGCCCCGGGACGCGGCAGGCGTTCGAGGGCGTAGACCCCCCACCCGACGAGCCCGCCCACCAGATCCACCTCTCCCTGGAAGGGTTCCTGCCGCAGGAGGGCGAGCAGCACAGCATCGATCTCGGCATTGGGATCCTCCTCGTCCTCCTCCCTCTGCTCCCCCTCCTCCTCCTCCTTCTCCTCCTCGCCCGGACCGACGTGCTCGGCCACCCAGGCGATGCCCGCAAAGCCATGGAAGAGGCTGGCCGCGGGCGCGTGCTGGTCGGCGAGGCCGTCGATGGCGCGGTCGAGCAGAAGCCGGGCGAGCTCGCCGGCGCGGGCGTCGGCCAGCGCGCGCGAGAGATAAGAGAGGAAGAGAGCGAGGCCGCACAGGCCTCCGGCCAGGCCCGGACCCAGCGCCGCCCAGACCTCCTCGCGCGCCAGGTCGCGGGCGATGGCCTCGGCGGCCGCGCGTGCCCTTGTGGCGGCCTCCCCCGCGACCAGCGGAGACCACCCGGCGGACCTGGCGGCGCCCGGGATCATTGCCGGCAGTTCACCCGCCGCCCGCCGCGGGCAGCGGCGAGATGAGCAGCACGCGGTCCCACGCCGGCTCGACTGCGCTGATGGCGGCGAGCAGGGCGAGAGCCATGCCCGTCGAGCCGATCAGGAAGCCGGGATCGTCCTGCCAGATCAGCTCGTCGAAATCGTCCTCGGGCGGCGAATAGGCGAGAAAGCCGCCGATGCCGCGGCCGGGCTCCCAGTATTCGAGCGCCCGGCCGAACCAGGCCCGGGCGGCGGCCAGCACCTCGGGGTCCCCGGTCGCATGGTAGAGGCGGTTGAGCAGGTGCGCGAGGCCGCCGGCGCCGTGGCAGAGACCGGCATCGGCCACTCCGCAGCTCTCGGCCGGGCGGCGCGCGATGGTGCGCGCGAGGGTGAGCGCCTCGTGCTCCCAGGCGGGCTCTCCGGCGGCGCGGCCGGCGGCGAGCAGGGCGAGAGCGATGCCGGCATCGCCGTAGCACCAGGCGGTGCGGGCGGGACGGAGCTTGACGTCCTCTCCCACGGCGTAGGGAAAGACCGAGACCTTGCCCACGGGCAGCTTGAGGGTGAGCAGCCACGAGACGGCGCCGGCCAGCAGCGGGCGGGCGCGCTCCGCGGCCACTCCCGAGGCGACGATGCGGGCGAGCAGGGCGATGACGCCGGGGGTGCCGTGAGCGAGCCCGACGTAGTCGAGGCCCTTGGGGAACCAGGGCTTGTTCGGCTCGGGGACGAGGTCGAGAGGAGTGTGCCAGCCGAGGCCGCCGGGGCGCGGCTGGGCGAGCTCGGCCAGGCGCTCGACCAGCAGCTCGAGGCATTCGACGGCGGCGGGGCGGGGCAGCCGCTCAAGGGCATAGACCCCGTAGCCGACCAGCCCGGAGGTCAGGTCGTACTGGTAGGGCCAGGGGGAGCGGCGCAGGTGGGTGAGCAGGGCGGCGTCGATCTCGGCGTTGGGGTCGTCCTCCTCCGGGACTTCCGCCGGGTTGTCGGAGCCGGATCCTCCGGATCCCTCGGAGTGAGCGGATCCCTCGGAGCCTTCGGAGTCCTCGGATCGCTCGGACCCGCCCCGGAGATGCTCGTCGGCCCAGGCCACCCCGGTGAAGCCCGCGAAGAGGCCGGGGTCGAGCGCGGAGGCGGCCATGGCGTCGATCGCGCGCTCGAGCCGTTCGAGGGCAATCTCGCCGTAGCCCTGGCCCGGCCGGGCGCGGTCGAGATAGGCGAAGAGCAGCGCGATCCCCGCATCGCCGCTCGACAGCGGGGAGCGCGCCTTGCCCGCGGGCAGCGGGGCGTGGCCGAGGGCTTCGGCCACCGCGGTGACCGCGGCGGCGGCCCGCTGGGCATCCTCGCCGGCGAGGATCGGGGACCAGGAGGCGGGAGCGGCAGGCGCGGTCGTCATGGCGAGGGGGTGTTCCTCGAGTCCGGAAGCGCCGGGGAGAGCAGGAGCAAGCGGTCCCAGGCCGGTTCGACGGTGGTGGCGGCGGCGAGCAGGGCGAGCCCCACGCCGGCGGCTCCGGTGAGCAGGGAGGGGTCGTTTCGCCAGTCCATCCGCTCGGCGGCGTCGGGTCCCCAGGTGACGAAACCCGCCACTCCGCGGCCGGGTTCCCGCAGGTCCAGGGCGCGCGCCAGCCAGACGCGCGCGGCGGCGAGCAGCTCGGGGTCGCCGGCCGCCTGGCCGAGCCGGTTGAACAGGTGCCCGAGCCCGGCCGCGCCATGGCAGAGGCAGGCGTCGCGCACCCCGCTGCGTTCGGGCGCGCGTCGCGCGGCGGTGCGGGCGAGATGGAGGGCCTCCGCCTCCCAGGCCGGTTCGCCGGCGGCGCGGGCGGCGAGCCAGAGCGCGGCGGCGATGCCGGGATCGCCGTAGCACCAGGCGGTGCGCGCCGGGATCGGCTCGGCGGCGGGGCCCCACGCGGTCGGGAAGATCGAGTCGCCGCCCGCGGGGAGGCGGCGGTGGAGGAGCCCGGCAATTGCTGCGGCGAGCAGGGCGCGCGGCGGAAGGGGGGCGCCGAGAGCCGGAGGAGGGGCGCCGAGCGGTGGAGGGGCGGTGCCGAGCGCCGGAGCCGCGGCGCCGAGAGCCGGAGGAGGGGCGCCGAGCGGTGGAGGGGCGGTGCCGAGCGCCGCGGCGGCCTGGGCGAGCACCGGGAGCACGCCGGGGACGCCGTGGGCGACCCCGAGGTTGACCATGCCGTGCGGGTAGCCCTGGCGCTCGCGGGGATGGAGGCTTTCGTCCGGCGTCAGCCAGGCGAGGCCGACCTCCTGGGGCACGGCCAACTCGGCGAGGCGCTCGCAGACGCGGGCGAGGCAGGCCGCGGCGGTCGGGGCGGGCCAGCGCTCGAGGGCGTAGGCGCCGAAGCCTGCGAGGCCGGCGGTCAGGTCGTAGTCGTCGCGCCAGGGAGAGGTGGCGAGCAGGTCGAGGAGGGCGGCGTCGATCTCCTCGACGGGATCCTCCTCGGAACGGTCGCGCAGGTGCTCGACCGTCCAGGCGATGCTGGTGAACCCCTGGAAGAGGCCGGGCTGATGGAACGAGGTTGCCAGCCGGTCGACGGCACGGTCGAGCCGCTCCTCCGCCAGCTCGGCATAGCCGCGGCCGGGCCGGGCGCGATCGAGATAGGAGAAGAACAGCGCGAGACCGGCCTCGCCGCTCGCGAGCGAAGCGCCGGCCGGGTCCTCGGCCGGGATCTCAGGCCATCCGGCGAGCGCATCCGCGATCTCCTCGACGACGGCCGCGGCGCGCGCCGCCTGGTCTCCGTCGAGAAGGGCTCGCCAAGTCAAGGGCATGCGATGGCACGCACGCTATCATGCGCGCAGGTCTTGCTGGAGGAGCGGAGGGGGCGGGGCGGCCAAGCTCGCGGCCGGTGCGCTCGCGTTCGAAACCGGCGTTCTGGTCTGGGAGGGGCTCCTGGAGTGGAGGGTGATCGCAGCGAGCGGCGCCTTGCGGTGCTGCTCAGTGCTCACACGGTGACTGTGAGGACGAAGCGGTGAGGTGGAGACAAGGGGAATGGAAAAGGAGCCCGATGACCGCGGTGCCGCGAGGCTCCCGAGTTGAGCCCTGTCGTCAGATCTCGTCTCCAGAAATTCCAGCCATCTTCAGGAGATGCCGGAGGAGCCCGGTCTTGAGTGACTGGTTGGCGTGGATGGGGACCGACAGTCGCACCTCTGAGTCAGGTTTCGTGTAGATGTGATGGCTGCCATGGACCCGGCGAAGGACCCAGCCCCGCTGCTCGAGCAGCTTCGCCAGATCCTTCCCGGAGAGCGACTTCATACTGCGATTTCGATGATGCGCTTCCGGTCCGAGCCCTGGGCGGGCTCGAGGTCCACGGAGAGGCAGCCCTCCACCGCTTCGTAGAGGTTCTGAAGCAGCTCCTCGAAGTTTTCCCCCTGTGTGGCGCAGCCTGGGATTGCGGGCACCTCAGCCCAGAACCCCCCCTCTTCCGCGTCATGGACGACCACTTTGAGTTTCATCGGCTGCCTCCTTCGTTCCGATGCTATCAGTCTTGGCAACACCGTAGGCCGGCGCGGCCGGCCTCGGCCGCGAAGAGCTCCCCGCCCCGGCTCAGTCGTGGCGCAGCGCGGCGAGCGGATCGAGGCGCATCGCTCGCAGGGCGGGGAGGCAGGCGGCGAGCAGGGCGGCGGCGATGAGGAGGACGGGCGCGGCGAGGAAGGCGAGGGGATCGTGCTGGCCGACGCCCCAGAGCAGGCTCGCCAGGAGGCGCACGAGCCCCGCGGCGGCGGCGATGCCGAGGGCCGCGCCGAGGAGGGCAAGCTTCAGGCCGTCGCCGATCACCAGGCGCAGGATGCGCGAGGGTCGCGCGCCGAGCGCCGAGCGGATTCCGATTTCGTGGGTGCGCTGGCGCGCTTCGTAGGCCACCAGCCCGTAGACGCCGATCGCGGCGAGCAGCAGCGCGATGCCGGCGAACAGGCCGAGCAGGAGCATGCCGAAGCGGGGCTGCGAGAGCGACCGCTGGAAGTGCTCGTCCATCGCGGCGAGGCGGTCCACCGGCAGCTCGGGGTCGAGGGCGCGCACCGCGGCGCGCACCGGGCCGATCAGCGCGGTGGGCTCCGTCGAGGTGCGCAGGACCAGCGCCATCGCCTCCGGCCAGCCCTCGCCGACGTTCTGTGCCACCGGCGCATAGACCTCCGGCTGGATGGGCGCATTGAAGCGCGAGTTCTTGACGTCGGCCAGGACGCCGACGATGGTGCGCCGGGGAGTCCGCACTGCGCCCGGCGGCGGCGGGGGGAGCAGGTGGGCCGGCGGCTCGAGGACGATCACCTTGCCGAGCGGGCTGGCGGCGCCGAATTGGCGGCGGGCGAACGTCTCGTTGACGAGCGCCACCGGCTGGGACGAGGGGGTGTCCTCGGGGCCGAAGAAACGGCCGCTCCGCAGGCGGTAGCCGACGGCGGGAAAGAACCCCGGGCTGGCCAGCTTGAAGAGCGTCTCGGGCACCTGGTCGAGGCGCGCCGGCAGCGGCCGGTCTTCGAGGTAGAAGTTCTTTCCCCACCCGACCCCGACGCCGAAGGGGAGCTGCGAGCCGATGCCGGCCGCGCGCACGCCGGGCATCGCGCTCACCCGGGTGACCAGCCGGTCGAAGAAGGCCATCGCCCGGTCGGGGCTGGGGTTGGCCAGCGTGGGTAGCGGATAGCGGGCGGGTGGGAGCGGGATCAGCACGGCGAGCGCCCCGCGCGGCGAGAAGCCGGGGTCGGCCTTGCGCAGGGCGGCGAAGCTCTCGAGCAGCAGGGCGGCGCCGATCAGCAGGACGAGCGCTAGCGCGGTCTCGCCCACCACCAGCAGTCCCCGCAGCCGGGTGTGGCGCACGCCGGCCGAGGCGGAGCGCCCGCCCTCCCCGAGCCCTTCGCGCAGGCCGGGCCGCAGGGCATGGACGGCCGGCGCCAGGCCGAACAGCAGGGCGGTCGCGAGCGACACCCCGAGGGTGAAGGCGAGCACTCCGCCGTCGAGCCCGATGGCGTTGAAGCGCGGGAAGCTCGCCGGCAGCAGGGAGGCGAGCAGCAGGCGCTCCGCCGCGAGCGCCAGCACGGTGCCCGCGGCGCCGCCCAGCAGCCCGAGTGGCAGGCTCTCGGCCAGCAGCTGGCGGAAGAGCCGGCCGCGGCCGGCGCCCAGGCTCGCGCGCAGGGCCAGCTCGCGCTGGCGCGCCGCCGCGCGCGCGAGCAGCAGGCTCGCCACGTTGGCGCAGGCGATCAGCAGCACGAGCCCGACCGCGCCCAGCAGGACGAGCAGCACCGGGCGCACGCGGCCGACGAGCTGCTGCTGGAGCGGCACGAGCAGGGCGCCGTAGCCGACCGCCAGCGGGTCCGTGCGCTCGATGCGCCGCGCGACGAGGGTGAGCTCCGCCTGGGCGGCGGCGAGCCGCACGCCCGGCGCGAGGCGCGCCACCACGTTGAGGAAGCGGTTGTTGCGGGTGTTGAAGTTGTCGCCCGGCTCGAAGGCGAGCGGCACCCAGAGCGCGACCGGATTGGCGTTGTCGAAAAACGGCATGCCCGCCGGCATGACGCCGACCACGGTGTAGGTCTCGCCGTTGAGGTGGACGCTCCTGCCGAGCACTTTTCGGCTGGCGCCGAAGCGGCGGCGCCAGAGCTCGTGGCTCAGCACCACCTCGCGATGGCGGCCGAACTGCTCCTCCTGGGGCAGGAAGACCCGGCCGAGCGCGGCGCGCACGCCGAGCGTCGGCAGCAGGCTCGCGCTGACGCGCGCGCCGAGCAGGTGTTCGGGCTCGCCGCCGGCGGCCGCCAGGTTGAAGTCGGCGTAGGCGAAGGCGCCCATATCCGCGCACTTCTTTGCATTCTCGCGCCAGGCGCGGAAGTCGGGGGGCGCCGCGAGGGTGAGCGGCATCTCCTGCGAGGCGGTGGTGCTCCAGACCGTGACCAGCCGTTCGGCCTGGGGATAGGGGAGCGGCCGCAGCAGGACGGCGTCGACCACGCTGAAGATCGCGGTGTTGGCGCCGATGCCGAGCGCCAGCGTGAGCACCGCCACCGCGGCGAAACCGGGGTTCTTGCGCAGCATGCGCAGGCCGTAGCGCAGGTCCTGGCCGAGGGTTTCGAGCCAGGCGCCGGCGCGGGCGCCGCGCACCCGCTCCTTGAGCTGATCGACGCCGCCGGACTCCAGGCGCGCGAGGCGCCGCGCCGCTGCCGGGTCCATGCCGCGCTGCACGTTTTCGTCGGTGACCAGGTCGAGGAAGGCGCGCGCTTCCTCGTCCAGCTGGCGCTCGGTGCGGGCGCGCCGGAGGAGGTTGCGGGCGAGGCTGCGGAGATGCGCGGGCCAGGGCATGGTCAGTGGTCCGCCAGGACACTAGCTCGTTTCGAGGGCCTGCGAGACGGCTGATGCGATGCGCCGCCACCACTCGGTCTCGGTTTCGAGTTGCCGCCGGCCGGCGCGGGTGAGCTGGTAGAACTTGGCGCGCCGGCGGTTCTCCGATTCCCCCCAGGCCGAGGACAGCCAGCCTTCCTCCTCCATGCGGTAGAGGGCGGGAAAGAGCGAGCCGGGCTTGACCTGGAAGGTGCCGCGGCTGAGCTGCTCGATGCGCCGCGAGATGCCCACCCCGTGCAGAGGCTCCAGGGCGACCGCTTTCAGGATCAGCATGTCGAGGGTGCCTTGCAGCAGGTCGGTCGGTTCTGGTGGGGTCTTCACGTCGTCCGGCTCCTATAGACAGACGATAAGAATAAGGGGCGATCTATCGAATGTCAATAGAAGGGCCGAGGTGCTGGGAGCGGGGGCCGAGCGGTATCTGGGCTCGTGGGGGTGATTGGCCCGTGAGGTTGGCTACCTCCGGCTCGGGGCATTGCGGGGTCGGGCTGGGGGTGTGGGCTGCTCCACGGCGGGATAGGCACGCTCACTGCCGCTCGCGGCGCGCGCGCTGGCGTCGCCGCGGCGGGGGTCGAGTTCTTGCCCGGCAATGCTCCGGCTCGCCCGCCGGAGCAACCCGGGGCTGGACTTTCACGAGGCGGAAGCCGAGGCGCTTTCGGTCGCCGCGGCGACCTTCGATCTCGTGATGATCGAGTTCGGAGTCCTGCACTTCGCGAGCCCCATTCCCGGCAGGTTGCTCGCCTTCTTGCCACCGCTCTGGCGTTCGCCGGAGTCGCCAGGTCCAAACCGTTGTCTCAATTCCGCGAAGGGTTCTCGCCTCATTTCCACGCGGCCATCACGGCCATCCACCAACCCGAGGCCTGCAAGTCTCAACCCCCCGAAGGGTCCTCGCCTCATTTCCACCCAGGAGCATGCGAACCGGGCGCAGGCCGCGGCCAACATGTCTCAATCCCCCGAAGGGTCCTCGCCTCATTCCCACGCTCCCGGAAGCTGCCACGGCACGCCAATGTCGTCCGGATGTCTCAATCCCCCGAAGGGTCCTCGCCTTATTTCCACTGCCACGGATGCGCGCCTCTCAAGGGCGGCGAGGGAACGTGTCTCAATCCCCCGAAGGGTCCTCGCCTCATTTCCACGGA
>Ga0070763_10000582_pt1 | contig 10431 bp, 8 predicted proteins | sample HubBroMetageWRM3_FD_67279 | JGI IMG/M metagenome (GOLD analysis project Ga0070763, IMG submission 67279) | Warmed soil microbial communities from the Hubbard Brook experimental Forest, New Hampshire - Hubbard Brook CCASE Soil Metagenome WRM 3 | ecosystem: Environmental > Terrestrial > Soil >... | reverse complement strand
GGGCAGACGTCGTTGCGGCGGTGCGGGATCCGGAGAATTTCCGCGCAAGCGACGGCTGGGTCGAACTGGGCGGGCTGACGAAACGGATCGACCTCGTGGCTCTGGACTTGGCGCGCCTGGCCAGCGTGCGCGCGGCAGGTCAGGCGATCGCCGCGCGGTACCCGCACGTCGACATCCTGATCAACAACGCCGGCGTGATGTTCACACCACACAGCACCACTGCCGACGGGTTCGAGCTGCAGTTCGGTATCAATCATCTCGGCCACTTCCTGCTGACGACGCTGCTGCTGCCGGAGCTGCGCGCGGCGGCCGCGACCACGGGTAACGCCCGAGTCGTCACTGTGTCTTCGGAGGCGCACCGGCACTGGGGTATCGACCTCGATGACATCGACTTTGAACAGCGCGGTTACGACACCTTCCTCGCCTACGGGCAGGCCAAATCGGCGAACATCCTGATGACCGTCGAACTGCACAGGCGCGTCGGCTCCGACGGCATCACCGCGTTGGCCGTCCATCCGGGCACCTGCGCGACCAACCTGGGCCGCTACCTGGACCGGCCAACTGCGAAGAAGCTCTTCGCCATGAGCGCTGACACATTCGCCCCCGAAAACATGAAGTCGGTGGCACAAGCCGCCGCCACCACCGTGTGGGCCGCCACCGCGCCATCCTTGGCCGGCAGTGGTGGCGCTTACCTGGCCGACTGCCAGATCGCGCGGGCCGCCCCGGCAGCCACTGACTCGGCGACGGCGCGACGGCTGTGGCTGTTGTCGCAGGAGTGGGTGACGCGCTGAGTCAGGGGCTGGGTGCGGGCTGCGCTTCGTCCTGCTGCGCGGCTGCAGGTCTGGTAGGCCACAGTGCCATGCGGTTGATGAGCCCGTCGCGCAGCACGAGCGTGTGAAACAGAACCGCGCAGATGTGAGCGGTGAACGTCGCGAAAAGCAGGAAGGCGAAAACGCTGTGGCATTCCCGCAGCACCGCATAAACATCGATGTTGTGCGGTGCGATGCCGGGCAGCTGAATGGGCCCCACCAGGGTGACCGGGAACCTGGATGCCGACACGGTGGCCCACCCGATCAGTGGTTGAACCAACAGCAAGGCGTAGAGCAGGTATTCCGACCACGAAGCGATGCGACGCTCCAAGGGACTCATGGTGGCCAAGAACGGCGGCAGCCGATGGGTGAGCCGATTCACCAGGCGCACCACGGCGAAGACCAGGATCAATATCCCCAACGGCCGGTGGATGGCCAGTAGCAGCGGGTAATAGCTCAGGGAAGCGATCATGGTCACGCCGATGAGCAGTTGCGCAATGACCATCGGCGCCATCAGCCAGTGCAGAATCCGCGACGGTAGCGCAAAGCGCGCCGAAGCGGTGGTGGTTTCGTTCAGCTCGTCGGTCACGAGAGCACCTGGGCCACGTTGACCTTGCTGGGCGACTTGGGTTCCTCGGCACGGCGGGTGAAGGAGCGCGCGTAAACGGCCGATCTCGCGGCGAGTATCGGGTCGTCGGAGGCGGTGATGCCGTCTGGCAGCACTAAGGGGTCGAAGTTGATATCGCGCGCGTTACCGGGCTCCTCGGTCTGCACCGCGGTGATGGTGATGGTGCCGGCGTCGATCGCTCGCCGCGATTGCGGCCAGGGTTTGGTGGCGTCGTTGGTTGGATCGCCCGGCTCGCCGATTGTGAGAACGAGCCGCCAATTCAATGGGCGCTGCGCCAGCGCGCGAATGAGGTCGTCGAACAGATAATCCCGGCCAAGCGATGACGGCGGCGCAGCTGGGATATCTGGGCCGCCGGCTTCGCGGGGAACGAGGGACCAGCGCACCGGAACAGTCGCGCCCGCGCGGTTGGTGAGGTAAAACGCGTTCAGTCCATGAAACGTGCTGTTCGCGAATCCGGTGCTGGGCGGTGACTGCTTGATGATTTTCATCGCCGCGGCGGTCTCGGGATGGCGATCGAGGAAAGCGGCCATCTTCTGTGGGTCGGGCCGTCCCGTATCGGGCAGGGGTTTAGACGCGAGCAAACGCTCATAAAACCCTTGTGGGGTGCTGTCCGTGAAGACGGGAACGTTGACCATCGCCGTGCGCCACTGCTGACCGTCGGGCGCCTGGAACAGCAGCCCCAGCCCTCGGACGGTGCCGGGCTTGTCTGCCTGATCCGGCAGACCGCCGCCCAGCGAAAACCGACCGATCAGCGGAACGTTCCCCGGCTGGAAGACTGCTGCCCGGCAGATGGCGGCGCCGGCTCCGGTGCTCGTGAAAGATCCGGTGGCGCTGAGACCTTTGGCATGGTTGCGCCGAAACCCGTCATGGCGGCCGTAGACATTTTCGAAGCGATCGGTGAACCGGGGCGGGGTCAGGGTGTCTGGTCGCAGCCAGCCGCCGGCATAAGCGAACCCGCCCACATCCACCGCGGCGACACCAGCGACCGCACCGATGCCCAGCAGCGCGCCCCGGCGAGTCAGCGCACCGGGGCGGGGACGGGCGGTCTGGGTCTCGGCGCCTGGGTCAGGCTGTACGCCGTCCTGCTCGTCGGCGCGATCATCGGGGTCCACACACACCGCCCTTGCCGTCTTCTCGGAGCCGCGGGGAACGAAATCGGTGAAGACAATTTTCACATACAACGTCGATTTAGCTGTATTGCTCCCGAGATCCGGCGCAACGAACTACAGTCCCGCTTGTGACGACCCCGTCCGACCATTGGGGCGACGCCCGAGGGAAGCTATCGCATCAGTTACAGCTGCGGGGCCAAAGCCTTGGACGCGCGCAAGCGCGGCGGCTGAGCCGGCGCTGCGCGCGCGTCGGCGTCCAAACCCGGCCGGAGCGCCTTCAAGAGATGGTTGCCGGAGTTCCCGTCGCTGCTGATGAAATTACCGACGTCAGTTTCGCGCTGATCGCGACGCAGATCAACCGCGAAAAGCGGGTCGCAAAGTTCAAACAGCTACGACGCTGCGGCACCCGCTCACTGATCTTCGCGGGCCTGGTGCTGGTTGTGTTGAACTTCCTTTTCTGCATGGCCTATGTCTTGCTGAACCTGACCCAGCAGGCCCCGCCATTGTGAATCTCTGGTACCCGTCACGCAGGGCCACGCCCGTCGCCGGCGAGCCTCAGCAGAAGTCGCGTGCCGCCGAGCGGGCTGGCGTGCAGCGACGCTGTGCCCCCATGTAATTCGGCCTGCTGAGCGACTAGTGCCAGTCCTAACCCCGAGCCCGAACGCGATGCCGTCGACCCCCGGGAGAAGCGTTCGAAGACTGCGGCGCGTTCTTCCTCGGGGACACCGCTGCCGTTGTCGTCGATAGCGATTTCCACACCTGCACTGGAACTGCTTACGTTGAGCTGAATTTCGGTGGCGCCACCGTGCTTGACGGCGTTGGCAATGGCGTTGTCGATCACCAGTCGCAGCCCGGTGGGCAGCCCCACCATCAGTACCGTGGGCGATGGCACCAGCGACACCTCCACACCGGGATACCCGCGAACCGCGTCGTGCGCGGCGCGATCCAAAAGCTCGGTGATATCGAACGGGACAAAATCATCGACGGTGGTCAGTTCACCCTGCGCCAGGCGTTCGAGCGCCGTCAGTGTCGCTTCAATCCGGCTCTGGGTTCTTATGACGTCGCCGATCACCTCCTGGCGCTGCTCGGGGGCCAACTGCAAAGTGGACAGCACCTCCAGGTTGGTGCGCATGGCTGTCAACGGGGTACGTAACTCGTGCGACGCGACAGCGGCGAAGTCGCGAGCCGACTCCAACGCTGCCCTGGTGCGCTGTTGCTCGTTGCCGATGCGGGCCAGCATTCCCTCGACCGCTTCGGCGATTTCCACGGCCTCACGCACACCGCGGACCTGAACTTCGTCAGGGCTGGACTGGGCATTGATCGCGCGCGCCTGCTGAGCTAACAGGAGGAACGGATTAACCATGATCAACGAGATCACCCAGCCGACCAGGAACGTGCCGCCGATACCGCCGCCGCAGATCAACAGCACCCGCAGGTGCTGTTCGTTGATCCGATGTTGAGCCTCAGCCAACGGCGCTGCCAGCGCAATCGAAGCCGGGCCCGCGCTGAAAGTACGGACGCGGTATTGCACGCCGTTGATGGTGGTGTTCGCATATCCGTTTGCGAGTTTGGGCACGACGATATTGCCGGGAACCGACACAGTCACACCCCCGATGCGTGCGGTGCGTACCAAGTTGCCGTCCGGCGTGGGCCGGTCGGGGTCGGTCCGCGGTGCGCTGTCGAGCAGTGTGTTGATATCGCCCAGGCTGCTCACTGAATCAAGGCGGCGGTCGAGCTGGCTGTATTCATTGTTGGTGACGCCGATCCACACCCACGCGCCCAGGAAGACGAAGGTGGCAATCACCGCCAGTTGCGCGACGATGACGATGGTGCGCAGCGACAGCACCCGCATCGGCAGCCGTGCCCACCGAAGCAAGCCGGCCTCGGGCTCCACAATTGAGCTCACAGTGCCCAGCCGACGTTGACGGTCTCAACCGACCTGGCTGGGTCACTGTCCATTGTCTTGTCCTCCTTGACGTCCTCCGGGCGGGCTCACGACGATTGTCCCGGCCGGAATCTGGTCCTCTTGCACCGGCCTGACCGCCATCTACGACCAATCTCGAGCTGTAGTAGACGACTATATTGCCCTGCGGGCGGTGAGTGAGTAATCTCTCACCATGCTCGTTTCGGGGCGTGACCGGCTGCTGGCCGCAGCGCTGAAGCTCTTTGCGGCCAAGGGGTACGCGGCGACGTCAGTGGCCGACATCCAGCGGGCGTCCGGCCTGGCCCCGGGATCCGGCGCGCTCTACAAACACTTCGGCTCCAAACGCCAGCTGCTGGAAGCCGCGGTTGCGCATCGGATCGACACCATCGTGGCCGCGCGCGAGCAGTACGACGCCGGAGAGCCGGCCAGCTTCAAGAAGGCGGTGCGCACCGCAGGCCAGCTGATCTGGAACAACCTCAACCAGAGTGAGGATTTGCTCAAGGTCATGCTGCGCGAACCCGACGAGCTCGGCGACCTCGACGAGAAGACATGGCAGGTCATCACTGACAACGCCTATCAACGGTTCGCCGACGAGCTGTCCGCATTGAATCGCTCCGGCCTCGCGCACATCCCCGATCCCGAGGCGGCCGCGGCCGTGGCAATCGCGTCACTGTCTTACGCCGCAACGCTGCAAGCGCTGACCGGCCGCATGCCCGGCAACGTCGATGAGGACCGTTACTTCGAGGCCTGGGTGAACCAGACGCTCAGCGTCCTCGCGAACTACACAAAACCGCCATCGTTAACCACCAACGCATTTCAGGAGTAAATCTGTGACGTTCTCACTGCAACTGAGCGACGATGTGATCGAGGTACGCGATTGGGTGCACCAATTCGCGATCGAAGTCATCCGTCCCGCCGCGGCCGAATGGGATGAACGAGAAGAAACTCCGTGGCCGGTGATCCAGGAGGCCGCGAAGGTGGGTCTCTACTCCCCCGAACTGTTCGCCCAACAGGCGGCTGAGCCGACCGGGCTGGGCATGCTCACCGTATTCGAGGAGATGTTCTGGGGCGACGCCGGAATCGCGCTATCCATCATGGGCACCGGGCTGGCCGCAGCGGCGCTGGCGGGCAACGGAACTCCCGAGCAGGTGAGCCGCTGGATTCCTGAGATGTTCGGGACGCCCGGCGACCCCAAGCTCGGTGCGTTCTGCTCATCGGAGCCCAACGCGGGTTCTGACGTCGGCGCCATCCGCACCCGTGCGCGCTACGACGAGGCGACCCGCGAGTGGATCCTCAACGGCACCAAAACCTGGGCGACCAACGGCGGCATCGCTAACGTGCATATCGTGGTGGCATCGGTGTACCCCGAACTCGGCACCCGCGGCCAGGCCACATTCCTCATCCCGCCGGACACCAAAGGTCTGACTCAGGGGCAGAAATTCAAAAAGCACGGAATCCGCGCTTCGCACACCGCCGAGGTGGTGCTCGACAACGTCCGTCTGCCCGAGGATCTGATCCTGGGCGGCCGGGAGAAGTTCGAAGCACGCGTCACTCGGGTCAAATCCGGTGCCTCCACAGGAGGGCAGGCGGCGATGAAGACCTTTGAGCGCACCCGGCCCACCGTCGGCGCGATGGCCGTCGGCGTGGCACGAGCCGCCTATGAATACGCACTCGAATATGCCGGCCAGCGTGAGCAGTTCGGCCGCAAGATCGGTGAGTTCCAAGCCGTGGCGTTCAAGCTGGCAGACATGAAAAGCCGCATCGACGCCGCTCGTCTGCTGGTCTGGCGGGCCGGCTGGATGGCGCGCAACAACCAGAGCTTCGACTCGGCGGAGGGATCGATGGCCAAGCTGGTGGCAAGCGAGACCGCTGTCTACGTCACTGATGAAGCCATCCAGATCCTGGGCGGCAACGGGTATACCCGCGACTACCCCGTGGAGAGGATGCACCGCGACGCAAAGATCTTCACGATCTTCGAGGGAACCAGCGAGATCCAGCGCCTGGTGATCTCACGGGCGCTGACCGGCCTGGCCACCCGCTAGCGATGTACCTCACTCCTGCGCCGACAAGGTCCTCCGTGCGTGCCACACCAATCAGGCACGTGCAGCGGTTTCCGACCCTCGGCCAGCGCGTTGTCGATTTGCGAAGCCTTCTCGTACTCACCCAGAAAGAGCTGTCGAGCCTGAGCGGAATCGGCCAGTCCTACCTGTCCGACATTGAACGCGGGAACGTGGAACTGACGCCGGCAGCCATCCACAGAATTTGCTCTGCCACCGCGACACCCACATCGTTCTTTCAATACTGCACCCCGTCCTACTCCGCTGACGACATCAACTTCCCGAAGAACTCTCGGGTGAGCGCCAAGGGACGAGACTTCGTCATCCAGGCGTTCAAGGAGATCGAACGGATCTCGGCAGTGCTCGCCGAAGCACCGGTGCGGCTGAAGCGCGTCAGTATTCCCGTTGCCGAACACAGTGACATCGTCAGCGATTACGACCTCGATCTGATCGCGGGTGATATCCGGCAGGCCTACCGTCTCGATAGTGATGCGCCCATTCGCAACGTGACGCGGATGATGGAACGGGCGGGGATTGCGATCGCTTCGATGTCGGCACCGTTTGGGAACGACACGTTGCTCGAGGGCCACTGCGGCATGTCGCACTGGTCGGCGCGTTCGCCCAGGGCATCGGTTGGTTTGGTCACGGGTATGGCCGGTGACCGGCAGAGGTTCACTCTTGCCCACGAGTTTGGCCATGTCGTGCTGCACAGCCGGCGAAGGGTGTCTGATCCCAAACAGCGTGAACGAGAGGCTGATTATTTCGCGGGTGCGCTGCTGTTGCCGAGACTGCGTGCCGAGGAAGACATCGCGGAGTCGCTGACTTTGCGCGGCTACATGGAGATCAAGGCGCAGTTTGGGATTTCACTGCACGCCATCGTTACTCGCGCGCGGCGTCTGGGTCTGATAACTCGGGATCGCCAGCGTTCCTTGATGATTCAGCTTTCCAGTCGGGGGTGGCGCGAGAAGGAGCCGGTCGACGTCGGCCGTGAGTCCCCGGTGCTGCTGCATACCGAGTTGGTCGCACTGCACGGCGCGCACCCTTACTTCGCGGCAAGTTCGGCGCTGGGCGTTTCACCTGGGTTGCTGCAAAGCTGGATTCCAGAGCCCCACCGCGGTTCGGCCTAAGAGATTCGGCGGTGCCTCCGCTGCGCCAACCACGACTTTGACGGATCCGTCGTCACTGTTTTCGCAGCCAGCATTTCGGGAATTTTCGTCCTCCCCGCTTAGTAATTCAGGAATCGAATTGAATCGATCCCGAGCCGGCTCAAAAGCCTCGTATAGGCGCTTAACGATCGGACGGATACCGTCCGGCAGGAGCGTCGACGTTTATTCGCATGGTGATATTATCGGACCATTACCGATATTATCGGTTTGGATCCAACATCGGTAAACTCTCCGTCGGCGAATACGTTGAGTGCACCTCGCTCAATAACCGCATCCACAGTTTGACAATACGTCAACTTTTTTAGATATTACTTTATAAGTTACTACTGAGTAGCCCTCATGTGTCTCCATTAGGTGATCGCCGTAAATGAGTCAAAGAAGTTGGAGATGTCGTTCGTGACACCGCTGGCGACGTGGACACCCTCGACGAATTCGACATCGACGAGGGCGATGTCGGCACCCCGGGTGATGGACGGTAGGTAGGTCCAATTGAGCCGCGGCCGTCGCCTTGTCGATTTGCGAAGACTTCTCGTACTCACCCAGAAAGAGCTGTCGAGCCTGAGCGGAATCGGCCAGTCCCACCTGTCCGACATTGAACGCAGGAAGGCGGAACTGACGCCGGCAGCCATCCACAGAATTTGCTCTGCCACCGCGACACCCACATCGTTCTTTCACTACAGCACCCCGTCCTACTCCGCTGACGACATCAACTTCCCGAAGAACTCCCGGGTGAGCGCCAAACAACAAGACTTCGTCATCCAGGCGTTCAAGGAAATCCAACGGATCTCAGCAGTGCTCGCCGAAGCACCGGTGCGGCTGAAGCGTGTCGGTATCCCCGTTGCCGAACACCGTCGAACCCTCAGCGAATACGACCTCGATCTGCTCGCGGGTGATATCCGGCAGGCCTACGGTCACGATGGTGATGCGCCCATTCGCAACGTGACGCGCATGATGGAACGGGCGGGCATTGCGATCGCTTCGATGTCGGCACCGTTTGGAAATGACACGTTGCTCGAGGGCCACTGCGGTATGTCGCACTGGTCGGCGCGTTCACCCAGGGCATCGGTTGGTTTCGTCACGGGTATGGCCGGTGACCGGCAGAGGTTCACTCTTGCCCACGAGTTTGGCCATATCGTGCTGCACAGCCGGCGACGGGTGTCTGATCCCAAACAGCGCCAACGAGAGGCTGATTATTTCGCGGGTGCGCTGCTGTTGCCGAGACTGTGCGCCCAGGAAGACATCGCGGAGTCGCTGACTTTGCGCGGCTACATGGGCATCAAGGCCAAGTTTGGGATTCCAATCCACGCCATCGTTACTCGCGCGCAGCGTCTGGGTCTGATAACCCCGGACCGCCAGCGTTCCTTGATGATCCAGCTCTCCAGCTGCGGGTGGCGCGAGAAGGAGCCGGTCGACGTCGGCCGCGAATCCCCGCTGCTGCTGCGTACCGAGTTGGTCGCACTACACGGCGCGCACCCTTACTCCGCGGCAAGTTCGGCGCTGGGTGTTCCACCTGCGTTGCTGCAAAGCTGGATTCCAGAGCGCCACAACGGTCTGCGCGACAGCTGACCGCCCCAATTCGCAGAACCCGACAACCTCGATCGGGCGCTTCGACAACGCCGGGTTCGGCCAAGCGGCAAGGGTCAGGACGCCGGCCAACACCGACGTCCTGACCCTCAACGACTACATGGTGGGCGTGATCATCGCCGCCAGTTGAGCGTCGATGCTCTGCAGGCCGGGAATCAGGCCACCGACCTCCGAGGAGCCCGGGACCACTACCGGGGTGCCGAGAGCAGCCAAGTCGGTGCTGGGAAGACTTAGCGGAGTCAGAAGGCCGCCGATGGGGATTCCGACCACCGCGGTGCTCACGATAGCGCCCATCTGGATGTTCACGTCCACCGCCGGCAGGTCTATCACCGTTGAGCCGTTGAGCATGCCGTTCGCCATGTTGGCGGGGGCATCGAGCAGTGCGGCGGCGGCCGCCGACGGGTTTCCGGCTTGCACCGCGGCGGTAAACGCCACCGCGCTGGAATTGAGCCCGCTCAGTGCGAGGCCCGGCGTACCGAGCGCGTCAAAAGCGAACTGCAAACCGACCCCAAAGTTGGTAGCTGGCGTAAAGTCCACCTGCACAGACGGACTGAGCGTGGTGTTGAGGTTGGTGAGCGCGCTGATGGTGTTGGTGGCGTTCTGCGACATCTGCGCAAGAATCGAGCCGGGCGGCAACAGGTTGGTGAAGCCCTGTGCCATCTGTCCGGGGAGCATGATGATCGGCGCCAGGGCTTCCAGCGGCCCCATCGGAATGACAGGAACCAACGGCACCTGGAAGATATTAAACGCGATGGGCTCGAAGCCGGGCAGGACGAGACTTTGCAGGCCCTGTTGAAGGGCACCGTATGCGGCGACGTTGTTGCCCATCATGAGGTCCCCGAAGGCCGTCTGGACGCCCGCGGCGAAGGCCGGCGCCCCCGTCATCACGGCGCTCCCCGTGGCCTGCAACGACCCGACGACCGTCTGGGCGGTGCCGATCTGGCCGTTGACGAACGCCGCCCCCAAAGCCCCCGGGTTAAACGTCGACGCGCCCTGGATGGCGAGCTGGATGTTCGCCGGCACGTTGCCCGGGAAGCCCTGCAGGTCAGTGACAATGCCACTGCCGAACGTGTTCGCGTAACCCATCTGGTTGTTCATGAACTGAGTCAGGAAAGGATGGGGGTTAGCAGCGTAGGTGCTGTTGATGGCCGCCA
>Ga0070763_10000580_pt1 | contig 10444 bp, 8 predicted proteins | sample HubBroMetageWRM3_FD_67279 | JGI IMG/M metagenome (GOLD analysis project Ga0070763, IMG submission 67279) | Warmed soil microbial communities from the Hubbard Brook experimental Forest, New Hampshire - Hubbard Brook CCASE Soil Metagenome WRM 3 | ecosystem: Environmental > Terrestrial > Soil >... | reverse complement strand
CCGTCCGCGTACGGAACCAGCAGGTCCAGCGGGCGCAGCGTATGCACGAGCTCGTGCTCCAAGCGGGCTTCCAGATCCGCGAGGCCCTCGCCGTCGACGCCGCTGACGAGCACCGCCTCCGGGTGGCGGAAGCGCAACTCGTCGCGCTGCTCGTCGTCGAGCAGGTCGATCTTGTTGAGCACCAGCACGCGCGGGCTCTCCCCGGCGCCGATCTCCTCGAGCACCCGCTCGACGGCCTTGCGCATCGCCTCCCGGTCGTGCTCGGGCGCGGAGGCGTCGATCACGTGCAACAGGAGGTCGGCGCGACGGGTCTCCTCGAGCGTCGCGCCGAACGCGTCGACCACCTGATGTGGGAGCTTGCGGATGAACCCGACGGTGTCGGTGAGCAATCGTGCGCGCCCATCGATGCGCAGCACGCGCGTGCTCGGGTCAAGCGTGTGAAACAGACGATCGCGCACCCCCACCTCGGCTCCGGTGAGCGCGTTGAGCAGGGTGCTCTTGCCCGCGTTGGTGTATCCCGCGAGCGCGACGCTCGGCAGTGCCGCACGCTCGCGCTCGGCGCGCATCACGCTGCGCGTGCCCTTGACGTGCTCCAGGCGCCGCCTGAGCGCGGCGATGCGGTTGCGCGCCAGGCGCCGGTCGGTCTCGATCTGGGTCTCCCCCGGTCCACGCGTGCCGATCCCGCCCCCGAGGCGCTCGAGGTGACTCCACAACCCGCGCATGCGTGCGAGGTTGTACTCGAGCTGTGCCAGCTCCACTTGCAGCTTGCCCTCGGCGCTGGAGGCGTGCGTTGCGAAGATGTCGAGGATCACCGTCGTGCGATCCACGACCGGCATCGCGAGCGCCTCCTCGAGATTGCGCTCCTGACGCGCGCTCAGCTCATCGTCGCAGGCGATCACATTCGCATCGCACGCCTGCGCGGCGAGCTTCGCCTGCTTGACCTTGCCGCTGCCGAGATAGGTGTTGGGGTGTGGGGCCTCGCGGCGTTGAATCATCTCCCCGACGACCGCCACTCCCGCGGTGCGCAGCAACTCACGCAGCTCGTCGAGATTCTCCCCGTCCGGCAACGAGGCGATGCAGAACGCGCGCTGACTTGCGCGCCGGGTCGGTTGATTCATCTACTCCGAGTGTAGATCAGGACCCGAGCGTCGCCAAACGCTCGACCGCTTCCGCGAGACGGTCATCGGGAGTTGTCAGCGAGATCCGAAACCAGCCCTCTCCACTGGGCCCGTACGCGCCGCCGGGAGAGACCACGACCGCCGCGCGCTCGAGCACGTGCTCGCAATAGGAGGCCGAGCTCTCAAAGCCGTCGGGGATCGGCGCCCAAACATAGATCGTGCCCTTCGGCGGGCTCACGCGCACCCCCGCCTTCGACAGCGCGTCGCAGACGAGGTCGCGTCGCCGGCGGTACAGCTCGTTCATCGAGGCCACCTCGACGTCGGTGTCGGGCGAGAGCGCGGCGATACCGGCGAGCTGGACCGCGTCGAACAGTCCCGAGTCGATGTTCGTCTTCAGGCGCCAGTAGTGCTCGATTGCCTGAGCGTTGCCGAGCACCGCGGCGCAGCGCCAGCCCGTCATGTTGTAGCCCTTCGACAGGGAGAACACCTCGATGCCAACCTCCTTCGCCCCCGGAGTCGCAAGGAAGGAGGGGGCGCGATAACCGTCATAGGTGGTCTCGCTGTAAGCGTTGTCGTGCACTATCAAGATCTCGTAGGTGCGCGCAAAGTCGATCACGCGCTCGAAGAATCCGGTCGGCACGACCGCGCCCGTCGGGTTGTTTGGGTAGTTGAGGAACATCAGCTTCGCGCGACTCGCGACCCCTTCGTCGATCGCGTCGAGATCCGGGACGAAACCGAGATCCGGGAGCAGTGGCATCACGACCGGATCGCCGCCGACGAGCAGCGGTCCGCCCGTATAGACGGGATAGCCGGGATCGGACGCGAGCGCGACGTCTCCGGGATCAAGGAACGCGAGGTTGAGGTTGAAGATCGCCTCCTTCGCGCCGATCGCGGGAATGATCTCGCGTTCGGCGTCGAGCTTCACATCGAAACGTCGCGCGTAGAAATCGCTGAGCGCTTCACGGAAGTCCGCGCGACCCCGGTTGGAGGGATAGCGGTGGGTCTCCGGCTCGGTCACCGCCTCCTGCATAGCCTCGACGATCAGGGGCGGCGTCGGGCGGTCGGGATCGCCGATCCCAAGGCTGATCACGTCTACGCCGGCCGCCCGCTTGGCGGCGATCTTGCGCTCCAGCTCGGCGAACAGGTACGGCGGGATGCGGCTCAGACGCTCACTCGGTCTCATTCAGCTCCTTTACGAAGTCGTCGCTGAGGCGTCCCTCGAACACGGGACGCGCCCAGCCGGTCAGGTTTACCTGCAAGTCCTCTCCGATCTCCACTTCCAACTCGCCGCCGTCGAGCACCACCGTGACGCGCGAGCGCGCGCGGCCTCCAGACAGATGGTCGGCGATGGCCGCGCCCGTCGCGCCCGTGCCAGAAGAGAGCGTCTCCCCCACACCACGCTCGAAGATGCGCGCGCGGATGGTGGGGATCTGATCCTCGCCCGCCGGCGCCAGCCGCGTATACCACGACACATTCGTGCGGTTCGGAAACAGCTCGTGCGCTTCGAGCGCCGGTCCGATCGACGGCAGATCGAGCGCGTCGAGCGTCGCCAAGTCCTCGACGTGGATCGCGCATTGGGGATTGCCGATCGAGACGTGCTGAAAACTCCACGCGCGACCGTCGGCGATCAGCTCGCCGCGACCGTCGGGCGGGCCGCTCGGATAATCCTTGGAGGCGAGACTCGCCCGCCCCATGTCCACCCGGCACGTGTCCGCTCCGGTGATCTGCGGGCGGATCTCTCCGGCGACAGTCTGGATCGAGAACTCGTCCCGGTCGGTCCATCCGCGCCGGCGCAGATACAGGATCGCCTCGCGCGCGCCGTTGCCCGACAGCTCCGCTTGCGAGCCATCTGGGTTGTAGATCGTCAGCTGCGCGACCAGGCGCGGATCCTGTGAGGGTGAAAGCAACAGAACTCCGTCGGCAAACACCCCGAAATGGCCTTCGCACAACCTGCGCACACGTCCCGCGGTCAGCTCGAACGAGAGCTGTGAGCGCTCGAGGATCAGATAGTCGTTGCCGAGGGCCTGCCACTTCTCGAATCTCATGTGCGGGCGGAGTCTAGGCGCTCGATCTCCGCCGCGACGTCGGCGGCGTCACGGTCATCGAGCGCGATCGTGTGCACGTTCGCGAGCTTACGCATCCACGTGAGCTGACGCCGCGCGTAGTTGCGCGTACGACGCTTCATCGCCTCCACATCGTCGCCGAGCAGCTCCTCGAAACCGAGCGCCTTGCGGGCCGTCTCGCTCGCGCCCGCCGCGTGTGCGCGGCGCACCTGCTCGCGTGCGCCATTCGCCAGCATCTCCTCGACGCGCGCATCGATTCGCCGGTACAGCTGCTCGCGCTCACGCACGAGCCCGACGAGCAGGGTCGGTTGCCTGACCTCCTCCGTCCACAGCTGAGACGGTCCCTCCGGCGGCTCGAGCTCGCCCGCGTCGAGCAGCTCGAGCGCACGCACGATGCGCCGGCGGTCGTTCGGATCGATCTCACCGGCCGCCCAAGCCGCACGAGCGGCCAGCCGCGCGTGCAGCGCCGGCGCGCCGTGGCGTTCCAGCTCGGCGCTCCAACGCTCTCTCGCTCCCTGCGCCGGCGGGGGGCGCAGCTGCAGATCGGTGAGCGCCGCGCGCAAGTACAGGCCCGTGCCGCCCACGACGATCGGCCAGGCGCCTTCGGCCAGGGCCGTGTCGATCTCTGCGTGGGCAAGCTGCGCGTACTGCCCCGCGCTGAAGCTCGCGTCGATCGGAAGGAACGACACGAGACGGTGCTCGAGCTCGGCGCGCTCGGCCGACGTCGCGACACCGGTCAGCGTCTCCAGGTCCCGATAGACCTGCAGCGCGTCCGCCGAGATCGCGATCGGGCGCTCGCCGCGCGCGCGCAACGCACGTGCCAGCGACACCGCTACCGCTGTCTTACCGACGCCCGTGGGGCCAAACAGTGCGATCACGTGCGCTTTGGAGGCCATTCGCGTAGGCTTGCAGCTGATGGAGATTTCTGGTTCCACCGTATTGCTTACCGGCGCCACAGGCGGCCTGGGTCAGGCGATCGCGCGCGCGCTGTCGGCGAAGGGCGCCAAGCTGGTGCTCACCGGTCGTCGTAGCGAGGTGCTCGAGCCGCTCGCCACAGAGCTGGACGCGCGCGCGCTGTCGGTCGATCTCGGCGATCGCGACGCGCTCGAGCAGCTGCTCTCAGATGCCGGTGATGTCGAGATCCTGGTGGCGAACGCCGCGCTGCCGGCAAGCGGAAAGCTCGACTCCTTCACGGTCGAGCAGATCGACGCGGCGCTCGATGTGAACCTGCGAGCGCCGGTGATGCTCGCGCACGCGCTCGCCCCCGCTATGCTCGCCCGCGGTCGCGGGCACCTGCTGTTCATGTCCTCGCTTTCGGGCAAGACCGGTACCGCGGGAAGCTCGATCTACAACACGACGAAGTTCGGCCTGCGCGGGTTCGCGATGGCGATGCGCGCCGAGCTGCACGACAGTGGCGTCGGCGTGTCAGCTGTCTTCCCCGGCTTCATCCGCGAAGCGGGGATGTTCGCCGAAGCCGGTGTGAGCTTGCCGAAGGGCGTCGGCACGCGTACGCCCGACGATGTCGCAAAAGCAGTGGTCGACGCGATCGAGCGCAACCGCGGCGAGGTCGACGTCGCCCCAGTCCCGCTGCGTCTGGGCTCCGCTTTCTCAGGAATAGCCCCCGAGCTGGCGGCAACTATCACGCGCAAGAGCGGCGGAGACAAGATCGCCCACCAGCTGGCCGCCGGGCAGCGCTCTAAGCGCTAGCGCTATACCGGCGCCTAAGAATCTTCCTATGCAGAGCTTCGACCTTCTTTAGAACCCCGTTCGGGTTCGCTTATGCGCGTCCCTCAGGATGGTGGCTCACCGTCAACCACCACCCATCCCAGCAGTCGGTCGAGCTCGGGATCCAACCAAGGCTCGAGCTATCAGACCGAACCCCATCATCCACCTGTCAGTAGCCGCATAGCGGGTATTGGAGCCTCCCGGACGGCCGGCATGACCCCGTCCGGGAGGCGACCCGCCTTTCCTGAATCAGGCCGTCAGGTCAAGCCGCGCGTGTGTCCGCCTCGGGCTCGGGCGCTACGGCAAGCGGAGTCTCTGAGCCTTGGATCGGTCTCACCTTGTCCGCTCCGATCCCGAGCGCGGCATACACCTTGCGCTCGATCTCCGCGGCGATAGCAGGGTTCTGATCGAGATAAGCCTTCGCGTTGCCGCGACCCTGCCCAAGGCGCTCATTCCCATAGGAGAAGAACGAGCCGGACTTCGTGACGATTCCATGCTCGATCCCGAGGTCCACCAGGCAGCCGGACGTGGAAATGCCCCGCCCGAACTCGATATCGAACTCGGCCTGACGGAAAGGCGCGGCGAGCTTGTTCTTGACTACCTTCACGCGCACGCGGTTTCCGACGGCCTCGGTGCCATCCTTGAGCGTCTCGATGCGACGGATGTCCAGGCGTTGGGAGGCGTAGAACTTCAACGCGCGCCCACCCGGCTGGGTCTCGGGCGAGCCGAACATCACCCCCACCTTTTCACGGATCTGGTTGGTGAGGATGCAGAGCGTGCCGGTGCGGTTCAAATTGCCGGCGATCTTGCGCATCGCCTGGGACATCATGCGCGCCTGTGCGCCGACGGTCTGATCGCCCATCTGCCCCTCGAGCTCCACGCGCGGAGTGAGCGCCGCGACCGAGTCGATCGCCACGACGTCCACGGCGCCTGAGCGCACCAGCATGTCGGCGATCTCGAGCGCCTGCTCGCCATAGTCCGGCTGGGAGACGAGCAGCTCGTCGATGTCCACCCCGATCTCCTTCGCGTACAGCGGATCCATCGCGTGCTCGGCGTCGATGAACGCGCACACGCCTCCCAGCTTCTGCGCCTCAGCGAGCACGTGGTAGATGAGCGTCGTCTTGCCGGAGGACTCGGGGCCGAACACCTCCACGATGCGGCCCTTGGGCACGCCGCCGATGCCGAGCGCCAAGTCGAGTGAGAGCGCGCCCGTGGGGATCGCGTCGACGCGCACCTGGGCTCCCTCGTCGCCCATGCGCATGACCGAGCCCTTGCCGAACTCGCGCTCTATCTGCCCGAGCGCCCCCTGCAGGGCGGCGTCGCGCGCCTTGACGGCCTTCTCCTCTTCGCTGACGGGCATCGTGTCGCTCCTCCGGTTGGTAGTGGAGCGTCAAAGTTAGACCCCCCCTCGGACGGAACAATGAGAACACCTGTTCGCCTTCGCTGCGGGCGGCGGTCGTGCTGGATGGCTCGCGGTGAGGCTGGACGGCGATCGGCTAGCCCGCGCGCGCGACGAGGCTCTCCTCGCCGGTGAGCGTCTGGCTCGTGGCCGCCGATATCTCCACGTGCGCGAGCTCGCCGGGCGCGGCGAGGCCGGTGAAGTTGACGGCCTTGTTGTGGCGCGTACGTCCGCGCAGCCGCAGCGGGTCGGTGCGGGATGGGCCTTCGACGAGCACCTCCACGGTGCGTCCCACGAAGCGCTGCGCGCGCTCGCGGGCGCGACGCTGGACGACCTCCAGCAGCCGCTCCATGCGCTGCACCTTCACGGGATGGGGCACGAGCCCGTCGGTGATGTCAGCCGCCTCGGTGCCACGACGCGGCGAGAAGACGAACGTGAAGGCGCTGTCGTAGCCGACCTGCTCGGCCACCTCGAGCGTCTGCTCGAAATCCTCCTCGGTCTCGCCGGGGAAGCCGACGATGATGTCGGTGGTGAGCGCCACGTCGGGAACGTGCTCGCGAATCAGCGCGACGCGGTCCAGATAGCGCTCGCGATCGTACGTGCGCCGCATCGCCTTGAGGATGCGGCTGGAGCCCGACTGCAGCGGCAGGTGGATGTGCTCGCACACGCTCGCGAGCTGCGCGTGCGCGCGGATCACATCCTCGCGCATGTCCTTCGGGTGGGGGCTCGTGTAGCGGATGCGCTCGATGCCCTCGATCGCGTCGAGCCGGGCGAGCAGCTTCGCGAACGTCTGGCGCTCGCGCCCGTCTCGGCCGCCGGCTCGCGTTCCGTCGGGGGAGGCGTCGCGGGGAGCGCGAACAGGCAGGTCGCGCCCGTAGGAGTTGACGTTCTGGCCGAGCAGCGTGATCTCGCGCACGCCGTCGGCCGCCATCCGCTGCACCTCGGCCACGAGCTCCTCCGCCGGCCGGGAGACCTCGCGCCCGCGCGTGGAGGGCACGATGCAGTAGGAGCAGCGACAGTTGCAGCCCACGCTGATCTGCACCCATCCCTGAAACGGACGCGCGCGCTTGGCGGGCAGGTGGCCGGTGAAGCCCTCGAACTCGAAGTAACCCTGCGCGCTCAGGGAATCGCTCGTGAGGAACTCGGCGAGCTTGTGCGTCTGTCCTGGGCCGAATGCGACGTCGACGAACGGGAAGCGCTCGAACACCTCCTGCTTGACCGACTGCGCCCAGCAACCCCCCACGCCGACGATCCGCTGGGGCTGCTCGCGCTTCAAGCGCTTGGCCTCTCCCAGGTGCGCGATGAAGCGGCTGTCGGCGGTCTCGCGGATCGAGCACGTGTTGAACAGGATCAGGTCCGCCTCGGCACGCTCGCGTGCCTCGCTGTAGCCGAGCGACTCGAGCATTCCCTTCATGCGCTCGGAGTCGTGCTCGTTCATCTGACAGCCGAAGGTCGTGAGGTGGTAGCGCTTCATGTCCACCGACAGTAAATCGCAGTCGCGTCAGTCGCCGTCGCCCTCGCCGCGCAACAGACGGCGGATCAGGTGCATCGCGACGAGCGTAGCGCGCTCGCGCACGTCCGCTCGCCCACCTGGCAACCGCACCGAACGCGTCAGGCCCACGCGATCCGGGCCGATCACGCTGAGCCACACCAGCCCGACGGGCTTCTGCTCGCTGCCGCCGCCCGGTCCGGCGATCCCGGTGAGACCCACGCCGATATCCGCGCCGAGCCGCGCGCGCGCGCCCTGCGCGAGCGCCTTGGCGACCTGTTCGGAGACGGCGCCGTGCGCTTCGATCGTCGCGGGCGGCACGCCGACCTGCTCGACCTTGATCTCGTCGGAGTACGCGACGATGCCACCGAGCACGTAGCTCGACGCTCCGGGTGGGCTCGTGAGGCGTCCCAGCAGCAGCCCGCCCGTGCACGACTCCGCCACCGCGATCGTGAGCGGCGTGCCCCCGTCCTGCCCGCGCAAAAGCGCTGCCACCTGCTCGTCCACGCTGCCGCCGTCGGTCGAGTACAGCGTGTCGGGGTGACGACGCGCCACCACTGCTGAGAACGCCTCGTAAGCGTCCTGCGCGTCGGCTTGGAAGCGGGTGACGACCTCCACCTCTCCGCTGCGCAGACAAGTCGTGATCTCCAGGGACTCCATCGGCACGCCCTCGCGCTCGGCGACGCGTAGCGTCTCGGCGATCTCCGACTCGGGGATCCCGAACAGACGCAGCATCTCCTGACGGTAGGTGGGCGCGGCGGCGATCGCCGCGCGCAGCGCGTCGGTGGCGAGCGCGCGCTCCCACATCGGCTGCAGCTCACGCGGGGGACCGGGGAGCACGACGACGGTAGGTCCTGTGCGTCCCTCGGCGGGTGCCACCACCACGCCGGGGGCGGTCCCGACCGGCTCGAGCACGCTCGCGCCGCGCGGTACGTGCGCCTGCTTGCGCGTGCCCTGCGCGATCGCGTCGAGATCGAGGTCGGGATAGCGTTCGGACAAGGGACGCACGATCTCAGCGATGCGCTGCTCGAGCGCCTCGTCGAGGATCAGCGTGCGGCCCTGGAAGTCGGCTACGACCTCGGTCGTCAGATCGTCGGCGGTCGGCCCGAGCCCGCCGCTGGTCACGATCAGCTCGAGCCGCTGCGCGGCCATGAGCTCGAGCGCGGCGCGCATGTCCGCGGGACGGTCGCCGACGATCGTGATGTAGGCGAGGTCGACACCCAGCTCCAGCAGCCGATCGGCGAGCCACGGCCCGTTGCGGTCGCGCACGCGTCCGCTGAGCACCTCGGTGCCGGTCACGACGATCCCCGCGCGCGGCGGGCGCGGCGGCGAGCCGCTCATTCGCAGGTGGGTTGCTGGCCGGCGGGCAGCAATCGACGGCCGCTGCTGGTGATCGAATAGCCGGTCGGCTTGCTCGAAGGTGGAACGCTCATCGCGTGACCGTCGACGTACATCGTGACCGAGCTGTTGCCGAGCGTGATCTGGAAGTGCGTGGCGTGATAGGTGACGGGGGTATAGGGCGGCTGGATTATCAGCCCTGGTATCCGCTTCTGCCCACCGTCGCCGATTAGGCACACGTATACCGCAGCGGTGGGCCGCAGCGAGAGCGCGACGCGTTCGGAGGCACCCGGGCGCGGGCTGCTCGAATGCGTGGTGGCGTCGTGGATCGGGCTGTGTGCGCCGTGCGTGCTCGCGTCACTGCTCGGCGTGGAGGGTTTGGCGGGCCCGCTTTTGCCGGACAGCAGTCCCACCACCAACAGCACGATCACCACCGCGACGACGCTCACGGCGATCACGTATGCGCGGGAAGGCCCGCCGCCCTTGCGTGACGGGCGTGTACGTCCCTGACGCGGGCTCGAGACCATCGGCTGATGCTCGACCTCGCTCGGCTGCTCGTAGCGCAGGCGGTACTCGTCCACGAGCGCCTTGCCATCGAGCCCGAGCGCCTGGGCGTAGGTGCGCAGGAAGCTGCGCACGAACGTGGGGCCCGGCAGCAGGTTCCACTCCTCGTTCTCGAGCGCGCGTAGATACTTCGCGCGAATCTTCGTCTGCGCCTCGATCTCGGACACGTCGATGCGGGCACGCATCCGTGCCTCCCGCAGTGTCGCTCCGATCTCTGTCATATCAGCGCAACAGGCTAGTGACTGACGCCGCTCCCCGTCTCGGCGCCGTCGGGCTCGCCGAGCATCGCGAGCACGCGTTGCACGTCCCCCTCCCCGATCAGCACCTGTCGCGGCTTCGATCCCTCATACCCCGAGATCACTCCGCGGCGCTCGAGCATGTCGATCAGCCTGCCCGCGCGCGTGTAGCCGAGTCGCAGGCGCCGCTGCAACATCGAGGTGGAGGCGGTCTGCATTTCGGCAACCAGCGTGATCGCGTCACGCAGCAACGGGTCCTCGTCGGGATCGAACTCGTCGGGCTCGCCCTTCTCCGGCTCGGTCGGCTCGACCTCCTCGAGCAGCTCCTCGCGCAGCTCGGGCTCGCCCTGGCGACGCCACAGATCGGTGAGCTTCGCGATCTGCGACTCGTCGATGTAGGCGCCCTGGATGCGCTGCAACCGCGAGGATCCGACGGGGCTGAACAGCATGTCGCCCTGCCCGAGCAGCGACTCGGCGCCGTTCTGGTCGAGGATCACGCGCGAGTCGGTCTG
>Ga0070763_10000579_pt1 | contig 10445 bp, 10 predicted proteins | sample HubBroMetageWRM3_FD_67279 | JGI IMG/M metagenome (GOLD analysis project Ga0070763, IMG submission 67279) | Warmed soil microbial communities from the Hubbard Brook experimental Forest, New Hampshire - Hubbard Brook CCASE Soil Metagenome WRM 3 | ecosystem: Environmental > Terrestrial > Soil >... | reverse complement strand
TCCCGAAACCAACCGGTACCCGGTCTGCCGATCAATGCCCTGAACACGCGCCCACCCAGGCAGATTCACACCACCGAGCACACGCACTACAACGTTCGCACGCTCACTATCACTCAGTATCCCGCCAACTGCTCAGAACCCCAGGTCGTGGGCGTCGACGTCAGGGCCGATCAGCGTAGCTGCGGTGTTAAGCGCCGAGTCGAGCGGCGCGGTCCTGGATTCGCTGTCTTCGGGTATGCCGCGCGAAATCACGATGGCCCCCACCATCAGGACCACAATGCTCCACGCTCGTCGTTGCCGATCCGACTCGTCCCCGTCAAGTAGACCGGCGATCCGGTCCACCAGTGCCGTCATCTTTCGTTGGTAGGCGTCTTTGACTTGCGGGTGCGCACGCGAGACATCGGCGCTCAAGGCTGGCATCACGCAACCCCCGGCTGGGTCCAGGCTGTGGTCGGCGCTGATGTAGTCCTTTAGCAGGCTGATCAGGCGCGCCCGTCCCTCGGCGCGGGTGCTCGAATCCGTATCGGTGAGGAACGGTTCGCCCAGTGCGGCGTCGATGACGGCCTCGAGCATGGCTTCCTTGCTCGGAAAGTTCGAGTAGAACGCGCCAGACGTGACTCCCGCGGCAGCCGCGAGGCCGTCCACGCCGATGCCGTTGAAACCACTTGTCTTCAACGAACGCGTACCGGCACGCAGCAACGCTTCGCGCGCTCGCTCCTTCTGATCCGGCGGATACCTCAACCGTCCTCCTTGACCCTCGGATAACTATAGGATAGCGTACGTTACATAACGAACGTGATTCTATGGCTGAGCAGAAGAACCCAATGTTGGCGACGGAGCCGACGGCAATTTTCGCGCCATGAACCCGAAGCACAGAAAGGTCAACTCCATGGCTAGCAACGAAGCGATCGAATTCGCGGACTTCCTCGCGACACTGAGCTCGCGATCCTCGGATCCGCATCTCGACCTACCGACCATTCGCGACATCATCGAGTCGATTCATCTGGCAACGAAAGAGCCCGAAGGCGTCAGCTACGTCGAGCAGATTGTTGGCGGCGTCGAGGCGCTCTGGTGTGTTCCTGCCGATAGCGATGACAGCGCGGTGCTGCTGCACAACCATATGGGCGGCACCGTCGTCGCGTCGATGCATTCCGACCGCAAGGCCGCTGCGCATATCGCCAAGGCAGCCGGTGTGCCGGCGCTGGTGCTGAACTATCGGCGATCCCCCGAACATAAATTCCCAGCACAGACCGAAGACGTTGACAACGCGTACAAGTGGCTGCTTGAGCAGGGCTACCGGCCGCAGAACATCGCCAGCGTGGGGCACTCGGTCGGTGGCAACTTCGCCGTCAGTCTTGCCGTGAGGCTGCGCGATTCAGGTGCCGAGCTGCCCGGCGCGATCCTGTCCATCTCTCCCTGGGTCGACATGACGCTTTCCAACGCCACCATCGACAGCAACGCCGACGCCGACAAACTTCTTTCACGTCCCTTGCTGGAGCTCTTTCGGTCCCTATGGCTCGACGACACCGGCGTGGATTGGAACGACCCGCGCATCAACCTGCTGGTGGCTGATCTTTCCGGACTACCACCGACTGCGATCTACTTCGGTGCGGACGAGTTGCTGGCCGGCGAAGCAACGGAACTCGCGCAACGAGCCCAAGCGGCGGGCAACGACGTCTTATTACGATCGGTCCCGGCAGGCCAGCACTCATTCATCGTCGGCGCCGGACGGGTGCCTGAAGTAGATCAGGCCATCACAGAAATGGGCAGCTGGCTGCGATCGAAACTCGGACTCGGCCAACTTGCCGCCGCCGCGCACATCTAATAGCGGCGCACGGCGCGGACAGTCCGACGGCCACACTCGGCGGCTAGAAATTCAGGCTGGGGAACATGACGCGGCCGGGGTCATACTTCTGCCGAACGGCGGTCAGCTGAGCTAGGTTCGGGCCAAAGTAGCGCGACGCCGGCTGGTTCGCCTCGAGGTAGTTGACGTAGCCGCCAACCGAATACGGTCGCACCGCCTGGTGTGCCGTGCTGAGCCAGCTGGTCGCTGCCGACGGGGAACCGGATGTTTCGACGTACCACTGCACCAGCGCGGACTGCCGACGCCACGGAAAGGCTGTGGCCCCCGGCGCCACACTGGCAAGGGCGCCGTCGAGGGCGTGCATGATCGCCAACATGCGGCCCGCGCCACGAGGAAAGGCGTCGACCGCCGAGGCGATCCCTTGAGCGGCGGCCGGGGTGAGGGTCGAGAAGACATCAGATCCGCCGACATATCCGAGCGGCGACGGGTTGAGGTTCCCGACGGCCAGATATCTGACCAGGTCCAAGTAATTGAACGTGTGGTTGTCGGTCCCGGTCGGTTGGATTCCCACGGCATTGGTGACGGCGCTCGCCACGCTGTTGCCGGACCCGGCCGGACAGGTCGCCATGATGCGGCAATGCGTACCCATCGCGTCGGTGGTGCTGTCAGCCAGTGCCCAGCTGTTTCGGTCGGCGGTACGCAGCCAATTCGCCCAACCGACCAGGACCTGCGCGAACGACTGCGGCGGGAAATTGAGGTTCACGACGTCGAGGTCTGTGGTGGGGAACGTGGCAAAGGTTAGCGAGGTCGTCACGCCGAAGTTGCCGCCGCCACCACCGCGCAACGCCCAGAACAGGTCGGGATTATTGGCGGCAGACGCGGTGACCGCCCGGCCGCCGGGTAGCACCACTGACGCCGACGTCAATTGGTCACAGAGCAGGCCCGCGTGCCGGGAATTGGCGCCTAGCCCACCGCCCAGGGCGTGCCCCGCGGCACCGACCGACGGGCAGGTACCCGTCGGGATGCCCCGGCCGGCCCCGGCCAGCGCCTCGTGTATCGCATACAAGCTGGTCGCGGGCGTCACGGTGACCTGGCCGGAGGCGGCGTCGTAATTGATTTCCCCGGGCAACTGGCGCAAGTCAAGCACCATGGTTCCGTTCGCCGTGGACGCCCCCACGTAGGAGTGCCCACCACTGCGCGGAGCGACCTTGAGGTTATTGGAAGCAGCAAATGCCATCGCCTTCTGCACGTCCGCCGGCGATGTCGGGGTAACGATCGCCGCCGGCGTCGAGTCGTTGTAGTTGGTGTTGAAAACCTGCTTGGCCGTCGCGAATTGCGCGCCGTTGTCCGGCGTTATGACTTGACCGCCGATGGCGCCAGAAAGACCGCTCCAGCCCGAGCTATTCGGAGCGGCGGTAGCCCGGACCGAGCCGAAAACCGCGCCAGCGGCTAACGCTCCGACGGCACCCCGCAGAAACGTCTGCCGTGAGATCTCACCCGCCAACGTCGGCTCCCGCGAGTGCGTCATGTCACGCATTGTCAACCACGGGATCCGCGGTGCCGTATGACGTGCCGCATGACAACTGAAAACGTGTCCGAACCTTTACCCAACCTGGCTGAACTTCTTGCGGTGAACAGGTCGCTCCTGACAACCCGCCCACCCGGAGGCGGCGGCACTCGAGCCGATCGCGCGTTTGCCAGCCGACCTACTCGGCGGTAACTGGCCGACCCAGGAAACCTCGCAGGAGTTCGCCGTGCCGGCGGTGCCGGGTTCCTGCGCCTGCGGGCAAGTTGAGTACGCGCCGGCACTGACGGCATGACCTGGGATGACCCCGCCGCAACGGCCGGAATCGGTGCGGTCTGGTCGGTTGCGTCGGTGAACCAAGTTCGTTGTCGCACAAGCATTTACCTATCTTTTCGGGGAGTCGACGAGAACCCCGATTCGCGAACCCCGACATTGTGGTCGTCCTCCTACATTCTGTCAAGCGCTGACGCGGTTGCCATGAAGTTCATAGAATTCTCAAATACGAGCGCCCTCCGCGGTTCGCGTCGGAGGCCACACAAATATGCGTTTGATATGCGTTGCATCAGCCAACTTGAGATGAATTGCTTTCCCAAAAATACTGAAATACATCGCCGTTCGTTCGTGGGAGTTGGGCGATTACGAGGGATGGTTCGCCAGATCGCTAGTGCGCAAATGGATTTCATTGGTCACGAAACGCTTGAGTTCAGCCCTCGCCGTCGATGCCCAAGGCGTGCGCACGACGGCTGAGGACAACGGCGTCCTCGACTTCGTTAACGAGAAGTTACCTCAGGTTACGAATGTCGGGAGATTTCAGTGTATTTCGTAACAAAGGCGTGTCAGCGCACCGTCGCGGATGCTATCAGCGGCAGTCGTCGAGTCGCACGGCCTCAATTCTGCGGGCTCTGTGACGGTCGCTGAAGCTGCCCCGTTGTCTGCGACCACCGTCGCCGGCGCGATCATCGCTGGTCGCGGCCAGGGCTCTCGGTCAGAGCGCTCCGGCGATCGCGGCCACGGTGTTTGGCCGATGACTGCGCTCGTGTTGGCGGCAGCAATCGCGCTGTCGCCACCAGCGATTAATCAGACACAAGGTCGCGAGTGCGTATGGAATGGCCACCATGTTTTCCTTTGCCGCTGGACCGTGGACCCGCCACCAGCTCGCAGACGAATGCCGCCGACGACGACCGATTCCGCTTCCGCCAACTGGGTGGGGCAGACGCCTTCCTATGAGATTTCGGTAGACGCCGGCGGGTTGTCCTCGTGTGGATCTGGCAGTCGTTGTAGAAACAATGGCACGTGCGGGTGCCATGGCGTCGCACTTACTTGACGCAGGGGGTGCTGGTCGCGGCCATCTGGCTGAGTTCGGTCGGCGCCGGGACGTGAGCACCGGTGCCGGTGGCGGCCACTGCGGTCACCTGTCCGGACGCCGAACCGTCGGAGGTGGCAACGGGATGGGCAAGGTAGTTGCCTGCGGGGAATCGCGTTCCCACGGTCAGCCGAACGGTTCCGGGCGACACGGTGTCGCTCGCGGTGGCAGGCAGCTGCAGTTGATCGGCAAGCAGCTGCGCGCCTTGGGAGGCACCGGGGCCGTATTCGATGGTGCTGTCGTCTGCTGGGGCCGCGGCAGTGGTGGCGCTGCCTCGGGTAAATCCGCGGCTGGCGAACGTGTCCTCAAACGAGGCGGCCAGTCCGTCGCTTGACGTGGCGTTGACGACGTCAAGAACCACGGGTTCAGCCAACGCGGGCGGCGGTTGGGTGGTTGACGGAACGGCAGACGGCGCGGCCGGTGTGTCGGAGAAGAAGCGCTGGTGAACGATTTGCCGGATGGTCGAAACGTCGACGAGGTTGATGTCGGACCCATTCGCGTCCTTTCCAAATTCGGAAATCGGCAGGGTATAGAACGACAGCGCTCTGTCGGTCACTTGTGAAGCGCGCGTTGCGAAGTCGACAAGGTTCAACCCCGCGTCGACAGCGATGTTGTTGCGCGCCACCTCGAGCAGACGAGTCAGCGCGCTCAGGCTGGATAGCGCACCGCCGTGGCGGGCCGCGTTCACCAACGACACCAGGAACGCCTGCTGTCGCCGAGTCCGGTCAAAATCGGTGAAGGAACCGTCGTTTTCGTCGCGCCGCTGCCGCACGAAGGCCATCGCCTGTGCGGCATCGATCCGCTGGACCCCCTGGTGGAAGTTCGCACCCGAATAGCTGTCCACCGTGTCTCCGGTGAGGCACACCGTGATCGGTTCCACGACCTTCGCGATTTGGAAGAACGCGCCCAACGTGACCTCGACGAAATGATCGACCGAGACACCCAACAGATCTTGTACAGTGCCGATTTCGGCCTTGCGGCCCGCCTCGCGGGCAGTCTGCTCGCGAGCGGTCAGATCGGTTGCGCCCGCACCGTTCCAATTACCGCCGGCCTGGGCGTCCAGGGCCTGCTGATAGGCCAGCCCATATGCCTGCTTGATCTTGCCCTTGCACACCGATCCCGGACAACCCGACAACTCCACATAGTCGTCGCGGGGAATCGACACCGCGGTCACCGGCCCGTCACCACCGGCAATGTGCACGAGAATCAACACATTCGCGTTGTATCCGCCCGAGGTTTCATCGCCGGCATGCAGCGCCTCATAGATCTCCTGCGGCAGCGGCTGACCGTTCTGGTCCAGCCGACTGTCCAAGCCCATCAGCAGAACGTTCTGATCCTGGCCGGGCGGGGTCGAAGCATTCGGTAGTACGTGAGAGGTGAACATCCTGCCCACCGCGGTGTGGTATCCCGCCCACCCGATGCCGGTGACGGCGATCACCAAAGCCGAAGCCATGCCGACGATCAACCGCCCCTTCGACAGCACCAGGCTTTGCGATTGACCAGATCCACTCCCGCTCATAACGACTCACCATTGTTCCCGAGGACCCGGCGAATCCCCGGCAACCGCAGCCGCGAGCCGCAGTCGAATGCAGCGCCACCGCAAGCACCAACCTCACCCGGCGGTTTCAGAATAGGGCCGGACGGATGAGGCGCCGTTTCATTTTCAGAAGGCTATTTGTGCTTCAGCCCGCGGCAAGCCATGCACCCGCCTCCTCCATGCCCGTGCGTCGCGTAGCCCCCGACTTGGGCGTGCACAGGGGTGGCGATCGTCATATCAGCCAGCCCTAAGCCGGCGGTCACCAGGACGGTCATGGCAGTCAAGCGCGCCAATCTTTTCATGTGACTAACGGTACGAAAGCAGCTATCGGTGCAAAAGGCACAGTTGATGCACAAGTGAATAACGAGACGACCTTGGGTCGTGCATATCCCGCAGGGTTTTCCGAGGCCAGGCCTGCGACGACTGTCATCGTGGTCAACAATCGGGTCTAGGGTCCGTTTCTGGCGCATTGCGCTCTCTGCGCCATGACTTTCGCCGCCGGGCGCCGGAACCGTGACGACCTGCCACTCCAACGCCACAAAGGTGGTTGCCAACAACGTAAGCAGACAGGGGCAGCTGGATCACCGGGTTCGGCCCGTGCGGTTCCTGAACGGAAGCGAGCTTGTTGGCGAAATCGACGGAAATCCCGATAGCTCCCGCCCGCCGGAACAGTGAATTGTTGCAATTGACTAGCAACTCGGTTGACTCACCCGCTTCCGAGTGACACGATTGCTTTGCAAGCACCTCGCTAGGTGAGGCGTCTGCACGGATACAGGCCACTGACCTCGAACGTCGAAAGACGCCCCCGGTCAGGACAGCTCCTCCCGGCTTAAGGGTTGAGCCCAAGTGGCTTTCGGCTCCGAACAGCCGGATACGCCGTGCAGTGCCGAAGCTCTGACGAGAGGGGTGCCGCGCCCCATCACGGGCGCCTTCATCTCTGTGTGCAACGTGTCGGCGCCCCCGCGTGCCCTGACCTTGAGGAGGTGAGAGCGGAATTGAATCCTGGCGATAGTCGCTATTTCAGATTGAATACCGTTTCGTTCCCACCCGAACCCGGCGTGGCTTCCGCCTGAATCCGCCTGTGCCGAGCCAACTCTCGCACCCAGCGTAATCCGCTGAGATGTGGTGTTGGTGCGCGCCTGGCACAGCCACAGCCCCGGGGCTCGGCTTCTTACCGCGAGGAGAACTCCGATGGTCTTTGTCACTACGCAGCCGGAATCGCTGGCCGCCGCCGCGAGCCGCTTAGCGGGGATTGGCTCGACGCTGGCCGACCAGAATGCTGCTACTGCAACCCCGATGACCGGGGTGATGCCCGCTGCTGCCGACGAGGTGTCGCTTGTGACGGCGGCAAAGTTTGCGATGCACGCGCAGATGTTTCAGACGCTGAGCGCCCAAGCCGCCGCGATGCATGAGATGTTTGTCGCCACCTTACACACCAGTGCCGGATCGTACGCGGCCACCGAGGCAGCCAACACCGCCGCGGCCCGCTGAGCACTTAGGGGGACAAGTGATCGATTTCGCGGCCTTACCGCCGGAAATTAACTCGGCCAGAATGTATTCCGGCCCTGGCTCAGCGCCGATGCTCGCCGCCGCTGCGGCCTGGAACAGTATGGCCGCTGAAATGCATTCCGCGGCAGCATCGTACGGCTCGGTGGTCTCAGAGCTGACCAGCGAGAGCTGGTTCGGCTCGTCGTCGATGTCGATGTCGGCCGCGGCCGCACCGTATCTGGCGTGGCTGAGCGCTACCGCCAACCAGGCTGAGCAGGCCGGCACCCAAGCCAACGCGGCCGCGACCGCCTACGAATCCGCGTTTGCCATGACAGTGCCCCCGGGGATCGTCGCGGCCAACCGCGCTCAGCTGTCGAACCTGGTGGCGACCAACGTTTTCGGTCAAAATACCCCGGCGATCGCGGCCACCGAGGCCCAGTACGGGGAAATGTGGGCACAGGATGCCGCCGCGATGAACGGCTACGCCGGCGCCTCCGACAGTGCCTCGGAATTGATGCCGTTCACCGCGCCGCAATCCACCACCAACGTCAACGGAGCGGCCGACCAAGCCGCCGCGGTTGCCCAAGCGGCCGAAACACCGACGGGGACTGCCCAGTCGATATTGTCGTCGGCAGCATCTGACGGGATATTGGCGCAGCTGGGAAACTTGCTGTCTATCGGCTCCGACCCCTCGTCGCCACTGTCTGGACTGGCGTCGCTGCTGAACGGGAGCGATGAGTCGGCCCTGGGCACCTTCTTCAATTCCAATCTGTTCAGCACCGGCATAGTCAACGGATCGATTGCCGGCGGCCCATTCAATCCGCAATTCCTCCTCCAGACCGTCGCGGGCTTCAGCTTTCTGTTCAGTAAGCCGGCCGCGGTGTCAGGGAGCCTGGGGAGCCTGGCGGGAGACGTGGCCACTCCGGCGGCCGGCGCACTGGGGTCTGGGGGCTTACCTGGCTTGGGCGCGATCGCGTCGGCTGGCATGGGCCATGCGAACCTGGTGGGGACGTTGTCGGTGCCGCCGAGTTGGGCCTCTGCGGCGACGATCAGCCCAGCCGAAACGGCCCTGCCGGCCACCGGCCTTGGCGACATTGGCACAAGCGCGGCCGGCGGGCCGGGAGGCTTTGCGGCGCCGATGGCGGGTACCGCCAGGCGTATGCGCCTGGCCATTCCCAAATACGGGTTCCGCCCCGTCGTAATGCCACGCCCGCCGGCCGCCGGATAACAGATTTGGAGCAAGGTGTCATGATCGATTTCGCAACGCTACCGCCGGAAATCAACTCGGCCAGAATGTATTCCGGCCCCGGGTCAGCGACGATGCTGGCCGCCGCCGCGGCCTGGAACACGATGGCCGCTGAAATGCGTTCCGCAGCGGCCTCTTACCGCTCAGTGGTCTCGGCACTGACCAACGAGAGCTGGCTGGGTCCGTCGTCGATATTGATGTCGGCCGCAGCCGCACCGTATTTGGCGTGGCTAAGCACCACCGCCACCCAGGCCGAGCAGGCCGGGACCCAAGCCAACGCGGCCGCAGCGGCCTATGAGTCCGCATTTGCCGTGACGGTGCCCCCGGCGGTCATCGCGGCCAACCGCGCTCAGCTGTCGAACCTGGTGGCGACCAATGTTTTCGGTCAAAACACCCCGGCGATCGCGGCCACCGAGGCCCAATACACCGAAATATGGGCACAAGATGCCGCCGCGATGAACGGCTACGCCGGCGCCTCGAGCGCAGCGACACAATTGACGCCGTTCACCGCGCCGCAGTCCACCACCGACGCCGACGGAGTGGCCGGCCAAGCCGCCGCGGTTGCCCAATCCAGCGCCCCGTTGGCCACCGCGTCGTCGGTACTTTCGAGTATCACAGCGCCGGGCTCGAACACAGCCACCACAGGGCTCGCCGGAGTTCTCAACTCTCTGGATGGGTCCAACGGGGCGCTGCTGGGGAGCTTCCTATCTAATGGCACGTTCCCCAACTTCACCAACGGATTCACCACCAGTGGGCTACTGAACCCGACGTCATTCATCGATTCCGTGACGGCTTACAGCTTCCTGTCCGGCGTTGGGGAAGGCGGTTCAGCGGCGGAGGCGTCGGATCTGGCCGCCGACCTTGGTCCAGCGGAGACGCTGGGCTCAGCGGGCCTGCCGGGCCTGGCCGCGGCAGAGATGGGAAGGGCGAACCTGGTCGGAGCCTTGTCGGTGCCGCCAAGCTGGGGCGCGACCGGGGCGACGATCAACCCAGTCGTGTCAACGACCAACATCGGGGCGGGGGCGTACCAGAGCCTGGGCGCCACCCCGATGGTGATGGAGGACGTTGGGCCGGTAGGCATGCCCGGGATGCCACTGGCGGGGATGGCAGGTATGTCTGACGATGAGTTCAGTGCTCCGGTATACGGGTTCCGCCCCCGCATCATAGGGCGCCCGCCAGCTGCTGGGTAGCAAGCGGGAACTCTGGCCAATGCGACTTCTACCAGTGCTGACAAGCATCCAGTGCTGACAAGCATCCGGTGCTGACAACCGTCGCTGCCATAATCGGTATGGCTGGGGCCGCGCACACCGACACCGCACCGCACCCGACATGCGGGCGATCGAGAGTTTGCGGTTATCTCGAGAAGGGCTGTCAGCTGTTGCTTTGCGAGTGGTCGGTAGTTGTCGGTGGTGTGCTGTAGGAACGGGTGTATGAATCTGGCGGCGTGGGCTGAGCGCAATGGTGTTGCGCGGGTTACTGCGT
>Ga0070763_10000577_pt1 | contig 10455 bp, 10 predicted proteins | sample HubBroMetageWRM3_FD_67279 | JGI IMG/M metagenome (GOLD analysis project Ga0070763, IMG submission 67279) | Warmed soil microbial communities from the Hubbard Brook experimental Forest, New Hampshire - Hubbard Brook CCASE Soil Metagenome WRM 3 | ecosystem: Environmental > Terrestrial > Soil >... | reverse complement strand
ACGATTCCGATCGCGCTCAACGAAGCCGACTACGCGCGAATGTGGATTCAGGCGGCCACCACGATGGCCAGTTATCAGGCGGTTTCCGGGTCGGCGTTGGCGTCGGCCCCCCGCACCACCGCGGCGCCGTTGGTGCTAAAAGCCAATACCGCGATGGCGGCCGCCAACCAGTCATCATCGGGATCGAACTTCTTTACCGAGATGTTCGACCAGCTCCTCCAACTCTTCCAGAACCCGGGCCAGACGATCAACTCCATCATCGCGAACCCGAGCGCCTGGTTTCCGCTGCTGTTCTTCGTCGGCTATCAAGCGTTTTTCGAGCCGGTCGGGTGGACGACTTGGTCGATGCTCCTGACTTCTCCGATCTGGCTTTCGATCATCATCGGCGTGCCGCTCAATGCGATGGCGCCTCTGGCCGTGCCGGTGGCTGCACCCGCGGCAGTCGGAGGGGCCGGAATCGCCACCGGTGCCGGACAGCCTGCTGCGTTGCCCGCAGCGGGGCTGACAGGGACACCAGGCATATCGGTGGTGACCGCCGGGTCGACACCGGCGGCAGGTGCCGCGTCTGGTGCGGGCGCGGCGGCCACTCCCGCCACCGGCGGCTTCGCCTATATGGTGGGCGGTCTCGGCCCCGACGCCGGACCCGGGCCGACGCTGATTGATCGCAAGGGCGCCAAGGCGCCGGGTCGCTACATTCCCGTGGCTGCCGCGGTGGGTGCAGTAGCTCGAGGCAAGGTGCGGACGCGGCGGCGGCGACAGGCCGAGTTGCGGGACTACGGCGACGAGTTCGCAGATATGGACAGCGATCTCGGTCCCGGCGCCGAGCCCGAGGAGGCCTCGGTGCTCGCGTCGGATTCCGGTGCAGGGCCGCTGGGGTTTGTCGGGACGGTGCATAAGGACACTGCCGCTGAGGCCGCGGGACTGGCGACACTGAGCGGCAATGGGTTCGGCGGGGGGCCGAGTATGCCGATGGTGCCGGGGACGTGGGGTCCCGAGGTGTCGCAGGGGGAGGGGGATCACCGCTGAATGTTCCTGTGTGACAACGGTAATCGATTAGAGAAAGGATTTAACCGATGAGTATGTTGGATGCTCATATTCCCCAGTTGGTGGCCTCGCAGTCGGCGTTTGCCGCCAAGGCGGGGTTGATGCGCAGCACGATTGGTCAGGCCGAGCAGGAAGCCATGTCGGCGCAGGCGTTTCACGCTGGGGAGTCCGCTGCGGCGTTTCAGGCCGCGCATGCCCGCTTCGTGGCGGCCGCGGCGAAAATCAACAGCCTGCTGGATATCGCCCAGGCCAACATCGGCGATGCCGCCGGTATCTATGTGGCCGCCGATGCGGCTGCGGCCGGCAGCTACCCGGGCTTCTGACGAAAGGACTTGTGATGTCGCAGATCATGTACAACTACCCGGCGATGCTGGCGCACTCCGCGGATATGGCCGGCTACGCCGGCACGCTGCAAAGCCTGGGTGCTGATATCGCCAGTGAGCAGGCGGCGTTGTCGGCGGGCTGGCAAGGCGATACCGGGATGAGCTATCAGGCTTGGCAGGCCCAGTGGAACCAGGCCATGGAGCAACTGGTGTTGGCCTACCGTGCGATGGCCGGCACCCACGAAAACAACACCACCTCGATGCTGGCCCGCGACCAAGCCGAAGGCGCCAAATGGGGCGGCTAGGACTGCCGTCCCAGCAGTGTGGACGGTAACGCCTCGAAGTCCTACCAGGCCGTCCAACTCACGAATGCCGCGAGTATCTTGGCGCTGCTGTTGCGGCACCGAGACGATGCCGGCCTGCAGAACCTCTTTGACAACCTGTGGCTCTCTCGTCGGCGTGTTCGCTCTCAGATAATGCCTGGCGGCCTCGTGCACGGCCCTGCCAGCCATGAGGAGGTCCCTCGCGGTGAGCGCTGGGCCAACGAGATTCCCGCCCTGTTTTGCTCCCATCTGACCAGCCACGCAGTCTGGCCCTCTGACGAGATCTGCGAGCTCCTCGAGCACAACGTTGCCATGTTTCGAGAAGAGTTCGCCGGCATCGATCCGAACCAGTACCAAGTCGACAATCGCGACGAAAGGAGCGGGCTGACTTACGGCCGCAACTGGACCGTTTTCCCCTTTTACGATGGGTCCGGGAAGCTGCAGGTCGACAACGCGCGGAGGTGTCCAAGGATCGCGGAGTTCCTGGGCGACCGCGCTGGCATCGGCAGCGTCGGCTGCATGGCGTTCTTCTCGATCATGAACCCAAAGACGCACGTGGCGCCACACACCTCGCAGTTAAACACGCGCCTGCGCTACCACCTGGGGATCGAAGTGCCCGAGCGCGATATCCACTTCCGCATCCACGACCAGCTGATCACCTGGAAACAAGACAGCTGCATCAAAATCGACGACTCCTACGAGCATGAGGTCTTCCAGCAGTCCGACCGCCGCCGGGTCGTGTTCGTCCTGGACTTCCCGCATCCGGAACTGCTTCCCGAGGAACTTGAGTTTCTGGAGGCGTTCATGCGATGCAGTCTGGACCGCTCGGCTCTCGAAGACATCTTCGAGAAGGTAGGCCCCTTCTAGCCTGGAGTTCCGACTCGTTCGTGTGTCAGCGATTTGTGGTCGGGTTTGGCCGCTAGGGCGTCAGCACGATCGAACCGACCGTCTGACGGCCCTGCAAGTCTCGGTGCGCCTGGGCGGCGTCAGCCAGCGGATAGCTGCGGCTCACCGTCACATCGAGCGAACCCTCGGCGATCGCGTCGAACAATTCTCCTGAGCGCCAAGCGAATTCCTCGCCGGTGCGGGTGAAATGAACTAGCGCCGGGCGGGTCAGGTACACCGAGCCGGCGGCGTTGAGCCGCTGCGGGTCGACCGGCGGAACCGGGCCGCTGGAAGCGCCGAACAACGCCAAGGTTCCCCGCACGGCGAGACTGGCCAGGCTGGCGTCGAACGTGCTCGCCCCGACGCCGTCGTAGACCGCGGCCACGCCCGCCCCGGCGGTCAGCTCCCGGATAAGCCTTCCGAACTCTTCCGGATCATCGCCCGGATAGTCCAGCACGTCCGTCGCGCCGGCCTGCCGGGACAACTCGGCTTTGGCCGGTGTCGACACCGTCGTGATCACCCGGACACCCAGACTGGTCGCCCACTGCGTCAAGATCAGCCCCACGCCGCCCGCCCCGGCGTGGACCAACACCGTGTCGCCCGACTGCACCGGGTACACCGATTTGATCAGGTAATGCGCCGTCATGCCCTTCAACAGCGCCGATGCGGCCACATCCAAGCCGACTGCCGACGGCACGCGGGCGACGAATTGCGCGAACGCGGTGGTGAATTCGGCGTAGGCACCCGCGGCTGCTGCAGTCACCACCCGGTCGCCGACCTGCAGCGTTGTGACGCCGTCGCCGACGGCGGCGACCGTCCCGGCCACCTCGGTGCCCAACACGAATGGCAGCTCGCGCGGGTAAGACCCGGAGCGGAAATAGGTGTCGATGAAATTCACGCCGACCGCTTCGGACTTGATCAGCACCTCGCCCGGACCGGGGGAGGGCTGAGGCCTCTCGACATAGCTCAGGACTTCCGGACCGCCGATTTCGGCGACTTCGATTGCGCGCATGCTAACCATGATGCATACCCAGCATCCGCAACCATGGAGTCCACATGAAGTTGGCCCGGCCCGACATTCGTCATCCGCGGATCGTGCTGGTCGGTTCGGAGGGCGGCGACGACGCCGGTTTGGTCGCCGCGCTGCGCAAGCGAGGGCTGCATGCCCACTGGTTGTCCTGGGACGATCCGGAGACTTTGCGCGCCGACATGGTGATCCTGCGGACCAGCACCGATTACGCCGGGCGGCGCAACGAGTTCCTGGCGTGGACCATGCGAGTTTCCAATTTGCTCAACGGTGCCGATGTCGTCGCGTGGAACGCCGGCCAACACTATCTGCGCGATCTGCGACATGCCGGGGTGCCGATTCGGGGCCGGCGGCCGACGGCCTCGGCCGTCCGAACGGCGCTGGTTTACCTCGGCGGCATTCAGTCGCATGCGTTTGACGCGGCCGCAGCGGTCGAGGCCGACTTCGAATTGTGGGACCTTGGACAGGCTGCCCTGCAAGCGGCGGCCGACCATCTGGGCGTCGGCGCCGACGAACTGCTCTACGCCCGCGCCGATGTGATCGGCGGACCGGGTGACGCCGAATTGGTCGGGCTGGATTTGGTTGCGCCGTCGCTGGGTTGGCAGCTGCTCGACGACACCGTGCGCGACGACGGGCAGCGGCAGTTCGCGGTGTGCGTCGAGTCAGCCCTGGACCGGCTTGGGCTCGGTCCGCTCTCGCATCGACGCCCATAACGCGGCGGTGGCTGCGGTGCACGCCGCCGCTCCGGCGACATGAACCGCCACCAGCGCGGCGGGGACTCCGGTGAAGAACTGCACAGTGCCGACGGCGGCCTGAGCGAACACCAGCAGCACCAGCACGCCCAACCGCAGCAGTACCGGGCGGGGTGCGTGTACCGCCAGCAGTCCAAAACCCAGACCGACCAGCAGTCCGAGATAGGCCACCAGCAGCGACGAGTGCGCATGCACCAGCGTGGTGATCTCGATCCTCAGCCGCGGCACCGTCCGATAGGGGCTGGTGTCGCCGGCGTGTGGGCCCGCCGCGGTGACCAGGGTGCCGGCCACCAGCACCGCGGCCAGCGTCGTCGCGCTGAGCGCGGTGAGCCAGCGCAGCGGCGGGACGACCGTGGCGGTCGGCTCGCCTTCGTCAGGTTCGCCGATCTTGACGTAGAGCAGCACCGCCAGCCACACCATCGCCATCGATGCCAGCAGATGGATGGCAACCGTCCACCACAGCAAGCCGGTGAGCACGGTGATGCCGCCGATCACGGCCTGCAGCACGGTCGAGGCCGGCATCAACCAGGCGTACACCAACACCTCTGTGCGTCGCCGGGCCCGGATGACCGCCAGCACCGCCAGTATCGCCGCGATGACCACGGCGAAACTGATCATCCGGTTGCCGAATTCGACGGCCTGGTGGATGCGGGGTACCTCGGCGACGGCCACCGGGGTGAAGCTGCCCGGAAAGCACTGCGGCCACGTCGGACAGCCCAATCCGGACGCCGTGACCCGGACGATCGCACCGGTGACGGCGATACCGCCCTGGGTCACGATGACCACTGCGGCGATCAGGCGCTGCGCGCCGAGGCGGGGTTCGGGCAGCAGATCCACCAGCCGCAAGAGCCACCGTCGGACAGGCATCGCCCGATCGTAGGACAACGAAAACTACGTCACGTAGTAGGGCTGCGAGCGCGGCATTCTCGCGCGAGCGTCACGCTGGCGTGGCGATGGGGTTCGAGCTGGGGGCACCGCCCGCTTGCGGGGGACACGCCAGCGTGACGCTCGACGGTCAGCCGTCAGGTGAACCGGAACCACCGCAACGCGGCCAGGCCGGCCAGGCCGCCCCAGGCGGCCAGGACGGCGACGCCGAACCAGTCCACCGACACGCTCATCGCCTGCGACAGCGCCTCGGTCAGCGCGCCGGCCGGGGTGAGCCGTGCCGCCCATTTGACCGGTGCTGCGACCATGTCGGTGTCCACCGTCAGCGCGCCGAGTCCGGCGAAGACGAACCACAGCAGGTTGGCCACCGCCAGCACGATCTCAGCGCGCAGCGTGCCGCCCAGCAGCAGACCCAGCGCGGCGAAGCCCGCGGTGCCCAGCGCGATGATGACCGCGCCCAACGCCAGGCCCGCCGGATGCGGCCGCCAACCAAGCGCAAACCCGATGGCGCCCAAGATGATTGCCTGTAGGAACACCACCGTGACCACCGCCAGCGATTTGCCGGCGATGATGCCCCACACCGGAAGCGCGGTCGCGCCCAGCCGTTTGAGCGCGCCGTACCGGCGATCGAACGCGACCGCGATGGCCTGACCGGTGAACGCCGTAGAGATCACCGCCAGCGCCATGATCACCGGGACAAAGGTGGCGGCGCGGTTGTTGCCGAAGGATCCGAGCGGCAACAGCGTCAAACCCACCAGCAGTGTGATCGGGATGAACATGGTCAGCAGCAGTTGTTCGCCGTTGCGCAGCAGCAGCTTCAGTTCCAGTGCGAACTGCGCGGCCAGCATCCGCGGTACCGCTGCCGGGCGCGGGTCAGGAGTGAAAGTGCCTGCGGGGAAAAGCGATTCGGTCACAACCGCCGCTCCTCATTATCGCTTCGCTCTCTGTCGTCGCCGGCGGTCACGACCGCAACTCCCGGCCGGTCAGCTCCAGGAACACGTCTTCCAGGCTGCGCTGCTCCACTCGCATGTCGGTGGCCAGCACGTCGATCTGGGCACACCACGCCATCACCGTCGCCAACACCTGCGGATCCACCGGGCCTTCCACCAGGTACTCACCCGACGCCACCTCGGAGGCCTGGTAATCCTCCGGCAAGGCCGAGACCAGCAGGGACAAGTCGAGCCGTGGCGGAGCGGTGAACCGAAGCTGATCCTTGGCGCCGCTACGGGTGAGCTCTGCCGGGGTTCCGGCCGCGACGGTCACCCCTTGGTCGATGATGACCAGTCGGTCGGCGAGTTCCTCGGCCTCCTTGAGTTGGTGGGTGGTCAGCACCACCGTCACGCCGTCGCGGCGCAGCGCGTCGATCAACTCCCACACCAGTAGCCGGGCTTGCGCGTCCATTCCCGCGGTGGGCTCGTCGAGAAACACCAGTTCGGGTCGGCCGACCAACGCGCAGGCCAGCGCGAGCCGCTGCTGCTGCCCACCGGACAGCCGTCGGTAGGTGGTGCGCGCCGCGTCGGTCAGACCCAATGTGGATAGCAGCCACTGCGGGTCCAGCGGGTCGGCGGCGTAGGAGGCCACCAGGTTAAGCATCTCGCCGGCCCGGGCCGCGGGATAGCCGCCGCCGCCCTGCAACATCACACCGATGCGCGCCCGCAGCCGAGCGTTATCGGCGATCGGGTCCAGCCCGAGCACCTCAATGCTGCCGGCATCGGGACGGACGAAGCCCTCGCACATCTCGACCGTGGTCGTCTTGCCGGCGCCGTTCGGGCCCAGCAGCGCCAACACCTCGGCGGCATGCACGTCGAGGTCGAGGTTGGCGACGGCCCTGGTGGCGGTCGGCCCCGAGCCGTACTGCTTGCATACCCCGCGCAACCGCACGGGGATTTGCACGGCCTGGCTCACGAGGATTCAGCGTATGCGCCAGGCACCGGCGCGGGCTGCCGGGTCTCGCTGCTGGGCGCCAGATCCGGTGTCGCCGTGTCACCGGTCGACTCGGCGCTCGGCAGCGGCCGCCACGGCAAGCTGGTGTGGGTCGCCGCGATCAGCAGCGCCACGATGATGGTGCTGGCCACGGTGGCGTCCACGATCTGGAACAGCGCGAACCGATCGCCGTTGGCCGTCGGGCCGAAGATGCCGATGACGATCGTGACGATGATCACCGCGATCCGGAATCCAGGGCGCGTCGCCCATGCGGCCAACGGGATGATGGCCCACAGCAGATACCACGGCTGCACCACAGGAAACAGCAGTACCGTTCCTCCCAGCGCGACTCCGAGCCCGCCAACCGGGTGCAGCCGGCCACGCAACACCGCGATCAGCAGCCAGCCCACCATCACCGCGATGATCAACACGCCGATGCCACGAGTCAGCGACAGCACGGCGGTGGTGTGATCGCCCAGGCCCAGCAGAATCCCCACCTGCCCGGTGCCGAGGGCTATCAGCGTCGGGGGCGACATCCAGCTGCGCACCACGTTGGCGGTGCCGAGCGTGTAGATCCAGCCGAAGCCGAGCCGGCTGGCCCAGCCGACCGCGGCCATCACTGCCAGCGCCAATCCGGCCATCAGCCCACCCGCCAACACGAATGCCCGCAAGTTGCCGCCCCAGCGCCAGGCGAGCGCCATCGCGACAAACCCCAAAGCCAGCAGCGACGGCAGCTTGATCTGCGAGGACAGCGTGATCAGGATCGCGCCCGCGAGCAGCATGCACAACGGCGCCCAATCCGGCCAGTGGGTCCGGAGGCCAGGCCACGGACGGGGCACCAGCGGACGCGCGGAGTCGATTCCGCGCAGGGCGAACTCGGTACCGGCCAGCATCAGCCCGAGCATCGGTGCCTCGTTGTGGATGCCGGCGACCAGATGCATGATCAGCAGCGGGTTGGCGGCCCCCAACCACAGCGCGCTGACCTCGGCCACCCCGCAGCGGCGGGCCAGCCGCGGTGTCGCCCACACGATAAGACCCACGCCGATCAGCACCACCAGCCGATGGCACAGCACGGCGGCGACGATGTTTTCGCCGGTCAATGCCGAAATTCCGCGGCCGATCCACAAGAACAGCGGCCCGTACGGCGCAGGGGTCTCCCGCCACAGGCTGGGCACCGACAACGTGAACACATGGTCGAGGCCCAACCCGGTCGCCGGACCGACCCGATAGGGGTCGAGTCCCAACCGGCAGATCTGGCTTTGCGCCAGGTAGGAGTAGACGTCCTTGCTGTACATCGGGGGCGCCGCCAACAGCGGGAGCATCCACAACCACAGCGTGCGGTCCAGCTCGCCGCGGGACATCCGCCGTGGGCCCAGCGTGAAGCGGCCGAGCATCAGCCAGGCCAGCGCCATCATCACGGCGCCGGTGGTGGTCATCGTCAGCGACACCGTCTGGATCCGGGACGGCAGGTTGAGCAGCCGAACCCCGAAGGTGGGATCCTGGACCACCGGCCGCGCCCCGGCGCCCAGCGCGCCGATGCCCATCAGCACCGTGCCGGTGGCGCCGAAGATCCGGGTGCGACGAACCGCGACCATCTCGGTGTCGTTGAGTGGCGGGCCCACGGCCAGCTCGTCGCCATGCAAGCTGGCAATCGACGAACTCAGCGGGTGGTGGCGGGCTGCCATCACAGCAGCGTAGCCGCCGGCCGACAGCGGCCGGATTGGTCAGGTGTGACCAGCGCAACCCTGGCAGAGGGTAGCCTTCCTAGACCTGTTACCGGAATTGCGTCACACTGGTGTTGTGAAATTCCCGTCGTACGCCAAAGGGGTCGAAGCAACAGCCGCAGCTTCGACCCACGATGGCCAGACCCGAAGCGCTGTTGTGCGGTTGCTGTTGGAGTCCGGGTCGATCACTGCCGGGCAGATCGGCGACCGGTTGGGCCTGTCCGCCGCCGGGGTGCGACGCCATCTGGACGCGCTGATCGACGCGGGTCAGGCGGAATCGATTCCCGCGGCGGCCTGGCAGCAGGAGGGACGGGGCCGACCGGCCAAGCGCTACCGGCTGACCGCGGGCGGCCGCGCCAAGCTGGACCACAGCTACGACGATCTGGCGTCCGCGGCGATGCGTCAACTCCGCGAAATCGGCGGTGAGGACGCCGTTCGCACCTTCGCCCGGCAGCGCATCGACGCAATCCTGTCCGGTGTCGAGGCGGCCGATTCGGGCGCCGATGCCGATATCGAAGCCGCCGCCGAGCGGATTGCCACCGCGCTGTCCGAAGCCGGCTATGTCGCGACCACTACACAGGTGCGCGGCCCGATCAACGGTGTGCAAATCTGTCAGCACCATTGCCCGGTATCGCACGTCGCCGAGGAGTTTCCGGAGTTGTGCGAAACCGAGCAGCAGGCCATGGCCGAGGTACTGGGGACCCATGTGCAGCGGCTGGCGACCATCGTCAACGGTGACTGCGCCTGCACCACCCACGTCCCGCTCACCACCGAAGCCAAACCACATGCACTTCGGCGCGCGGCCCGCGCCGAAGCCACCGCGAGCATCAAAGGAGCGTCGTTATGACCCTCACTCCAGAGGCCACCAAGACCGGTGTGCCCTCCGCTGAGCCGTTGACCCAGGAGCAGGCCATCGCCTCGATGGGCCGGTACGGCTACGGCTGGGCCGACTCGGACATCGCGGGCGCCAGCGCACAGCGCGGGCTGTCCGAAGCGGTGGTCCGTGACATCTCCGCGAAGAAGAACGAGCCGGAGTGGATGCTGGAGACCCGGCTGAAGGCATTGCGCATCTTCGGCCGCAAGCCGATGCCGAAGTGGGGTTCCAACCTCGAGGGCATCCACTTCGACAACATCAAGTACTTCGTGCGCTCCACCGAGAAGCAGGCCGCGACCTGGGATGACCTGCCGGAGGACATCCGCAACACCTACGACAAGCTCGGCATCCCTGAAGCCGAGAAGCAGCGGCTGGTGTCCGGCGTCGCCGCGCAGTACGAGTCAGAGGTGGTCTACCACCAGATCCGGGAAGACCTGGAAGCTCAGGGCGTCATGTTCCTGGACACCGACACGGCGCTGCGCGAGCACCCGGAGATCTTCAAGCAGTACTTCGGCACGGTGATCCCTGCCGGGGACAACAAGTTCTCGGCGCTGAACACCGCCGTGTGGAGTGGCGGGAGCTTCATCTACGTCCCGCCGGGTGTGCACGTCGACATCCCGCTGCAGGCCTACTTCCGGATCAACACCGAGAACATGGGCCAGTTCGAGCGGACGCTGATCATCGTCGACGAGGGC
>Ga0070763_10000574_pt1 | contig 10464 bp, 8 predicted proteins | sample HubBroMetageWRM3_FD_67279 | JGI IMG/M metagenome (GOLD analysis project Ga0070763, IMG submission 67279) | Warmed soil microbial communities from the Hubbard Brook experimental Forest, New Hampshire - Hubbard Brook CCASE Soil Metagenome WRM 3 | ecosystem: Environmental > Terrestrial > Soil >... | reverse complement strand
AAGGCCGGGCTAGCGGTGAAGGAAGGCGTTTTGCCCGGTCCGATCGAACTACAATCGAAGGCGGCGACCGTTTGGCAGCGCGCCCAAGATGACAAATACGAGGCTGATCGCGCAGTGGCGCTCCTGTCCGCATGCGCACTGGCCGCTTCGGAAGAAAATGCGCGAGGCCATTTGGTCATTACTGCCCCGACAGGTGGCTCGGCTGGCGTGATGCCCGCAATTGTTTATGGCTTGACTCAAACCAAACGAGCCTTGCCCAAGGAAAAGGTCCGGCAAGGTTTGCTCGGCGGCGCCGCCATTGGCTATTTGTGCAAACACAATGCTACTCTTTCCGGCGCCGAAGGTGGTTGTCAGTCCGAGATCGGCGTCGCTTCAGCGATGTCGGCTGCGTTCATTGCTTCAGCGATGGACGCCTCACCTCTAGTGACGGAGAACGCTGCCGAATCGGCCCTAGAACATCACCTGGGCATGACGTGCGATCCGGTCGCCGGCTATGTGCAGGTCCCGTGCATCGAACGTTGCGCGTTTGGCGCGGTCAAGGCCTGGACCGCCTACATGATTGCGACGAACGAGATCGCATCACGGCATCGTGTTGACCTCGACACGACGATCAAAACCCTCGCCGATACCGGCAAGGACATGAGCACAAAGTACAAGGAGACGAGCGAAGCCGGGCTGGCCGCGAACCTTGTGCTTTGCTGAAGCCTCGGAAGGCGGTCTGGCGGTATTGGTAGTGCTTTGCTAGTTCGCCGCGAAGCGAGACTAGCACGCAGGACCAACCATGGTGCGCCGATGGTATCCGTAACTTCAACTCTCCGTGGCGACACCGATGCCCGCAAGAGGATACGGCTGGCGACTGTCTCCTGGGTTCTCGTGGCGGTTTATTACTTCTATCAGTACGTGCTGCGCTCAGCGCCATCCGTCATGATGCCTCAGTTGACGGATGCCTTCGGGCTCAGCGCACTCGGCGTGGCTTCGCTGGTGGGGTTGTTCTACTACGGATATTCCCCGTTCAGTCTAGTCGCGGGCGCCGCGATGGATCGGTTAGGACCGAGCAAGGTACTCCCGCTCTCCGCTGCTTTGGTTGGCATTGGGGCGCTGCTATTCGGCTCGGGCAACACAGCCGCGGCAAGTGTGGGAAGGCTGTTGCAAGGAGCAGGCGGGGTGTTCGCGCTGGTCGGGGCGGTCTACATCGCCACGAAGAACTTCCCCGCATCTCGTGCCGCCACGTTGATTGGTGCAACGCAGATGTTCGGCATGGCGGGCGGGTCGGCTGGACAATTTGCCGTCGGCCCGTTGATCAGCAGCGGCATGTCCTGGAAAGTGTTTTGGATTGGAATGGGCTTGATTGGCTTGGCAATCGGCGCCGTTCTTTTTTTTCTGTTGCCGGGGGAATCAAAGGCAGAGGAGGGCGTCGGCAGCTTGAAAGCCACGACGCAAGCTCTTCTCATCGTGTTCAAGAATCCGCAATCAATCTTGTGTGGATTGATCGCGGGGTTTCTCTTCATCCCGACAACCATCTTCGACATGATTTGGGGCGTGCGTTATCTGCAGGAAGCGCACGGGTTCGATTTTGCTTCCGCAGTCATGCGATCGGCCACCGTTCCACTCGGATGGATTATCGGATGCCCATTGCTTGGATTCATTTCGGACCGGATCGGAAGGCGGAAGCCAGTGATCATCGGGGGGGCATTAGTGCTCCTAGCCTGCTTGGGCTTGATCCTCTTCGGTCCAGCCGATATCTTTCCTCCTTACTTACTTGGCCTGGTGGCTGGAGTGGCATCGGGTGCTGCAATGCTGCCGTACACGGTGATCAAGGAAGTGAATCCGCCGCAGTTCGGTGGCACAGCGACAGGCGTGATCAATTTCCTAAATTTCACCTTCAGCGCTTTGTTGGGTCCGGTTTTCGGCGGTCTTCTTCAACGCATATCTGGCGGCGCCCAGCTCAGACTGGCACATTACCAGGCGGCTTTCTTGCCGCTTCTGTTTGGCGTTGCAGCCGCTATCGTTCTTTCTTTCCTGCTGAAAGAAACGGGACTTGCAGTTGAACGCAGTCTAGCAAAGTCATGAGGTGACGACGATGAGTGTACAAACGGCAGGCGCAGCGACTTTGGAAACTGGAACGGGAAAATACGGGCGATTGCTGGACCGGTGTAAAAGCCTGCATCCAGTTCCGACTGCAGTCGCACACCCTTGCGATGCATCTTCTCTTAGCGGAGCGATTGAAGCAGCGGAAAACGGGTTGATCGTGCCAATTCTGGTTGGTCCCTCAGCCAAAATAATCGCGACTGCGAAAGCTTCGGGAATCGATCTCGGCAAGTTTCGAATCGTCGATGCTCCTCACAGTCACGCCTCCGCAGCAAAAGCCGTAGAGCTTATTCGCGAGGGTTCGGCAGAGGTACTGATGAAGGGCAGTTTGCATACTGACGAACTGATGTCGGCGATTGTTGCCCGCGATGGCGGCTTGCGCACCAGTCGCCGGATCAGTCACGCATTCCTCATGGATATTCCTACCTATCACAAGGTGCTTATCGTCACAGACGGCGCGATCAATATTGCCCCTACGCTGGAGGACAAAGTTAACATCTGCCAGAACGCGATTGATCTGGCGGTCGTCCTGGGTTGCGAAAGGCCGAAGGTCGCCATCCTGGCGGCAGTCGAAACAGTAACTTCTAAAATGCCCGCGACGATTGATGCTGCAGCACTCTGCAAGATGGCGGAACGCGGCCAGATTACTGGCGGCATCCTAGATGGTCCACTTGCTTTCGATAACGCAATCAGCAAACAGGCTGCTACCACGAAAGGCATCCGCTCCGACGTGGCCGGTGATCCGGACATCCTCCTGGTTCCTGATCTCGAGGCCGGCAACATCCTGGCGAAGCAACTCACTTTTCTTGCCAAGGCGGACAGCGCGGGAATGGTCCTGGGTGCAAGGGTGCCAGTGATTCTCACCAGTCGGGCGGATAGTGTGCGGTCCCGGATCGCCAGTTGCGCGGTCGCCATGTTGGTGGCTCAGGGCCGGCAAATGGGGCAGTAAGGAGAATCCGTGACTGCCGACTTCGCTCTCGTGCTCAACGCCGGCTCATCCAGCCTGAAGTTTTGTGTTTTCAAACGGCCGGAGACCCTGCAGTGGCAACTGGATGCGAAGGGACAGATTGAGGGTATCGGGACGGCGCCACGGCTATCGGTAAAGGATGGCGCTGGCACACGGATTGCGGATGACAGATTGGACGCGACGGTTAGCGATGGTAGCAAGGCCGTCGACGCGTTGGCCGCCTGGCTGCACGCTAAATATCACGGGGGAAAAGTGTTGGGCGTCGGTCATCGGGTCGTTCACGGTGGCTCCGGTTTTGCAGGCCCAACGGTCGTGAATCAGGGGACGCTGGCTCAATTACGTGAACTGATTCCTCTTGCACCCTTACATCAACCTTACAATCTGGCCGCGATCGAGGAAGTTTTTGAACGGTTGCCAGGTGTCCCGCAAGTTGCTTGCTTCGATACGAGCTTCCATTGTAGCCATTCGGCAGTTGCCGCACTCGTACCTTTGCCTCGAGATCTTTGCCAATCGGGTCTGCAACGCTATGGATTTCATGGCTTGTCTTACGAATATATAGCTTCTGTTTTGCCGGAAGTGGCGCCCGAGATTGCGCGGGGATGTGTCATCGTTGCCCATCTCGGGAGTGGCGCCAGTCTTTGCGCACTAAAAGAGGGAAAGAGCGTTGACAACAGTTTGGGCTTCACGGCGCTGGATGGACTTTGCATGGGTACGAGACCCGGCGCTCTTGATCCTGGTGTCATCTTGTATTTGTTTCAGAGCTTGGGACTCTCCGCTAAAGAGGTTGAGGCCATCCTCTACAAGAAATCGGGGTTGCTTGGAATCTCCGGCATTAGCAACGACATGCGTGACCTGCTGCAGGGGAACGAACCAGAAGCCCGATTGGCGGTGGATTACTTCGTCTATCGTGCCGCCAAAGAGATCGGTGCGCTGGTCGCGGTACTCGGTGGTATTGACGGACTGGTGTTCACCGCTGGCATTGGAGAGAACTCGGCAGAAATTCGCCGGCGAATCTGCGAATCGTGTGCCTGGCTCGGCCTCGAACTCGACGCAGCAGCCAATGCTAACCGAAGTCCGCGAATTTCCACTTCGCTAAGTAAAGTCTCGACGTGGGTAATTCCCACCAACGAGGAAATCATGATCGCGCGGCATACCGGAACTTTACTCGGAATCAGATAAGCCCGCACCGTTGAACACCAAAGGAGGATCGCCATGGCTGCTACGGCATCGGAGAATATGGCACAAGTGAACACCACTTCTGCGTGGGCGGGGTTTACGCCCGGTCTTTGGCACAAAGAAATCAACGTTCGAGATTTCATCCAGCAAAACTATGAGCCCTACGAAGGCGATGGCTCCTTCCTGTCGCCTGCGACGGAGCGCACAAGAAAACTGTGGGCTGGGTTAAACGAACTTTTTGTGGAAGAGCGCAAGAAAGGCGTGCTCGACGTCTCGCAGGTTCCCAGTTCAATCACATCGCACGCGCCGGGATACATCGACCGCGAGAATGAAATCATTGTTGGCCTTCAGACTGAAGCACCATTAAAGCGCGCAATCATGCCAAACGGCGGCTTTCGAATGGTTTTGAGCGCATTGAAGGCATATGGGTACGATCCTGACCCGCAGGTTGTCGAGACTTTCACGAAGTACCGGAAGACGCATAATCAGGCGGTGTTCGATGCCTATACCGCGGACGTGAGGCGATGCCGCAGCTCTCATATCCTGACCGGCCTTCCAGACTCCTACGGACGCGGCCGCATTATCGGCGACTACCGCCGGGTTGCGCTGTACGGGGTCTCCAGGCTCATCGAGCAAAAGCAGGTAGAGAAGCGCCGCCTTGATGCGGCCATGTCGACTGAAGATATTATTCGCGACCGCGAGGAGCTGAGCGAACAGACTCGCTCTCTCCAGGAGTTGCAGCTGATGGCCTCCACTTACGGGTTCGACATCTCGGGCCCGGCTCGCGATGCGCGGGAGGCTGTGCAGTGGCTTTATCTTGCCTATCTGGGGGCGGTGAAGGAACAAAATGGCGCCGCCATGTCCCTCGGACGGACATCGACGTTTCTTGATATTTACTTCGCGCGTGATCTTGCCGCTCGGACGATTACCGAGCAACACGCGCAAGAGATCATCGACGATTTCGTCATCAAACTCAGGATTGTTCGATTCCTGCGAACACCAGAATACGACGAGCTTTTTGCAGGTGATCCGACCTGGATCACCGAATCTATCGCCGGGGTTGGAGACGACGGGCGACCTCTGGTAACCAAGACCAGCTTTCGGTTTCTTCAGACTCTCTACAACCTCGGTCCCGCGCCGGAACCGAATCTAACGATCTGGTATTCGCCCCGACTTCCCGAAGGATTCCGCAATTTTGCTGCGAAGGTGGCAATCGACACGAGTTCTATTCAATTTGAAAGCGACGAAATCATGCGGAGTGCGTTAGGAGATGACGGAGCCATTGCGTGTTGCGTATCGCCCATGCTCCTGGGCAAACAGATGCAGTTTTTTGGAGCACGAGCCAATCTCGCCAAGTGCCTCCTCTACGCCATCAACGGCGGCCGGGACGAGATCACCGGGGACCAGGTAGGCCCGAGTGGTGGCGTCAAAGATGAATATCTGAATTTCGACGAGGTGACAGACAAGTTCGAGAGAATGATGGAGTGGCTCGCAGGCGTGTATGTCAACGCCATGAACATCATTCACTATATGCACGACAAGTACGCTTACGAGCGGCTTGAGATGGCTCTGCACGACTACGCTCCTTTGCGGACGATGGCCTTTGGCATCGCGGGCATGTCCGTAGTTGCCGATAGCCTTTCGGCAATGCGCTACGCAAAGGTTCGAGCGATACGCGATGACACCGGGCTTGTGATCGATTATCGGACCGAAGGCGATTTCCCACGGTTTGGCAACAACGATAATCGGGTTGACCATCTCGCCTCCTGGGTCGTCAGCACATTCATGGGCAAGCTGAGAAAATATCCCACTTATCGCAACGCAGTTCACACCCAATCGATTCTGACAATCACCTCGAACGTGGTCTACGGGAAGAATACCGGCAATACTCCCGACGGAAGGCGTCGCGGCGAGCCATTTGCTCCTGGCGCCAATCCAATGCACGGCCGCGACACGCACGGTATCCATGCCTCAGCTGCCTCAGTCGCCAAAATTCCGTATCGCGATGCAGCCGACGGCATCTCGCTGACGGCCACATTTCTTCCCGAAGGCCTTGGGAGAGTCGCAGAAGATCGCATCACAAACCTGAGAAGTATGCTTGACGCATTCTTCGGCGTCACCGGTTATCACATGAACGTAAATGTGTTAAACCGCGAAACGCTTCTGGATGCAATGGACCATCCGGAAAAGTATCCGCACCTAACGATTCGTGTCTCCGGATATGCAGTCAACTTCGTACGGCTGACTCGCGAGCAGCAGATGGATGTGATCAACCGCACGTTTCACGGAGAGCAGGCAACGCTGTGAATCAAACCCAACACGCCATTCCGTTGGAGGCGAAAAGCCCGTTTGAACTACGCGTCAATTTGAGCGCGGGCATGCCGGAGACGGATATGCGGACTGCTCTGGCCACCGGAGAGATGGGCTTCCTTCACTCCTTCACTACGGGCTCGACGGTCGACGGGCCAGGAGTACGCGTGGTTGGTTGGACGACCGGCTGTCAGTTCCGATGCCTTTATTGCCATAACCCTGACACCTGGAATATGAGCAACGGCATCCCCGTCGCGCTAGCTCGCGCAACCGAGGAACTGCGGAAGTATCGTCAAGGGTTGAAAGTCATGTCGGGTGGCTTCACATTGAGCGGTGGCGAACCACTTATGCAGGACCGCTTTGTCGTCAAGCTGCTTGCCGCCGCTAAAAGGATGGGGATCCATACCGCGCTGGATACCAACGGCGCTCTCGGGGCGCGGCTCTCCGATGCGGACTTGGCACACGTTGATCTCGTGCTGCTCGATATCAAGAGCTGGGACCCAGAACTTCACCGCAGGCTTACTGGTATGGAGCTTGGAGCCGTTCTGGATTTTGCCCAGCGCTTGGCTGCTTGCAGAATACCGATCTGGGTCCGCTTCGTGCTCGTTCCTGGACTAACGGACGAGACTGAGAACATTGCCCAGATTGCAAGATTTTCCGCCGACCTGGGAAACGTGCAACGAGTCGACGTCCTGCCGTTCCATCAAATGGGACGGTTCAAATGGAAGGAGCTTAAACTCAACTACAGCCTTGAAGATGTTCAACCTCCCGGTACCGAAGCGGTCGAACATGCCTGCGCACAGTTTCGTGCACTTGGACTTAAGGCTTATTGACCAACGGCCGCAGGGCAATCCTCAATTTCTCGCTGATATGAGTGTCGTCGCCGTGCCTACCGCAACTTGCTCGCGGGGTCACACGCGCGCCACAACTGCGGGTCTTCGTGGCTCCTACAAAGATCGGTACTTCTCAGGAACGAAGTGTTTTCCCTTCAATGGTGCCTGATCGTGGTACTGACCGTGCTTCTTTCGTGGAGGCAGTTTCACCTTTTCTCGCGGAACTTTTCGGTAAGGGATCACGCTCAGGAAATGCGAAATGCAGTTGAGCCTGGCAGTCTTCTTATCGTCGGAGCGCACGATAAACCAGGGAGCATACTTGGTGTCCGTCGCCTTCATCATCAGGTCCCGCGCTTTGGAGTATTCGTACCAGCGGCCGTAAGATTCCAAGTCCATCGGGCTCAGCTTCCACTGTCGGACTGGGTCTTTAATGCGTGACTCGAAACGTCGTTCTTGCTCTTTCTGGCCCACTTCCAACCAGTACTTGATGAGAATTGTTCCACCATCCACAATGTACTTTTCCATTAACGGACAAAGCTCGAGGAAACGGCGATGCTCTTCCTTGCTACAGAAGCCCATCACGTATTCCACCCCTGCCCGGTTGTACCAGCTGCGATCGAAAATCACGATCTCGCCTGCTGCGGGAAAAGTTTGAATGTAACGTTGAATGTACATCTGACTCTTTTCCCGGTCGGAAGGTGCGGGCAAGGCCACAACACGGAAGACCCGCGGGCTGACGCGTTCCGTAAGCGCACGAATGGTACCGCCCTTGCCGGCCGCGTCGCGCCCTTCGAAAACGACGATGATGCGCAGGCCGCGGTATTTCACCCAATCCTGAAGTTTGCACAATTCGGCCTGAAGTCGACGAAGTTCCGCTTCGTACTGCTTGCGACTCAGCCCCTTCTTCTCGTCCTTGCCATTCTTCTTGGCCATTAAAAGTCGCTCCTCCATCCATCTTTGCCCTTCTCTCTCGATTCCTCAACTGGGGAAATCCCTAGTGTTACGGCGATCACAAGCTCTAACCGATGTCGGCGACTCGGTACTTTCAAAATACGACCTTGATGATGCGCAGGATGAGTTCTTCCGGGGAGAAAATCGTGAGGAGGAGAGGCAAGAGCGGAGCCGCTGTGGCGGCGGCCAAACGGGCGATGTCCTCGAGTCCGAAGGGGACTGGACGCATCTCGCGCACCATGGCATAGCTGTTGCCAAGATCAGCGAGAGACTGGATATCGCCTGATCCGAGGAGTTCGTCGGAAGGGGCCGGATCGCGCACGACCCATTTCTGTTCGAAACTCTCGACGTAGCGCTGCGCGAGCAGGCCGTAGCCGGCCAATCCCTTTCTTTTTGTGCGAGCCATTCGCGGAGTGAACATCAAGAGCGGACCGAGAAGGGCGAGGACAAAAAACGTAATAAAGCCTCCGGCCTGTAGCTTGAAGGACAGCAAGCTCTCTCCTCGGTAAAGCACTCGACTGGCAACCAAGCCGGCGAGCATGGCACCTTGAGCAAAAAGTATGGGGCCGAACGCGTAGGCGCTTTTGCCGAGGAAGGCGAGACCGGCGCAGCGATCTGGATGAGTCGAAATGAGGTTCAGGTTGATTCTGGAGACCTGCCACAGAAAACGAAACCAGATGAAAAGCCTCATGTACCAGCGCAGAAGGATGAACTGCAGGATGGGAATGCTGACGAAAACATACCAAAAACCGGCCGAAGTGAGGTTCCAGCGCCCACCGGGATTGGCATACCAGGTCGAAGCCTCGACTGGGATCCGAATGTTCCACAGCCATAGGCCAACCGTGTAAACAAGAATCAAAAGCCCAACCTCCGAGGGGACGGAATTTCGCAACCTCACGGCTGCGTGGATAGCATTGTCGAAGCGGTTCCGGTCTGCGGGCAAAACTATTCGCCGCTCGACGAAGCTGCGCACAACGGGACGTGTCCGGGCATGAACTATCAGTTCGGCGGCGATGAGGACGGGAAGCGCTATAAGAAATCGGACGTGTACTTCAACGTCGTGAAGGAAGGAGAGCCGACCGATGCTTCCAGCCCAGGAACCGTGGATGGTGGTGAGGAGCAACAATGGCAACCATGCGACCGCGGTAATAATAAGCAGGCGGCGATGCAAGAGTTCTAAGCCATCTCCAGTGAGATGGGACTTCCGAAAGAGCTGAAAGATCGGCCCACCCAGCACCAAGGAAAAATCGAGTGGTTCCTCGAGGACATTGGGTTGCATCATTGTGGCTAGGTTTTGCTCCGCGGATTTTCTCCCGTCGTTGCCTGAAACAACCCTAGGTCTGGCTCGATGTCTGAGCAACTAGGGAAATCCCTAATGTCCGGGAATCAGTCGGTTAAACACAATGTCAGTTGCGATGGCGCCGTTTGACGCGCAGTTGTGCCAGTGAGTGAACTAAGGCTGCGTTGACGGAAGCGACTTCCTCGGAAGAAAGTTTTTCGCGGAGGCGAGCAGCTGCCCGTTGACGTGCCTCTTCAGCTTTTGCTCCGTCGATGTCCCGCGCAGCTACAGCCATATTCGTCACGATGGATACGCTTTTGCCCGTGATTTCGACGAGCCCCTCGCCGACCGCCAGAGGCTCGTCGTGCCCGTCCTTACGTACGATCAACTCACCCGGCAGCAATTGCGTCATTAAGCGAACGTGGTGGGGAAGAATTCCCATGCGCCCCTCCACGCCTGACAGAATGACCATGTCCACGTCTTTGGAATAAGCCATTCCAAGCGGCGTGACAATTTCCAGTTTGAGAGTGTCGGCCATTTTCTTGTATGTATCGAGCTAAGGCCGGAACGCCTTTGACCTTCAGCGCTGTTTGATCTCCTCAATCCCACCCTTCATGTAAAAATTACCTTCCGGCACTTCGTCGTGTTTGCCTTCCAGGATCTCCTTGAAGCCACGAACCGTGTCCACAACGGGGACCTGCTTGCCGTCGCGGCCGGTAAAAACTTGCGCCACGCTGAAGGGCTGGCTCAGAAAGCGCTGAATTTTTCGTGCCCGGAGCACGGTTAGCTTGTCCTCGGACGAAAGCTCGTCCATGCCGAGAATCGCAATGATGTCCTGCAGATCTTTGTAGCGCTGAAGC
>Ga0070763_10000573_pt1 | contig 10468 bp, 6 predicted proteins | sample HubBroMetageWRM3_FD_67279 | JGI IMG/M metagenome (GOLD analysis project Ga0070763, IMG submission 67279) | Warmed soil microbial communities from the Hubbard Brook experimental Forest, New Hampshire - Hubbard Brook CCASE Soil Metagenome WRM 3 | ecosystem: Environmental > Terrestrial > Soil >... | reverse complement strand
ACCCGCTGCAGTGCGGGCCAACCGGGTCAATCGCGCTGAGTGCCGAACCCGGAAGGACACCAGAAAGGCAGCCTGTGAGCACCGTCATCGTCCGCCGAACTCAGCGGCACGACTCGCCGGAGCTGCCAAGCGGCGAGCTCAAGCTCCAGTCCCCGCCGGCGATCCCCGAGGTCACCACCGACGGTTTCCGCCAGACGCTGATGTACCTGCCGATGCTGGTGATGACCGTCGGAATGACCGCAGCGTTCGCCGGGAACAGCTCGAACAAGATCATGTATGTCGCTGGCGGCGCGATGGTCCTGGGCATGGGCGGCATGGTGGTGGCCCAGATGGGCCGGGGCAGCGGCGACCGGAAGATGAAGCTGAACGGCCTGCGCCGGGACTACCTGCGCTACCTCGGCCAGGTGCGGCGCAAGGTGCGCGGGATCGCCGCGGCGCAGCGGGAGGCGCTCGAATGGGTCAGCCCGCCGCCGCGAGCACTTCCCTCGCTGCTCGTCGACCCAGAGTTGCGGCGGGTCTGGGAACGCCGCCCGTCCGGCGATGACTTTGCCAAGGTCCGCATCGGCACCGGGACGCACCGGCTTGCGGTTCGGCTGGTGCCGCCGGACACAAAGCCGGTCGAGGATCTCGACCCGCTGTGCGCGGGCGCGCTACGGCGTTTCGTCCGAGCGCACAACAGCGTCCCCGGCCTGCCCGTCGGCATCTCGCTGCGCGCGTTCGCCCGGATCGCGGCGGGGGGCGAGCCCGAGGCGGTCTATGGCATGCTCCGGGCGATGATCGCGCAGATCGCGATCTTCCACTCCCCCGATGACATCCGGATCAGCGTGTGCGCCTCGCGAGAGCGCATCCCGTGGTGGCAGTGGATCAAATGGCTGCCGCACAACATGCATCCCGCCGAGATCGACGCGGCCGGGCCGGTGCGCCTGATGTCTCCGGTCCTGCCGCAGCTCGAGGCGCTGATCGGCGCCGAGCTCGCTGGCCGTCCGCAGTTCACGCCGGGCAGGTCGGTCGCGCTGCCGTTCCACGTTGTGATCATCGACGGCGGCGAGGGAATGGCGGACTCCCGGCTCGGCACCGACGGCATCGAGGGTGCCGTGCTCATCGACCTGACCCCGGGCGCGGTGACCACGCCGGGGACGTCGGCCGCGCCCACCCTCCGACTGCACGTCACCTCCGGCGGCACGGAAATGATCACGCGGGATCGTACCGGCGCCGAGGTGCGCTCGGCCATCGGCGTCCCCGACTCCATGTCACTGGCCGAGGCCGACGCGTTCGCCAGGCACGTCGCGCCGTTGCGGCCCGGTACCGGCGGGCCCGCCGACGACCCGCTGTCCGCCGACACCACGCTGACGTCGCTGCTGGGCATCTCAAGCCCGTTCATGGTCGACGCCGAGGCGCAGTGGCGGTCGCGGCCGGCCCGCGCCCGGCTGCGCGTGCCAATCGGCACCGACGCCGAGGGGCAGCCGGTCGAACTGGACATCAAGGAGTCCGCGCAAGGCGGCATGGGCCCGCACGGCCTGGTTGTCGGCGCGACCGGCTCGGGCAAGTCTGAGCTGCTCCGGACGCTGGTCCTGGGCCTGGCCCTGACCCACTCCCCCGACATGCTCAACTTCGTGCTTGTCGACTTCAAGGGCGGCGCGACCTTCCTCGGCCTGGAGCGGCTGACCCACGTGTCCGCCGTGATCACGAACCTGGCGGATGAGCTGCCACTGGTCGACCGGATGCGCGATGCGCTGAACGGCGAGCTCGTCCGCAGGCAGGAACTGCTGCGATCGGCCGGCAACTATGCCTCGCTGCGCGACTACACCAAGGCCCGCGAGCAAAAAGCCGATCTGCCGGCGGTGCCGTCGCTGTTCGTGGTCATCGACGAGTTCTCCGAACTGCTCTCGGCCAGGCCCGAGTTCATCGACGTCTTCGTCATGATCGGGCGGGTGGGCAGGTCGCTCGGCGTGCACCTGCTGCTGGCGTCACAGCGCCTTGAGGAAGGCCGTCTGCGCGGCCTGGATACGCAGCTTTCCTACCGGGTCGGCCTGCGCACGTTCTCCGCCGCGGAGTCGCGCGTGGTGCTCGGCGTGCCGGACGCCTACGAGCTGCCGCCACACCCGGGCAACGGCTACCTCAAGACCGGCACCGAGGACATGACCAGGTTCAAGGCCGCCTACGTCTCCGGGCCCGCGGTCACCGGGTCGGCCCGCGCGCAGCAGCGCCGGCTGCGGCCGATGATCGTGCCGTTCGGCCCCGGGTACGTCCGGCCGGAACTGGCCGGGGATGAGACGGAGCAGCTGCAGCCAAGGCTCGCCGAATCGGTCGAGAGCGTGTTCGACGTCGTGATCGGGCAGCTTGACGGGCACGGGCCGGCCGCACACCAGATCTGGCTGCCGCCGCTCGACGTGCCACCGACACTTGATCAGCTGCTGCCCCCGCTGTCGATCACGCCGCAGTTCGGCTGCGCGGCCGAGGATCCGGCGACCCGCGGCAAGCTCCGCGCGATCATCGGGATCGTGGACCGGCCGTTCGAGCAGCGCCGCGACCCACTTCTGGTGGACCTCTCCGCGGCCTCAGGCCATGCGGGGATCGTGGGCGCGCCGCGCAGCGGCAAGTCGACGATGCTGCGGACCCTGATCTGCTCGCTGGCGCTGCTGCACACACCACGGGAAACCCAGTTCTACTGTCTCGACTTCGGCGGCGGGTCGCTGGCCGGGCTGGCCGCGCTGCCGCACGTCGGTGGCGTCGCGGCCAGGCTGGACGCGGTCCGGGTGCGGCGCACGGTCGCCGAGGTGCAGGGTGTGCTCACCCGCCGGGAGAAGGAATTCGCCGAACGCGGCATCGAGTCGATCGTCGCGTACCGCAGGATGCGGGCCAGCGGCGAGATCACCGGCGACGGGTTCGGTGATGTGTTCCTCGTCGTGGACGGCTGGCTCACCCTGCGCCAGGAGTTCGAGGCACTCGAGCAGACGGTCACGGCGCTCGCGGCCAGGGGACTCGGCTACGGCGTGCACGTGATCGCCTCGGCCGGCAAGTGGTCTGAGTTCCGGCCCGCGGTCCGCGACCTTTTCGGCACGCGGCTGGAGCTGCGCCTGGGTGACCCGTACGAGTCCGAGATCGACCGGAAGCTCGCGGCGAACGTGCCGGAATCCGCGCCGGGCCGCGGTATCACCCGGGACGGCCTGCACTTCCTGACCGCGCTGCCGCGCATCGATTCTCAGCCGGACGCCGACAGCCTGGCCGACGGCGCGCAGAAACTCGCGGAAACGGTGGCGGTCGCCTGGCAGGCGGATCCGGCGCCGCCGGTGCGCCTGCTCCCGGACGTCCTCCCGGTGAGCGCGCTGCCCGGTACCGCACAGACCGGTACGAAGATCCCGTTCGCGGTCGACGAGAGCACCCTGTCGCCCGTGCTCCTTGATTTCAGCGCCGACGCGCACCTGCTGGTATTCGGCGACACCGAGTGCGGCAAGTCCAACCTGCTGCGGCTGATCGCCGAGAACGTGGTCGACCGGTATACACCGGAGCAGGCCCGGCTGATCTTCATCGACTACCGCAGGTCGCTGATTGACAGCGCGGACGCCGAGCACACGATCGGCTATGCGGCGTCATCGGCCGCGGCCGCCCCGATCATCAACGACGTCCGCGAGGCGATGACGCAGCGGCTGCCGCCGCCCGACCTCACGCCGCAGCAGCTGCGCACCCGGTCCTGGTGGAAGGGCTCCGACCTGTTCCTGGTCATCGACGACTACGACCTGGTGTCCGGGACGGCCAACCCGCTGCTCGCGATCAGCGACCTGATTCCCCAGGCCCGCGACATCGGGCTGCACCTGATAATCGCCCGGTCGGCGGGCGGTGCCGGGCGGTCCATGTTCGACCCGATCATTCAGCGCGTCCGCGAGCTGGGCTCGCCCGGGCTGATCATGTCGGGGAGCAAGGACGAGGGTGCGCTGATCGGCAGCGTCAAGGCGCAGCCGCAGCCCCCGGGACGCGGCATCTTCGTCGAGCGGCGGGCCGGAAGCCAGCTCGTCCAGGTAGCGCTGCTGGACGACGGCACCACGCCGCCTACGGGTCAGCACCACGCGAGTTCGCCCGCAGCACCGAACGGCCACGGTGCTGGCGTGCCCGCCGGGCACGGCGTGCCGCAGGCGAACGGCTAGCGGCCGCGGGCACACGGTCAGCGGGCAAACCGGCTAGCGGCCGCGGGCACACGGTCAGCGGGCAAACGGCTAGCCGCCGCGGGCAAACGGCTAGCCGCCGCGGGCACACGGTCGGCGGGCCGCGGGCACACGGTCAGCGAGGGTCTGGCCTGCCACGCCCGCGCGTCCGGTCATCGGTCCTGGCGGGAATGCTTCCCGAGCGCCAGCGCCGCCGTCGGCCCTCCCTGATCACGACGGCACCGATCGCCACCAGTCCGGCCAGGCCGAGCGTGATCGCGGCGACCTCCAGCGCCGTCCGCTGTGCGGCGAGGTCCGGCGGCGGGGCCTGGTCCACCGACACGGCCTGGGGCCCCGGCGTCGGCGATGGCGTCTGCGCGGCGGCGGGCGCGAGTATCGCGGTGACCGCCTGCAAGGGGTCGACCAGGCCGTCGCCGGTTCCTGGCCCGGTGCTGCCGTCGGCCGTCTGTTTGATCCGCGCTACGACTTCGGGCCCGGTCAGGCTGGGGTAGCGGGAGCGAACCAGCGCGGCGACCCCGGAGACGAACGCCGTCGCAAAGCTGGTACCGGACAGGCTGTTGACCGAGTAACCACCCGGCGCGGTGCTGGTGACGCCCACGCCGGGCGCGGTGACCGCCACGCGCGAGCGCTGATCGGAGAACGGGGCCAGCGAGCCGTCCTGTTCCACAGCCCCGACCGACAGCACGCCGGGGTAGCTCGCCGGGTAGAACGGCCCGACGCCGTTCTGCTGATCGTCGTTGCCGCCGGACGCCACGATAACAACGTTCCTGCTGAGCGCGAACTCAACGGCAGCGCGCAGCACGGCGCTGTTCCTCGTGGTCATCGAGACGTTGATGACCTGAGCACCCAGCAGAGCCGCGTCGTTGATTCCCCGGGCCAGGGTCGCCGAACTGTTGCTCTGCTGGGTCTGCGTGAACACCTTGACCGAGAGGATCTTCGCTTCGGGCGCCACCCCCTCGAACGGGTTGCCCTGCGCCTGCCCGCTGGCCGCGATGATTCCCGCGATCGCGGTGCCATGGCCCTCACCGGAGCAGTCCTGGAATCCGGTGTTGGTGAGGTCGATGGCGGTCACCTTGCCCGCAAGCTGCGGGCTGCCGTCCACGCCGCTGTCGACCACGGCGACCTTTATGCCCCTGCCCTCGGTCAGCGGCCACACGCTGCTCCAGTCCAGCGCCTGCTGGGCCCAGGGCACCGACTTGACCTTCTTGGTCACCTGGTTCGAGTCGCCGCACTGCTGGCTGGGCCCGGGCTCGGTCGCCACCGGGACCGGGAGCGATGGCGTCGCCGGAGGCTTCGGCTTCGACGGCTTGGACGTGGGCTTCGCCCCCGGCTTGGGCGACGCCTTGGCGGCCACCACCCCGGGCGGCCCCGACGCCGAGCCCGTGGCGGCGACCGCGGGCGCTGGGGCCGCCGCGACCAGGACCAGGCCTGCCGCCCAGACGGCGATCCGCCGCATCAGCGCCGCCTCCGTGAATAGACACATCTCGCGAATCCGTAAACGCACATAGGCTACGTAATGGCTGTGCTCCACCGCAGCCATCGTGACTCATATGACATCGGTCATTTCGCTGCAAATGGACGGCCGGCCGTGAGCTGGCCACTGGTTGCCGCCCTCGCGGTGGCGGGCCTGGCTATCGGCTGGTGCCTGCGCGCGGTCGTCGTCCGCCTGGCCGTTCCGGCCGGCGAGCCGGCCCGCACGTGCTCGCCGCCGCCGCTCGCAGTCGAGGTGTCAACCGCCGTCCTGCTGGGGCTGCTCGCCGCCCGGGTCCATCCGGGCCTGGTGCTCGCGGCGGCATGCTGGCTGGCCGTGTGCACCATCCCGCTCGCCTGGATCGACGCCGCCGTGCAGCGGCTCCCCGACGCGCTCACCGTGCCCGCCTACGCAGGGACCAGTGGCCTGCTGCTGCTGGCCGCTGCGTCCGGCGGGCACTGGCACAGCATGCTCCGCGCGGTGATCGGCGGGCTGGCCCTCGCCGCCGCCTACCTCGCCCTGGCGATCGTCAGCCGGTCCGCGATCGGGCTCGGCGACGCCAAGCTGGCGGCCAGCCTGGGCACGATGCTGGCGTGGGCCGGCTGGTCGGTGCTGGTGGCCGGGACCCTCGCCGGGTTCCTGCTCGCCGCCGTCTACGGGCTAGGCCTGCTGGCGCTGCGGCGCGCCTCGTGGCGGCAGCGCATCCCGTTCGGCCCGTTCATGATCGCCGGGGCCTTCCTGGCCCTGGTGATCACCGCGGGTACGGTGACGTAGGTCGCGGCAGGCGCTGCTCAGAGCTCGGCGCCGACCAGCACCGGCTCGTTGACCAGGTCGACCCCGAAGGCCTGCCGGACGCCGTCCCTGATCTCCCGCGCCAGCCCGACGAGGCTGGCGCTGCTGGCGCCACCCGGGTTGACCAGCGCCAGCGTGTGCTTGGACGAAATGCGGGCGCCGCCGTCGCCCGGATATCCCTTGCCGAAGCCGGCCTGCTCGATCAGCCACGCGGCCGGCACCTTGACCTGCCCGTCCCCCGCGGGGAAGTGCGGCACGCTGACCTCCCCCGCCGCTCTCCCCGTCTTGGCCGCGGCCCTGCGCTGCACGTCGGCGAGCTGGCCATGATCCAGAACCGGGTTCGTGAAGAACGAGCCGGCACTGCGCGTGTCCGGATCGGCGGGATCCAGCACCATCCCCTTGCCGCGGCGCAGCGCGAGCACGGCCGAGCGGACGTCGGCCAGCGGCGCCCGTCCGCCGTCACCGATGCCGAGCATCCGGGCCAGCTCGCCGTAGCGGACCGGCGCCGACAGCGGGTCCCTGCTGAGCCGGAACGTCACGCCAAGCACGACGAATCTTCCGGTCGCAGCGGCCGCGTCGAGCGCCGCCCGGCCGCGCTGCGGGCCGACGCTGCGCTTGAACGAGCTGGTCCGGTAGCCGAAGCCGCACTCGGCGTTCGCCAGCGTGGCGGTGATGTCGCGCAGCCGGTCGTAGGCCCGCACCGCGACGACGGTCTCGGAGACCTCCTGGCCGTACGCGCCCACGTTCTGGATCGGCGTGGCGCCGGCCAGGCCGGGGATGCCGGACAGGCACTCGATCCCGGACAGTCCCTCGGCCACGCAGCGCTCGACCATACGGTCCCAGTCCTCGCCGGCCGCGACGGCCATGGTCACGCCACCGTCGTCGCCGGGGACGATCTTGACCCCGGTGGTGGCCACGTGCACCACGGTTCCGGGAAAGCCCTCGTCGGCCACGACCAGGTTGCTCCCGCCGCCGAGGACGAGCACCGGCTCGCCGGTGGCATCCGCGTCCCGTACCTCGGCGATGACCTGGTCATCGGTGCCCGCGTCGATGAAGCGGGCGGCCGGGCCGCCAACGCCGAGCGTCGTGTACCCGGAGAGACTCACCTGCTCACGCACGGTTAGCCCCATTCCTCCCTCTCCTGGTCAGTCCCTGTGCCGGCCGGTCGGCCCGGGGGATGAGCCTACGACGTGCCCGCAGGTCAGCAACACCGGGTTCGCGTCCCGCCGGCGGGACGGGTGGCAGGTGGAGAGAAAGGCGCCAGGTCGCGGCGCGTGACGCGCTGGGTTAGGGGCGCTAGGTAGTGGCGCGCTGGGTTAGGGCAGCCGCACCACGGCGCGCGCCCGGGTCAGCACCTTGTCCTCGCCGGATTTCGCCGTGAGCGCGAGGGCCACGCGATTGTCGTCCAGCTTCTCTTCGACCGTCCCGCTGACCACGATCGTCGCGCCGGTGTCGTCGTCAGGCACGACGACCGGCGAGGAGAACCTGACGCCGAACTCGACGACCGCCGCGCCCGGGCCCGCCCAGTCGGTGACGAAGCGCCCGGCCTGCGCCATCGTGAACATGCCGTGCGCGATCACGTTCGGCAGCCCAACCGCCTTGGCGATCCGCTCGTTCCAGTGGATCACGTTGAAGTCGCCGGAGGCGCCGCAGTACTTGACCAGGCTGAGCCGGGTGGCCGGGTAGCTCACCGGCGCGATCTCGGTGCCCGCCTCGACGTCGTCGTAGGCCACTTGCACGCTCATCCGGCACCACCCCGTTCCACGAGCGTCGAGTGCGCGGTGCACACATGCTCGCCGTCGACGGTGACGATCTCGGTTTTGGTGGTCATCAGCACGTTGCGGCCGGCGTCCCTGATGTCGGTGATCGTCGCTTGCGCGGTGACCACGTCGCCAGCCCTCAGCTGCCGGGAGTACTCGAACCGCTGCTCGCCATGCACGACCATCGCGTAGTTCAGGCCGAGACCCGGGTCGGCCACGGCCGCGGCGCTGCCCGCCATGCTGACCACGATCGCGAGCGTGGGCGGCGCGATCACGTCCGCGTACCCGGCGGCCTGCGCGGCGGCGCGGTCCCGGTAGAGCGGGCTCGGGTCGCCTATGGCGTCGGCGAACTCGGCGATCTTGACCCGGCTTATCTCGTAGGGCGGGGCCGCGGGGAACGTGCGGCCGAGATACTCGCGATTGATCGCCATGCGGCTGCCGCCTACCGCGTCTCGCGATGCGGCCGGTGGCAGCGGCAGTTCGGGCAGTACTTCATCAGCTCGAGCCGGTCGGGGTCGTTGCGCCGGTTCTTGCGGGTGATGTAGTTGCGGTGCTTGCACTCCTGGCAGGCCAGCGTGATCTTGGGCCTAACGTCTGTCGCAGCCACGAAGGCGTGCCTTTCTTCCGTACGGACATGTTCTGAGCCTCTTTATCCTCCCGGGACTGCAAAGTATTCCCGGGCGTGAAACCGGTGGATGAGGAGGTTCGTAGCGGAGGCCGGACTTGAACCGGCGACACAGCGATTATGAGCCGCTTGCTCTGCCTGACTGAGCTACTCCGCCCGACCAGCCACCCGCTGCTCACGAGATGAGGGCGGACGACCGAACCCCGGCAACGGCCGGGACGGACCTAGCTTACCGGGATCTGGGGGTGACTCTATCGCGTCCCGCCGTCAGCCAGTGGCTCTGGGGTGTAGCAGATGCCGGGGCTGAGCGGCTGCGGGGCCTGACTGCGGATCTGCAAGGATCGGTTCATGACGGCAGCCAGCATCAGTTTCCCGCGCCAGCAGGCCCGCACCATCCACTTCACCCTGGGCGTCCCGCGCGCGTTCGCGATCGCCCCTGACGGCGGCCGCGTCGCGTTCCTGCGCTCGGCGTCGGGCACCGACCGGAACACCTGCCTGTGGGTCGCGGACACTAGTGCCGATACTCCGGCTGAGCGGCTGGTCGCTGATCCGGTGCAGATCCTGGCCGGCAGCGCCGAAGAGGTTACCCAGGAAGAGCGCGCCCGCCGCGAGCGGGTCAGGCAGGCAGCCGAAGGCGTGGTGTCGTTCGCGACCGACGAAGCGGTCACGCTCGCGGCCTTCGCGCTGTCCGGCCGGCTCTTTGTGGCCGATCTGCTGGCCCGCGATCCCGGGGCCGAGCCCGCGGTCCGCGCGCTCGCCACGCCGACACCTGTGCTCGACCCGCGCCCCGATCCCACCGGCGCGCACGTCGCGTACGTGGCCGACGGCGCGCTCCGGGTCGTGGCCGCGGGCGGCGGCAGCGACCGGGCGCTGGCCACGCCCGAAGCCACGGAGGTGACCTATGGCCTCGCCGAGTTCGTGGCCGCCGAGGAGATGAGCCGGACTCGCGGGTTCTGGTGGTCGCCCGACGGTCAGCAGCTGCTGGTGGCCCGCGTGGACACCTCCCCGGTCGCCCGGTGGTACATCTCCGACCCGGCGAATCCGGGGCGCAAGCCGACCGAGGTCGCCTACCCGGCGGCCGGCACCGCGAATGCCGACGTGAGCGTCGTGATCGCCGGTCTTGACGGGTCCCTGACGCCGGTGCGGTGGGATTCCGCGGCGATGCCGTACCTGATCACCGCGCACTGGTCGCGCGGCGGCCCGCCGCTGCTGCGGGTGTGCTCCCGCGACCAGCGGACGATGCGGATCCTCGCGGTGGCCGCGGACGGCGCCACGGAGCTGGTCTGCGAGGACACCGACCCGGACTGGGTCGACGTGGTGGTGGGCACGCCGGCCTGGACGCCCGGCGGCAAGCTGGTCCGGGTCGTCGCGCGCGACGGCGCGTACCGGCTGCTGGTCGGCGACGAGCCGGTCACGCCGACGACCGTGAACGTCCGCGAGGTCCTGGACGTCGGCGACGACGACGTGCTGGTCACCGCCACCGCCGAGGAGCCCGCCGAGCAGCACGTGTACACCGCGGGCCCGGCCGGTGCGACCCGGGTGACCAGCGAGCCCGGCATCCACTCGGCGGCCAGAAACGGCGGCCTGCTGGTGACGTCCTCGCAGTCCCTCGAGTGGTTCGGCACCCGGGCGCGGGTGCGGCGCGGCAACGGCGAAGCCG
>Ga0070763_10000571_pt1 | contig 10475 bp, 7 predicted proteins | sample HubBroMetageWRM3_FD_67279 | JGI IMG/M metagenome (GOLD analysis project Ga0070763, IMG submission 67279) | Warmed soil microbial communities from the Hubbard Brook experimental Forest, New Hampshire - Hubbard Brook CCASE Soil Metagenome WRM 3 | ecosystem: Environmental > Terrestrial > Soil >... | reverse complement strand
GAGGAGTCGGCGCTGATCGAGTGCATGGAGGGCCACCGCGGGGAGCCGCGCAACAAGCCGCCGTTCCCCGGCACCTACGGCCTGTGGGGCCAGCCGACGCTGATGAACTCGGTCGAGACGTTCGCCCACGTCCCGGTCATCGTGGCGAACGGGGCCGACTGGTGGAAGGCACAGGGCACCGGCGGCGGCACCGGGCTGAAGTTCTTCGCGGTGTCTGGCCACGTCGAGCGGCCCGGCGTGTACTGCGTGCCGATGGGCACGACAGCCCGGCAGCTGCTCGAGCTGGCCGGCGGCGTCAGCGGCGGGCGGCGGGTTGGCGCGATCCAGCCGGGCGGCGCCTCATCGAATTTCCTCGGGCCCGACGAGCTCGACGTGCCGCTGAACTTCGACACGCTGGCCGCGGCCGGGTCGATGCTCGGCTCCGGCGCCCTGGTCGTGATGGCCGAGGGCACCGACCTGCTCGCGGCGGCAACGAACGTGCTGCGCTTCTTCCGGAACGAGTCGTGCGGCAAGTGCGTCCCGTGCCGGGTCGGCTCCGCCAAGGCGCACCGGATCCTCAGCGACCTGCTGGCGGACGGCGGCGGCGTGGCCGAGGTGGACGGGCGCATCGGCGAGCTTGAGGAGACCCTGCGCCGGACCTCGATCTGCGGGCTCGGCCAGGTCGCCCTCGGCCCGGTGGCGAGCGTGCTCAAGCTTGGAGACCAGCGACGGAGCCCATGACGCCGGCGCCCCGGGGCCGTGAGTTCTTCGCCACCCGGACCGTTGCGGAGGCGCTGGCCGGTTTCCGGCCCGCGCGGCGAACCCCGGCCGAGACCATACCGCTCACTGACGCCCTGCACCGGATCCCGGCGGCGCCGGTCACCGCCGCGCACTCGCTGCCCGGCTTCGCGCGCTCGACCGTGGACGGCTATGCGGTGCGGGCCGCCGACACCTACGGGGTCTCGGAGGGGCTGCCCGGCTATCTCGACGTGGCGGGCGCGATCCGGATGGGCGCCGCGCCCGACGTCGCGGTCAGCCCGGGGACCGCGGTAGCGATGCCGACCGGCGGCATGCTGCCGCCCGGCGCCGACGCGGTCGTGATGGTCGAGTACACCGCCGAGGCTATGTCAGGAACCATCGAGGTGGTCCGGCCAGTGGCCCCGGGCGACGGCGTCATCCGGGCCGACGAGGACGCCGCTCCGGGCACCGCGATCGTGCCGGCCGGCCGGCCGCTGCGGGCCCAGGACCTCGGCATGCTCGCTGCCGCCGGGGTCATGAGCGTGACCGTGCACGCCCGCCCGGTCGTGGCGGTCTTCTCGACCGGCGACGAGGTGGTGCCGCCGGACACCGCGGCGCTGATGCCCGGGCAGGTGCGGGACGCGACCGCGGTCGCGCTCGCCGCGCTGATCAGCGAGGCGGGCGGCGATCCGGTGCCCGGCGGCATCGTCGCCGACGACCCGGGCCTGCTGGAGGCGGCGCTGCGGCCCGCGCTCGACGATAGCGACGTGATCGTGGTCTCGGCCGGCTCGTCGGTGGGGGCGCGGGACGAGACCGCCGCCGCCGTAGGCCGGCTGGGCGAGCCGGGCATCTGGTGCCACGGCCTGGCGATCAAGCCGGGCAAGCCCACGCTGCTCGCCGAGTGCGCGGGCGTGCCGGTCATCGGGCTGCCCGGCAATCCCCGGTCCGCTCTCGTGGTCTTCCGGCTGATCGGGATGCCGCTGGTACGGCTGGTCGCCGGGTGCACCCTGCCGCCAGCCGAGGCCACCGTGCGGGCCCGGCTCGATCGCGACCTGGCGTCGGCCACGGGCCGGCTCGACGTGGTCCAGGTCCGGGTTTCCGGCGGCTGCGCGAGCCCGGTTTTCGGCATGTCGGCGCTGCTGTCCGTGCTCACGCAGGCCGACGGATACGTGATCATCCCCGAGGAGGCGACCGGGCTCGGCGCCGGCGCGGAGGTCGACGTCACGCTGTACCGTTGATCACGGTCATGAGCAACAGCCCATTTATCCGCGATGTCCCGGCTGCCGATGCCCTCGAGGCGTGGCGAAGCGCGCGGGCGGCCGAGGGCTGCCCGGCCCGGCTGCCCGCAATCCGGATCCGGGTCGAGGACGCCGCCGGCCGGGTCACGGCCGGGCCAGTGTGGGCCACCCGTTCCTCGCCGCCGTTCGACGCCGCCGGCATGGACGGGATCGCGGTGCGGGCCGCCGACACCCTCGGCGCGAGCGAGACCACCCCGGTCTGGCTGGAGCCGGACGCCTACGACGTCGTGGACACCGGCGACCCGATGCCCGACGGGCGCGACGCGGTGGTCATGCGCGAGCACGTGCACTACCGCGGCGGCGCCGCCGAGCTTCGCGCGGCCGTACCGCCCTACCAGCACGTTCGCTCGATCGGCGAGGACATTTCCGCCGCCGAGCTGCTGCTGCCCGAAGGCCACCGGCTGCGGGCCGTCGACCTGGCCGCCGCCGTTGCCGCCGGGGCCACCCACCTCAGCGTGCGGCGCGCCCCGGTTGTCGTGATCCTGCCCACCGGCGACGAGGTGCGTCCGATCGGCACGCCGACCGGACGAGGCGAGATCCTGGACACGAACTCGCTGATGCTCGCCACCCAGGCCCGCGAAGCCGGCTGTGAGGCCCACTGCCTGCCGATCGAGCCCGACGACCCGGCCGGCCTGGCCGGGGCTGTACGCGGCGCGGTATCCGGCTGCGACCTGCTGATCATCGTCGCAGGCTCGAGCGCGGGCCGTGACGACTACACGGCCTCGATCGTGGCCCAGCTCGGCACCCTCGCTGTGCATGGCGTGGCGGTGCGGCCCGGTCACCCGGTCGTGCTCGGCGTCGTCGAGGGCACTCCCGTGCTCGGCGCGCCCGGCTACCCGGTGTCCGCCGCGCTGACCTTCGACATCTTCGCCGCGCCGCTCCTGGCCGAGCTCGAGGGATCGATGCCCCGCCGCCGCCCGCGGGCGCGGGCGCGGCTGGCCCGCAAGCTGGCATCCCCGCTCGGCATGGACGACTGGGTGCGGGTGCGCCTGGGGATGGTGGGCGGCGCCATGGTCGCCACCCCGCTGCCGCGCGGCGCAGGCGTGCTCACCTCGCTGGTCCGGGCCGACGGGCTGCTCGTCGTTCCGGCCGGCCTGGAGGGGCACCACCCTGGCGAGGAGGTCGACGTGGAACTGCTGCGCGGCCTTGACGAGATCTCCGGCACGATCGTCGCAATCGGCTCGCACGACCTGGTCCTGGACCTGGCCGCCTCGGCGCTGCGCGCCGACGACCCCAGGGTCACGCTCGCGTCGTCGAACGTCGGCTCCCTCGGCGGCCTGGTGGCCCTGCGCGACGGGCTGTGCCACATCGCCGGGTCGCACCTGCTGGACCCGGCCACCGGCGAGTACACCCTGCCCTACCTCGACCGCATCCTGGCCGGGCAGGACGTTTCCGTGGTGCGCCTCGTGCACCGTGACCAGGGACTGATGGTGGCCGCCGGCAACCCGCTCGGCCTGAAGGGCATCGACGACCTGACCCGCCCCGGTGTGCGCTACGTGAACCGCCAGCGGGGAGCGGGCACCCGCGTCCTGCTCGACCATGAACTGCGAATGCGGGGGATCAGCCCCGACGCGATCGACGGCTACCCGCGCGAGGAGCCGACTCATCTGGCCGTGGCAGCCGCGGTGGCGGCCGGGCGCGCCGACGCCGGCCTCGGCATCACGGCGGCCGCGCGGGCCTTTCGCCTCGACTTTCTGCCGGTCACGCGCGAGCCTTACGACCTGGTCGTCGGCGCGCGTGACGCGGACAGCCCGCGCCTGGCGCCGCTCTGGGCGCTGCTGGAGTCCGACCGGTTCCGGGCGGCCGTCCGGGACCTGGGCGGTTACGGCACCGAGGAGATGGGCCGGCGCATCAGGTAGCGGCCGTCCCGGGCCCGGTTGAGCCAGGCCGCCGTGGCCGCGGCCAGCAGGCCCGCGAAGATCACTATCCCGGCGAGCACGTACAGGTTCCAGCCGATGAACTGGGCCCCGTGCAGGTGGAAGATCTCGCTCATCGGGTGCTTCCTGGTGTTGAAGCCCACCAGGCCATGCGGGACGAGGGCCAGCGGGCCGGTCCATCTCGTCGGCCAGTCGGCGAACACCGCGAACAGCGCCACGCCGAGCGCGAGGTACGCGGCCCTTGCCGTGCCCCGGGCCCGGACGGCGGCGTCGGCCAGCAGCACCAGCACCGCCGTGATCCACACCCAGTGGTTGTCCCAGCTAATCGGCGAGACCAGCACCCCGGTCACGGCGCAGGTCACCCAGCCGGCGGTCGGACGGCCGGCCCGGGCCAGCAGGGCCGCCGCGGCCAGGCCGAGGCAGGCGATGACCACCGCGGCGGCGAGCCACAGCGCGGTGACCGAGCCCGCACCCTCGGGTGTCCTGGTGAGGAGCGCGAGCAGGGACTGGTTCAGCAGCGAGCCGAGGCTCTCGTTCGTGAAGTTCCCGGCGTGCAGGAAGTACCCGGTCAGCCACCACTTCACCGACTCGCCGGGCAGCACGGCGAAACCGATCACCACGGTGGCGGCAAAGGCGGCCGCTGCGACGGCGGCCTGGCGCCGCTTCCCCGCCAGGATCAGGTAGGGGATGAAGATCAGCGGCACCAGCTTGATGCCGGCCGCCAGGCCAACGCCGGCCCCCTTCCAGCGCCGGCCGCCGGGCTGGCACATGTCCCAGGCGATGAGCGCCATCAGCACGAGCTCGATCTGGCCGACCTGGACCGAGCGCAGCACGGGCTCGGTCCACAGTGCCACGGCGGACACGGCGAGCACGGCGGCCGCACGCCGCTGGCCACGCCAGCCAAGCTGGCCGAACGTCACCCAGACCGTCGCTGTCATCGCGGCCAGGCTGGCCACGGCCATCAGCCACTTCAGCACGGCCCAGGGCAGCAGCGATCCGGCCGCGAACCCCAGCGCGGCGAACGGCGTGTAGAGGTACTGCACGCCAGGCCGGTACTGCCAGGTGTACAGCCTCGCCGGGGCGTGCCGTGTGATCAGGCCCGCGTGGTTGTAGATGTTCAGGTCGAACCAGTCCAGCGTCAGGCCGAGCCGGTGGGTCGCGACGTCGGCGACGTATGCGGCCAGCGCGATCCCGAACGCGGCTGCTGCTAAGCCGAGCGTCCACCCGCGACGCCGAACGCTGGCGGGCCGGGTCTGGACCGGATTCCTCAGGCCCAGTCCTGCTTGTGCCATCAACGTCCTTCCCTGGGCCATCGATGAGCCGGAGTTTCCAGGGGCCCCCGCGCGACGCTGTGGATTGCCCCGTCGGCGCGGGCGCGCCCACTGCCCGTTACCGGCTAGCGAAGTCCCCGAGTGCGCAGCCCGCAGGGCGGGCGTCAGCGTCGCATAGCCGAAGGCCATACGCTACCGAGGATCCCGGCAACCCCGACTCAAGTGCGAGTCATGGCTCGGCCAAGGTTTCGGGTTACCGGCTGGCTGCGAGCCGTCACGCGCTGTTGCCAGGCCGCACCGATCGCGACAGCGAGCAGCGCGAGGCCGGCCAGCACGAACAGGTTCGCGCTGATCGGCTGGAGGCTGCCGGGCAGCGGATACACCTCGCCCACCGGGATCCGTCCCCACGCGCCGAACAGCGCCGCCGTGGCGGCGGCCAGCGCCCACCATCTCCAGCGCGCCGCGCCTCTGGCCCGCAGCGCCGTGTCGGCGAACAGCGCCATCGCAGGCACGACCCAGATCCAGTGATGGTCCCAGCTGATCGGGAAGATGAGCAGCTGGGTCAGCTCGCACGTCAGCCAGCCCGCCACAGAGCGCCCGGCGCGGTCGAGCATCGCGGCGGCGCCCAGGCCGAGCGCGGTGATCACCGCCGACAGGCCGAGCCACAGCGGTGTGGCGTGACGCACACTGTGAATCGACCGCGCAACCATGCCGAGTACCGACTGGTTCAGCACGGATTTGACGTTACCGACATTGCTGGCATGCAGAAAATATCCGGTGAGCCAGTATTTGGCGGACGTGTGCGGCAGGAACACGAAACCAATCGCAATGGTGCCGATAAAGGCGGCTGTCGTGGCCGTCCCCTGGCGCAATTTTCCCGCGAGGAACAGATACGGAATGAACACCAGCGGCGTCAGCTTGATGCCGGCGGCCACGCCGATGCCGGCCCCCTTCCACCGGCGGTGGTCCGGCTGGCAGATATCCCAGACGATCAGCACCATCAGCAGCGGCTCGATCTGGCCCAGGTGCAGCGCGCGCTGCACCGGCTCGACCCAGAGCGAGACGGCCGCAACGGCTGCGAGCGCGGTCACCCGCCGGCGGCCGTGCCAGCCGAGTGCGCCAAGTGTCAGCCAGATCGTGACGCCGATGGCCGCCAGGCTGGTCACCGTCATCAGCCATCTGAGCGCCGCCCAGGGCAGCAGCGAACACACCGCGAACAGCACCGCCGCGAACGGCGTGTATGTGAACTTGATCCCGGGGCGCAAATGCCACGTGTAGAGCCGGTGCGGCGTGTCTCTTGCGATCAGGCCGCCGTGGTTGTAGACGTTGAGGTCGTACCAGTCCAGCATCTGACCGGGGCGGTGCAGGAGGATGTCGGCCAGGTATGCCGCGGCCGCCACCGCGCAGACGGCGGCCGCCACCAGTGGCGGCCAGCGCCGCTGCCGGGGCAACAACGCGGTAACACTGACCCGCTTAAGCCCGGGCCCGGCAGCTACCATCGGGCATCCCTTCTGGTATGGCTGCGGCCCGGTACAGCTGTCCAGTGAAAGCGGTTATCCAATGAACGCGGTTACGATACCTGCGGCATTGCGAAATAAGGGTCAAGCCCGAGTCAGACTATGGACAGGGTGTAACCGGCTCTTAGTAATCGATTAGCCAAGGGCTATTCGGCATGCGATCGGCGCCGGGCTCGCGGCCCCCTCGTGCCCCGCCGCTTTACGCGCCCGTCTTGCGGCGCGGGCGGCCGGCGTGGTGGCATGCGTACGAGCAGGTTTCCTGCGGGCAGGGTCGGTGTCTAGGAGGTAAGGCGTGACGGCAGAGATCTTGGGCCAGCGGGCGGAGATAGAGCAGGCGGCCTGGGGCGACGCGGGCGCGACCGTGGCCGCCCGCCTGGCGGCCACGGCGGAACGCTGGGGCGGCGAGCCCGCGTACTCCGACCGCGACGACGGCGGGGCGTGGCAGACCATTACCTGGGAGCAGACCCGCCAGCAGGCAATCGAGCTGGCCGCCGGGCTGATCGACCTCGGCCTGGAGCCCGGTGACCGGGTGGCACTGATGCTGCCGAACCGGGTCGAGCACGTGCTGGCCGACTTCGCGGTGATGCACGCCGGGGGAGTGCCGGTCACGTTCTACGCCACCCTCGCCCCCGACCAGGTCCGCTATGTGGCGGCCGACTGCGGCGCGACGATCGCGGTGCTCGACGGATCGGCTGAGCTCGCACGCTGGCAGCCGGTGCTGTCCGAGCTGCCGGGGGTAAAGAAGGTGATCGTCAGGGACGCGGCCGTGTGCCCGGCCAATGAGGCGTACCTGAGCTGGGCGGGACTTTTCGAGCGAGGCCGGGAGCGGCTGGCCGCGGCTCCCGGAGTGGTCGCCGACCGGGTGGCGGGAATCGATCCCGATGCCGCGGCGACCGTGCTGTACACCTCGGGCACCACGGGGAACCCCAAGGGCGTGATCATCACCCACCGCAACGTGCTCTACGAGGTCGCTACCGGCGACGTAACCGGCTTCATCGAGCCGCGCACCCGGTGGGTGTCCTACCTGCCGCTGGCGCATATCGCCGAGCGGATGTTCACGATCTACCTGCCCGTGCACTACGCGTGGCACGTCCATTTCTGCCACAACGCAACCACGGACCTGGTCGCGACGCTCGGCGCGGTCAGGCCGACCGCGTTCTTCGGGGTGCCGAGGGTCTGGGAGAAGATCCAGGCGGGCATCCAGGCACTGCTGGCCGCCGAGCAGGATCCGGACAAGCGGGCCGTGGTCGACGAGGCGATGGCGACCGGCCGCAAGTACGTGAAGAGCTGCGAGTTCGGCAACACCACTCCCGATGACCTGGCCGAAGAATTCCGCCAGGCCGACGAGAACGTGCTGCGGCCGATCCGGTCCCTGCTCGGCCTCGGCGAGGCGACGATGGTGGCCAGCGCGGCCGCGCCGCTGCCTCCCGACGTGGCGGAGTTCTTCGCCGGGCTGGGCATGAAGATCCTCGACGTCTACGGGATGACCGAAACCACCGGCGCGTTCACGACCAACACGCCGGACGCGTTCCGGCTGGGGACCGTGGGGCGGGCGGTGCCCGGAGTCGAGGTCTGGATCGCCGACGACGGTGAGATCCTGACCCGCGGGCCGCTCAACACTCCCGGCTACCTCAACCTGCCGGAGCGGACGGCCGAGCTGATCGACGCCGACGGCTGGCTGCACACCGGCGACATCGGCTCGCTTGACCCGGACGGCTTCCTGTCCGTCGTGGACCGCAAGAAGGAGCTCATCATCACCTCGGGCGGGGAGAACATCTCCCCGGCCGCGATCGAGAACCTGCTGGTCGCTCACCCGCTGATCGGCCAGGCGCTCAGCTTCGGGGACGGGCGGCCGTACGTCGTGGCGCTGCTGACCCTCGACGGTGACGTGGCGCCCGCGTGGGCCAGGGCCCATGGCATCGAGGCGTCCTCGCTGGCGCAGCTGGCCGAGGAGCCAGCAGTGCTCGAGGCGGTGGGCAACGCGGTGGCGGCCGCGAACGAGCACCTGGCCCGGGTGCAGCAGGTGAAGAAGTGGCGGCTGCTGCCAGTCGAGTGGACCGCGGAAAGCGAGGAGCTGACGCCGACTCTGAAGCTCAAGCGCCGGGTGGTGCACGCCAAGTACGCCGACGTCATCGACGCCCTGTACGAGAGCTGACCCCGCCCGGCGCCGCCGTCACGGCTCAGCCACCCCGACCCCGCCCGGCGCCGCCGTCACGGCTCAGCCACCCCGACCCCGGCTATCACGGCCGGAAGATCAGGCAGCTGCTGGTCGCGTGCGCGTACAGCTTCCCCTGGTCGTCGGTGAGCCGGGCCTGCGCGAGCGCGGTGCGGGAGCCGAGGTGAACGACCGTGCCCTCGCATTGCAGCGGGCCGGTCGACCCGGTGATCGGGCGCAGGAACTTCACGCTGAGATCCTGCGACGTGTAGTAGGCCCCCTTGGGCAGCATGCTGTGCACGGCACAGCCGCACGCTGAGTCGCACATCGTGGCGTAAACACCGCCGTGCACCGAGCCGATCGGGTTGTAGTGGAACTCGGCGGGCGTGAACTCGAAGACCACCCGGCCCGGGTCGGCGATGACCATGGTGAAGCCGAGCGTGGCGGCGATCGGGGGGATCGGGAGCGCGCCGTCCAAGAGCGCCCGGAAGAAGTCGATGCCCGCCATCGTCGGCGCGACCGCCACCGAGATGGCCGGATCCTGCCACTCGTAGCTGCGCTGCCGCTGCGGGTCCGGATGGCCGTTGCGCTGGGCTAGCTGTGCGCCGCCCGGCTGGGCGTCACGCGGCCCGGAGATCTGCGCCACCGCAAGCTCCCTTCGCTCCGGGCACGCCGGGCAGGTACACCCGGGCGGAGACCGCGTCACCGGTGAACCGGTACCCAGCGTCGGCCCACCGCCGGGAGATCATCGCCAGCATCTGCTTGTTCTCCGGCAGCACGTCCATGACCAGCACGCTCACACCCCGCGCCGTCGCCCGCGCGACCACCCGGTCCAGCACCTGCGAGCCGATGCCCTGGCTCTGCCAGCGGTCGGCCACGACGACGCCGATGTCGCTCACCACGCAGCCCTCGGGGCTGAGGCTGTCCGCTGCCATCCCATGGCCCACGATCACGCCGTCGTGCGTCGCGACGATCGCGTCGGTCGTGCGCCCGCCGCCGCACATCCCGCGCAGCACCGCGGGGCTCGGCGGCGACGCCGGGGCGAAGAACCGCAGGAACCGGGTGCGCAGCGAGAGCCCGGCAAGGAACGACAGCATCGCATCGCAGTCCGCGGCGACCACGCTCCGGTACTCGACCGCGCCTCCAGGGCGCGCGGCCGCCGGCCGGTCCAGCTCTTCCAACTGAGTTCGGTCCACAGACCCAGCCTGCACCGCCGTTGCTAAGTCTGTCAACCAGACTTAGCATGTGGAGATGAACCGGCCCTGGATACTCGACTACGACGCGGCGAACTGCACGATCGGCGCTGCCCTGGCGATCGTCGGCGAGAAGTGGACGTTCCTGGTGCTGCGGGAGGCGTTCAACGGCGTGCGCCGGTTCGACGACATCCGCCGGCGTATCTCGGCCCCGCGGCAGATCCTCAGCGAGCGGCTGGTCCGCCTGGTTGACGAGGGGCTGCTGCGCAAGGTGGCGTACCGGGAGCCGGGCCAGCGCTCACGCAGCGAGTACCGGCTGACCGAGAAGGGGCTGGCGCTGTTCCCGGTGATGGTGGCCCTGCTGGAGTGGGGCAACACGTACGCGGCGAGCCCGGACGGCCCCGTCGTCGAGCTGCGCCATCGCGACTGCGGCGCCCCGGTGCACCT
>Ga0070763_10000566_pt1 | contig 10503 bp, 7 predicted proteins | sample HubBroMetageWRM3_FD_67279 | JGI IMG/M metagenome (GOLD analysis project Ga0070763, IMG submission 67279) | Warmed soil microbial communities from the Hubbard Brook experimental Forest, New Hampshire - Hubbard Brook CCASE Soil Metagenome WRM 3 | ecosystem: Environmental > Terrestrial > Soil >... | reverse complement strand
TCCGGCAGGCCGCGAGCCTGGCCGGGCGGCCGGTCATCCTGGCCGACCTCTCGCACCACGTCCTGGCCTGCGAGGCGGGCAGCGCCGACCCGGCCCGGCTGCTGGCCGGATTCGCCCGGCGCAGCCGGGCGGTGGACGCGCCGGGGCGGACGACCTTCGACCAGGCATCGGGCTGGCTGGTCACGCCGGTTGGCGCGCGGGGCGAGGACTGGGGGCGGGTGATCCTGGTCTGCGACGACCCGCCGACCGCGACCGATACCGTGCTGATCGAGCGCACCGCCACCACGCTCGCGCTCGGCCGCCTGCTCGCGCGGCACCGGGAGGGCCTGGAGCGGCAGGCGCACCGGACGCTGATCAGCGGGATCATCAGCCAGGCGCATTCGGACCCGGCCGAGGCAGCGGTGCGGGCGCGGGCGCTCGGCGTGCCGGTCGACGGGCGTCAGCTCATCGCCGTGGTGCTCAGGCTCCATGACCCGGGGCGCGAGCCGCGCGAACCGGGCCTCGGAGTGTCGGCGCATACCCGGGTGCTCGAACTAGCCGACACGGCGGCCGCGGCGTGCCGGGCCGAGCGGCTGCCCGCGCTGGTAGGAACGCTGGATGACGCCAGGGCGGGCGCCATGCTGTCGCTCAGCCGACACGCCGACGCGGACCGGGTGCTTACTAGCCTCGCGGCCCGGATCAGGGAGCGGGCCGGCGCCGGTCCCGGTCCCTCAGGCGCCCCCGACGGCCTGGTGATCGGGGTCGGCGCGGCGGTCTCCTCGATCAGGGACGTGCGCCGCTCGTTCCTCGAGGCCAGCCAGGTCGCCGACGTGGCGGCCGAACGCCCGGCGGCAGGGTCTCCCCCGCCGTTCTACCGGCTGCCGGACCTGCGGCTGCGCGGCCTGCTCCACCTGCTCCGCGACGACCCGCGGCTGCAGACCTTCGTGGAGCGCGAACTCGGCGCCCTGCTCGCCTGCGAGCCGGACAACGACCTTCTCGACGTGCTCGCCGTCTACCTGGCGGCCGGCGGCAACAAAGCCGCGGCGGCCAAGAGCTCGCACCTGGCCAGGCCCACGTTCTACGAGCGGCTGCACCGCATCGAGCGGATCCTCGGCACCGACCTGAGTTCGGCCGAGTCGCGGACCTCCCTGCATGTCGCGCTGCTCGCGCTGGACGCGGCCCAGGACAGGAAATCGCCGAGCGTGAAACGCCCCATGACTGGGAAATGAGCCCGCTTAAGGTGTGGGGCATGGTCGCTATGCCGCCGGAGTCGAAATCCCCAGCCGAGACGCGCGAGTCCCATCAGGTCAGGGAGGTGGCGGAGTCGTTCGGCCTGGAGGCCGAACGCTACAACCGGGCCAGGCCCAGTTACCCGCACGCCCTGGTGGAGCGGATCGTTGCCGCCAGCCCCGGCCGCGATGTCCTCGACGTCGGCTGCGGGACCGGCATCACCGGCCGGCTGTTCCAGGCGGCCGGATGCCGGGTCCTGGGGGTCGATACCGACGAGCGGATGGCCGACCTGGCGCGGCGGAGCGGCGTCGAGGCCGAGGTGGCGACGTTCGAGTCCTGGGACCCGGCCGGCCGGGCCTTCGACGCCGTCATCGCCGGGCAGGCCTGGCACTGGGTGGACCCGGTCGCGGGCGCCGTCAAGGCGGCGCAGGTGCTGCGCCCCGGCGGGCGGCTGGCGGTGTTCTGGAACGCGTTCGGGTTCCCGCCCGACCTCGGCGCGGCCTTCGCCGCGGTCTACCAGCGCGTCATACCAGACTCGCCGGTATCCCGGCGCGGGCTGACCGGCCAGAATGCGTACCAGATGATGTGCGACAAGGCGGCCGGCGGCATCCGGCAGGCGGGCGGGTTCGGCGAACCCGAGCAGTGGCAATTCGACTGGGACCGGCCGTATACCCGCGCGGAGTGGCTGGATGCTGTGCCCACCTTCGGCGGGCACAGCCTGCTGCCCGCGGATGTGCGGGATGAACTGCTGGCCGGCATCGGCGCCGCCATCGACGCGGCAGGCGGCGGCTTCACGATGCACTACACCACGATGGCGGTCACCGCGGAACGGAAGGGCACTGCCGCGGTGACCGCCGATCGCTTATGAATCGACCTGGAGGAACCCCTCGCCGCTGTTGAGCTGGCTGGGGCAGGTGGCCGACGACGTGCCCTCGCCGGTGACCTCGTTGCCAGCGCCGTAGGCGACCTTGAAGCCTGCGCACAGCAGGTTCATGTTCCACGTCTGCGTGGCAGGCCTGCCCGTGCAGGTCAGGGACATGCTGCGGTCGGTGTAATTGGAATAGCTGCAGTCGAGCGGGACATTTCCGCCGTAGATCGTTCCGGTCGCCGGGCCGCCCGTGACGCCGACTCCGCCCGTCACCACCTTGGTGATCGCGATGGTGAAGGTCTTGGTGGTACCGAATTCACCCTCGTTTACCAGCGGAACTTCCAGATCGTAAAAGCTGTCGCCGGCCGCGATGGTGACCTGGCCGGTCATCGGGACGTTGAAGTCCACGCCGTCCACGGCCGTCCCGTTCGTCACCTGGTAGTCGAGTGTCACCGAATACGACACCAGCTTGGAGAGCTGGAAGAAGAAGTCGAGCTGGGTACCGGAGATGGTGTTGCAGTCGGTGGTGGACGAGCAGGTCTTGAGGTACTGGTAGTAGGAGTCGCTGAGCACGGAGACCGTGGCGCTGCTGGCCCATGCGGGCGCGGCGGTGGCCACCCCGATGGCGAGCAGGCCGGTACATCCTGCGGCGATGACGATCTTGCGGAGGGCGCGCAAATTTCACTCCTTTGTGACGATGAACAGGCACGATCCGCGTATCGCTGGCCGCTATCCGTCCGGCCCCTGCGCGATACAGGCTGACCGTAACCCGGCAGGGAATCGCGGACAATAGCTGTTGCCGGGGATTCACCAAAGTGTTCCGGAATGCCTTTGGTGGGACAGAAGCGCAGCTGTGAATACTCGCGGGAAAAGTGAGCAATGACGGCGGTGATCATAAGGGCGCTCATCGCGATGTATCAGTGCGGGGGATCAGGCCTCTGTCAGGTCGAGGACCCGGATCGGCGGGCTCGATACGAGACCGGCCGCGCCAATCCGGGAGCCACCGGAGCACCGAATATATGACGGAGCCGGGCTGAGTTCGCGAGATGGGGCGATCTGCATGGCGGAGTGGGATGTTCCCGGATACACCGAGCTGAAGAAGCTTGGCTCGGGCGGGTTCGGCGAAGTGGTGCTGGCCAGGCATAACGCGTCTGGCACCCCGGTGGCGATCAAGTACCTGCGGCGTGACCTGCTGGCCGACCCCGACTTCGCCCGGATGTTCCGCGGCGAGGCGTCGGTGCTGGCATCGCTGAACGACTCGAACGTGGTCCGGCTGTATGAGTACGTTGAGTCCCCGTCGGGCGCCGCCATCGTGATGGAGCTTGTCGATGGCGTCTCGCTGCGGGAGATCCTGGCCAGCCAGGGCGCCACCACGGCGGAGGCGGCGCTGGTGGTCCTGCAGGGCTCGCTGCTCGGCCTGGCCGCCGCGCACCGGCGTGGTGTCGTGCACCGGGATTACAAGCCGGAGAACGTGCTTGTCAACGGGGACGGCGTGAGCAAGCTCACCGACTTCGGCATTGCGGCGCGGGCCGGTGACCGGGCGATGCCGGCGGGCACCTTGGTCTACGCGCCACCGGAGCAGTTCGTCGGCGCGCCGGCCAGCCCGGCCAGCGATGTCTACGCGGCCACGGCCACCTTCTACGAGTGCCTGGCCGGCCGGCCGCCGTTCGGCGGCAATACCGCCGAGGTGCTGATGTACCAGCACATGGCCCAGCCGGTGCCGCTGGACGCGGTGCCCGAACCGCTGCGCCCGCTGGTGATCGCCGGGATGGCCAAGGAGCCCTACAACCGGCCGGCCGACGGGACCAGCTTCGTCAACGCCCTCAGGGCGATCGCGGCCGGTGCGTACGGCCCGCACTGGGAGCAACGCGGCCGGTCGCACCTGGGCGAGGCGGCCCTGCTGCTGGCGCTGCTGTGGCCGTCAAGCGCCGGGCCGGCGATCCACGGCTCCGCCGCGGAGCGGGTCAACATGGCCCGGCATGCCCGTCAGACGGCATCGCGGCCGGCGTCCCAGCCGTCCGCGGAATCCCGGCATATCTGGCACCTGCGCCACCTGCGTCATGTCCTGCACCTGGACCACCTCCGCAACCTGCGGCGGCGCGGCCTGATCCCCGTCAAGGCGGTCGTCGCGATCGCGGCCGCGATCGTGGTGGCGAGCGCGGGCACGGCCCTGGCCGTCGGCCTGAACGGGCCCAGCCTCGGGAACCAGCGCCCGCAGGGGTCGCCCACGCCGACTAACTCGGCGTCCCCCGGTGCTACGAGCTCTTCGGGTTCGACCACTCCGCCGCCCCCCGCGGATCCCGCGCCTCCCGCGCTCATGGGGATCTCGCCGGCCAGCGGGAGCACGAAAGGCGGGACCAAGGTCATCATTTCCGGTACCGGCCTGGGCCGCACCACCCGCGTCACCTTCGGCGGAACCGCGGGGAAGATCCTCTCTGACTCGAACACGCAGATCATCGTGACCAGCCCGACCGGCAAGGGCACCGTGAACATCATCGTGACCACCCCGGACGGCAGCTCGGCCGTCACTACCGTCGGCCATTTCATGTACCGCTCCAGTACGTCGCCGCGTCTGCCGCATCCGGCGGTCATCGGGATCTCTCCGAATAGCGGGAGCACCACGGGCGGGACCACGGTCACGATCAGCGGCACCCACCTGAACGGCGCCACCGAGGTGAGCTTCGGCGCAGCGGCCGCGATGATCGTCTCCGAGTCGAGCACGCAGATCACCGTGATCAGCCCGGCCGGCGCCGCCGGCCCGGTGAACGTCACGGTGACCACCATGGCCGGCACCTCGGCCGCGACCACCGTCGGCCGGTTCTCTTACCGCACCTCGGTGCATGCGACGCCGAGGCCGACGCTCCGCGGGATCTCCCCGTCAAGCGGGCCCATCGCGGGCGGGACCAAGGTCACGCTCGGCGGGACCAACCTGAGCGGCGCCACCGGCGTCAGCTTCGGCAGCACCGGCGCGGCGATCGTCTCCGGCTCCGGCACGCAGATCACCGTGACCAGCCCGGCCGGCAACGGCACCGTGAACGTCACGGTGACCACCAAGGGCGGCACCTCTGGCGCCGTGCAGTTCACCTACGCCGTCCCGGCGCCGGCGGTTACCGGGATCTCCCCGAACAGCGGCAGCACCGCGGGCGGGACCAAGGTCACGCTCACCGGCACCAACCTGAGCGGCGCCACCGGCGTCAGCTTCGGCGGGGCGGCCGGCAAGATCGTCTCTGACTCCGGCACGCAGATCACCGTCACCAGCCCGGCCGGCACCGGCAACGCGAACGTCACGGTGACCACCAAGGGCGGCACCTCTCGCGGCGTCCGGTTCACCTACGCCGTCCCGGCCCCGGCGGTTACCGGGATCTCCCCGGATGGCGGGAGCACCGCGGGCGGGACCAAGGTCACGATCACCGGCACTCACCTGAGCGGCGCCACCGGCGTTAGCTTCGGAGGGGCGAGCGCGTCGATCGTCTCCGACTCGAGCACGCAGGTTTCCGTGACCAGCCCGGCCGGCAGCGCCGGCACGGTGAACGTCACGGTGACCACCCCCGGCGGCACCTCGGCCACCGGCAGCGCCGACCACTTCACCTACACGGTCCCGGTCCCGGCCCCGACCGTCACAGAGGTCAAGCCGGACAGCGGGCTCACCAATGGCGGGACCACCGTCACGATCGTCGGCGACAACCTGGAGAACGCCACCGGCGTCAGCTTCGGCGGCGCCGCGGCGACGATCGTCTCCAACTCCGACGAGACGATCACCGTGACCAGCCCGGCGGGCAGCGCCGGCACGGTGAACGTCACGGTGACCACCCCCGGCGGCACCTCGGCCACCAGCAGCGCCGACTACTTCACCTACACGGTCCCGGTCCCGGCCCCGACCGTCACAGAGGTCAAGCCGGACAGCGGGCCCGCCGGGGGCGGGACCACCGTCACGATCGTCGGCGACAACCTGGAGAACGTCACCAGCGTCCACTTCGGCGGCGCCGCGGCGACGATCATCTCCAACTCCGACGAGACGATCACCGTGACCAGCCCGGCCGGCGAGGGCACGGTGGACATCACGGTGACGACCGCGGGCGGCACCTCGGCCACCAGCGCCGCTGACCACTTCATCTACAGCGAGCCGATCCAGTAGGGCCGGCCGCCAACAAGCCAAGAGAGCCCGGGTGGAGCGGGACACCCGGGCTCTCTTGCTGCCGCCGCTAAGGCGGCTGCCGCCCCTAAGGCGGCTGCCGCCGCTAAGGCGTCGAGGACCTGGCCGGTGCGCTGGACAACGGGGGCCTCGCCGCTCCACGGGAAGTTGATCCAGCGGTCGGTGCGCTTCCAGACGTAATCGCACTTGATCACCGACCGGGGCTTCTCGTAGATCACGGTGGAGCGGACGTCCTCCACGTGGTCCTTGACGAAGGTGTAGACCAGCTCGATGGTCCGGCCGGAGTCCGCGACGTCGTCGGCGATGAGGACCTTCTTCGCGGAGAAGTCCACCGCGCTGGGCACGGGCGGCAGCATGACCGGCATGTCCAGCGTGGTGCCCACCCCGTCGTAGAACTCGACGTTCATGACGTGCAGGTTCTTTACCGCGAGGGCATAGCCGAGGGACCCGGCCAGGAACAGGCCGCCGCGGGCGATTGACAAGATCAGGTCGGGCTCGAACCCATCGGCGGCAATGACCTTCGCCAGTTCCCGGGACGCCTCGCCGAACGCCTGCCAGCTGAGATTCTCACGCTCGTCCATGACCTGCTCTCATCGTCAGGGTGCTCTTTTTCTCATCGTGCCATGGCAGGCCCTCAAGCCGGCAGCCCATCCAGGGCAAGGCGCGGCCAGCCCGGTAAAACGTTCCGCTGGTTTACGGTGCTCTCGTGGCCAGCACCACCGCGGTACCGCCATACGGGTACCTGCAGTCCCGGCCCTGACGCCGGTCAGCCTGGGTCCGGGTCGCCGGGGACGTAGGAGCTGATGAACAGGTTCAGCGATACGCCGTCGGGATCCTCCGCCTGCTCGTCCTGAAACGAGTCGATGACCTCTTCGAGCTTGGTCATCAGCTGCGCCGCCCTGGCCGGGGAGACCTTCAGGTCCGACATGAACACCAGCGGCTTGCGGTATGACTCCCCGGGCGGCACGTCGCCCGCAGGAAGCCTGCCCGCACGGAACGCCGCGAAGAAGCCGTCGCGGTAGCGGTCGAGTGCCGCCCGCATGAGCTCCTCGGACTCATCCGCGTTCTCGGCGATGACTCCGCGGCCGAGCCTCAGGTCCCGCTGGCAGGCCTGGTACCGCTGCTCGAGGATGCCCGACACCATGCGGGTGCTGGCCACCCTGATCAGGCCGGCCGCCTCCAGCTGGCGGACGTGCCGGTAGAGCTTCGTCTGCGGCTCGCCAAGTTCGGCCGCTAGTTCCTTGACCGACATGACCGGCAGGTCCCTGGTCCGCATGAGCGCGGCCAGGATCGCGAGGCGGGTCGGGTCCGCCATCGCCTTGAGCGCCGCCACGCTGTCCACCGTCCGGACCGCGGCCGGTCCCGCCTCCGCCACCTGGACCGCGGCCAGTTCCGGGTCCGCCACCTGGACCGCGCCCAGTTCCGGGTCCGCCACCTGGACCGCGGCCAGTTCCGGGTCCGCCACCTGGACCGCGGCTGGTTCCGCGCCCACCGCCTGGACCGCGGCTGGTTCCGCCTCCGCGTTCACCGTCTGGGCCGCGGCTGGTTCCGCCTCCGCCACCTGGACCGCAGCCGGTTCCGCCTCCGCGTCCACCGTATGGGCCGTGTGCGACGCCGCCTCCGCCGCGGTCGTGGGCTGTTCCATGAAGAGCATCTTGCCACACCCTCACGATCATGTCATCATTCACGTAAGCATGAATGATGACAGTAGCAAGAACGATGGTGGAAGAGTGAAAGGAGACGGAGGACGATGAGTACGACGCAGACGGCCACCGCCGACGTCCCGGCGGACGGGCAAACGGCAATCGAGGCGCCGCAGCAGCCGGGCGCACGTCCCGCTATCGGGACGCCCGAGACGATCAGGCCGACGCCGTTGAGGCGCAACTTGCGGTTCCAGACGCTGTGGGTCGGGACGACCGCTTCTACCTTCGGGGTGTCGGTCGCGGATGTGGCCTACCCGCTGACCATCCTGGCCATCACCCGCTCCCCCGCCATGGCCGGCCTGTTCGCCGCCGTGCAGGCGGTCGGGATGCTGGTGGCCGGACTGCCCGCGGGCTTGCTGTCCGACCGGTACGACCGGCGGACGATCGTGATCGTGACCGAGGCCGCGCGCGCGGCGGTGACCGCGGCGGTGGTCGTGGCGCTGATCACCGGCTGGCTGTCGCTGCCCGTGCTGCTCGCCGCGGCCGTACTGCTCGGCATCGGCCAGGCGGTCAAGGGGGCGGCCAGCATGCTGCTGCTGCGCTCGGTGGTGCCGTCCGAGCAGCTGACTCAGGCGCTGACCCAGGACGAGGTCAGGATGAACGGCGCCGCGCTGGCCGGGCCGGCCATCGGGGGTGCGCTGTACGGGGTACACGCGCTAGCGCACGCACTGCCGTTCGTTTTCACCGCGGTCGGATTCCTTATCGCGCTGGCCGGCGCGGTGCTGATGAGGGTCATGCCGGGCGGCCGGGAAGACAGCACACACACCAAGCCGGCCGGGCGGCCGCCGAGCGAGCCCGCCGCCGCAGCGACGGGTGGCATGCTGGCAGGCATCCGGACGCTCTGGGGACAGCCGGTGCTGCGTGCGGCCACCCTGCTGATCATGTTCGTGAACACGATCGGCGCCGGACTCGAGCTGGTCATCATCGTGATCCTGCGCCACCAGGCGGTGTCCTCTCCGGCGATCGGGCTGGCCCTGGGCCTGGGCGCGGCAGGCGGGCTGGCCGGGGCTCCCCTGGTCAAGATCCTTCATCGGCTTAACCCCGGCGTGCTGCTGCTGGCCGTGTGCCTGGTGGACGTGCTGGTGCTCGCGCTGCTCGCGGTGCCGTTCGGCCCGTGGTGGGTAGCCGGGCTGCTGTTCACCGTCATGCTCGGCGTCCCGGCAATCCGCGTGCTCGTCGACATCCTGGTGATCAGGCAGGCACCGCCCGAGCAGCGAGGCCGGGCCGTCGCCGCGCTGATGACCCTGATCGGCCTGGGCATACCCGCCGGGGTCGCGGGTTGCGGGCTGCTGCTGCAGTACCTGCCGGCCCAGGCGGCGATGCTGATCCTGGCCGGCACGGAAGCGATCGGGCTAGCATACTGCTCGACCAGGCGCGAACTCTGGCGAGCCAAGTGGCCGGCCGAGCCCACCGCTTGACGGACGGCCGATCCTCGGCTGACGATGGCGATATGTCCGAGCTGCCGAGGTGGGCACGCGACGCGCTGGCCGGAGTCTACGACCCCTGCTGCCGGGAAAAGGGCATCTCGGTAGTGGACATGGGCCTGGTGCGCTCCGTCCAGGTCGAAGACGGCGTCGCCAAGGTCGAGCTGCTGCTGACCTCGGGGTGGTGCCCGTTCGCGGCCACCGTGCTGACCCAGGTGAAGGACCAGATCCTCGGCCAGCCGGGAATCAGCGACGCCGACGTGTCCATCGTCTGGGACGAGGCCTGGACCACCGACCGCTTGTCGCCACGAGCGCAGAACATCCTGCGCTTCCTGCCCCCGCCCTCGGCTGTGCCCGACCGGGACGCCTACATCGCCGCCCATACTCAGCCAAAGGAGCAGCCGCCATGATCGACGATGCCTTCGTCTTCGACTGCGTGGCGCACGTTTTCAACTTCGACCCGAAGAACGCGTTCGGCCAGGCGGGCCTGATGTTCGACAACCACCTGTACGCGTTCCACAACGCCCTGACCCCGGAGGCTGACCGGCACAAGCTGCCCGCGGAGGAGTTCCTGCGGGAGTGGACGCCCTCAGACATCCGCAAGATGGTCTACGAGGAGTCCGACACCGACATGCTGGTGGCGATGCCGCTGCCGCTGACAGACCTGTTCCGCGACGGCCTGTCGCCCTGGGAATCCTGCGCCGACCTGGCCGGCCGTGACCCGGACCGGACCGTCTTCTGGGGCTCGGTGAACCCGCTTGAGGGACGCAAGGCGCTCGACCTGATGGAGCGCCAGGTCGGAGAGTTCGGCGCCCGCGCGTTCAAGTTCTACAACGTCCGCTACGACTACGGAAAGCCGTACCCGTGGCGGATGGACGACCCGAACATCGCCTTCCCGATCTTCGAGAAGGCGCGGGAACTAGGCGTGAACCTGATCGGCGTGCACAAGGGCGTCCCGCTCGGCCCGCAGCCGATCGAGCACACCCAGACCTGGGACATGGACGGGGCGGCGGCCAACTTCCCCGACATCAACTTCGTCATCTTCCACGTCGGGCTGCCGTTCCTCGACGAGACGTGCTGGCAGCTCATCAGGTACCCGAACCTGTACGCGTCGATCGCGGCGACGATCAACTTCGTGGTCCGGGC
>Ga0070763_10000565_pt1 | contig 10503 bp, 10 predicted proteins | sample HubBroMetageWRM3_FD_67279 | JGI IMG/M metagenome (GOLD analysis project Ga0070763, IMG submission 67279) | Warmed soil microbial communities from the Hubbard Brook experimental Forest, New Hampshire - Hubbard Brook CCASE Soil Metagenome WRM 3 | ecosystem: Environmental > Terrestrial > Soil >... | reverse complement strand
CTGTGGCCTTCCCCCTCCGCCCCCTTCGGGGGCACCTCCCCCGTAAGACGGGAGAGGAATGACTTCTGAGTTGTATCCGCTAGCTTCGGGGCTTGCTCATTTCGCGCACGACTCGCCGGTCGCGGCCGTAGATATCGTCGCGGAAGATCGCGGCGCCGTCGCTGCCGGCTGTCACCGTGCGGTAGGTGACGTAGAGGGCTACCGGGTCGGGAAAAGTGTAATGCGCCTGCTGGCCGTCATCGATGACCTGGCGCACGCGGTCCTTGCTGAAGCCGCCACGGCCGCCGAAGACCTTCTCGGCGAAGTCGAGCGGGTTCTGCAGCCGGATGCAGCCGTGGCTGAAATTGCGGCTGCCTTCGGTGAACAGCCAGCGGCTGGCCGTGTCGTGCATGTAGATCCCGTAGCGGTTGGGAAACGGAAAGAAGATGTAGCCCAGCGCATTGCTGGCGCCGGGCTCCTGGCGGATGCGATAGGGGAACGCCTTGGGTTGGATCTCGCTCCAGTCGACGGTGGTGGGGTCGAGCTCGGTATCGTCGTCCCAGTTCTCGAAGATCTTGAAGCCGGCGGCCGCCAGCGCGTTGGGATCGCGGCGCAGCATGGGCAGATATTCCTCGCCCGAGATCGACTGCGGCACCGTCCAGTAGGGATTGGTCTGGAACCCGCGCATGACCGACTGGATCTCCGGCGTCGGATCCTTGGGCGTGCCGACGATCACCAGGCTTTGGAAGGCGAGCTTGCCGTCGTCGACGAAGATCATCGAATAGTCGCCGGCATTGACCAGCACATAGCGCTTGCCGAGATCCTCCGGCAGCCAGCGCCGGCGCTCGAGATTGGCCACGATCTGCTCGATGCGCTCGTCGATCGTGGTGTTGAGCGACAGCGTCGTCTTGGCGCCGATGACGCCGTCGACCGTCAGGCCCTTGGTCTCCTGGTAGGCCTTGACGACGGCGGCCAGCGGCTCGTCGTAGAGATCGTCCGCCGCGCCGGCTGTCAGGTCGGGAACGACGAGGTCGAGTTCGGCCAGGCGCTTGCGCAGCAAAGGCACGCGTGGGTCGGTCATGCCCGGCTTGAGCGCGACACCGTCGGGCAGCGGCGTGAAGGCGGCCTTGGCGCGCTTGTCGCGCCATACCGCAAGCGCCTTCTGCAGCGCCGGATAGTCGCCCTTGGGCGGCAGGTTGGCCAGATAGGCCGGGAAATCGGCAGCTGTGGCGGCCGCCTTCAGCAGATCGGCGGGCGCGACCTTGCGCTGCTGGATGTCGATGTCCTTGTCGACGTGGTTGGCGCGCACCCGGCCGGTCGACACGTCGCTGGCATAGGCGAGGAAGGCGGCGGTGAGCAGGGTCTCGGCGGCCGCGGCGTCGGCGTCCGGCGCCAACGCCTTCTCGACCTCGCCGACGCGGTACCAGGCGGGTTCCAGCCCGTGATCGGAAGCGCTGCGAATCGCCTTCAGCAACGCCTCGGCTCGGACCTTGCCGGCGTCCGACCCGACCCATAGGGCTTCATTGGCCGAGGCCGGAAACCATCCAAGGATGGCTACGACGAACGCCACAACAACGGCGAGAAAGCGAAGGCCGATCACACTGCAGGTATAGCGGGAAACGCCCGATTCGTCCATTGAGGCGCGAAGTCGTGGGCGTGCAGGAAAGCCAGCAAATCCGCCGTCGCACGCTGCTTCAGCTCGGCCGTTCCACCGCCGGCCCGCGCGCCCCTGGTCACGCAATGCTGCCGCGCCCAGGCCTGGTAGTCGGGTTCGCTCATGGCGCGCCCGGCCGCCGGAATGAAGTGGCTTCCGTCATCCTCGATGAAATTCTTGCAGCACGACCAATTCTCGGCGTCCTTGATGTCGAACACCGGGCCGATCGACTCCCAGCCGTGATGGGCGCTGCCGTAGACCTTGACCTTGATGCGGTCGTTGCCGGCTGAGCGCATGCGCTCGGCATATTCGATGGCGAGCGGCGCCGGGGTATAGTCGTCGCGGGCGGCCAGCATGAAGAACATCGGCCGCCCGTGCGTCGTCGCATCGCGGTGCTGGGCAGTGGCACCAGGGCAGATCGCGACGTGAAGGTCGAAAAGGTGAGGGAAGCCGCCGCGCCAGCGTTGTCGCACGGCAATGGCGGCATTGAGCGTCGCCACGCCGCCTTTGGAGACGCCCATGACGCCGATGCGCCCGGGATCGATGCGGGGGTCGGCCCGCAGCAGCGCGAGAGCCGCGAAGGCATCACCCTCCATCTGCGCCGCCGAGACCAGGGTCTGGTCAGCCACCGTGCGGCGCACGCCGCGGCCGGTGAAGCTGTCGACGACCAGCGCCGCGGCGCCGGCCTCGTTCAGGGCCCGCGCGTAATAGTGCTCGCGATGGCGTTGAACGCCCGCGCTGCTGGTGAGGATGATCATGCAGGGCGCGGGCAGGTCGCGCGTCTGCGGCAGGCAGAGCTGCGCGCCAAGCCGCGCCGGCCGGCAGCCCGCCGGATGATCGAAGGTCAGCGTGTCGAACGACACCGATTCCATGGACCGTGCTTAGCCTGTCCCCTGGGTCGCGCGCGATGATTATCCGTCGTCCCGGCCAAGGGCCGCCATCGGAGCCGGCGGGATTTCTTCAGGCGATGACAGCCAGGGTCAAAACTCAATAAAGCGTTGGCTGTGTCCGTACCTCCCCAGGGAGCACGTCGTCCGTCCGCATCCGCAGGTTGAATACGGCGACATCGCGTGGTTTCGTCGGAGATGGGCCACAAGCTGCCATGCCGATGACTAATGGGCTCCGGCCGCCCGGCGGCTCGACTCGGGTGCAAGGCTTGCCCAGCCGTTATCGCGACGCGATGGAGCCACCAACTTTCTTGGCCTTAGGGGACTTGGAAAAGGAGCTGCTGGGAGGCGAGGGCGAACGCGTGAACGCCTGTTGTCGAAGCGGAATCCAGTGGATAGCCTTTCGCCCAGGTCATGCGCCTGCGGATACGGTATGGATCGCCTCGATGCAATGAAGGTGTTTGTCGTCGCGGTCGACGAGGGGAGCCTTGCGGCCGCGGCACGCAAGCTTGGCCGTTCGCCCGCCGCTATCAGCCGCGCGATCGCCTTCCTCGAGGAAAGGGCGGCCAGCACCCTGCTCTATCGAACGACGCGGTCTATCAGGCTGAGCGAGGAGGGTGAGCGCTATGTGGCCTCGTGCCGACGCGTGCTTATCGAGCTCGACGAGGCCGATAGCCTGCTCTCGGCAGATCGGTCCTTGCCACGCGGCACGCTTTCGCTGACGGCGACGCTATACACCGGCGAAACGGTGTTCTTGCCGATCGTCGAGGCGTTTCTGGATGCTCACCCGACGATATCGGCGCGGCTGCTGCTGGGCGACAGCTGGGTCAACTTGATTGATGAGGGAATAGACGTCGCCCTTCGAATAGGCAACCTCGCCGACTCTTCCATGGTGGCGACCCGGCTTGGCGAATTGCGGCGCGTCGTGGTCGCGGCACCCGGATATCTGAGGAATCGTCCACGCATCGACGAGCCTTCCGACTTGGCCAAGCACCAGATCATCGCAGCTGCCCACCGTCCGGGGTCCTGGACCTTTCCGGCCCCTATTGGTTCGTCTGCCCCGAGAACGGTTCAGTTCACGCCCCGCCTAGTGGTGAACAGCAGTCGGGCAATGCTGGCTTCGGTGTTGGGTGAGCGAGGCGTCGCACGCGGTATGTTTTCAGATCAGGTCGCTGAGCACGTGCGACGGGGAGAGCTCGACATCGTGCTCGCGAATTACGAGGATCCACCTATGCCGGTGCACCTGGTTTGTCCGCAGGGCCGGCTCTCCGTGCCCCGGGTGCGCTCCTTCGTGAACTTTGCGACACCTCGCCTGAAGAGCCACTTGGGGCGCATCGCTAAGCACCTGAACCTTCGCCAACCTTCCACTCGTTCGTAACGCGAAAGAGTGTCTCTCGCCCAACACGTATTCGCTCCTGTCCGATCGAGCCCAGATCTCCCGCAGATGACGGAGATTCGGTCGAAGGAGCGGAACGATGGACAGCGCGCCGGACTATCAAGCGGTACAGGCCGTGGCCCCGGGACAGCTCGAGCTCGTGCGGAAACCCATTCGCGATCCTGGGCCAGGCGAGGTGCGGATACGCGTCGAGGCTTGCGGCGTATGTCATTCGGATGCGGGTACCGTGGAGGGTACGTTTCCAATCGACTGGCCGCGGGTGCCCGGCCATGAAGCCGTCGGTCGGATCGACGCGCTCGGCGCCCATGTACAGGGCTGGGCCATCGGGCAGCGTGTGGGCATCGGCTTCCTCGGAGGCTCCTGCGGCTATTGCGAGTATTGTCGCGGAGGCGACCTCGTAAACTGTCGCAATCGGGAATTCACCGGCATTCATCGCGACGGCGGGTACGCCGAATTGCTGATCGCCAGGGCGAGCGGCCTGATGTCCATTCCGGACGATCTTTCGTCCGTCCACGCGGCGCCGCTGCTCTGCGCGGGACTGACCACCTTCAGCGCATTGCGCAATGCGCCCGCGAAGCCCGGTGATCTTGTCGCCGTGTTAGGCATCGGAGGCCTTGGCCATTTAGGAGTGCAGTACGCGCGGCACATGGGTTTCGAGGTCGCCGCCATCGCCCGCGGTGCCGGGAAGGCGGCACTGGCGAAGAAGCTCGGCGCACATCACTACATCGACAGCGCGGCCAGCAACCCTGCCGAAGCCCTGCAAGGCCTGGGCGGCGCGAAGGTGATTTTGTTCACGGCGTCCGGAGGCAAGATGGTCGCCGAGACCTTCAAGGGGTTACGGCCCGGCGGTGTCTCGGTGATCTTGGGGGCGTCGCCGGACCCGATCGAAGTCTCCGGCACGGATCTCATATTCGGCAACCGCAAGCTCGAGGGCGCTCTGACGGGCGACCCCGCGACCGGCGACGAGACGCTCCGCTTCAGCGCGTTGAGCGGCGTTTCCGCCATGATCGAGACGGTGCCGCTGGAAAAAGCGGCTGACGCCTACGCGAGGATGATGGCCGGCAAGGCGCGCTTCCGCATCGTCCTGACGATGGGCTGAGCCCCGAGCAGAGAGGAGACGAAGATGAGCGTGAACCCCTTCCAGGATCTGTTCGATCGGCAGAAGCGGCACTTCGCAACCGGCGCGACGCGCCGGCGCGGCTGGCGGATTGAGCAGCTCGACCGCATGCGCCGGCTTCTGGCGGAGAACGAGGCCGCACTCCAGCAGGCGATCGGCCGGGATTTCAAGACTGCCAGTCAGGAGCAGATCTTCGAGACGCTGGCGTGCTTCGGTGAGGTCGAGTTTCAGAAAAGCCAGCTCGAGGAATGGATGAAACCGGTCGAAGCGCCGGTGCCCCGAGCGCTGGCAGCTACCGGCCATCGCGGTGTCGTCTATCGCGATCCCTATGGCGTGGTGCTGGTGGTTGGCCCGTTCAACGGGCCACTGCTACTCCTTCTGCGACCGGCGATCACGGCTCTCGCTGCGGGCAACACCTGCGTTCTGAAGCTGAGCGAAAGGCTATCGGCGACGTCAGCTCTTCTCCTCGATCTCGTCCCGAAGTACTTCGAGCCGCACGCAGTCGCGGCGGTGGCGGGCCATCGTGAAGAAACCACTGAGCTTCTCAAGCTTCCTTTTGACTTCATCTTCTTCACGGGCAGCACCAAAACTGGAAAGGTCGTGGCGCGCGCCGCGGCCGAGAATCTGACCCCTATCCTGCTCGAACTCGGCGGTCAGAATCCCGCGCTCGTTGATGAATCCGCCAACATCAAAGATGCGGCCAAGAAGATCGTGTGGGGAGCGATGGCCTGGGGTGGGCAATGGTGCACCTCTCCCGGCTATGCCTATGTGCATGAGTCCATCGCGGAGGAGTTTGTTGCTGAGGCGAAAGCCGCACTGATCGAGCTCTTCGGCAACGACCCGAAATCAAACCCGGACTATTCGCGTATCATCGCCGCGCACGAGGTCGACCGCCTTGCCGGCCTGATCGACCCGGCGAAGGTGGTCATCGGTGGCAAGGCCGATCCAGCGGCGCGCTACCTCGATCCGACGATCGTCTATCCGGTGACGTGGGATGATCCGATCATGGAAGACGAGGTCTTCGGGCCGATCCTGCCGATCCTGACCTACCGGACCGTGGACGAGGCCCTCGGCAGGATCGCGGCGACCCCGCATCCGCTGGCAGCCTTCATCTTCAGCCGAGAGCAGAAGACGATCGACCGCTTCATCGGCGAACTCTCCTTTGGCGGCGGCGCGGTCAACCAGGTCAATATCCATCTCTTCATCGAGACGATGCCGTTTGGGGGCGTCGGGCCGGCGGGCATGGGCCATTACTACGGGAAGCATGGCTTCGACATGCTGACGCACGCCAAGTCAATGCTCGTCTCCCCCGCTGATGTCGCGATCGATCATCTCCTCCCGCCCTATACGCCGGAGAAGAACGCGCAGCTGACGCAATGGTTCGACTATTGACGACTGCATCCAGGAAAGGGGACGGGGCGGCCACGGCGAAGCTCCCAAGGAGAACAGGCGAATGCAGTATCGTGGTCGATACGAGGGCGGGTCATATCGTCCTGTGCCCAGCCCGACCGTCCTCGGTCCGCCCCGTTTCGCGGGCCTCCCCGTGGTCTCCTGGGCGTTCGCGTTCCGCATCTGGATCGCCGTCGTCGTCGCCTTGTGCGCCGCCTTCTGGCTGCAGCTGGAAGCGGCGTCCTCCGCCGCCACTTCGGTCGCCATTCTCGCTGCTCCGACGCGTGGGCAGGTGTTGCAGAAGGCGAGCTTCCGCTTCCTCGCCACAGTCGTCGGCGCCGCGGCCGCTATCGCCCTGGTCGGCGCCTTCTCGCAGACCAGGGACCTGCTGCTGCTTGCCTTCGCTACCTGGGTCGGCCTCTGCGTCTATGCGGCAGTGCTGGCGGACGGCAACCGCGCTTATGCCGCGGTGCTCTCCGGCTACTCCGTAGCGCTCATGGCGATCGACCAGATCGACGCGCCGAATACCGTTTTCGAAGCCTCGATGGCGCGCGGCGCCGCGATCACCGTTGGCATCGTGGCCATCGCCGTCGTGAATGACCTGTTTGCCGCGCCGGACAAGCACCACGGCCTGGCCCAACAGCTCGCAGCACTCCATCGCCGGGCTCGCGACTATGCGCACACGATCGTGCACCGCCAGGCCACCGATCCCGCCGAGGCTGCGGCATTGCTGCGCGACATCGCGGCGTTGCATCCCGACATCACGACGCTCGCGCCCGAGTCGAGCAGCGGCAAGATGAGGACCGCCGCCGCCCGCAGTGTGGCCGTGGCGCTGGTTGCACAAATCCATGCCGCGCGCACCGCGCAGTCGCGCGCGTTCTGGCAGCGCGACGCTCAGGTCCTCGAGGGGCTCGAAGCGCTGGAGGCCAGCGTCTGGCCGAAGCAATCCTGGCGGATTCCCTACTATCGCAGCCAGCGCCTGGCCGCTCATGCCGGTGCGCGGGCCGCGCTGTGGATTGGCTTGTCATCGGTCGTTTTCGTGCTGGCCGGTTGGCCAGCTGCGGCGGCGTCGCTTGGCGTCGTCACCGTCGTCGTCGGCTTGGGCGCAATTACGCCCAATCCTCGAAGATTCACCGAACTGGCGGTGTTCGCCCTGCCGGTCGCGGCCGGGCTCGTCGGCGTGCTGGAATTTCTGGTGCTCGACGGCGTTACCGAGTTCAAGCTGCTGGCGCTGGCCATCGCTCCTTTCATGATCGGCGCAGCACTGCTGACGACTCTCGCCAATCCGCTGTTGGCCAGCGTGGGGCGGCTGCTCCTGATCTTCACGCTTGTCATTTTCCACCCAAGCAATCCGCAAAGCTACGACCCGCAATCCTTCCTCGATACGTCCCTGTTCGCCTGCCTGGGGGCAGCCCTCTTGCTCGCCGCGCAGCTTCTCATACCGCCCGTGTCGGATGAGCGGCGTCGCCAGTGGCTGATGGCGTCGGCCCGCCGCGAGCTCGAGCGCGGCCCTTCACGGTTGTCGCGACGCTATTCGTCGGAAGAAGCAATGTTCCGCGACGCCGTACGTATCGGCCAGATCACCGCAACAGGCGCTCCCGCTCCCGTTCTGGAAGAAGCGCTCAGCCTGTTCGATCGGGCCGGCCTGAATCGTCTGGAGGAGAAGGCATGAGTCATTCTTTTCCCGAGCTCGTGGTCGACGGCGTGTTGATCGCGCCGCTGGTCACCTACGGCATTGCGGCGTTGGTGATGTTCCTGGCCCTACGGCCGGTCCTGCATTTCATCCGCTTTGCCAGCCTGTTCAGCCATCCCTCGATCGCCGAGCTCAGCGTCTACGTCATGATCCTCGGTCTGCTCACCGTTCTGTTCTGACAAGGTGTCCCGTGTCGACCTATCAAACCCGTGTGGTGACGAACAAGCGAAGGACGGCTGCGAGCGCGCGTCCGCCGTTGCAGGTCGTGCGCCGCGCTACCCTGTTTCTGCTGCCGTGGGGCAGGCGACTGACGACGTTGGCCGCCCTGCTGGTGGCCGTCGCCATGGCGCTGGTGACTTGGGATTATTACGTCACCGCGCCGTGGAGCCGGGACGGCCGCGTGCGCGTGCAGGTTGCCAGCATCGCCCCGGAAGTATCCGGTCGGATCGTTGAACTGCGCGTGGCCGACAACCAGTTCGTCCACAAGGGCGATGTGCTGTACGTGATCGATCCGTTCGATTTCGAGGTCGCCGTGCGTTCGGACAAGGCCCTGCTGCAGCAACGGGCGGCCGATCAACAGGTCAAGGAAGTGCAATCCGAACGGCGCCAGCATCTGTCGGCCATCGCTACCAGCGCCGAGGAGCAGCAGGTTTATGCCGGCGCGGCGGTACAGGCCAAGGCGGCGTTCGACGCAGCCCAGCAGCGGCTCGCCGAGGCCGAGATGAACCTGTACCGGACCCGCGTGCGCAGTCCGGTGAACGGCCACGTTACCAACCTCCTGATGCGCGTCGGTGACTATGCGCATCAGGGCGCCGCCAACATCTCCGTCATCGACAGCGACAGCTACTGGATCGACGGCTACTTCGAGGAGACCAAGATGGCGCGGATCTGCATTGGCGATCGCGTCGAGGCCAAGCTGATGGGCTACGCCGAGCCGATCACCGGACACATCACCACGGTGACGCGCGGCATCGGCGTATCCAATGCGGCGGCCGGTGCTCAGGGATTGCCCAATGTCGATGCGGTCTATACTTGGGTGCGTCTGGCGCAGCGCATTCCCATTCGCATTGCCATCGACAAGGTGCCAGCGGGCATCCCGTTAGTGTCGGGCATGACGGCGACGGTGACGATCCTGGAGCCGGCTGCCGACGATCACCGAGGCGGTCTGGATCGCTTGGTGGCGAGCGTACGCGCCCGCCTCTCCGATGTCTTTGATGGTCCTACCGCACGACCGGGCTGCATCCCTCCCGCCGCCACAGAACGGGGCGCGACAGCTTCACTGCCGTCCCCAAAAGAGGTAGCTGGCCTTTCGCCGGGGCAGATCAGTCCGGATCTGACGCCGGGCATGAACATCTCTCCTAGAACCCGTTGAATTGTCGCGAGCCGCATCCATGACCGAGCTGATCACCGATCCCTTCACACAGGTCGGCGTACTGGCTGTCGCTGGCGCCGTCGTCACCGGCATCCAGCTCCGCACGTAGAGACTTTGCGATCTGTTAGTCAGGGAGGAGCCCACTGAGCGATTGGGCAAATCCCCGGAGCGCTACAGGAAAGCGCGGATTGCCGCAGCGATCTCTTTACAGTGCGTCTCTAAAGCGAAGTGGCCCGTGTCGAAGAAGCGCACGTCGGCGTCTCGAATGTCACGCTTGAACGCCTCGGCGCCCTGGGGCAGGAAAAACGGGTCGTTCTTGCCCCAGACCGCGAGAAACCGCGGCTTGTGCTTGCGAAAATAGGCCTGGAATTCGGGATAGAGCGCGACATTGCTCTTGTAATCGCCGAAGAGGTCGAGCTGGATTTCATCGGCTCCGGACCGGGCTAGATAGAAGTTATCCAGATTCTGACCGTCCGGCGACACCATCGCCTGGTCGGGTACGCTCGCTGGTCGGAGCGCGCGATCCTCGCGCTCGACGAGCATACTCGCGGCGGAGCCGCGGAGATGCATCTGCAAGCGAGCCTCGGCGTTTCCTCCATGCAGATGCACGGCGAGAGCGATCCGGCGCGTGCTGCGCTCAGCAGAAGCCTGGTGATCGCCGAAACACGCTGTGATGTCCTCAGCCAGGTGGGCTTGCTGGGCATGTTGTCGATGTTCGAGGTCCGTGCGGGTAGTTTCAGGACCTCGCTCGACTACGCGAGGCTCAGCCGGGCCGTCGATGGGATCGTCGAGGATTCGGCGGCAATGGCGCTGGCGAATTCCATTTTGGGCCGGGCGCTCCAGTTTGTCGGCGAGCACTGCGAGTCCCGCCGGAAGCTCGAGGCCTCGTTCCGATATTGGTCCCGCTCGCCGCGGACCAACGAGGTCTATCTCGGCTTCGATCACCACATCCTGGTCGGCATCGGCTTGGCACGTAACCTGTGGCTGCAAGGCCATCCGGCGCAGGCCAGGCAGTA
>Ga0070763_10000562_pt1 | contig 10524 bp, 9 predicted proteins | sample HubBroMetageWRM3_FD_67279 | JGI IMG/M metagenome (GOLD analysis project Ga0070763, IMG submission 67279) | Warmed soil microbial communities from the Hubbard Brook experimental Forest, New Hampshire - Hubbard Brook CCASE Soil Metagenome WRM 3 | ecosystem: Environmental > Terrestrial > Soil >... | reverse complement strand
ACCGGGATGATGATCGAAATGGCGCGCCAGTTGTGCGGCAAAAAGGGGCCGAATTCCGTGTGGATGGCGTTTCTGGACGGCGAAGAGGCGTTCGTCAATTGGGACCAGGACGACGACCATACTTACGGCAGCCGTGAACTGGCTGCGCGCATGGCGGTTTCTGGCGAGTTGAAGCGCGTGAAGGCCGTGATTCTGGCGGACATGATTGGACAGTACACCTTGAAGATTCTGCGGCAGTCGGATTCGCCGAAGTGGCTGAACGATTTGGTATGGAAGACGGCGGGGCGGCTGGGTTACCAGGACATTTTCGTTGCGGATTCGACGCAGACGAGCGACGATCACGATCCCTTTCTCGCGCGCGGGGTTCCGGCGTTGGACATTATTGATTTGAACGATTACATCAGCGCCGGTTACTGGCACACGCCGCAGGATACGATGGATAAGGTGAGTCCCCGGAGCGTGGCGATCGTCGGGTACGTCATTCTGGAATCTGTAGACGAGTTGCAGAAGAAATTTCACTGACGTTTGAGATGGAGTGGAGTTCGACGCGGGCACGGCATGCCGTGCCCCTACGCGTTTCGGTGCAGGGTCGCCCATCGCGCGCTGGGTGCGCCGGTTTCGTTACTTACCGGTGCTACATTGTCTTTGACTGACTGATGCCTACCATTCGTATTCATTCATCCGGCGGGGCTTACAACGTGCAATGTGCGCCGGGGGGGCTCGCGCAGGCGGGTGCGGGGGTGGCGCGTTTGGGTGAAACAACCGGGATTTACGTGCTCTCCTCGCCGCGCGTTTGGGAACATTGGGGCGGGCAGCTGCTCCGGGCGCTCGGCAAAGGCAAGCGGAAGCGCGTGCCGGTGCGCGCGATGCTTTTCGATGACAGCGAAGCCGCGAAGGATCTTGCGACGATCGAGCAAATTACGCGACAGTTGGTGCTGGCGGGCGCCGATCGCAAGGCGACAATTGTGGCGCTGGGCGGCGGAGTGGTCGGCGACGTCGTGGGATTCGCAGCGGCCAGCTATTTGCGCGGCGTGCGCCTGGTGCATGTGCCGACGACACTGGTGGCGCAGGTGGACAGCTCGATTGGCGGGAAGACCGGCGTGAATCTGCCAGAGGGAAAGAATCTGGTTGGCGCATTCTATCCGCCGAAGCTGGTGATTGCGGATCCGAAAGTTCTGCTCACGCTGCCGCATCGCGAGTATCGCTCGGGCCTGTACGAAGTGGTGAAGTACGGCATTATCGCCGATCCGCAGCTTTTCGCATTTCTCGAACGCCACATGCTCGCGCTGCTGCGGCGCGACGCGAAAGCGCTCGAGTGGGTGACCACGCGCTGCGTTCGCATTAAAGCGGACGTCGTCGCACGCGACGAACGCGAACGCGGCCTGCGCCACATTCTGAATTTCGGGCACACGCTGGGACACGCGCTGGAAGCCGCCACGCGCTATCGTCGCTTCCTGCACGGCGAAGCGATAGCTTGGGGCATGCTCGCGGCAACATTGTTCGGTCTCGCCACCGGGCGGTTGCGCGAAGGCGAAGCGATGCGCATGATGCGCCTGATTGGCAGCGTAGGCCCCGTGCCGTCGCTCGCGGGAATTCGCGCTGCGCAATTGCGTCCAATCCTCGCAGGTGATAAGAAAGCTCGTGGCGGACGCGTGCTGTGGGTGCTGCCGCGCCGCCTTGGTAAAGTGGAATGGGGCATCGACCTTCCCTGGACTCTGGTGTCCCGCACCTTCGCGGAACTGCCCAGCCTCGCCGCGACGGCCCAAACCTGATGGGCAAGCACGTGTGATGACTGTGCAAACTGGAAAGCCGCAGAAATTGCCCGGCACACGGCCTGACGGCACGCGCACGGAGGGCGAAGCTTCGGCGCGCGTGCGCGAAATGTTCAGCCGCATCGCGCCACGCTACGATTTTCTGAACCACGCGCTTTCCTTCTCGCTGGACAAGGTGTGGCGCCGCCGCACCGCGCGGAAATTCCGTCGCGTGCTGCGCCGCACCGATGCGCGCGTGCTGGATTTGTGCTGCGGCACCGGCGACTTGACGTTTGCCATGGAGCAAGTCCGCGTGCATGAGATTCGCGACCGTGGCGCGCATCGTTTTCCGCTCATCGGCAGCGATTTCGCGCAGCCCATGCTGGATCGGGCGCGAAGGAAAGCCGCTGCGCGTTCGCGTTCGACGGTGTTCACCGCCGCGGACGCCTTGCATCTCCCGTTTGCGGAGGCTTCCTTCGATCTGGTTACCAGCGCTTTCGGCTTTCGCAATCTTGTGAATTACGAGCGCGGCCTGCGCGAAATCGCGCGCGTGCTGAAGCCGGGCGGGGAAGTGGGCATCCTGGAATTTTCCGAGCCCGGCGCGGGGCCGATGGCGGGATTGTTCCGTTTTTATTTTCGCAATGTGTTGCCGCATGTCGGCGCGGCGATTTCCGGGAACAGCGAGGCCTACACGTACCTCCCTGGCTCCGTTGCGAGGTTTCCGGTGCCGAAGGAAATCACGGCGCTGATGCAGAAAGTGGGTTTCACCTTAGTACACACGACTTCCTGGAATTTTCGCAGCGTAGTCCTGCATACCGCGCGACTGCCTCAGGACTAATGCGGCGCGGCCCGCCGCTGGAAAGCACGAGCGCGCCGCAGCGTGTTTCAGGAAACCAATGAATCCCGGCAGCCATCCCACGACAAGGAGCCGGTCGACCGGCTCGTGCGTCAAAGCAGATATGCGGCGTCGCTGCTCAAGCCTGGCTCTTAACTCGGCTCTCGCGTTGGGGGCCGGTTTGCTGCTGTTCGTGGCCAATTCGAAAGCGGCTGAAGGCACGCCGATCCCGCATGGCACGCTCGAACTCGTCGCTGAAAATCAATCGATCGCCGCGGGCCATACGATTCATCTTGGTTTGCATTTTCAGCTTGAGAAGGGTTGGCACATCTATTGGGTCAATCCCGGCGATTCGGGCGAGCCGCCGCGCCTGAAATGGCGGCTGCCACCGGGCGCAAGCGTCGGAGAAGTGGCATGGCCGACGCCGCGGCGGCTGGGCACATCCACCATCGTGGATTTCGGTTACGAGGACGATGTGATGCTCATCGTGCCAATGCACGCCGCGGCGAGTATGGCGACGCAGGGACTCGCGCAGGTGGGCGCCGAGGTGAAAGTGCTGGTCTGCCGCGAAATGTGCATTCCGGGCAAAGCGCAGGTTTCGCTGACGCTGCCCGTGAAATCGCAGGCGCCTGTGCCGGATGCGCGCAATGCAGATTTATTCGCCACAGCGCGCAAGGCGTTGCCGCGAGCGGCGCCCGCGAGTTGGCGAATCAGTGTGACGGAGGCGAAGGATTCTTTTTTGCTGTCCGCGAATCTGGGGCGCAACGTTCCACACGTTGAGTTCTTTCCGGCCGCTGAGTCGCAGATTCAGGATGCGGCTCCGCAGCAATTTATTGCGATGGCCGGCGGGTTCCGGCTGACGCTGCGGAAATCCGATCAGCTGCTGAAACCGATCGAGCGGTTGAAGGGCGTGCTGGTGCTCGCGGGCGATCGGGGGTACGTGATTGATGTGCCGGTCACCAAGGTTGTGGCCGTGCGACGTGACGTTGGCGATGGAATTAACCTGGCAGATTCCTTGAAGGAGGTAATGCTGAAATGAAACGCTCGACTGTTTATCGGATACTTGTCGTGGTGGTGCTGTGCGCAGTGCCGCTGCTGATTGCGGCTGCGAAGGTGGGGGACGCGGCGCCGGGGTTCAGCGCAACTGCCAGTACGGGCAAGACGGTGCGCCTTGCGGACTATCGCGGAAAATATGTGGTTCTTGAATGGCACAACAATGGCTGCCCTTACGTCGGCAAGCACTACAACAGCGGCAACATGCAGCGGCTGCAGAAACAGTGGACCGCCCAGGGCGTAGTCTGGTTCACGATACTCTCTTCGGCGCCGGGCAAGCAGGGTTACGTGACTGCGAGCGAAGAGAACAACTACTTGACAAAGATGCAAGCCGCGCCGACCGCCGCGCTGCTCGACCCGACCGGCGAAATTGGCCATCTGTACGACGCGAAGACCTCGCCGCAAATGGTGGTGATCAATCCGCAGGGTGTGGTGATCTACAGCGGCGCGATTGACGACCGGCCGACCACTGACCTGCAAGACGTGCCGGGAGCGACGAATTATGTGAGTCTGGCGCTAGAGCAGGCTATGGCCGGGAAGCCAGTGCAAACGCCCGCGACACGCCCGTATGGATGTTCAGTCAAGTATCGGGAATAGCCGCATTCAGTTTGCGGAAAAACGCTTTAAACCATTTCCGCACGGGCTAAGGAAGTCGGTGTAAGCGCCACAAAGACGATCGCAGGTTAAGCTCCTCTAATAATTGGACTTATGTGCAGTTTCGCACATTCGCAAGACTACCAACCATGATGAAATGCGTCTCAGAGCTACGAGGGGACGCACGATGACTGGGACCGCGCTGATTGCCAAGATACTGCTGATTGAAAATGACGCGGCCACGGCCGAAAAAATCCGCGAGGCACTCGCTACTTCTACCGCGGGCACGTTTGAACTGGAATGGGTTCACGAGCTTTCCGAGGGACTCGGTCGCCTGCATGATAATAAAATCGCCGCCATTCTACTCGATTTGAATCTGCCTGACAGCACCGGGATGGACACGTTCGACCAAGTGTTCAGAGTCGCGCAGGACATTCCGATTCTGGTCCTTGGATGCGTTGAGGACGAAGAGGCAGGGAGAGAAGCCGTGGGGCGCGGCGCGCAGGACTACCTGCCGCCAGCCCACTTGGATAACTTTTCATTGCCGCGCTTGCTACGCAGCGCGATCGAACGCAAGGCCGTCGACGATGCGCTATGTGAGGAAAAAGAACGCGCCCTGATCACGCTGAACTCGATCGGTGACGCCGTTCTAAGCACTGACGCTTTGGGCCGTATTACCTATCTCAACCTGGTGGCGGAGAGCATGACCGGGTGGGGCCGCGAAGAAGCCACCGGCCGGCCGCTGGCGGAAGTCTTCCGAATCATTGACGGGCCAACGCGCTCGGTCGCGCGGGACCCCTTGGAGATGGCCGTCGAACAAAACAAGACGGTGGGACTGACGGTAAATTGCGTGCTGATTCGCCGCGACGGGTTCGAATCCGCCATCGAAGATTCGGCTGCGCCAATCCACGACCGGGCTGGCCGAGTGATCGGAGCGGTGATCGTGTTCCATGACGTGAGCGCGGCGCGTGCCATGTCGCAGCGAATGACGCACGCGGCGCAACACGACGTGCTAACCGATTTGCCCAATCGCTTGTTGCTCCACGATCGCATCTCGCAGTCCATTTCCCTGGCTCGCCGCCAGAGAAGGTCGATCGCGGTGCTCTTTCTGGATCTGGATCATTTCAAATACGTGAACGATTTGCTGGGACATGCGGCCGGCGACAAGCTGTTGCAGAGTGTTTCAGGCCGATTGGTGAGCAGCCTGCGCAATTCGGATACGGTGAGCCGCCAGGGCGGAGATGAATTCATCATCCTGCTATCAGAGATCAGCCATCCCGCGGACGCGGCGACGAGTGCGGCGAAAATTCTGCATTCGCTCAGCGCGCCGCATTTCATCAAGAACCAGGATCTGCATATCAACGCGAGCGTCGGGATCAGCATCTTCCCGGACGACGGCGAAGATTCCGATACCTTGATCCAGAACGCGGACATGGCGATGTACTGCGCCAAGGAAAGCGGGCGAAATAATTATCAATTCTACAAATCAGAAATGAATCAGAGGTCGGTGAAGCGCCAATCGCTAGAAGGCAGCTTGCGCGGCGCCCTGGAGCGGGATGAGTTCTTACTGCACTATCAGCCGAAGGTGAATCTGGAAACCGGTGAGATCACCGGAGCGGAGGCATTGATACGCTGGGTGCAGCCAGGCCAGGAAATGATGCTTCCGGGCCAATTCGTGCCGATTGCCGAAGATTGCGGCCTGATCGTTGGTATCGGACGTTGGGTGATGCGCGAGGCATGCCGGCAAGCGCGCGCCTGGCAGGACCTGGGATTGCCGCCACTGCCTGTTTCCGTGAACGTATCTGCCCTGGAATTCCGCGATACGAATTTCGTCGAGGGCGTGCGAACGGTACTGGCGGCAACGGGTTTGGCAGCGCGCTATCTGGAACTGGAGCTCACCGAAGGCGTCCTGATGGAGGATGCCGAATCCACGGTCTCTACGCTGCTGGAGCTAAAAACGATGGGTGTACAGCTGGCTGTGGATGACTTCGGAACCGGCTATTCCAGCCTGAGCTATCTGCGGCAGTTTCCCATTGATGTACTCAAAATTGATCAGTCCTTCGTGCAGGAGCTGACCGCTGATCCCGATGGGTCGGCCATCGTGACGGCTATAATTGATATGGGCAGGAACTTGCGCCACGTGGTCATAGCCGAGGGCATCGAAACGATAGAACAGAAGGCGAATTTGCAGGCGCGGCGCTGCACGGAAGGGCAGGGCTATTTGTTCAGCCGACCTGTGGCTGCGAAGCAATTTGCTCAGTTACTACGGACGGGCATTACGGAAAAACTCCTCAATTGAGAAAGCGAATGCCGTTGCGCACCTTGCGGCAACGGCAGGAGTCTTCGCCCGACGTAGGATTGCAGAAACGACTTGACGATCGCGCGGCGCTCAGTTGCCGGTCGGTATGATTCCAGCGTTTTCCACCATGAGAATCACCGTCCGGTGCAGAGCGCGCGTGCGATGCATCACTCCCTTCGGGACAACAAATCCCTTGCGCGGCGGGATTTCGACGGTGCGCCCTTCCAGATCAATCAACAGCTCACCTTCGAGCACGTAGAAAAATTCGTCGTCGTCGTCGTGCTTATGCCAGTGATACTCACCCTGCACGATTCCGAGGCGCACGACGGAGTCGTTCACTTGGCAGAGCGTCTGGTTGTACCACTTGAATTCGCAGGCATCCGCAAGAGCTTTTTCGTCAATCAATTCGAGCGGCTTGTACAGAACGTTGAGGCGTGTCTCGTACGGATAGGCGGGGATTGCAGCCATGGCGATTATTCTCCTTTGACCCAGAATCCCGCCCCGTTCGGTCCCGAGCACCACCGCAGGATACAACGAAACGCCTACCTCCGACGCGACGGGATTTCAGGGCGCGACATATCCAAGCACCGGACGATGGCGCAGGCCGCAGCCGAAGCGCCAGTGCAGATGCCCGCGACGCACCTGCACGGTTGTTCGGTGAAGTACCGGGATCAATCGGCTCGGCGTGGTTGAGACGCTTTTACTTCGTCTCAGGTAGAGCACTTTGACAGGGCTTCGCTCGTGCTCCAGACTATGGACGAGGAAATTCCTTCGATCGCAGCGTCTATCACCCATAATTCGAGCGCGCCCCGCCTGCACACACAACCACTTCGTGCTCGTTCCCGTCACGCGTTAGGCGAGTCGAAACGAAATCGGAGTCGGCGATATTTCGTTGGTACTTGGTGTCGAGCCCGAAGAAACGGTTTCTTGCAAGCGTCTAAGCCAGCGTCGCGATCGGTTCGCCGCAAACTTTCCCTTTTCTTACCTCGCAAAAAGTAGCTCGGTCCGTCGGCGAACTATTTCGACAACGCTCCGTGAAGAGCGTGGCGCTCGAGTCCGAGCGGAAGCATGACGCGATGTTGTGCGCAAAGAACCGAAGAGCAAGAGTCCTCATAATCTATTTCCGTCACTTTAGTAAGCTGAGGTTCTTCCGCGTTGACCCAAAGCGTGCCCGACAACCATCGCTGAATCATCGCGTCCGAGAGCATGCCTGATAGATCATTTCCATAAAGGAAGAGTTCTTTCATGTGGGCCAACCGTGCGTTCTCCTCGGGAACTCGCCCGCGAAGGCTATTCTGTACAAGATCCTAAGACGCTACTGCCATGGCGCCGCCGGATGCACGGATTTCGCACACGACACCGTACCAATGGCATTCACTACCCCGGGGTCCTAACCCGCAATCGTGGTTCTTCCAGTGGTTTCCGCCCGTCGCCCTAAACAACGCCAAGAGCGCGTTCCTTTCCCCTCCCGCAATCGCATGGGCGGCTAATTTTCAAGACCGAGGACGCGGATCTTATTTAGGAGGGTTTTGTAGGAGACGCCGAGTTTTTCGGCGGCGCGGGTCTTGTTCCACTTGGCGTCGCGCAGGGCGTCTTGAATCTTGAAGCGCTCAACGTGCTGCACGGCGCGTTGCGAGACTTCCTCCAGTGGGCCTTCCCATAGAAATTGTTCGGCGAGCATGCCGCCGGGTAGTTCTTCGACCGTTGGTTTGGACTCTGGTAGCTGCAACGCGCTCTCGTTGATTTCGGGGCCGTTCGCGAGGATGGCGGCGCGCTCGATGGCATTTTGCAGCTCGCGGACGTTGCCGGGCCAGGAATAGGTGAGCAGGCGCGCGCGGGTTTGCTTGCCCAGTTGCAGATCGGGCTTGCGAAATTCGCGGCGGAATTTCTCCAGGAAATATTCGGCGAGCAGCAGGACGTCGTCGCCGCGATCGCGCAGCGGCGGAATGGTGATGGGTACGGCGGAAATGCGGAAGAAGAGGTCTTCACGGAAAGTTTTGTCGGCGACGGCCGCGCGCAAATCCTTGTTGGTCGCGGTTAAGATGCGCACGTTCACTTCGATTTCCTGTGTGCCGCCCACGCGTTCGAAGCGTTTTTCCTCCAGCACGCGCAACAGCTTGCTTTGAATCGCCAAGGGCAGCTCGCCGATTTCATCGAGGAATAAGGTGCCGCGATGCGCGAGCTCCAGCTTGCCGATTTTGCGCGCGCCTGCGCCGGTGTAGGCGCCGCGCTCGTGGCCGAACAGTTCGTTCTCCACGAGGCCTTCCGGAATCGCAGCGCAATTCAGCGCTACGAACGGATGATCCGCGCGCGGGCTCAAATGATGAATCGCGCGGGCGAAAACTTCCTTGCCCGTGCCGCTTTCGCCCAGCAGCAATACCGTGGAATCCGTCGCGGCCACGCGCTGGGTCATGGAACTGGCGTCTTTCATCGCGGGATGCTCGCCCACGATGCGCGGAAACCCGTAGCGCACTGCGTATTCTTCGCGCAGTAGTAAATTTTCGCGCAGCAATTCCTGCTGCTGCGCCGCGCGCTGCAGCAGTAATTTCAAATGGTCCAGGTCTACCGGCTTCTGGATGAAATCGAACGCGCCTTCTTTCATCGCGGTGACGGCTTCTTCCACCGAGCCATACGCGGTCATCAAAATCACGGGCAGAGTAGCTTCCACTTTCCGCGATTCGCGCAGCACATCCAGACCAGAACTGCCGGGAAGTTTTAAATCGGAGAGCACCAGCAGGTAACGCCGCGCGCGCACTTTTTCGATAGCCGAAGTTCCATCGGGAGCTTCTTCGACGGTGTAGCCCGCGCGTTCCAGTGCCTTGCGGAGCATTGCCCGCAACTCGGCTTTATCTTCGACAAGGAGGATCGGTTCCATGAAGCAAAAGTTCTAGCGCGCCCAGCCGGGATCGCCGCCGGCTTTGTGCAGTTCCTCTTCGGCGTCGGTGATGGCCTGCTGGTCGGCCTCGATCGTGTTCTTCTTGGCTTCGATCTTGTCCGTTTTCTCGTTGATGTCGCTGCGCGAATAGCCTTGTTGCATGCCTTTCACTGGATCGTTGTAATACTGCACGTCCAGCACGCCCAGTTCGCGCTGCATCAGGTCTAGATCGGCCTGGTCCTGTTCCAATTTCTTGCGTAGTTTCGCGAAACGGTCGCGCCAGGCCTTTTCGCCCGCATCGGCGGAAGTTCCGCCGGACGCCGGTGCGCTGCCGTTGCCTGCTGCTGCATCGGTGCCGCCAGCATTATCCGGCGTGGGATTCTGGCCTACCGCGGAGACTCCGCCCTGCGTGGGGATATTGTCATTATTGAAAATCCTCGGCGGTTTTGCGCCCGCCTGTTCTTTTTTCTGCTCGCGTGCCTTACGCGCGGCCGCTGCCAGCGGATCGGTTGTCGGCGGCGGAGGACTCACAACGGTGGATTGCCCGGGCGCTTGAGCCGCCGGCGCTTGTGCCGATGCGGGCGACGCGGATGCCGGTGTAGTGGGAGCGGCTGACTGCTGTTGCTGCGCTTGGTTCTGGCTGGGTTGTCCCTGGGCGTTCTGGAACGCGTACGCGTGCCCCGATAAGAATAGAAATGCTGCGACAGCGGCGCACAATAAGTGTCTACGCATGGGCTAACGCCTCCTCGGAGGTCCGTGGAACGCCTGCTCTGAGTTTAGATGCGCGCAGCGCGGGTGGCAACCGTGGATGGTGCAGGGTCCTGCCGCAAAGGTAACCACAGCAGAAACTCAGCTCCGCCACCCTGGCGATTGCGGCCCTCGATGCTGCCGCCGTGCTGCAGCGCCACTTTCTGGACCACGGCCAGGCCTAGTCCGGTGCCTTCGGATTTTGTGGTGTAAAAAGGCAGAAAGATTTTGGGCAAGTCCGTTTCTGGAATTCCCGGGCCGTCGTCCGCGACGCAGATACGCTGCCATTTGCGGCCGCCTAATTCCTCGATGGTTCCGGAAATCGTTACGCGCGGGGTCTTGCTGGCGGTGAGCGCGGATTCGGCGCCAT
>Ga0070763_10000561_pt1 | contig 10538 bp, 7 predicted proteins | sample HubBroMetageWRM3_FD_67279 | JGI IMG/M metagenome (GOLD analysis project Ga0070763, IMG submission 67279) | Warmed soil microbial communities from the Hubbard Brook experimental Forest, New Hampshire - Hubbard Brook CCASE Soil Metagenome WRM 3 | ecosystem: Environmental > Terrestrial > Soil >... | reverse complement strand
GCGGGACACGGCCATACCCTCGTCACGATGCCGCCCTGTCGTCTTTGCTAGCCGTTGACTTAAGCTCCCGGTATGGGGAGGGTCGCCGAATCGGCCGCCTCCACGGTGGGCTCCTGGCTGGGATCCGCGGCCGCAGGCATGCTGGCGCTGGCACTGCTCGTATCCGGCTGCGTGTTCGCCGCCCTGACCGGGCCCGCGGTCAGCCTGCATACCCGCACCGAGGCGCTGCAGCAGACTCTCGCCACGCTCGGCAGCGCCGACAAGGCCGTCGCGGTGAGCGCGGACTGGACTTCGTTCACGAGCGAAATGAACTCCAGCCAGAGCCAATTCGGCTTCGGGCACGCCGCGGATATGACAACGACGGAGGTCACCGCGGCGGAAAGCGAGATGGCCCGGGGCCTGGCGGCGACGCCGCTGCCGCTGGCGGCCGGCCACTGGGCGGGCCTTAGCACCCGGTTGATCACTGTGGCGGCCGGCGCCGCCCGCCGCGCCTACACCCGGATCCCGCCCAAGATGGAGGTCGTCTACCGGGACACGCTCACCGGCAACGCCGACCTGACAGCGGGGCGGTACGCCCACGGCAAGCTGCCGCCCGGCTGGCTTGCAGCGACGGTCACGGCACAGACGGCAGCGCGGTTCGGGCTGCATCCGGGATCCCGGCTCCGGCTGGCGGCCCCGAGCAGCACGATCACGGTCCTCGTCACCGCGATCTTGCGGGTGCGCGATCCCGCCTCGACGTTCTGGAGCGCGGACAGCACCCTCGCGGCACCGAGCCTGTCGTACCCGCCGAAGCTGCCCTTCTTCTGGGCGGGTGCGATCATCGTGGACCCGGACCAGCTCACCGCGATGCAGAACGTGCTCGGGACCACCGGCCTGGAGCTGCAGTGGGAATACCCGCTCGCGCTCGACGCGCTGACCGCTGACCAGGCGCAGGGGCTGGCGGACAACCTCGGCCGGGCCGCCCTGGCCACTCCCACGCTGAGCGGCCGCCTAGCGGACGCCAATGGCACGACCACCACCAGTTCCCCGCTGGCCCAGAACCTGGCCGTCTTCCTCGACACCCAGGCCGCGGTGCAGACCGTGCTGCTGTTGCTGTTCGTCAGCCTGATCGTGGTCGGCGCCGCGGTGATCCTCCTCGCGGCGCGGATGGTTGCCGTCCGCCGCCGCGGCGAGCTCGCGGTGCTGCGCTCACGCGGCGCGTCGCTGCGTCAGGTCGCGGCGGTGATGCTACGCGGCGCGGTGATCGCGGCCGGGCCGGCGGCGCTGGCCGGGGCGGGGCTCGCGCTGGCGTTCGGCCCGCGCGGCACCTTCTCGGCGCTCGGCTGGTCGCTGGCCGCGCCCGCGGTCCTCGTCGCGCTGGCGGGCCTGCCGCTGATCGCGGTGTGGCAGCACCGCCAGGCCGTCTCGCAGTCCGCTGCCTCGCGCTCTGGTTTCACGTGGCGGAAATCGCGCTCTGCGGCGTCGCAGCGTGACAGCGACCCCGGTCGACGCGGGTTGCGCCGCCTAGTGGCCGAGGTGACGGCGGTCGCGGCCTCGGTGGCCGGGCTGGTAGTGCTGCATGACCAGGGCCTGCCTGCCGGTGCCGGTGGCTCCGCGGTCGCCAGCGGCGGGGTCGACCTGTACCCGGCGGCGGCTCCGGTGCTACTCGCCGTGCCTGTCGTCCTGGTGATGCTGCGGCTGTACCCGCTGGCCATCGGGGGCCTGCTGCGCTTGTCGGCGCGGCGCGGCGGCGCCACCGGCTTCGTCGCGCTGGCCGGGGCGGCGAGGTCCTCGCTGACCAACGTGCTGCCGGTATTCGCGCTCGTGCTCGCGCTCAGCCTGGCCACCTTCGCCGGGATGATCGCCGCGGCCATCGCCAGCGGCGAGGCCGCCGCGTCCTGGCAGACCACAGGGGCCGATGTGGTGATCAACGACCCGCTCCCGCTGGCGCCGGTCACGCCGGCCACCCAACGGGCTATCACCGCGGTGCCGGGGGTGCGGCGGGTAGCCGCGGTCTGGGACACCCTGTGGTCGGCACCCGGCGGGCAGCCGGTGACTGTCATCGCCGTGGACCCGGCCAGCTACGCGGCCCTCGTCGCGAGCACGCCGTTCCCGGCCATTCCGGTTGCGCGGCTCGGCGGGCAGCCGTCCGGTGCGGGCCCGTTGTCCGTGCTCGCCTCGCCGGCCGCGGCAGCCGCGCTCGGCCGGGCAGGCGCGGTATCCGGCGCGCAGCTGACCTCGCAGCTGGAGGTGGGGCCGATCAGGGTGCGGATCGCCGGGACGCTGGCGAGCGTCCCGGCCCAGCCCCCGGGCAGCGCGTTCCTCGTCATGCCCGTCCGGCGCCTGCCGGGCACCGCTGGCGTCCCAGGGGTCAACCAGTTGCTGATCACCGGGTCCGGTATCGACAACGCTGCGATGTCCGCCGTGGTGTCAAGGGCGCTTCCCGGGGCGAGCATCGCGTTCCGTTCGGCCGCGCTTGCGGCCCTGGCGAGCTCGCCGCTGCAGCACGGCGCCAGCCTCATCCTGCCGCTCACGGTGGCGACCTCGGCCGGGTTCGGCCTGTTCATCCTGATGCTCGGGGTCGCGCTCGGGTCGGCGGACCGGGCACTGACGCTGGCCAGGCTGACCACCATGGGCATGCAGCGGACCACCAGGCTGGTGCTGATCGAGACGCTGCCTGCTGTGCTGCTCGCCGTGACCGCGGGCGCCGCCTGCGCGCTGGCGCTGCCTCCCCTTGTCGGCTCGGCTGTCAACCTATCCGTGTTCACCGGGTCCGGTACGCCGGTCCCGGTGCGGCCTGACTGGGAATCGCTCGCCCTCCTGGCCGCCACGATGGTGGTGATCGCCTCGGCGGCACTGGCCGCCGAGGCGCGGACGTTGCGCCGCCGGGGCGTGACCGGCATGCTCCGGGCAAACTGACGGCACGTGGCAGGGCCTGAGGGCCGACGGCGGGGCGCGGCGGGGCGGCGGGTTAACTGGGGGCCGGTGGCCACGGGGCGGGCGGGATCGGTGATCCAGTCCGACCAGGAGCCGACGTACAGCGCTGCCGGGATGCCTGCCAGCGTCAGCGCCAGGACCTCCTGGGCCGCGGTGACGCCGGAGCCGCAGTAGGCGCCGACCCGCACGCCAGGCCCTGCGCCGAGCGCGGCGAAGCCGGCGGCGAGTTCCGCGGCGGCCTTGAAGGTGCCGCCGGAGGTCAGGTTGCCGGCCGCGGGCGCGCTGACCGCGCCGGGAATGTGGCCGGCGACCGGGTCGACGGGCTCCTTCTCGCCCCGGTACCGCTCGGCCGCCCTGACGTCTAGCAGCAGCCCGGTCCGCGCCAGCTCGGCGGCTGCCGACGCGTCGAGCACAGGCAGCTGGCCGGGCCGTGCGGTGAAGTCGCCCGGCGCCTGGGCCTGCTCGGCGGTTGTCACCGCGAGCCCGGCCGCCAGCCAGGCGCGATAGCCGCCGTCGAGCACCCTGACGTCCTCGTGCCCGTAGTAGCGCAGCATCCACCACGCACGGGCAGCGGGCAGGGAGTCACCGTCGTCGTAGACCACGACGGGACGGCCGTGACTCACCCCGGCTGCGCGCATGGCCGCCTGGAACCGCTCCGTCTCCGGCAGCGGGTGCCGCCCGCCGGGACCCGCCGGCCCGGACAGGTCGCGATCGAGGTCGATGAAGACGGCGCCGGGCAGGTGGCCCTCGCGGTAGCTGCCGATGCCGGGCGGCCCGCCGAGCCGCCACCGCACGTCCAGTACCACCGGGAGCGACGGGCCGGTGGCGGCGGCGAGGGCGGCGGGGGTGATCAGCAGGCTGTCTGCCGCGGTCATGCGGAGGTGAAGGTCAGCGCGGGCACGAGCTGGTCGGACGGGGTCAGCGAGCCGTGCATGCCGACCAGGGCGGACTCCCTCGGCTCCGCCTTCGTGGCGACGATGGCAGCGCTGCCCACGGGAGCGGCCACGACATCACCGATCCGGTCGACCATGCGCGCGTCCACCGGGCCGAACCATCCTTCCTTGATGGCCTCGTCCCTGGACAGCACCCAGGCGCGGTCGCCGAGTACCTCGCGCCAGGCGGCAAGGACGTCGCCGGCGGCGCCCGGCTCGGCGTAGAGGTGCCTTGCCCGGGGCTCGCCGCCGAGCAGGTGCAGCCCGGACCGCAGCTCCGGTATCGCGTCCACGTCGATCCGGTCCTCGGTACCGACGTCCACCATGCCGTGGTCCGCCGTCACGTACAGGCAGCTACCTGAGGGCATCGAACGCGCGAGCTGTTCGGCCAGCTTGTCCACGTGCGCCAGCTGGTAGTACCAGGAATCCGAGCCGACGCCGAACATGTGCCCGGTTGCGTCGAGATCGCCGTGGTAGGCCACCACGAACGCGCGGCGGTGCTCCGATATCGCGGCCGCCGCCTGCGCGGCGAGGGCGCCCATCGTGTCCGCGGGCCAGAAATCCGCGCCGCGCATCGCCGCCGCGGTCAGGCCGTTGCCGCGGAACGCGCCCCGGGCCACGTGCACGGCCGCGATGCCGGCCGCGACGGCACGCTCGAACAGGGTGGGCAGCGGCTGCCACTCCACCGGATCGGGATCTACCCGCGGGTCCCAGCGCAGCGCGGTGAGCAGCCGGTCCTGGCCGGGAACCATGACCTTGTAGCCGAGCAGCCCGTGCTGGCCTGGCGGGCACCCGGTGCCCAGCGAGCCGAGGCTGGTCGCGGTCGAGGCGGGGAAGCCAGCGGTGATCGGCTTGGAGTTGCGCGCGAGCTCGGAGAGGAACGGGGCGACGGCCGGATGATCGCGGAGCAGTTCCCAGCCGAGCCCGTCCACGATCAGCAGGCAGGCCCGCTCCGCGGGCGCTAGGCCGAGAACGTTGCGGGGATGCCACGAGCCGGGCTCCGGGTCGAGGACCTCCGGCGGCTGTTGCTCCAGCGACGCGAGAATCGACGCCGACAGGTCGGCCAGGGTCGCGACTCCATAGGACGGCACGATCGGCGGATGCTTCGGCTCGAGGGTCATGCGGGAATCCTCATTTGCTACTCGTCGGTGCCACTGCGCTTCTTGCCGGAACATCGTGCCACCGAGCGGGCGCCAGCGGCAAAACGGGTCCTCAGCGGCCGTGGTCCGCCGTAGCGTTGGACAACGCCCGCGCGAAGTCCAGCACCTGCCTGACGGCCTCCTCGCCGTCCGCGGCCTCACTCACCCGGAGCGAGAAGTCATCGGCGGTGATCGTGCCGAGGTAGCCGTGGTCGGCCTCGCAGCTCTCGTCACCGCAGTGGGCAGGCTCGAGCTCCAGGTGGGACAGCACGTTCCAGCCGATCGTCAGCATGACCTCCGACGGCATGGTGACCCCCGGCACGTAGGCCGCCGGGTCCGGGACCACGCGGGTGAGGGCGACGGACGATATCCGGGCGAAACGGATCGCCTCCGTGCTCGTCTCCGCCCGAGGCCTTGTGTCCGGCTCCTCGGCCGGGTGCTCATCGGTGTGCGAGTAGACCAGCCGCGTCGGGGTGAGCGCGAGCACGGTCATGTGCCTGCGCACCTCCATGCCCGGATCGAAGATCGCATCGTGGTGTACGGCGTATGCCGTTACCGGCTCCGCCCCAAGCGCCGAGGCGACCGCGTCGAAAACCAGGCCCGGGTAATAACCGCTGCGCTCGATCGCGGCCCGCATGCCATCGGTCATGACTCGCGTTTCCCTCATCCCCCCATCCTGCACCGTCCGCCGAGATGCTTCGCGCACCAGCCCAGGATCCTCGCGCTTACCCGCCTGGGGGGAAGGCGGATTCCGGCACTCCCGGCGGGCTGACCCCGGTGAGGTGCAGGATGTGCTCCTCCGCGGGCTCCGGCATGGCCATCGCGCTCGCGCCAGGCGCGGGCTTGGGCTTGCGCGGTTTCCTCGGCCCGGCCCCGCCGCCACGCCCTCGGTACACGATCAGGCCGTTTACCGGATCGGGCACGCCGTCGAGGGCCGCGCGGACCGCCGGAAGGGCGCGGAACGCCTCCCATTGCTCGTCGGAGTCGAAGAGCACCTCGAACACCACGCCGTAACGGTGCTCATGCCACTCCCAGTAGGTCGCGCCGCGCGTTACCGCCGCCTCGATGAGCTCGTCCTGGTAGGACTCCTTCCACCGGCGAGCAGGCAGCTCCGATGCGTCGAAGACCTCGATTGACCACCACTCGGACACCCTCGTCCCACCGCCATCCGGTCGAGTTCCGGCCCCTTTCAAGATAGTACGTCTTTCGGCGGCCGGCCGATAGGCTCACTCGCCATGAGACGGAACGGCATGCGGCTGTCAGTAACGCTGCTCACCGTGATCCCACTGCGTCCAGGGGAGCCCCCGCCGGTGCCCGATCGGGCGGACGCGGGCGCGGCCATGGCGTGGGCGCCGGCCGTGGGCCTGCTGCTCGGCCTGATCGCCGCGGCGGTGCTGCTCGTCGCCGATCATCCGCTCGGCGCCGGGCCGCTGACCGCGGCGGCGATCGCGGTGGCCGCACTCGCCCTGCTCAGCCGGGGGCTGCACCTTGATGGCCTGGCCGACCTCGCCGACGGCCTGGGCAGCGGCCGGCCCGCCCCGGCGGCGCTCGCCATCATGCGCCGCTCGGACATCGGGCCGATCGGCACGGTCACGCTCATCTTCGTGCTGCTCATCCAGGTCGCGGCGGTCAGCCAGGCCGAGGCCGCCGGCGACGGGCGGGGACCGGCGGCGCTGATCGCCGCGGTCATCACCGGCCGGCTCGCGATCACCTGGGCATGCCGCCGCGGCGTACCCGCCGCCCGGCCGGACGGGCTGGGCGCGCTGGTGGCGGGCACCGTCCGGGCGACGATCCCGGCGGCGGCCACGCTGGCCACGCTGGCGGCGGCGGCCGCGGCGGTGGCGGTCTCCGCCACGGTGGTCGGCGACCCGCTGGGCTGGACCCTCCCGCTGGCCGTCGCGGCCGGCCTGGCGGCGGCTTTCGGCCTCCAGCGGCACGCCGTGCGCAGGCTCGGCGGCATCACCGGGGACGTCCTCGGCGCGCTGGCCGAGGTCGCCACCACCGTCACCCTCGTGGTGGCCGCCATGGGCCCGCGGGCGTGACCGGCCGCCGGCCCAGGCAACGGCCGAGGCGCTCGCGGGCCGACTGAGCCCCGCCAGCCCCGCCAGCCGCGTCAGCCGCGGAAGCGCTCGCCGATCTGCCGGGCCACGGCCTCCGGGGCCAGGTCGACCGCGCCCTCCCAGTGCAGGCGCTCCAGGAAGGTCGAGTCCGAGCGGTAGAGCGGCCTCGGGTTGGATCGGCAGGCCAGGCGCAGGTTCAGCGGGTAGCCCTCGGTGCCGGGCGGCGCCCCGTAGATGGCGAGGTTGAAGCTCTGGAAGCCCATCTGCGCGTAGCCGCCGAGCGCGAGCGCGAGCCCGTGGGCAAGCTCCGCGATGAGATCCTCGTCAAGCTCCGCGGGCGAGCAGGCGCCGGCGGCGAATGCCCGCAGCTCGGCCGGGGCGATCGGGGCAAAGCTGGCCAGCCACTCGACCCGCCCGGTATTTCCGAGATAGCGCTCTGAGCTGCGACGTTCGGCGTCAAGGTAGTCGCAGAACCGCTGCGGCGGCAGCTCGGCGAGCATCCGCTGAACGGTGGTCGGGATGGAGTCGACGATGCCCTGCATGTGCGGGTGGAACAGCGAGCTTCCCGAGGGGAGCATGTGGTTGGCGTTGATCGACGCCCAGCACGACCGCGGCTCGGCCGCCATCACCGCCTTGGCGAAGGCGACCTGCGTGGCCAGGTTGTCCGCCAGGATCTCCGGGGTCATATCGTCCAGCGGCAGGTAATGCAGCCCCGGCGAATAGACGGACACCGAGCTGTGCGAGGAGTAGGCGTGCAGGTTGGCGAACAGCACGGCCTCGCCGCGGGTGATCCGGCCCTCGGGCACGATCGCGGGCATCAGCCGCGGCGTCAGCCGCTCGATCCGGTCCGGGCAGAACGGGCAGCCCGGCTCGGTCTGCCGGGCCAGCGCCGCCAGGTCGAAGTCGATGGCGGGCATCAGGCCGCGCTCGGGGAGGATGCGCGAGCTGTGCCCGGTCAGCGGATCGGTGCGCACATCGATCGTCGTGCGGATCGTCTCGCCGGTGCCGGGGTCGATCATCTCGGCGATCAGCAGCTCGCGTCTGAGCTCCACGTCCTGCCCTCAGGCCAGCCGTATCCGCGGGTCCGCGACGGTCAGCGCGATGTCGGCGACCAGGTTGCCCAGCACCGTGAGCACCGCGCCGATCAGCGTGTAGGCGAGCAGCACCGGGTAATCCTCGTTCCCGAGGCTGTTGTAGAACAGCAGCCCGAGGCCGTCGTAGTTGAACGTGGTCTCGGCGATGAGGTTGCCGGAAAGCAGCGCCGGGATCGACAGCCCGATCAGCGTGACCATCGGCAGTACCGAGTTGCGTACCACGTGCCGCCACAGCACCAGGCGCTCAGGCAGCCCCTTGGCCCGCGCCGCCTTGATGAAGTCCTGGGCCAGCGTGTCCATCACCGACGACCTCATGTACCTGGAATAGCCGGCCAGGATGAGCAGCGTGATGCAGGCGATCGGCAGCGTCATGTCACGCCAGTCGGTGATTATCCCGATTATCGAGTTGGACTGGCTGGCCTCGAAGCCGAGCAGCCTGAAGCTCAGCGCGAATACCTGGATCGCGATCAGGTACAGCAGGAAGTCGGGCATCGCGTAGAACGTGAAGGCCACGCTGGTGGCGACGTTGTCGCCGATGCTGTTCCGCTTGACCGCCTGGTAGATGCCGAGCGGGATCGCGATCAGCACCGCGAGCACCAGCGACACGCCCGACAGGTACAGGCTGCGCATCCACCGCTCGCCGAGCAGCGCCGCCACGCTCTGGTTCAGCTTGTAGGAGTAGCCGAGGTTGCCCCGCAGCACATTGCCCACGTACCGCAGGTACTGCACGAAGACGGGTGCGTTGAATCCGTTGGCCTTGTTCCACGCGTTGATCGCCGCCGGCGAGGCCTTGGGACCGAGGACCACGATGGCCGGGGACGGGAAGACCGAGTGCAGCAGGAGGAAGATGAAGATGGAGATGCCGAACAGGATCACGACCGACGTACCGCAGCGCCGGATGATGTAAGCAGTCACCCCGCCACACTCCTCGCCAGAAAAGCCAGGCCGACCTGCGCCAGCGCTCACCCCGGTTTAACACAACAAGGTCTCAGAACGTCCCCACGGGCATGTTTCAATTGCGAAAAGGGCCGAACCGGACACGGCGGGACGGCCGCGGAAGGCGGGAACCCCGATGCCGGCGACACACGACGTGTTCAATCAGCCACCCGCGCTGACCGGGTATGACGTGGCCGACGACGCCGCGCTGCTCGGCGCGCTGCGCCGCGAGGGCGCCGGCTGGGCCACCGAGGCCGTCCGCGAACTTGGCCGGATGGCCGGGTCTGCCCAGGCGCAGGAGTGGGGCCGCCAGGCGAACGAGCACCCGCCGGTACTCCGCACGCACGACCGGTTCGGGCACCGGATCGACGAGGTGGAGTTCCATCCGGCGTGGCATGAGCTGATGACGGTGGCGGTGCGGCACGGGCTGCACGCCGCGCCGTGGCAGGACGCGCGTCCCGGCGCCCACGTGGCGCGGGCGGCGGGCTTCTACGTCTGGGGCACGACCGACGCCGGGCACTGCTGCCCGGTCTCGATGACCTACGCCGTGGTGCCAGCGCTGCGGCACTCCCCCGGCCTCGCCGGGCAGTTCGAGCCGCTGCTCGCCGCGCGGGAATACGACTTCGGCCTGCGGGCGCCCGGCACCAAGGCGGGCCTGCTCGCGGGCATGTCGATGACCGAGAAGCAGGGCGGATCCGACGTCAGGGCCAACACCACCAGGGCGGTTCCCACCGGTGACGGCAGCTACCTGCTGACCGGGCACAAGTGGTTCACCTCGGCGCCGATGGGCGACCTGTTCATGGTGCTGGCGCAGGCCCCCGGCGGGCTGTCGTGCTTCCTGCTGCCCCGGGTACTGCCGGATGGCACCAGGAACGCGATGCGCCTGCAGCGCCTGAAGGACAAGCTGGGCAACCGCTCCAACGCCTCCGCGGAGGTCGAGTACGACGCCGCGATGGCCTGGCTGGTCGGGGAGGAGGGCCGCGGGGTTCGCACCATCATCGAGATGGTGAACATGACCCGGCTGGACTGCGTGCTCGGCACGGCCACGGGGATGCGCGCTGCCGCCACGCTCGCCGTGCACCATGCCGGGCACCGGACGGCGTTCGGCCGCCGGCTGGCCGATCAGCCGCTGATGGCCGGCGTGCTTGCCGACCTGGCGATCGAGTCGGAGGCGACCACGATGGCGGCATTCCGGCTGGCCGGGGCGACCGACCGGGCCGCGCGGGGCGACGCGCAGGAGGCGGCGTTCCGCCGCCTGGCCCTGGCCGCGACCAAGTACTGGGTGTGCAAGCGCGCACCCGCCCACGCGGCGGAGGCACTGGAGTGCCTGGGCGGCAACGGGTACGTCGAGGAGTCCGGGATGCCCCGCCTGTACCGCGAGGCACCGCTGCAGTCCATCTGGGAGGGCTCGGGCAACGTGGCAGCGCTCGACGCGCTCCGCGCCCTGATGCGGCAGCCCGA
>Ga0070763_10000559_pt1 | contig 10560 bp, 10 predicted proteins | sample HubBroMetageWRM3_FD_67279 | JGI IMG/M metagenome (GOLD analysis project Ga0070763, IMG submission 67279) | Warmed soil microbial communities from the Hubbard Brook experimental Forest, New Hampshire - Hubbard Brook CCASE Soil Metagenome WRM 3 | ecosystem: Environmental > Terrestrial > Soil >... | reverse complement strand
GTCGGTGTGGGACACGGTCAAACCCGCATCACCGCAAAGCGATACGGGTAGCCGCGACACACCTACAACTCACACATCCGCCACCTCAGAGGCAGAAAGTATGAGATGCAGGTAGACGCTACGTTTCGATCATTCGATGAGGTCGTCGTTTGGCGGTCGTATCCCGTCGTTGGTGAAGGCGGGCAGCAGGCGAGTGAAGGCGGGCAGCAGGTGTGTCGGATCTCCATGCCAGGGCAGCGCCAACAGTTGCCGGATACTGCGTCGTCCGCCGAGGGTGCGTAGCGCCTCGAAATCAGAGATGTCCAGGGCGACTTGACCTCGCGTGGTGTGCGGGTCGCCGAGCTGTACGGATCCGATTGTGGGGGTGATCAACCGCAACGCCGGCAGCCCTGCGTGTCGGGTGAATTGATCGCCCATCGTTGTCAAGAATCCCAGGGCGACCTCGAACGCGAGATCGCCGGTGCGGGATCCCGGTTCACTTAGTGCACCGCGAATGTCGTGCTCATGGGTGAGAGTATCGAAGACAAGCTGGCATGCGGATGCTTGGGGGGCCAGAGCGAGCGCCGCTGTCACCGGGTCGATCATCTGCGCCCACAGGTCGAGTAACTCGTCGATGGTGTGCCCGCCGAGGCGATCGACCTGCGTCTGGGTCCAGGAGTCGGCGCCCTTTTTCTCCATGTTGAGTGAAACGATGTCCTGTGCAACCCCGGCTAGGTGAGCAACCGTCTGGCGGATGGTCCAGGCAGGACAAGCCGGCACTGTCAGTTCGGCGACTTCAGCACGGCCGCGGATCAGCGCGTCGACACGTCCGTAGACGAGGCGATACGCCACTCCGGCATCGGAAATCGGCGGCAGCCGGGGCGGTCGGTCGCGCCGCGTCTCGAAGTCGTCCCCATCTGCCTGCCTGATCGGTCGATGGTCTGGATTCTGACACCGCGGCGGTCGGCTTGTGTGGGACCGAGATGGTCCCTCCTGGAATTCACTGCTGGACATCTCGTCGACCTCTCGTGGGAAACTTTCGACGTTTTAGGTGTTGGCGGGCGCGGTGGTGCCTGCGCCGCGGCGGCGGGTGATGACGAGGTCGCGGTGGTGCGCGGCCCGGGTCGGTTGGTCGAGGCCTTCGATCACGAAGCCGGCGTCGGCGATCATCGCCCGGTCGGCGTGGCCGGGCTGTCCTTGGCTGGTGAGATAGTCACCAAGGAACATCGAATTGGCCAGGTGCAAGGCCAGCGGTTGCAGGGTGCGCAGGTGTATTTCGCGTCCCCCTGCGACCCTTACCTCGACGTCGGGGAAGGCGAACCGGAACATCGCCAGGATGCGCAGGCAGCGTTGCGGGGTCAGTTCCCACTGCCCGCCCAGCGGCGTGCCTGGAAATGGAATCAGGAAATTCACCGGCACCGAGTCCGGTTGGAGTTCACGCAAAGCCAAGGCGACATCAACGATGTCCTGATCGGATTCACCCATCCCGACGATGACACCCGAACACGGCGACAGCCCAGCGGTTTTGGCGTCGGCGAGCGTGGCGGTCCGGTCCTCGAAGGTGTGGGTCGAGCAGATCCGGGCGTAGTTCTCAGCGCTGGTGTTCAAGTTGTGGTTATACGCATCGGCGCCGGCCTGCCGCAGCCGGTCGGCTTGCCCCTGTTTGAGCAGCCCCAGGCAGACACATACCTCCACTGCTGGGGCGGAATCCTTGATGGCAGCGACAGTCTCGGCAATGCGCTCGATATCACGATCGCCCGGCCCACGGCCCGCGGCGACCAGGCAGACGCGTTTGGCGCCGGCATCGATCGCGCATTGGGCGTGCCGGGTGGCTTCATTAGCGTCGATCCAGGAGTACTTGAGGATCTCGGCGGTCGACCCGAGCCGTTGCGAACAATAGCCGCAATCCTCCGGGCACATCCCGGATTTCATGTTCACCAGGTAGTTGAGCTTGACGCGCCGTCCGAAAAAGGTGCGCCGCACCCGCCCGGCCGCGGCGATCACGTCGAGCAGGTCATCGTCGCTGCTGGCCAACACCCCCAACAACTCGTCACGGTCCACAGACTCGCCGTGCAGCGCTTTCGCCGTGATCGCTGGCAGGAGTTCGTCAAATGTCGTATCAGTCATGGCGGCTCGTCCGTCCTCGTTGCGCGTCGCGTCGGGTTTCAAAGCCGCGATCGCCCGGCAGCGCGCCTGGGCGCTGGACCCATTGACCACCGGCTTGGGCACGTGGCTGAGCCCTGCGATAGCGCACGTTGGTAGCTAGGATGCGAGGTAACAGCCTGGGGTCTTGCAGCCGTGCAGGCGGGTCGATGAGATTCATGACCCGCAGGAAGCGTTCGGTCAAGGCGGTGTCGTGCGCGGCGGCATGCAGTGCTGCCTTCGCTGTCGAGTGCATGACCCGCTGCCGTATCGAGCGCGGCTTTTGGGCAGGGGCAAGAATGCGGTCGCGGACCTGGTTCGCTGTCCAGGTCGGCCCTATTTGGCGCGCGGTAGCGCCAAAAAAGCGCTGCGCCAGATCGCTACGGCCATCGCTCAGGCAGTCACGCAATGTCAGCGCCTGCAGGGCGGCCATCGTCATGCCTTGCCCATAGGTGGGATCGAGGCTGCACAACGCATCCCCGATCACCACGAGACCCGACGGGAATTTCAGCATCTGGTCATAGCGACGCCAGACGGCCGCGGTGTTGCGAATGATCGCGGTCTGCCCGAGGGGTTCGGCGTTGCGCAGCCCCGCCATGATCGGCGCCGGCAAGGATTGTGCTGCCAGCGCGAGCATCTCGGCGAAGTCGGCCGGCGGTGGGCCCGCCGCGGCGCTGCGACCGACCGCCAGCATCCAAGCGTCGTGCTCGCAGGCCATCAGCAGACCCCGGTGCTTGTCGATCCCTTGATTGAACAGCGCCAGCCGCTCGACGATGCACCCTTCGGGGATGCTCAACGGTTGGCTGGAATAGCCCACGTTGACCGCGGACCGATCCTCCGGTGGTCGGCCATATCCCATGCTCAGCAAAAACGCCGGGGTGCGCGCGGTGCGCCCCATTGCGTCGACCACCAGATCGGCATCCAGGTCGGTGACAACTCCGCTGTCGCGGTGGACGATTCGCACCCCGGTGACGGCATCTCCGACAGTGACCGGTTCGACGACGCCGTGGCCGTCCACAACGGTGACGTTGGGCAGGGCTATGACGCGTCGGCGCGCGTGGAACTCCACGAATGGCCGGCTGGCCAGATACACTGCCAACGCCGCCGGATCAGCCAACGTGCCCGACCGCGTCAACTCGTAGGGACCGCTGCGCACATACACCCGCGACAAGTCCCCGTCGTCGACGACGACCGCCCCCGCAGCGGCCAGCTCATCAAGCAGCCCCGGAAACAGTTGACCCAACATGTGGATGCCGCGGCTCAACATCATGTGCACATGACGCCCCTGCGGCACACCTCTGCGATGGGCAGGACGATCAGGCAACGTGTCACGCTCCACCACCGTGACCGAGTCGTAGAACTCTGAAACCACGCCAGCGGCAACCAGACCAGCCATCCCGGCACCCAGCACAACAGCGTGCTTACCGATTTCTTTCACACAAGGCCCCTTCCGATACAGCACGGGCGCGGCATTAAGCGACCACGAAACGAGCCAGGTGATCACCGTCGACGCAAGGCTTCGTCAAACCCATGACGAGCGACGGTACACGAAAACTAAGAAAGATAAGAGTACTGTAAGGTAACAGTAAGACGTGTCGCTCGGCCGAAGGCGGGCTCCCGCGGATCGGCTGATGGCGATGACGAACGACGGCGGCATATGTATGTGTGCGCCGACGTCAGCTCCGTCACGGTGAGTTCCTTCGCCACAGCCAGCCAGCGGCACAACGAGTGGAACGATTCGCGCTCACACTGGCTGGACGCCAGTCATTGGAGCTGTCTGCGCGGCCAGAAACCTTAACTACGAGGTCTAGTTAAACAACACGGTGCTGGTTGCTCATCTTTGCCGCATCTCGCCAGCAACATCGACGGTATCAACGCACCTTCTGAATGCTATCATGATAGCATCGCTCCATGGCGCAGATTTTGATTCGTCAACTTGAGGACGACACCAAGGCCAAATTGCAGCGACTAGCCCGTCAACACGGTCGCAGTACCGAGGAAGAGGTGCGCGAGATCTTGCGGAACGCAGTCCGGAACGTCGACGATCCGCCTCGGCGACTAGGGTCTCGTATCTCGTCGCGCTTCAAAGGCGTGGGCCTGACCGAGGACATACCCGAACTGCGGGGACAGCCCGTCCAACCGGCACAGTTCAACGAATCATGATCGTGCTCGACACCAATGTGCTCTCCGCGTTGATGCGCGACACACCCGATCCGGCAGTCGTGGAATGGCTCGATAATCAGCCCACCGAATCGATCTGGACGACATCAGTAACGGTATTCGAGATACGCACTGGCATTGAACTTTTGGCACCTAGCCGCCGTCGCAAACGGCTCGACGAGATCTTTTCTCAACTCCTCGACGAAGACCTCGACGGTCGTGTGCAATCCTTCGATCTGACGGCTGCGATTGCCGCTGGCACCATCGCCGCCACCCGGCAACGAGTCGGGCGTGCGGTGGAGATTCGTGATGTGCAGATCGCCGGTATCGCCGTGTCCCGGCATGCAACTGTGGCTACCCGCAATACTCACCACTTCGCCGAAACAGGCGTCGACCTGGTCAACCCGTGGGACTGACCTGCACGCCCCAGATTCAATGAGAATGCCCCAGAACCACTTCAAAAACTGCATGTGTGCGCCGCGTTGTGCGCTTGATAATGCGTCGAGTATTACCTCAGCCAAGGCTCGCCCTCGTTCGAGGTGCTGCGCCAGTGGGCAAGTCAACGAGGCGACGGCGAGAGGCACGGCATCGGGGCTGGAAGCACGTCCTGGCAACATCAAACAACTGCTGTCCAACGACTGCCGCACTGATCAACGGGAGGAACGATCAAATGAGAACCATCATCCGTACCGCAATTGTGGTAGCCGTTTTCGGCGCGGCCGGCCTCGGGTTGGCGAATGTGGCCGTCGCCGCGCCGCTCAACGACCCCGCCGGCCTGTGCAGCTACCACGACGACCACGGCAACTGCCAGGTCGCCGCTTCGGGGCCCTCGCGCAACATCGATATCGTGTTTCCCTCGAACGACCCACAGGAGCAGGCAATCGTCGACTACCTGACGAAGGTCGACAACGATTTCAACACCAACACCAACACCGGACCGGGAACCCTGGACAATCCCAGGCCGATGCAAGAACTGGACGTCACCAGCACCGGCTACACCTCCGGGACACCCGCGATGGGCACCCAGACCACCGTCGTCAAGGTGTACCAGAATACGGGCGGCGCGCACCCGCTGACCCGGTACAAAGGGGGACTGAGCGCGAACCCGGCGATAGTGGCCGCCGGTTCGTAGCCTCCGAGCCGGTCGAAAAGAGCGGCGAGGCTGGCCAGCGGGACGCGGAGCGTCGTGGTGTCGCCCGCATTGTGGAAGTTGCGGATCGTCCCCTATCTCAGTTCGACCAGGGATATGCAAACAATGGCCCGGTGACTGCAAATAAGAGGAGCGAGATCAGTGCGCAAAAGATCAGGAGCCAGATCGCCCGGGCGAAGAACCTGAATTCGGCCATTAGATCATCATCCCCCTGGCCCACTTCGTGCCGGATGACAGTGCTCAGCCGGTCCAGATCGCCGACGGTGAGAGACACACCGCCGTGCACTTCTCCCGACCTAATGGCGAGCAGGTAGCCGCGGGAGCCGTCGGGCCGGTCTAGGCGTGAGATGAACACTCGGTCGCCGTCGCCGTCCTGCAGACCGATGAGTTGCGTCAGTTCGGGCTGTTTCACGGCGATCCCCTTCGGTAATTGGTTGGGACCGTGGATGGGTTGCTTTGACGATACGCGGGGCGACCAGAGCGCGTGCTTGAACACCAGCCCCCGTGCCCCTCGATCGCCGAGCGCAACACCTCGTCATGGGCGGCGAGGGCCTTCCGCATCAAATCCGCGTCCGCCTCCCACCGACGGGTCGACCCCTCAACGTCGGTGAACAAAAACGTCACCACCCCCGAGGGGGCGGCTGCCGCGGACACGCTCACAGGATTTCACACGCAGCGCAGTCCCACCTCGTACATCAGCGAATCAGACCCGGTCACCCGATAGACGTGTATTTGAGACGAACTTCCGCGAGTCATAAATGTCGTCTATTTCGAGACCGCACCCAGTTTTGTTCGGGCCTGGTCGATTTGGTCGTAGGCGTACGTCGCGATGGCGGCGGTGGTCATCGTCTCACCCTTGCGGGCGAGCGATTCGTAGGCCGGGTCGCCGAGGACCTCGCGGAGGTGGGCGATGGCGGTATTGAACTCGGGCAGGGCCGTGCTGGTGAGGGGGCTGAGGGCGAAGCCGGCGATAGTGGCCGCTGGTTCGTGGCGGCCGAGCCGGTCGAATAGGACCGTGAGGATGGCGAGGGCGCTGCGCACCCCGGTGGTGTTGCCCCCGTCGTGGAAGTTGCGGACGGCCAGCGTGACATAGTCGAGCGCGGCCAGGGGGTCGCCGTGTTCGGCCTCGAGGCTGGACAGTAAGGCCGCCACCAGTGTCTCGGTGTAGCGGTTGCCGCTGTCTCGGGCGATCACCAGGCCCCGGCGCAGGGCCTCCAGCGCTCCGGCGGGATCGGCGTTGCGGAAGGCGACCCCGTGGACGTAAAGCGCGTACGAGAGCGCAAAGGGGTTGTGGGTGGCTTCGGCGGCGTCGGACAGGCCGGTCGCGGCGGCCTGCGCCTCCTCACCGCAACCGGCGAACGTCAGTGCCTGGACCAGGGTTGCCCTGGTGAGGGTATGGGTGTCGTGGCCGCGTGCGAGCTGGGCGCGGCACCACTCGACATAACGTACGGGCTGGCCGATGACCGCGTACGAAGCGCCAAGCGCGCCCTCGATGCCGAACGGCACCTCGTGGCCGCCGCTGGCGATCACCGTCTGGCCGGCGTCGGCGTAGCGGACAGCCGCCTCGATCCGTCCGGGATTCCAGCACAGCGACGCGATCACGTACAGAGCTGCGAGCCGTGGGTGGTCGACGGCGCGGGCGGGCTCGATCAGCTCTTCGACCCAGGCTATCGGCTCATAATTGTGGACCAGATAACCGAGGAGCGCCGCGTAGGTGGCGATGGGGGCGGCGGTGTCGAGGTCGCCCCAGTCGGCAGCCAGGCGAAACGCGGTACGCAGATTGGCCAGCTCGACGGTGAACCAATCGTAGGCCTCACGCTGGCGGGGGCTGTCCCACAGGGCCAGGATGTCGGCTTCCCGTCCGGCGAAGCACCGCGAGTGGGCGGCCCGAATCTCGGATGCTTCGCCGCGGGCGACGAGTTGTTCCTCGGCGAACTGGCGGATGGTCTCCAGCATCGAAAACCGGGTCCGCCCGGAAAACCGGTCGGCCACCAGCAGCGACTTGCGCAGCAGGGCATCGAGCAGATCCAGGGTGGCGAAGTCATCATCGGACCCCATGACGGCGCAGGCGCTTTGCAGGTCGAATCCCCCGGCGAACACCGAACACCGATCCAGCAGCGCCTTTTCCGTGTCCTCGAGGAAGTCGTAGGACCAAGCGACGGCGTGGCGCAGGGTGTGGTGGCGTTCCAGAGCGCGCCGCGAACCCACCAGCAGCCGCAACCGCTGATCGAGCCGGTCGCGCACCTCGCTGGCGGTCATGGCCGCCATCCGTGAGGCGGCCAGCTCGATGGCCAGCGGGATCCCGTCGAGGCGGCGGCAGATCTCCACCACCGCGGCCGCCTCTTCAGGTGTGGCCACCGAGAATCGGGAGGCAACGCTATGAGCACGTTCGACGAACAAGGCCACCGCGGCTGAGTCGACGCCCGCGCCGACGTCCAGCGACGGCACCAGCCACAACTGTTCGTCCGCGACCCCCAATCCTTCGCGGCTGGTGGCCACAATCTTGGTCGTCGCCGAGTGCGCGAGGATGGCTTCGACCAGATCGGCGGCGGCGTCGCGCACGTGCTCGCAATTGTCGAGCACCAGCAGCCGCACCCTGCCCTCTAGGGCGGCGGCCACGGACTCGCTGACGCTCTTGTCCGGCTGCTGGGTGATGCCCAACACCGCCGCCACTGCGTCGGGCACCGCGGCCGGATCGGCGACCGCGGCCAGCTCGAAAACCCAGACACCATCCGGAAATTCATCGTGCAGACGTTCGGCGACCTCGCGCGCCAGGCGAGTCTTGCCGACCCCGCCCACCCCGGTCAAGGTCAACAACCGATGAGCCTTTACCGCGGCTTGCAGCTCGGCGACCTCGGACTCGCGCCCGATGAAGCTCGTGGTCGCAGCCCGCAGGTTCCCCGGACTCGCATCCAGCGCCCGCAGGGCCGGGAACTCCGTGCGTAACCCTGTCGCTCGTACCTGGAACACCTGAACCGGGGTCGGCAGATCCCGCAACCGTCGCGGTCCCAGATCCAGAAGATCAACACCACTGAGCAGAACCGCCGTCGACTCGGCCAGCAGAATCTGACCGCCGTGCCCTGCGGCCATCACCCGCGCAGCACGATTGAGCACCGCACCGAAGTAATCCGCATCCCGCAGCTCGGCTTCCCCGGTCGCGATCGCCATCCGCACCGGCAATTCCAGTTCCCGCTGCGCCGCTACAGCGGCGTCGAGCCCTGACCTCGGCAGGGCGAACGCGGCGCACACGCCGTCACCGGTGTGCTTGAACACCCAGCCCCCGTGCGCCTCAATCGCCCCGCGCAACACCTCGTCATGGGCGGCCAGCGCCACCCGCATCCCGTCGGCGTCGGCCTCCCACCGACGGGTCGAACCCTCAACGTCGGTGAACAAAAACGTCACCACCCCCGAAGGAGCAGCCGCCGCAGGAGCGGACACCCCCGCAGCATCTCACAACAGACCCGCTCCTACCTCATCCATCGGCGCATCGGGCCCGCTCACCGGATATACGGGTTTCGAGACGGACTTCCGCGAGTCACAAATGTGGTCTGTTTTCAAGACAACGTGGGCGGCCCCTCCCTGGATGCCCGGCGCGTCATGGCATCGCCTCGCCCCCCAGCAGGTGCGCCACCGAACCGAGCCCAGCCCGGGCGGCGATGCGGGCCGAACGCCAGCATGTCGGCGAATGCCGAGTGCCGTGTCCGTGGGCGACTACAAGGAGAGGAGGAGCAGTTCGAGGAGCAGTGAGGGCCCAAGGACCTGCACGCCGGGAATGATGCCGCCCACCTCCGTACCCGGGATCGGGACGATACTCGGCGGGTTCCCACCAGTCGTCACGGTCACCGTGATGGGCTGGTTAGGAGCGAGAACACCGCCAAAGGGAATGTTGAGCGACTGCACACCCGATATCAACCCCGACAGCGGTACGGATACCGTCTGTTGGCCATAGAGGGCGGCTTGTTCCACGGCGGGGCTGCTGAGTGCGGCCGTTGCCGCCGCCAGGTTTCCCGTCTGCAGAGCACTGACAAACGCTGTCTGCTGTTCGAGCACGGGCAGCGCGACGACCGCCGGGCCTGCCCCATCAAGGGCGAGTTCACTATCCTGCACACCCGGCACGTTGCTGACCAGCTCGGACAGGATGTCGTCGCCGACGGACCGGACGATGCCGCCGGAGCCGCCGCCGAACGCAGCGGCAGCACGCGCGTTGGTGATCTCGGTGCTGATATAGGAAACCGTGCCTGCGTTCAACAAGTTCGTGAACTGGCTATGAAACGTCGCCGCCTGGGCGCTGAGCGCCTGATATGACAGGCCCTGCTGGTTGAACAGTGTCGTGATGGCCGCTGAAACCTCATCAAGGCCCGGCGCAGCCACCCCTGTGATCGGGGCCGCCGCCGCAGCATTGGCCGCGCTTAGTGTCGAGCCAAGCCTCTCCAATTCTCCGGCGGCCTGGGCCACAATGTCGGGCACTACGCTGACAAACGGGATGGCCCATCTCCCTCGACTCATCACGGCGATCACCCGGCGATCGTCGAGAAAATGAGCATACTGTCACGCGCCCTATCTGTGCTGGAAAGTCGCGTTTCACAAATATCTTTCGGTCGACCACAACACCTATTGGTGTGCCCCATAAGGAGGCTGCCGGACGCGACTGTCTTCGAGACGCTCGTAATTCGTCTGTTTCGAGACGGCCCCCCGTTCTGCTCGCACCTGGTCGATCTGGTCGAGTGCAAAGGTGGCCATGGCGGTGGTGCTCATTGTTTCACCCTTGCGGGCGCGCGATTCGTAGGTCTCGTCCGTTAACTGAAATGTGGGTGTTTGTATGACTGGGCATTTCAGGCAGCCCGTCTGGCCCGGGGCTCTGCGAGACCGACATTCGTGGCAAGCACTGAGATTGTCCAACCAAGAGCATCACCGTCGCGCGTTAACTCCTCTGTCGCGCTTTATCACGCCCCGAAGTAAGCGGCCGCATTTTTTGACGACGGGTCGCTTTCGGGGCGATAGAGTTTTTTCCATGACGACGATGTCCGAGCAGGAGCGATCCGAGCGGTTCGAGGCGCAACGGCAGCGCATCCGCGAGCAGTACCTGCGTCCCGCCGACGAGCGCTCGGCCTCGTCGGCACGGGGTTTGC
>Ga0070763_10000556_pt1 | contig 10570 bp, 7 predicted proteins | sample HubBroMetageWRM3_FD_67279 | JGI IMG/M metagenome (GOLD analysis project Ga0070763, IMG submission 67279) | Warmed soil microbial communities from the Hubbard Brook experimental Forest, New Hampshire - Hubbard Brook CCASE Soil Metagenome WRM 3 | ecosystem: Environmental > Terrestrial > Soil >... | reverse complement strand
TGCGGCGAGGCACCTTTCGCGCCATCATGCAGATGTCGGGCACTGGAGTGCGTGTGCCCTCGGATGTTTTTCAAGAACTTTTGTTGTACGCCCCGACGCTCCGGTCACAACTGAGTCGCTTCGCTCTGATGCATGGCATGCAGGTTGCCCAGCTTGCCGCTTGCAACCGGCTGCATGAAATTGTGCAGCGCCTGTCCCGCTGGCTGCTGATGTGTCAGGACCGCGTCGACTCCCAGTTGCTTCCTTTGACTCACGAATTCCTCGCGCAGATGCTCGGCACCGGACGTCCCAGCGTGAGCCTGGCGGCAGCGGCCCTCGAAGATGCCGGCCTGATTGAAAACCTGCGCGGCACCGTCAAAATACTAAACCGCAAAAGCCTCGAGGCGGCGACCTGCGAATGCTACGGAGTAATCCAGCACTTCAACGGCGGCCTCGGCTTAAAATAACCACCCGGAGCCCAATGGAAGTACCGGGCTCGAAGCTCCCGTCATCTGACCCCACCGAGCACGATTCGAAGCGGCCCAGGCGGGACCTGAGCAGATTCCAGCCGACCCGAGCCGCAGGAAGGAAAGAGATTCCGCATCGAGCTGAGGGACAAGTTACTGCCCTGCAGCCTTAGCCGCCTCCTCCTTCTCGAGCAAGAAGCGGACAATCGTCTGGACGGCCTCGAGCCCGCCCTCGCTGGACCACTGGAGTACCACGTTGTTGTAGACCTGGACCGTCCTTTGCTGCTGAACCGGTTGCCCGGGTCGCGGAACGGCAATTGGCTGGCCGGGCTGCACGACGTTAACGTTAACGGGTTGTAACTGCTGCGGATTGAAATTGAGCGAGTGCTCGTGGCGCATCTTGACCTCCAAGATTTTCACGAGTTCCGCGTCAGTAATTCCGTTCAACACAAGGTTACCAGTAGGGTTAATCATTTGACACCACCTTTCAGGGTGCGGGAGTTCATTGATGCGGTAATTTTATGCTTGAGCGGTCAAGGTAGTCAAGCATAAACACGAAAGGCGAGGCACCTAGCCCCGCCTCTCGTCCCAGTGCGAATCTTACGCAGCGTGTTCTTCCTCGTCCTCTTGGACAAGGTTTTCTTCCTGCTCCCGTAAGATCCGAGCCCGTTCGGACGGGCTCATGTTTCGCAGCCGCGAGAGCAGCTGACGCAAAGCAAGTTCCCGGTCGCTACGCAATGGCGACGGGCTTGGGCGCTGGTTTGGGTTTGACTCCAGCCGGCAGCTTCCTCGCTGCGCGCTTAGGCTTAGCCTTGGGCCTCGCCTTCCTAACTGGCGTTGGAACGAATCCACTGTACGATAAGCCATATTTCACCATCCCCTGGATAGCGGCGAAGAGAGCCTTCTCTTCCGCTTCGGGCAGTAACGCTATGGGAAGGCCCATGTCCTTCGCCTCAGCATAGTCGATAACAAAGTCGTGGACCGGGTATTTCCAGACTAACCTTTGTACTAGTTCCTCAGTGTAAGGGTTGCCGGTCTGCGACAATAGTCGCCTCGCATACTCCTCACCCTCCGCCAAATTACGCCTGTAAGAGCCAACCTTGCTAGGGTCGATGTGCGCGAAAAGGGGAGCCGTCATACTGGCAACAGCCGGAATCGATTCGTGGAGTGCTTGCTTCACGCTCAGTCCACGGTCTGTCAGGACAAAAGTGAAATAATCGAGGAACTCCGTACCATACTCCCGCAGGAACTCCATCGACTTAAACTCGTCCAGCGGCGAGAACGGCCGCTTCCCGCGCTCGAATTCATCCGTCAACTGCACGTCAAGAGGCCCCAGTTCCGCCAGTTCCCCGAGGTAAATCCTTTGGCCAGCCAGACAGAGCAACGTTGCAGCGCTCTTCGCCGACATGGGAACAATAAAATTCAGGTGTTTGCAGTGCGCCCGAAAAAACCTAGCCATTCGGTATGCGATATTGGCTTGACCGCCAGGCGAGTGAACCACCACCTCTAAGGTGTCGATGTTAGAGAACTGACCCCGGTTGCGCCAAATCGATCTGAAACTAGGGCCACAGATGTGATGCTCATGGTCGTCTGACTGATCGAATGCGTGTACGAGCGAAAATATTTTCGACTTCCGCTTTTTCTGGAGAGCAAGAATCGCAGACTCGAAGTCGTGCTTCGCTTTGGTCAGATGATCGGGCATTGAAAGGACGCCATTCTAGCAATTCGATCTAGGTTTGCCAACGCTTCTCCGCGGCTTTCCTGGCGATCTCTCGTCGCCGCTCTGGGCTCAGCGCCGCAGCCCTTGCGGGGCCGCCAACCCTGCCGCCGCGCCTCCCGAGTGCCACCGCGGCCGGATTCTTCCGCCGGGGCCGCACACCTACCTTAAACCCCATTTCGTTCACTTCGCTGCCTGACCGCCTCGGCATGGCCCCATAATCATGCGCGTGCGAGCCTGATGTCAAGGCGATTCACTAGTATTTCTCACTCAGTCCCATTCTTGCAGTGCTTGATCGCCCTAGCAATTTAGATGTCGTCCGAGATTGGAAGATCCCCGAAGCCAGCACCCTCCGGGCACCACCGACCCTCTAAATCTTCTGCAGCCTCTGCACCTCATGCACGCCAGGAATCTTCCGCAACCCAGCCATGATCTGTTCCAGGTGTTTAAGGTCAGAAATATCAAGAACGATCTCCACACTAGCCTGGCTATTCTCAGTTCGCGCCCCAATGTTTCGTATATTACTCTGAGCATCTCCGATGACACTGGTAATGCTTTTAAGCATACCAAACCGGTCGTCGCAATAAACCGTAAGCTTCACCGGATAAGCCGTAGGCGTCGTCTCATCCCGAGCCCACTCCACATCGATGCGCCGTTCCGGTTCGTACATTAGGTTGGTCACGTTCGGGCAGTTCGCCGCGTGCACTGCCACTCCCTTGCCCCGGGTGATGTAGCCCACAATGCTCTCCCCGCGAATCGGATTGCAACAGCGCGCCCGGTAGACCAGCATGTCGCCTTGGCCCTTCACCATGATGGCGTTGTGGTCCCCAAACACGCGCCGCACCACGCTCGCGATCGCCCCCGGCGTGTTCGAGAGCCCCTCAGCCTCAATGTCGCCCGCCATCGAAGGTGTAGCGCCCGCCGGCAGCAGCCGCGCCAGCACCTGCCGCGCCGAATATTTTCCATACCCAATGCCGGACATCAGGTCGTCCACTTTGCCCAGCCCATAACCGCCGGCAACTTTCTGCAGCTCTTCGTCTTTAATTTCCTTAAGAGCGATGCGATACTTCCGCGCCTCTTTCTCAATCAGCTTGCGGCCAATTTCGATCGAGCGCTCGCGCTGGTGTACGTTGAGCCAGTGCTTGATCTTGTTGCGCGACCGGGAAGACTTGACCAGCCCCAGCCAGTCGCGGCTGGGCTTGTGTCCTGCCTGCGTAAGGATCTCGACGATGTCTCCCGAATGCAGCTTGTGGCGCAGCGGCACCATGCGTCCGTTCACCTTGGCGCCGACGCAGGTGTGTCCAACCTCTGTGTGGATGGTGTAGGCGAAGTCGATTGGTGTGGCGTCACGCGGCAGCACTACGACTTTGCCTTTGGGAGTGAAGGTGTAAACCTCTTCGGGATACAGATCGACTTTCAGCGCGGAAAGAAATTCATTGGGGTCGCTGACGTCGCGCTGCCACTCGACCACTTGCCGTAACCAGGCCAGCCGCTGCTCATCCTGCGCCGACACCGGGCCGTCTTTATATTTCCAGTGCGCCGCGATGCCTTCCTCCGCCATCTTGTGCATCTCTTCAGTGCGAATCTGAATTTCGAAAGGCGTTCCATCTTCTGTGATGACTGAGGTGTGCAGCGACTGATAGAAGTTTGGCCGGGGCATGGCGATGAAATCTTTGATGCGCCCCGGCACCGGCCGCCAGATGTTGTGAATGATGCCGAGCACTGCGTAACAGTCTTGTAGCGACCGAGTAATGATGCGCATGGCAAACAGATCGTAGACCTGGTCGACGGAAATGCGCTGGCGCTGCAGCTTCTTGTGGATCGAGAACAGGCGCTTGATGCGGCTCTCCACTTTGGCCTGGATGCCGGCCTCTTTCAGCTTGTCGTTGATGATCCCCTGCATCTTGGCGAGGAATGCTTCGCCTTGCTTGCGGCGCGCGTTGACAGCTTTTTCTACCTGCTCGTAGCCGGCGGGATCGAGGAAGAGGAAGCCCAGGTCTTCTAGTTCGCCGCGAATCTTTCCCATGCCGAGGCGGTGGGCGATGGGGGCGTAGATCTCGAGCGTCTCTTGCGCAATCTTGTGCTGGCGCTCGGGCTCGAGATGTTCGAGTGTGCGCATGTTGTGCAAGCGATCTGCCAGCTTGATGAGCACCACGCGGATGTCGTCGACCATGGCGAGCATCATCTTGCGCAGGTTTTCGGCTTGCGCTTCTTCACGCGTGGCGAAATCTATTTTGCTGATCTTGGTTACGCCTTCGACGATGTGCGCGACCTGCTCGCCGAATTCCTTGCGGATGTCGACAATGGTGACCGAGGTGTCTTCGACCGAGTCGTGGAGCAGGCCGGCGGCGATGGCGACTGGGTCCATCTTCATTTCAGCCAGCACTAACGCCACTTCGAGAGGATGCACCAGGTAAGGCTCGCCCGAGGCGCGCATCTGGCCTTCGTGATACTTCAGGGAGTAGTCGTAGGCTTTCTTGACGATGGAGAGGTCGTCCTGCGGACGGTTCTCCTCAATCCGCTTCATCAGCTCGCGGAACTTGGTGAGGGTGAGAGCGGTGGTCGCGATCTGTTGGCGCAAGCTCGCCATGTAGGATTATAGCTCGCGCGTTCCTGCCGGAACATTCGACTGAATGTTCCAGTCGGAACATAAGAGCGGTTTTACCGGAACACTGTGGATAATTCGGAAATCTCGGAAAACCACCTTAAAGCTATAGTTGGTTGGCCGCAGGTGGTTGGGGTGGTTGGGCTTAGCCGCGTGCCGATATATCGGCAGGGAAATCGTGGGGCGAAGGGAAAGCGACGAAAAGTGGCGCTCGAGGCTGGCAGTTGGAGTGGTGAATGCCAATTGCATTTACTTGCGTGGGCTCGTATTTCCGTTCTAAGCCGATGGAGTTTTCCGCCGGCAGCCGTCGCCGGGGATCCCTGCCGGTCGGAAGGCGCGACGGGACGTGGCAGCCTCAGTCTCGGCGGTGCTGATCGCTGTCTGGGTCAACGGGTGTAATCGCCTGTTACCGACACCAACGCTTAAGACGCCCGTACGCAACTGAATCGAGGAATGTTTCGCCGTAACTTACGGGATGAAACTGTTGCGTTCCCCCGGGAAAGGAGCAGAGTGGGACCGTTTTTGGCTCTAGCCAAGAAGGAGGCTCACTTTGAAAACACCAAGCTCACTCGCACTTTTGTTCGTTGGCGCGCTCTTTGCGACCGCTTTCGCCGTAGATAGCCACGCGCAAGTTGGACCCAGCAGCGGCACGACCATGGCATCCGGATTGAATGATCCACGCGGCCTGGCGTTTGGTCCGGACGGCGCGCTTTATATAGCTGAGGCGGGTACCGGGGGCACAACATCAACCGTCGGAACCTGTACGCAGGGACTCCCGCCAATCGGACCTTACAAAGGAGGTCCCAGCGCTCGGGTATCGAAGCTGGCGCCCAATGGCACGCTGTCGGCGGTCGCTACGGGCCTGCCTTCGTTTGTAGCCATGCAGGGCGATATTATCGGCGTCGCGGATGTTGCTTTTCTCGATGGCAAGCTTTACGCCCTCATTGCCGGGGGAGGGTGCTCTCACGGAAATCCCAATCTGCCCAACGGCATAGTGAAGGTGAACCTGAGCGACGGCAAATGGGATTACATCACAGACCTCAGCTTGTTCTACATGGAGCACCCCGCCGCTTATCCAGATGCCGCCGACTTTGAGCCCGATGGAGTTCCTTACAGCATGATCGCTCACAAAGGCAGGCTTTTCGCCGTTGAACCCAACCATGGCACAATCACGGCAACAACACCCGACGGGGAAACAAAGGAAGTTATGGATTTTTCCCTTCACTTCGGACATGTTGTTCCGACATCGATCGTCGATAATGACGGGAATCTTTACATCGGCAACCTCGGCCTTTTCCCGATCGCGTCGCGATGGGAACGCGTCACCACCCTGTCTCGGGATATTGGTTTCCAAGAAACCATGCCTGGACTAGGCACCAGTCCGGCGAACCTGAAGGTGTTCAGAGTTGCCGGCTCACGGGCAGGATTCACCACGGTTGTCAGTCTGAAGGTGGGACCGGACGGTCTGCTCTACGCACTGGAGCTCTCCGACACTCCAGGAGGATTTCCGAATCCCGGCGACGGCAAGGTAGTGAGGCTCAACGCTGACGGCAGCATCCAGACTGTGATCACGGGTTTGAGCCTGCCTGGGGGCATGACATTTGGCCCCGACGACGCGCTGTATATCTCCAATGCGGGCGATCTTGGACCGGGGGCGGGAGAGATCCTTCGTTTCGAGATTCCGAAGTAAACCGTTCTGTGCGGGCCTCTGCGGTTTGGGGGCGCGGATCCGCGCCGTCTCCAGACCGCAGACGGATATTACATAGCGGCGGCCTTAGAGAAGTTTCCCAAGTGAGCCATCCTTAGCAGGTCCGGAAAGCGCGGGTCGCTTCGGAGGGCATCGAGGAGGGGATCGACGGGAAGCGAATCGGCCCAAAAGCAGCCCGCCTCAATTCCGCGACCGAGCCAGGAAAATGCCTGATCCGCCTTACCCACCCGAATGTAGCTCTCGCCAATTTCATACAGGTCGCATCCATTGCGGGGCTGTTTGCCGATCAGGTTGACTCTGGCGGTCTGGTAGGCCTTCCATCCGCCTTTTTGATGCGCCAGGCGTAATGTCGCGAGCTTTGCTTCGGGGATTCTACTGGCCAAGAGCTGCAGATCGGTGCGCTCAGCGTCATCCAGACGGAGAGACAACTCGTAACAGCGGGCGATCCACGCTTGTGCATATTCGGCTCGCGTCGGCTCCATCTCCACGGCGCGCTGGAGATAGAAGAGCGCCTCGTCGTAATGGCGCGCGAAATACAGAGTCGAACCCAGATGCCGGTTCATAAGAAACGAGCGTGGGTCCAACTGCAAAGCCCTCCGCATATGACTCACTGCCTCTTCCGGGCGCGCCATCGCATCGAGGTAAATTGCGTACTGCATTTCGGCCAGGGTGTTGCCGGGACTAAGAGCAAGGCCTTTTTCCAGGTCGCGTCCAGCGGCTTGCCAGTCCTTCTCAAAATTAATTTCGACGAGCCCAAGCGCCGCATAGGCTTCCCCGCTTTCAGGGTCAAGTTCGATCGCGCGCTTCGCGGAGGCCAGAGCCTGTGACTGTTCATGTGCCTGGGCGCTCCCGCGGCCCAATGCCTGGGTCGTCAGGGCCTCGGCTAAACCTGCGTAGGCACCTGCATAGGAGGAATCCAACGCTACGGCTTGCTGAAAATAGGTGACACTCTTGTCGATGTCCCGCTGATTCAGAAGGTAGAGACCACGCAGATACGCGTCGTACGCAGCCGGATTGACGCGCTCTGCATGGACCCTCTCGCGGCCGGGTTTGAGGGCCGCCTGAGTCTGGAGTGTGATCTCACGGACCACCTTATCCTGCAATGTCAGGATGTCGATTATCGGCTCTTCATAGCTCTGTGCCCACAGGTGCCGATCGTCCCTGACATCAATCAATTGGGCCGTGATACGAACCCTGTCACCCGATCGCACGATCGAACCTTCGACGACCGCATCCACGCCGAGTTCGGAGGCGACTTGGCGCAAAGGTTTCTTTTTTCCTTTGTCCTGCATCACCGAGGTACAGGAAACCACGCGCAGGTTGGGCGTATGGGCCAGTTCGGTAATCAAGGCATCCGTCATCCCGTCGGCGAAGTATTCTTCATTGGGGTTCCCGGACAAGTTTTGAAGAGGTAGCACCGCAAGCGAAAGCACCGGACGATTCGCCTGAATGCGCCGCTCTGTAAACCAGGATGAGAACATCAGGCCGAAGGTTATCATCGCGACCCCAACAGTCACGCCGATCCACCACTTCACGGAATTGATTCGTCCCAAGTACCTGGACCAGGTGCTGTGTGGAATCGCCTTGACGTGCGGCTGCACTTCAGGCCCCCGTTGTTCCGCTGGAGGAGCAACACGATCTGGCGCTGAGGAGTTCTGGCTGACTTCACGACTGATAAAGACAGTCCCATAGCCGCCCTTGGGAATTTCGATGAGAATGGGGTCTGCTTTCCCAACGGTGTCGTAGTACTCGCGCAAACGGTTGCGCAGGCGGCCGGCTTCCACCCGCACAGCCGCGTCAATGTCGGGATCGTAATCCGGCGGTCTGCCCAGCACTTCCACTGCGATTTCGTATTCCTTGGGTGCGGAATTCAGCAGAGATCTCTCCACGACATAGCGCAGGAACATCTGGCTGCGCCTCGCAGCGAGAAAAACGCCGGAGGAAAGAATCCTCTCCAGTTGCTGCTCGATAGCCTCGGCTTCCAGAGGAGATTTGACATCTTGATCCATATCCACATTCCACAGATCGTTCACAGCACCGGCGACTGAATTGAGGGCATTTTACGCCTTTCGACTTGGCGCGTGCAGTCTGACTGGTGAGCCTCTGCGCAGGAGGCGAGGGCGTCCACTCCAGAGTACCCTTCGCCCCTACAATATTTGTGCCCCTTCATTCGTCTACATTCCTAGATGAAGGACGCGGCTAGTCTGGAGCGGATGAGCCTCGAACAGGACCGGCGGATATCCGAAGTGGTTAAGCGGGAGCGGTCCCGGCTGGGGAACTTTATTCGCCGGCGTGTGCCTGACCCGCGCGATGCTGAGGACATTCTGCAGGAGGTGTTCTACGAGCTGGTGGAGGCGAACCGGCTGCTGATGCCGATTGAGCACGTTACGGGCTGGCTGTTTCGCGTGGCGCGCAACCGGATTACCGATCTCTTCCGCAAGAAAAAGACGGAGAGTTTTAGCGATGCTGCTGTCGCAGGCGACGACGAAGAGCTGCTGAATTTGGAAGACTTGCTGCCTTCGCCCGATGCCGGGCCTGATGCTCTGTTCGCCCGCAGCGTGCTTCTGGAGGAGCTTGAGTTTGCGCTCGACGAGCTGCCCGAGGAGCAGCGCGCGGTATTTGTGGGGCACGAGATCGAGGGGCGCACCTTCAAAGAGATGGCGGCTGAAAGCGGCGTGAGCATCAACACGCTGCTGGCGCGTAAACGGTATGCGGTGCTCCATCTGCGCGAGCAATTACGAAACATTTACGACGAGTTCACGAAAGCGTGAGGAAGCGAATATGAGAAAAAGATGGTATTTCGTGGTTCCGGCGGCAATTGTGGGGATTGCGCTATTTATGTTCATCGGGGGCGAGCTGGTGATGCGTCTCTGGAACTGGCTGCTGCCGGGGCTGTTCGGCTGGCGCCTGATCACGTTCTGGCAGGCGATTGGGATTCTGACACTGTGCCGGATCCTGTTTGGGCGGATTGGCGGGCGCGGGTTCCGCGGTTCGGGCTTTCGCGGGCGCATGTCCGAGCGCTGGGGACGCATGACACCTGAGGAGCGCGAGAAATTCCGGCAAGGGATGCGCGGGCGTTGTGGCTTCGGGCCGGCGGGAGGCGAAGGCAAGGAGCCGGCTGGGGCGTTGTGAGGCGTCTCTCTCCACATGGGCAGCCTCAAGGTCCAGGCTTTTTCCTGAACGTGGGCGCGGAGATGGCGGGCATTCGTGCTCATGGAAAGACGCGGACAGGAGTGTCCGCGCGACACGAGACGGGTGAGGCTCACTAAACTCAGAGAGGCCCGTCCTACAGGTGTTGGTCGCGGCATTGCCGGGTCTCGCCTATGCGAATTAACGTAATCGGCTTTGTGGCGCTGTTGGTTGTCTGCCTGGGTTCACCTGCGCGCCCTGATTCCCAGGCTCAGCCTTCCGGAGCGCTGCCAGAGGGCCAGCCCGTGCTGGCTTTGGTGGGGCTGTGGGGTTGTGAGCAGTCGTTTGGTCCCTTGGTTCGGGGCGAGCTTACGATTGATGCCCGCGGGGGCGAATGGCGGGCGCGCATCGCGGGGTATGAGGTGCCAGTCGAGCATGCAAAAGACGAGATTCAATTTGCTTTGCCCGGCGACGCTGGCAAATTTCGCGGACGTCTTCATCTTGTCGCGAGCGGCAAGCGCATTCTCGGGCACTGGATACAGCCGGCGGGCGTTGCCTTCTACAACTCATCGGGCTATGCGAGTCCGGTGGAACTGTCGGAAGTGGCGCCTTGGGTCTGGCGGGGCGAGGTGGTGCCGCTCGACGAACGGGCAAGTTTTTATATTTCCATTCAACGGACTCCCGACGGGTCGCTCACGGCATTTCTTCGAAACCCGGAGGCCAATCGCTTTCGGGGACAGACTTTTGATGTGGAACTGAAGGACGGCGCCGTCACCCTGTCTCAGAAGGGGGAGGTGCAGTTGCGGGGCAGCTACGATGCGCAAGGCGACGTTCTGTCTTTGCCGGTTGTGGGTTCTTATCCGCTGGTGCAGTTTACGCGCCGCGACCGGAGCAACGCGCTTGGCTTTTATCCCCGTGTTCCTGCGCCCTCCGGACCTTATGTTTACCGGAAGCCCGTGGCAGAC
>Ga0070763_10000553_pt1 | contig 10581 bp, 10 predicted proteins | sample HubBroMetageWRM3_FD_67279 | JGI IMG/M metagenome (GOLD analysis project Ga0070763, IMG submission 67279) | Warmed soil microbial communities from the Hubbard Brook experimental Forest, New Hampshire - Hubbard Brook CCASE Soil Metagenome WRM 3 | ecosystem: Environmental > Terrestrial > Soil >... | reverse complement strand
CCGCGGCGACGGCTGCGTCGGCGATCATTTCTTCCATTTGCTGCTGGAAATCGCCCATCAGGTTGCCGACGGTACGTTGCGCGGTGGTGGCACGCGATTGCGCGGCGAGAGCGTCAGACGCCGAAGTGATTTTGGCGGGTCCCGGTTTGGGCGGGGTGGTGACGGCCAACTCCGGATGCAGAACCGCGACGTGCTTCAGTTGCACGGGTTCGGGGCTGCGTTTGCGCTCGCCGTTGAACTGCAGCCAATCTTCTGGAGGCGCCGGGATCTTCCAGATATTTTGCGGATTTTCGAATTCAACCGCGGTGTATAAAGGACCGCCGGATTCGGCATCGCGCTGGATCCACTTCACGCGGCCGCGCGTGGTGATCTTGGCAGAGTTTTCTTTTTCGGGATGCAGCTCGAGGGTAACCATGGCGTCGGGCAAGACTTGATACTTGGACGGATATTTACAGCCGTGGCAGCTGATGGTGAGCGTTGAGACCTTCTCGGTGTAAGGTCCGCGGCGCGCGTCAACGCCCGAGACGGTGACAAGCACCGCTTCGTCGCGACGTGTGCTGCGGCGTGCTGCACGGAACGAATTGCCGGCAGCTGAAGGGTTCGCCATAAGTTCCCCTTGGAGGCTGGACGTATAGAATAGGGCAACCATGTTCGCAGGAAGTGGGAAAGGCGGAGCGGTATTTTCAAAGGGTTACTGTCCTTATGGGCAGGGTGGTTCGACGTGTGTTCGCCTCTACGCGGTTAGCTGAAGGGAGGTTTCGATGGGGAAAGATTTACCGGCGCGGCCGAAGGCTTGGTTGGCCTGGAGTAGTGGGAAAGATAGTGCTTGGGCTTTGCACACCGTGCGCGAGGCTATGTCATTCGATGTGGTTGCGTTGCTGACCACTGTGAATCGCACGCACGGGCGCGTGGCGATGCATGCGGTGCGGCAGAGTTTGCTGGAAATGCAGGCTGCTGCGAGTGGGTTGCCCTTGGTGACGGTTGGCATTCCTTCGCCGTGCTCGAATGAGATTTATGAGCGCGCGATGAGTGAGGCGATGGCTCGGGCTGCGAGCGAGGGAGTGCGGCATGTGATTTTCGGAGACCTTTTTTTGCAAGATATTCGGGATTATCGGGAAAAGCAGCTGGCGCGGTGTGGGATGACGCCGGTGTTTCCTTTGTGGGGGATGGAGACGGGCTCGCTTGCAGAGGAGATGATTGCCGGCGGGTTGCGTGCTTATTTGACTTGCGTGGATCCGCGGCAGTTGGAGCGCGGGTTTGCGGGGCGGCGGTTTGATGCGGAGTTGCTGGCGGATTTGCCTCGCGGCGTGGATCCTTGCGGGGAAAATGGGGAGTTTCATACTTTTGCTTGTGCGGGGCCGATGTTCATTGCGGACGTGCCGGTTACGGTGGGCGAGATTGTGGAGAGGGAGGGGTTTGTGTTTGCGGACCTTTTGTCGGCGAGCGCGGCGCGACGTTCGTTCGGTCCCGAAGAAGGTGGAATATCGGCGAAGGAGATTTGAGTGCAAGCAGCCCTCTGCAACAAGATTCGCGTTTCGCTGGCGGCTCTGATCGTCGTGGCTACGTGCCTAGCGACGTCCGCGCAGCAACCGCCGCTCGATCAATTGGCGCGGCGGATGGCGGACTCGCTCGAGCAGGCGAAACAGAAGAACGTCGCGGTTTTTGGTTTCGTTGGACCAGATGAAACGGAAGCTCTTGGACAAAAGATCGCAGGCGATTTTCGTGAAGCGCTGGTGAGGTCGGCACACAGGTTTCGAGTGGAAGATCTGTCGCATCTGCTGGAAATCCTGGGAAAAACGAGCGCCTGGTCCGCGAGCGTAGACGACGCGGACACGGCGGCGTGGTTCCTGAGGGATTCGGATGTGGACACTGCAATCCTGGGAACAGTGTCAAGCGAAGACGCTGGACTGCACGTACGTGTGCGGGCCATTCGCGAGCGAGACGCGCAGCAAATTGCAGAGTTCGATACGGTCGTGCCTCTGACGGACGATCTGAAGCAACTTATTGGCAGAGCCGCAGGCCGCGAATTTGCAAACTGGCCCAAGGGCGGAAAGAACGGGTATTCCTCGCCGATTTGTGTCTCCTGCCCGAAACCGCAATACCTGGGGCGCCCATTGGGCCGCAGGATCGAAGGCACGGTTCTTTTGGAAATTTCGGTGGGAGAAGACGGGCGCGCGAGGCATATCAGAATCAAGAAAGCGGCACCCTACGGAATGACGGAGAAGGCGATCGCGGCCGTCCAGACATGGCGATACAAACCGGCGACGGGTCCCGACGGAAAAGTTGCGGCAGTAAGGGAAACGGTCGAGATGAATTTTCTCTTTTACTAGCATTTCTGCAAACATGCCTCGAAAGCAACTGCAACGGCTGCCCGGTTAGATAAAACCGAACCGGCCGCTACAAATCGAACAGCAACGTCGAACGCAAAGCGCCGACGGGACGCCGGAGCTACGAGCAGCAACGACGCAGAGCTAGGAGTGGCTGTGCCACGATAACCGATCCGCGCGGGACTGAACGTTACTGGGCCAGGATTGTTGGGACTGCGCCTGCCAAGAACAATGTCAGGACGCGGTCGCTATCGCTGTGGCGGGCTACTTTGAATAGGACGTCTGAGCCAGGATGGAGCTTGGCCATTTCGGCCTTGTAGTCGGCCAGGCTGTTGATGGGGGTGTGATTGATTTCGGTGATTACGTCGCCGCGGGCGAAGTCCACGTCTTCGGCGAAGCTGGCTGGTTCGACTTCGGTGACTACCACGCCGGTGATTTTGGACATGCCAAGTTTGCGCGAAAGATCGGGGGTCAGTTCTTCTACGTGCAGACCCAGCTGGCCCGGCGTGTCTGACTCGTCCGGTTGATCCTCGGCGGCTTGCGCTACCTGCGGGAAAATTTTGGAGCGATCAGCGACGAGAAGCGCGACGTCTTTCGTCTGCTTGTTGCGAACGTAGCGCACCTGCACGGTTTGGCCGATGACGGTTTCCGCGATGGGATTTACGAGATCGGCGCCGGTGTGTACCGCTTGGCCGTTGATATTAGTGATGACGTCGCCGGGTTGCAGGCCGGCTTTATCGGCGGGGCTGCCCGGCTCGACGGCTTCGACGACGATGCCGTAGGGGACGCCCAGTTCTTTCAGGAGCACGGGATTATTGCTGCGATCTTCCTGGAAGGTGATGCCAATGGAGCCGCGAGTGACTTTGCCGTTGGTGATGAGCTGATTGTAAACGCTGATGACGGCGGTGGACGGCAGCGCGAAGCCAACACCTTCGAAACCACGGCTGCCAGTGTAGATGGCGGTGTTGATGCCGATCACTTCGCCGGCCATGTTGACGAGCGGGCCGCCGGAATTTCCCGGGTTGATGGCGGCGTCGGTCTGAATGAAGCGCTGAAATTGGTGGCCGACGTTGGAGCGATCTTTCGCGCTGATAATTCCGGCGGTGACGGTGGAATTCAGGCCGAAGGGGCTGCCGATGGCGAGGACCCAGTCGCCGACTTGTACGCCGTCGGAATTGCCAAGCTTGGCGACGGGAAGATCGTGGTCCGCGTCAATTTTGACTACGGCGAGATCCGTGTCTTTATCAAAGCCGATTACGCGGGCGCTGTATTTGGTAGCGTCGCCGTCGAGAGCGACTTGAATTTTCGTGGCTTGGTCAATCACGTGATCGTTGGTGAGGATGAAACCTTTTTTGTCTACGATTACGCCGGAGCCGAGGCTGCGTTCGGCGTCGGGGCTATTGTCAGGCTGATCGAAGAAGCGATCGAAGAAATCCTGGAACGGATCGCCGAATTTTTTGGGGGTCTTGTTGCCGCCCTTGGGCTTTTCGATAACTTGCGTGGTGGAGATGTTAACGACGGCGGGGCCGAGCTTTTTGGAGATGGCTGAGAAGGCGTTCGAGAGGGTGATGGGATCGGGAACGGCGAGGAGCGTGGCGCCGGTGGCGGTCTGGTCGTGGGTGGCCTGCGCGTGGCCGGAGATTATAGTGCCGATCATTATGCCGATGGCGAGAGTGCAGACGACGAGGAGCGTGGCGAAAACTTTGCGGCGGCGCATCCAGCTGAACAATTCCTGAAATTCAATGCCCATTCCGGTGCTCCTTGTGCGCTGCGAAACTTTGACTGCCTGGACGGCGGAGAACAGGGACCGCGTGGATTGCGCCGAAAGCAGAGTATAACACGTCATTCAAGCTGCGGGATGGGCGGGGAGATGGGGTTTTGTCTATGGAGGCAAGAGCGAAGGATCGGGGAAACTGAGGACCCTGGCTGTGAAGTGCAACACCTGTACTTCAGCGGCCGAAGGCGCTTTCACTTGCCTGCGATTATGCCGCGGCTGAAGCCACGGCCTACAGAGATTCCTGTGCCCTCGTGTCGAGTTCGAAGCCGATAGCCGCGGCGAGACTCGACTGTTACGCGAAAAGCAGATCCCTCTCTCGGTCTGGCGCCCGTCCCGTCCCGCGACTGCGGGACGGGACGGGAAACAAAAATCCCGGGACGGAGTTCCTTCGCGAAGTCACTCAGGCAGGCGGAATCACACGCGTTGGTTTGCTTCGGGAAAATTTGGAAGCGTGGCACCGTACGGGAAGTTGGAGCATGAGGTGGTGCGGGGACACTTCGAGAGACATCCGTACTTTGCGACGGGAGCGACAGAGCGCGCGGGCTCGGGGTCGTGGGATGGGCTAGTGTTGGGTTTCGGGCTCGGTGCCGTCTTCGGGCGTATCCAGAAATTCCGGGACGCGCAGGCCGCCGGGAGTGCCGACGCCCTCGTCCCAGGCGATGCCGTCGTCGGAGACGCCGCCGGGAACTCCATCAACCTTTTTCTCGAGGCGCCGTTCTGCCTTGGCGCGGGCCTTATCCTGGCGCTTCATTTCCTTTTGCCGCTTCTTGAATGTTGTCGTCATTAAGATCTCCTGAAGGGGTAGAAGTTATGGACGAATACGCGTCCGGCGAAATGCACGGATGCGGTTGTTACCAGCGAGGCTCGCGCGGCTGGCGCGCGACTTCGCGATAATCTTCGTTTGAGAATCTTTCTTTGCGGCCGCCGCCACCGGTATTGCCGCGCGGGCCTCCGGTGTTGCCGCGATTATCATCTTTACCGCCACTACCGGTGCCACCACGTGGGCCGCGCGGACCGCTGCCGCCGGCTTCTTTCGGCCGGGCTTCGTTGACTTTGAGGTTGCGGCCGCCGACGTCTTTGCCATCGAGCGCGGCAATGGCTTTGGCTGCCTCGGCATCATTGGGCATTTCGACGAAACCGAAGCCGCGGGCACGGCCAGTCTCGCGATCGGTGGCGACGTGCACGCGGGCGAGCTGGCCGAAGGGCTCGAAGAGTGCGCGGAGGTCGTCTGCCGTAGTTTGGAAGCTCATATTGCCGACAAAGAGATTCTTCATGATGATTCTCCCCCGAACACAGCACAACCGTTGCTTCGGCTTAAGACCAGCGCAAATCCAGGCTGAAGCTGCTTTCTTGCCGCGAAAGGAACAAGGAACGCGCGCTGCCGGGATGCCACACACGCTCAAGGAGGCGCGCAAGGACTGCAAAAACTCGAAGAGCGGAAGACTTATTCTAACATGATTTAATAAAGATGTCGCGGCGAAGGCGTGATGAGTGGCGAGCGGTTGTTCAATCCTCGCGCATTAGCATTGCTGGGTCGATGGAGAGGGCGCGGCGGGCTGGGATCCAGGTGGCGAGCAGGCCCAGCAACAACATTGCTGCGACGACGCCGGCGAGAACTACCGGATCGCGTGGAGTTGCCTGATACACAATGGAAGCCAGGACGCGGCTAGCCATAATTCCGAGGAGCAGGCCTACGGTTGAACCTACCGCTAACAATTTGAATGCGCGGCCTAAGGCTGCTTGCAACACTTCTTTGCGTTGCGCGCCGAGTGCCATGCGGATTCCCAATTCGCGCAAGCGTTTGCTGACGGAGTACGAGGCCATTCCGAAGATACCGGTGATGGAGAGCATCGCGCCGATTGTGCCCATCACACCTAGAGTGATGGCGGCGATGCGTGAGCCGAAGAGCGCGGTGGCGAGTTCCTGATTCCACGGTCCCATGTACACGGGCAGGCTGGGATCGAGCGTGCGCATCATGGCGCGGATGGCGGCTGCGAGTTGCAAAGGATCGCGGTCAGAGCGCACGACCAAATATGTCTGTGTCGAGGGTGATTGCAAGAACGGGACAAACATCGCGGGGCTGGGATCTTCGGTGAGGCTTTGATATTTTCCGTTTTCAACAATGCCGACCACTTGGATGCGCGTGCCATCGGGCTTTTTGAAGTATTGACCCATGGCGTTTTTCTCGGACCCGAAGACTTTGCGCGCAAATTCCTGATTGATGACGGCGACGCGCGGAGCATTTTGATCGTCCTGCCAGGTGAAAGTCCTGCCAGCGAGCAGGGTGGTCCGCGCGGCTTGAAAGTATCCGGGCGAAATGTCAAACATGTATGGCTTCGCAGCGGCATTCGATGGTCGCAAGTCTGTGGCTGCACCGGTATAGACAGTGGAGTCGATGGCACCGCCGCTGACTAATGGCGCCCAATCAATTAGTCCGACGGACTGAACGCCGGGTATAGTGGCCACCGCGTCAAGCATGCGTTTTTGCATTTGGAGCGCGCGCTCGCCGCTATAACCGCTCATGCTGAAATCGGTATCGGCGACTATGGCGTCGTTTGGGTCAAAACCGAAATTGCTGTGGAGCGAGCGCATTAATCCACGAACGGCAACGACGGACGAAGTGACCAGCAAGGCGCAAATGGCGATTTGGATGACCAGCGCGACTTCGCGGATGGTGATGCGGCCGTGAATGACGCCGCGGGGTGCGCCTTTGATGATTTCATACGGATTGGTGTGCAGGACCTGCCGCACCGGAACCGCGCCGAACAGTAATCCGCTGGCCAGGGTCAACAGCAGCGCTACGACGTAAACGTTTGCATTCGGATTCACCGGGAGTTGGATCGGCCAGCGCGAAAATGGCTGCCAGTTGCTTAACGCGTCTAGGAGCACGAAGCTGCCCCAGAGTCCGAGAGCGCCGCCCAGCACTGAAAGGAGCAACGCTTCGGTGAAGAGTTGCCGCAATATGCGTAAACGGCTCGCGCCTAGGGCGAGGCGCAGAGCGACTTCCCTGGAGCGGTCGGCGGCGCGCGCGCCGAAGAGGCTACCGAGGTTGGCACATGCGGCGAGCAGAATCAGCGCCGAGAGCAACATGAGGCCGGTCATGAACGCGCGCACGGGCTTGCCGAGATAGTCGCCATAGAGACTGGGACGAGCGAGTGCGAAGTTTCTCTGGTCATCGTCCTTGGGATAGGTTTTTTCCAGATAGGAGCCGATGGCGTTCAGGTCCGCAGTGGCTTGCGCGGGTGTGACTCCAGGCTTCAGATGGCCCATCGTCATAAAGATAAAACGGTGGCTCCGGGCATTCAGATCGTTCACTCCCTCAACTTGCTCCTGATTCACGAGGGGGACAAAGAAACCGGGATTGAAAAACACCAGGGTGCCGTTGAATCCAGCTGGCGCTACGCCGAGGATGGTGAAGGGATGTTTGTTGACCTGAACGACGCGGCCGACGACGCCGCGATCGTCTTGAAAATGCGTGTGCCAATAGGCGTAGCTCAGGACGATGTAGGGTGCACTGTTGGGGCCGTGCTCGTCCGAAGCGTGGAAGAAACGGCCGAGAAATGGCTGCAGGCGCAAGACATCGAAATAATTTCCGCTGGCGAGGATGATCCAGACGCGCGAGGGATTTTCGCCGGTGTCGAAGCCTACTTGCGCGGCGTCGTATGCTGCTATGTCGTCAAAGGAGCGGTTGCGGTCACGCAGATCGAGGTAGTCTGGATAGGACTGATATGAAGAAGCCTCGTTTCCATGCTGAATTCCGTAGAAAGTTTCTGCCTGGGGGATGTGGAGCGGATGCAGGAGCAAGGCATTCAGCACGCTAAAGACGACGGCGTTCGCGCCGATGGCCATGGCCAGAGTCGCGATGGCTACGATTGTGAAGCCGGGAGATTTGCGCAGCATGCGGATGGCGAAGCGCAGATCGCGCAGGAAATTGTCGATTGGTTGCAGGCTGCGCTGGGAGCGGAAGTCTTCCTTCATCGCTTCCACTGCGCCGAATTTCAGGTTGGCTTGGCGGCGGGCTTCGGCGGGTGACAGGCCGGCGCTGATGTTGTCGGCAGTCTGCAGCGCGATGTGCTCGGCGATTTCTTCTTGCAGGCGCTGGTCCTGCGCGCGACTGGTGGGGTAGCCGGATAGGCGCGCGAAAAACCTCTTCAGCCATTTGGGTGATTTCATGACAAGTCCTCCGCTTTGGCTGCGAAGAAGCGTTCGATCATGGCCGCGGTTTGTTGCCAATCCTGGGTTTCGACCTGCAACTGTTTGCGGCCTTCGCGCGTGAGCCGGTAGAAGCGAGCGCGGCGATTATTTTCGGAGGCGCCCCATTCGGAAGTAATCACGCCTTCTTGCTCGAGCTTTAGCAGCACGGGATACAGCGTGCCTTGATTTACGGCGAGCAGGTCGCCGCTGATCTGTTCGATGCGGCGGGCGATGCCGTAGCCGTGCAGCGGGCCGAGGACGTCGAGAGTTTTCAGGACCATCAGAGCCAAGGTGCCCTGGGGGACATCGGTTTTTTGTTTCATGTGGTCGCCATTTGGGTTTCCAACAGGAAAGATGACACACGTCCTATGGGAAAGCAACAGGTAAATTTTCGCGCGAAGTTAGCGGCAAAAGCTAGCTGCGGTAGTTAGCGGCGAGCTGGAACGGGTACGGATGCGGCGACGGGGCGGTCGCGCCAGAATTTGGGGGCGGGCATGATGAATTCGATGGCTACTTGGGTTTTGCCCATGAAGCTGGAACCGAGGCAGGCTACGCGGCAGAGCAGCTCTTCCTTGGTTTGGATGTTCTCGACACGGACGATTTGCTGAACGTTTACCTTGGTGGCGAGCAGGATTAGTGCGCCGTGGGAATTGACGATGATGGTATGGGTCTTCTCTTCGACGGAATTCTTCTTGGAGTCCTGGAGGCGTACCAAAACGGGAATGCGCACGTGTACGCGCTTGCTGCGACGGCGATTCTGCGGCGGCAGGTCGTCTGGATGGATGGCCACCTGACAACGGTAGCAAGTATGTGTGGGGTTCTCAACGGTTAGCCGACGGGTGTGCCGTTAGAGATATTGCGGAGGGCGGGGGCGGCCAAATAGCAGATTCGAGGACGCTTGGACGGTTGTGCGAGGTAGGCGGGACGAAATCCCGCTACCCAGAGCCAGGCGAAGCGACGCATAATCTCGTCGTTTAGAAACTTTAGGAGAATGCGGGAGGTTGCTGTGCGACGGATTCGTTATCAGGTGGCGATGAGTTTGGACGGGTACATCGCGGGGCCCAAGGGGGAATTCGACTGGATCATACCCGATCCGGAGATAGACTTCACCGCCCTCTTCCAGCAGTTCGACACTCTGCTGGTAGGACGCAGGACGTTTGAGACCATGGTTCAACACCGCCAGGCCACAGTGCCCGGAATGAAGATAATCGTGTTTTCGCGCACACTACAGCAGTGCGACTTTCCGGACGTGACGATTGTGGCCGAAAAGGAAAAAGAAACCGTGGAGACGTTGCGCGCGCAGCCGGGCAAGGACATTTGGATATTCGGCGGCGGCTTGTTGTTTCGCAGTTTTCTGGATGCGGGTCTGGTGGACACGGTGGAGGTGGCCGTGATTCCAGTGCTGCTGGGCGGAGGGGTTCAGCTGCTTCCTGCTCCGGCGAAAAAGGCCAAGCTAAAGTTGATAGGGCACAAGGTGTATGGGAGCGGGATCGTGCTATTAGAATATTCCAAGGAACATGCCACGGAACACGTTCGGGAACGATCCAACAGATAAGCGGGCGGGAGAAAAATGATGGCGCGGGTAATCTCGGCCTCGACAGGTTCTTGCGCGCAAGGTATCATCCCGGCATGAGAATTTCGGCGCGCAACCGACTGATAGGCAAGATCGAGGAACTGCAAATCGGCGATCTGATGGCCCACGTGGTGGTGACAGTGGGGGAACACCAGGTCGAAAGCGTGATATCGCGACGCAGCGTGGAAGAAATGAATTTGCAAGTTGGCGATACGGTTGCGGTGGTGGTTCAGTCCACGGATGTGATGCTACAAAAGGCCTAGGGTTGCCCCTACCCCATTCAGGCGCCGTGGCGTTTTATTTAATTGGTTGTTGCTTCGCTTGGCACGTTTGCAGGCACAGGCTTGCAGGCGCGGCAGTAGTAAACAGCACGGGCCATCTTTCGTGAATATTTCCACACGCCAATCCGGGAACGCGACCATTTTGGACATCAACGGCGACGTGACTCTTTATAATTCGCCGGAAATTCGCAAAGTGTTGATGGATTCACTGAACAAGAAGGGCACGCAGCGCGTGATCGTGAATATGTCCGGGGTGAATTACATTGACAGCGCGGGCGTGGCCTCGCTGGTGGAAGGCTTGAAGCTGGCGCGCACTTTGACGAGCACGTTCGCGCTGTATGGGTTAAACAAGCATCCACGGGAAGTGCTGGAATTGACGCGGTTGATCAAGGTGTTTGAGATTTATGACACGGAGAGCGAAGCGGTGAA